>Ga0209309_10000276_pt1 | contig 65256 bp, 64 predicted proteins | sample COGITO_mtgs_1204_2_FD_184807 | JGI IMG/M metagenome (GOLD analysis project Ga0209309, IMG submission 184807) | Pelagic marine microbial communities from North Sea - COGITO_mtgs_120412 (SPAdes) (version 2) | ecosystem: Environmental > Aquatic > Marine > Epipelagic ... | reverse complement strand
TGCATTAGCTTTCCGGGAAATCTACTTGCCTCATATCTGGCAGGTATCATGGCAATTGTTTTAAGGGACTTATTAGTTTCCATAATTTCAATTTAAATTCTTGGTTCTCTAATTTTCAGCAAAAAAAATCATCTTTAAAACCAATAAGATATAATTTGTTTTGAGCTCTTGTAACTGCTGTATAAAGCCAACGAAGATAATCTTTATCTATTCCATTTGGCAAATAGGGCTGTTCAATAAAAACGATATCCCATTGCCCACCCTGAGATTTATGGCAGGTCATGGCATATGAGAATTTGATCTGCAAAGCATTAAAGAATTTATTATTCTTCACTTTTAGAAATTTCTTATACTTGGTAGTTTCGTCTTCGTAATCTAACATCACTTCTTGATAAAGTTTATTAGATTCTTCATAAGTTAAAGAAGGAGTATTACTCTCTAAAGTATCAAGCAACACAACAGTTTCAAAAGGTTTCATTTTAGGATAATCTACCATTTGCACTTTTACTTCAGCAAACCTAAATCCGTATAATTCTTTGATAGCAAAAATTTCAAGCACTTTTATAATATCTCCATTTGCAATAAATCCTGCTTCAGAAGAAGGTTTTATCCAGAAATAGTTATTTTTTACTACCATCAAATAATCGCCAGTAGCAATTTCATCTTCTTGAAATAATATTCTTGATCTTATTTGCTGATTATATTGATTGGCTCTTTTATTAGATCTTACAATAATACTGGTATCTTCATGTCCTAAATGATCATAAGAATCCTGAATGGCATCTAAAATATCCTGCCCTTCTACTAACCTAATAAGGTCTGCCTGATCGGTTAATTTAAATTTAAAAGATTCATAGAACTCTTCTGCCAAGGCTTCTCTAATTCTGGTAGCATTCAGTAAAATATCGCTTTCTTCACTTTGCCTTACCACTTCATCCAATTCTATATGAATTACCTCCTTATCATAATTTACCCCTAGGGTATGTTCTTCTAAGGCCGGACTCATCTCTAATTTTACCGGTGGCAGTTGAGCCGTGTCTCCAATAAGGATTAACTGACATTTGTTACCAGAATAAACATATTGAATAAGATCTGCCAACAGGCCATTATTCTCAAATAATTTGGAATCTTGATTCTCATCGGGGATCATTGAAGCTTCATCAACAATAAAAATTGCATTTTTATGTTTATTTGGCTGAAGCACAAATTGTACTCCAGATCCGCCGGTCTTTTTTGGAAAATAGATCTTTTTATGAATTGTTTGAGCTTCCTGATTCGAATAAAGTGAAATCACTTTTGCTGCTCTCCCGGTTGGTGCTAACAGAATTCCACTGCGTCTTAGCTTCCATAAATTTTTCACCAACGCACTGATAATGGTGGTTTTACCGGTACCGGCAAATCCTTTTAGTAAGAAAATAGAGTTTGGAGAAGGTTCTACTACAAACTTAGATAATTGTTGTAAAGCTATATCTTGCTTTAGTTTTGCCTGAAATCCTAATTCGTTGAGTAAGAGTTTATAAAATTTATCGGCAGTAAGGGTTTCCATAGGCATTTTTACAAAACTCAAAGATAACAATGGATTTTTAGGGCAGAAACTTTTACGAATAAAAAAAAATTGTAGATTTGCGATGAACTCTAATTAATTTAAAAATTCTAAAGCATGAAACTTGTAATTCAATTACTCCTTTGGATTGTAATAATCTTTTTGGGATATCTCGTTTTCAACGCAGTGTATGACCCAATCCAGTTTAATAAAGTTAAAGAAAAGCGTTACGCCAAAGTAATTGACCGACTTAAAGATATTCGTGCTGCGCAATTAGCTCACCAAGAAATCACCGGTGCTTTTGAAAAAGATTTTGATGGTTTGATCAAGTTTATTGATACGGCTGAGTTTGTATTGACGCAACGTAGAGATACTACCTATATGGATGAAGAATATAGAAAAACCTACGGTGTAGATAAATTAAAAGATGATTATGTAATTGATACTTTAGGGTATGCTTCTGTAAAGGATTCTTTATTCAAGAATTCTGACAGATATAAGCAAATGATGAAGGTACCAGTTGACGGTGTTGATGCAAATTTTGAAATGAATGCAGGTACAGTTGTTAAGAACGATGCTAAGATCTCTGTATTTGAGGTAAAAGTTCCTAAGAAAGTAATTCTTTATGATCAAGATAAAGATCTTGTGATGCAAGAAGAGCAAGTAATTTCTGTAGAAGGAGTAAATGGACCAAACATTAGAGTTGGATCTATGGAAGAAGTTAATACTAAGGGTAACTGGCCTACAATTTATGGGGATAGCGAGTAATAGCGAAAATCCAAATAAAATAAAGTTGTCCATTCAAGTTTGCTTGAATGGACTTTCTTTTTGTATCATAAATTCTTCTACTCAAGAAGTGCTTTGGTACAAGAAAACTGAATTTCCTAAAGAATACAATCCCGTTAAGATCTTAGAAGAAATAGAAAAGATATATTCTTCTGAAAAAGCTTTAGAAAGAACATTCGATGAAGTTATAGTACTATTCTCTAATGATCTATATAGTCTAGTGCCAAGAGAATTATTTTTAGAAGATGAGGCGTCTAATTATTTAAAATTCAACACTAAGATTTTAAAGACAGATGTAGTAGCTCATGATATTTTAGAAGATCAAGATATAATAACTGTATATATACCATATACTAATATTACTAATTACTTATTTGATAAACATGGCGAATTTGAATATGTTCATTCAATTTCAGTGTTGATTAAAACCATTTTCAAAATTAATACTGGAATTGGAACGGAAGTATTCTTGAACAATTATGCTACCTATTTTGATCTGGTTGTTGTTAAAGACAATCAGTTGCTTTTAATTAATAGTTTTAATTACGAGACCAAGGAAGACTTTATATATTATTTATTATTTACCGCAGAACAATTAGAATTAGATCCTTCAGATTTTGAACTGAAGCTAATGGGAAACATAAATTCTGAATCACCATTCTATAAAATAGCATACAATTATATTAAAAATGTAAGTTTTGTTAAACCAGAGATTCATCTTAAACCTCAGGAATTCAATTCTGAAAAATTTCAGCAAGAAGCCTTTTTACTTTTAAAATCTATGCTATGAGAATAATTTCCGGTACTTATAAAGGCAAAAGACTTACTGCGCCAAAAAAACTTCCTGTACGTCCTACCACAGATATGGCCAAGGAAGCTTTATTCAACATCCTTAATAACAGAGTTCACTTTTCTGGACTTAAAGTTTTAGACCTTTTCTCTGGAACAGGAAATATCTCTTATGAATTTGCCTCTAGAGGCTCTGGCCCTATTATTTCTGTAGATGGCCATATAGAATGTATAAAGTTCATAAAGAAGACCAGCGAAGAGCTAGAAATGGATATTTTACCTATAAAGAGTGATGTCTTTAAATATCTGGAGAAAGCTGGAACTAAAGCAGATATTGTTTTCGCAGATCCGCCTTATGATTTTACTGAAGATCAATTCAAAAAAATAGCTGAACTAGTTTTCGATCACGAAGTTTTAAATGAAGACGGGATGTTGATAATTGAGCATTCTAAACATACTGATTTATCTAGCGGAAGAAATTTTAACGAAGCTCGTAGATATGGAAATTCGGTATTTAGCTTTTTTCTCCCTATCTTGAAGTAATGAATGCGCCATCAAAAACCTTAGAACTAGAATTTACCACCTTAGAATTCTATAGCAATTATGTAATTTCTAGAGTGCATGAAGATTTAGTCTTCAGCAATGAGCATGTTCAAGAGCTAAAGAATGTTTGTACAGATTATTTTAAGGATAATAAATTTGTTTATATCTCTAAAAGAGACAATAATTATAATGTAGATCCCAATATTTATCGAGAGCTAGAAGCAATTAGAAAGAATTTGATTGGAGTTGCAATTGTGAGTAATCGTCCATCTTCTCTAAATATGGCTAACTTTGAAAGAGCTTTTGCTAAAGTGAATTTTGAGGTCTTTATATCTCTGGGAGATGCTGTAGATTGGGCAAAAGAAATTTTAAAATAAAAAAAAGCAGATCTATAAGCCGGATTCTGTTTCCCGATAACTTTCGGGATCCTTATCATTTATCTGAAACTTTTGTTGCCAAAAATCTTTAGCTGCCTACCCTCCAACAACGAGCGAGCCGCCCTTAAAAGTTGGTATACATGGCATTGCACCGCATAGAGTTTACCTGGTTTCACTACAGCATTACCTGTACATTCTTTCTGTTGCACTTGTCCTGATCTTTCGACCGGTGGGCGTTACCCACTATGCTGCTCTATGGTGTCCGGACTTTCCTCCAGAATTAGAAGAAACTTCCAATTCCAGCGATAAGGCGATCTGCTTTGCTGCAAAGATACTTAGGCTAAAGATAAATTCCACCATCAACTTTAAGTTTCAAGCAAGAAATTGAAAAAAGTTCAATTCATTTCAAAAATTAGAAGATTAGATTTACCTATTAGCTATGGTATTTCTATATTTGTTTTTCAATAATTATCTATGGAGCATTTTGTTGTATCGGCACGAAAATATCGCCCTCAAACATTTAAAGATGTTGTGGGGCAGCAGGCAATTACCAATACCCTGCTAAATGCCATAGAACACGATCATCTTGCTCAGGCATTATTATTCACAGGTCCTCGTGGGGTTGGTAAGACAACATGTGCACGTATCTTAGCAAAAATGATCAATCATGATGGGACTCAAAAACCAGATGAAGATTTTGCCTTTAATATTTTTGAACTTGATGCAGCCTCTAATAACTCTGTAGATGATATTCGTAACTTGATAGACCAAGTTAGAATACCACCACAAGTTGGACAATACAAGGTTTATATTATTGATGAGGTGCATATGCTCTCTGCTTCGGCCTTTAATGCATTTTTAAAAACACTGGAAGAGCCGCCAAAACATGCAATTTTCATTTTGGCAACTACAGAAAAGCATAAGATCATTCCAACTATCTTATCTCGTTGTCAGATTTTCGATTTTAAAAGGATTACTGTTTCAGATGCTAAAGAATATTTAGGCTATATCGCCCAGCAAGAAGGAGTAAATGCAGATGAAGATGCTTTACATATTATAGCTCAAAAGGCAGATGGGGCCATGCGTGATGCACTTTCTATTTATGACAGAGTGGTAAGTTTTAGCGGAGCCAATCTTACAAGACAATCTGTTACAGAGAATTTGAATGTGCTAGATTATGAAACTTATCTAGACATGACGCAATTAATTCTTGAAAATAATATTCCACAACTGCTTACAGATTTTAATAGCATACTCTCTCATGGATTTGATGGTCATCATTTTATTTCCGGACTGGCTTCTCATTTTAGAGACCTCATGGTTTGTAAAGATCCCAAGACGATCAATCTTTTAGAAGTTGGAGAGACCAGTAAAGCAAAATACTTTGAACAATCTCAGCAAACAAATATGCAATTCTTAATGAAAGGAATTGAGATTGCCAATGATTGTGATCTAAAATATAAAAGCAGCCGAAATCAGCGATTGCTCGTTGAACTTTGTCTTATGCAGCTTGCCTCTATCAATTTTGATGGAGAAAAAAAAAACTCTGAGCCCTTCATAATTCCGGCTGAATATTTTGCTGCAGCGAGTGATCCTGTAAAATTACCTCCAGAAAATAAATCGGTTGTTCGAGATAATGAACATCCAAATACGGTTTCGGCCACAGAAACAGAACCAAAAATTCCTGTTCAAGAGGAAACATCTCCTTCAGAAGTAGTTAAAAATACAGAAGAAGAACAAGAGGAAACATCTGCTGAAGTTCCAGAAGAACCAATAAAGCAATCAGAAAAAATCCAACCTCAAAAACCCTTGCCAGAAATTAATTCTGAAAAGGTTTCAGGTCTTTCTTTAAAAAGTATTCAGAAGAAAAAAGAGATACTTGCCCGAAAACAAGATGTTCAAGCAAGTAGCATCGAAGAGAAAGACGAAAAGTTTACCGAGAATCAACTTCAGGCAGCTTGGGATGAATATATTCACAGACTAAAGAATAAAGGCTCTAAGATCTTGGCATCTATCATGGAAACAGATATGCCAAAATTAGAGGGTAAAGTGATCTCTATTACTTTACCTAATGAGACCATGAAGAATGATCTTGAAAAAGGTCAACATCAATTAATGAGTTTCATAAAGAAGAAGCTTCAAAATACTTTTATAAGCCTTGAGATCACGGTTAATGAACAGGCAATAAAGAAATATGCCTATTCAAATATCGAAAAGTTCAACAAATTGAAAGAGAAGAACCCATTAATAGAAAAATTACGAACCACTTTTGATCTAGACGTATAATTATGCTTGGCTTAAAATTACCTACAGACCCTAGATGGGCACATATTGCAGAGAAGAATATCGAAGAGATTTTAATAGATCATGCTTACTGTGAGCAAAAAGCCGCATCTACAGCTATTTCTATTATTGTTTCATTTCCTGAATATTCTGAACTCGTTACCGAAATGACATCTCTCTCTCGTGAAGAAATGGGACATTTTAAAATGGTTCACGATAAATTGCTTGCCAGAGGCTTTGTAATGGGTTGGGATAGAAAAGATGAATACGTTATAAAACTTAGAGAGTTCTTTCCAAAAGGCGGTAGTAGAGTAACGCAATTAGTGCACAGATTACTCATTGCTGCACTTATTGAAGCTAGAAGTTGTGAGCGTTTTAGATTGCTTTCAGAAGAATTAAAAGATCCTGAGTTACGAGATTTCTATAAACACTTGATGATTAGTGAAGCTAACCATTATACCCTTTTCCTAAATTTTGCCAGAAAATATGGTGAAAGAAAAGAAGTAGATCAAAAATGGCAGGAGCTTTTGATTTTTGAAGCAGATGTAATGAAAGATCTTGGCACTAAAGAAAGCATTCACGGATAATTAAATTCCTTCTACTTTTTCCTGATATAATGATTTTATAATACCATCTGCCAATCCAATTTTAGGCACATAAATTCTGCGAGCTTTTGTCCATTTCATGGCAGATAAATAAATTTTAGCTGCAGGAATAATCACATCGGCTCTATCTGCATTCAAATTTAGCTCTGTAATTCGTTCTTCGTACGTAAAAGAATTTAGTAATTGGTAGTAGGAACTTAAGTACAAAAAGCTCAGAGGCTTTCCAATTGCCTTTCCTGAACTCTTAAAAATATTATTGATGTTTCCACCAGAACCAATCAAATCTATTTTATGATAAGGTTTAGTAACGTCTTTAATCCAAGCTTCTACTTCTTCCCAAAGATCTGGTTCTACTATATTCTTTAGCAATCTCACGGTACCCAATTTAAAAGATTTTGAAGCGATAGTATGTCCTGAAGAATAAAGTGTAAATTCTGTGCTACCTCCACCCACATCAACATACAAATAGGTTTTATCACTATGAATTAATGCATGCAGATCTGTTGCAGCAATGATGGATGCTTCATGGTTACCATCTATAATATCAATCTTCACACCGGTCTCTTTTAGAATAAGGTCGGCAATTTCTTGCCCGTTGTCTGCCTCTCTCATTGCCGAAGTTGCACAAGCTTGATATTTTTCTATCTTATGAGATTTCATCAGCAATTGAAAAGCCTGCATAGTATCTACCATTCTCCCTTTATTTTCTTCAGAGATCATTTTATTTATAAAAACATCGGAACCAAGCCTAATTGGAACTCTTACAAGAGAGGTCTTTTTAAAGATGGGTTCTTTATCCGGCTGTTCAGTAATAGTAGAGATTAATAACCTTACGGCATTGGAACCTATATCTATTGCTGCGTATTTTTTTTGTTGAATCACTGCTGATAATTTTCTAATTTCTGCTGATAATATTCATATAAGGCAAATTGTGACCTTAGTTTTGGCATATCATTTCTTCTATAGGCATTATCTTGATCTTGAGAATAAACTCGTGCCTTTACATTGTCATTCCAACTAATATCGAAAGTATCCAGAATTTCTTGCTTAATATCTTCATCATAGATAGGGCAAGAAACTTCTACCCTAAGATCCATGTTTCTGGTCATCCAGTCGGCAGAAGATATATAGATCTTATTATTTCCATCATTCTCAAATATATAAACTCGAGGATGTTCTAAAAATTTATCGATGATACTTATAGCTTCAATGTTTTCACTCATTCCAGGAATTCCCGGAATTAAAGAACAAATACCCCTTACAATTAATTTAATTTTCACCCCTGCTCTACTAGCTTCATACAACTTATCGATCAAAGTAAAATCTGAAAGGCTATTCAGTTTTAATTTTATTCCACTGGGTTTTCCAGCCTGAGCGTTTTCAATTTCTGTAGTAATAAGCTTGATAATTGCAGTTCTCGTATAATGTGGAGATACCAATAGATGCTTATATCTGCTAACTTTATAATTGATCTCAAAGAAGTCGAAGACCTTATTTATCTCTTTTAACAATTCTTGATTACCTGTAAATAAGGTATAATCTGTATAAATTCTTGAAGTAGATTCATTAAAGTTTCCGGTACTCATAAAGCCGTACTTAATAAGCTTTCCATTCTCTTCTCTTTCAATAACACAGGTCTTACAATGCACCTTAAGCCCCGTAACACCAAAGATAAGCTCCACCCCTTCTTGCTGCATTTGCTCTGCATATCTAATATTGGCAACTTCATCAAACCTTGCTCGCAGTTCGATCTGCACCGTTACCTTTTTTCCATTTTTTACAGCATTTATCAAAGAACTTGCAATGTGGGAGATCTTTGCAAGTCTATATATTGTAATCTTTATGGTTCTAACCTTTGGATCTAAGGCTGCTTCTCTCAAGAATTTCACTACATATTGAAATGTTTGATATGGGGTATAAAGTAAATAATCCTTTTTAGCAATAAAGCCCAATAAACTTCCCTGAAGCACTAAGCCTGGAATTGGTAGTGGATCTATAGATTTGTATAACAATTTTTCATTTCCAAGACTTGGAAAATCCATATAATCTCGTCTATTATGATAACGTCCTCCCGGAATTATACTATCTGTAGAATCAATCCCCATTTTATTCATAAGATATCCCAGAGTATCTTCATCAATATTCATGTCATACACAAATCGAACTGGATCACCCTTTATTCGATCTTTAACACTCATAGAAATCTTTTCTATAAAACTTTTACTCAAATCACTATCTATATCTAGCTCTGCATCTCTAGTAATCTTGATCATGTGAGCAGAAACACTTTCATACTCAAAAATGTTGAAGATAGTTTTAAGGTTGAATCTTATAAGATCATCTAATAATATAATATATTGTTTTCCATCTTCTTCCGGTAGTACTACAAAACGGTTAATGCTACGCGGAATTTCAATTAGAACGTATTTCTTATCTCTTATATGTCTGTTCAACAATTTTGAAATACCCTGTTGTGGCATCTCCTCTTTCATTACCATCTTCACTGCTAGGTATGCAGCGCTGTCTTTTAAACTAGGTACCTGCACCAGATCATTCAAAATAATAGTAACCAAAGCTGGACTTACTTTAGTTAAGAAATAATTTTTTATAAACACTTCCTGAGATTCCGAAACCTGTTTCTCGTTGATAATAAAAATATCATGATCTCGAAGATTGTCCTGAATTTTGTCAAGAACCTTAAGACTTTCAGACTGCTGCTCAATGACAATCTGGGTGATCTCTTCTAAAAGTTTTCCTGCTTTAATTCCGCCTAAAACACTTTTTGCACTTTTACCTGCAAGATCTATGCGTTTTATTGTGGCATATCTAACTTTAAAAAATTCGTCTAAGTTATTGGAGAATATTCCTAAAAATCTAAGTCTTTCTATAAGTGGAACAGATTCATCTTCTGCTTCCTGTAGTACTCTAGCATTAAATTGTAGCCAACTTAATTCTCTATTAATGTATTGGTTATGATTCATGTAACTTATCGTAAGTTTTTAGGAAACAGGTGCAAAATGGTTTTTCCGTTATTTAGATTATTCCAAGTATCAGTCTCAAAATCTATAATAGTTAACCCGGTAGTTGGTATATTATCAAAATCTTTATCGCCTAATCTATTCACAACCCCTGTGATTGCTGGATTATGACCAAACACCATTAAATTATCTATATTATCTTCACAAGTTTCAATCTGAAAATTGAGATCCGGTCTGCTAAAAGTATATAAAGCACTTTTTACAAAAAAATCTGAGTCATCTATTTCTAATTTTTTCTTAAAGATATTTGCAGTTTCCATAGCTCGTGTTGCATGGCTAGACCAAATAATAGTAGGTTTGGACTGAGACTTCATATAAGCACTACAAACAAGATCTGCATCTTTATACCCTCTTTCTTGAAGAGGCCTTTTATCATCGGGTAAGCGTTCTTCCCAAGACGATTTTCCATGTCTAACTAAGATTAATCTTTTCATAACTAAGGTGCTAATCGTTTAACATTCCAAGATTCTGCTATTCTTTCAAATAATATTCTATCATGCAACCTACTTGCTCTGCCCTGCCAAAACTCCATACTCACAGGTTTTATAAGATATCCTCCCCAAAAATCTGGTTTTGGAATTTCTTTTCCTTCAAATCTTGTCTCCAGTTCTTGTATAGATCTTTCTAAAATTTCTCGTGAAGCTATTTCTGAACTTTGATTGGAAGCCCAAGCTCCTAATTGACTACCTCTAGGGCGAGATCTAAAATATTGTTGTGCTTTTTCTTCTGAAGATTTTTCAGCTATTCCTTTAATAATTACCTGTCTTTCTAAAACAGGCCAAAAAAAGGAAAGGCAAACATGCGAATTTTGTAAAAGAGCGACTCCTTTTTCTGAAGTATAATTGGTATAAAAAATAAATCCGTCTGCATCATATTCCTTTAGCAAAACAACCCTACTTTTTGGAAATCCATCATCTCCAATAGTAGAAACCGTCATTGCATTTACCTCGTTAGCATCATTTTGAGCTTCAATTTCTTCAAACCAATTCGAGAATAAATCAAATGGATTATTAGATATTTCATTTTCTAATAAAGCTCCTTTGGTATAGTTCCTCCTGTAATCTGCTAAGTTTTTGCCCATGAATATAGTTTACTGCAATTTACGGGATTTGAAAATAAGAGGATAGAGTTTTTTTAAAGATTAAGAGTTTCTTAATTATTTCTTAAAATCTAAAAATTACGAATAAACTTAAATCGCTATTATACAGTTAATTAGCTTTTTTTAATTTTCTTGGTAATTCAAAAAAGCTGCACTTTAACTAATAAATTGCCATTTTATCTAAAAATTTTGAATAATGTTTAATTAAACACTTAATAAACCTATTTTTGGTTAAAATCAATTGGCTTTCCCCCCGACTCTTGATTTTGTTTAAAATCTTAACCTACTGTAAAATTTAGTAATAATTTTAAAGTAGACCTTAAATGACATTTTTAAAACTTGTAGATTCCCCAAATCGATCAATTTTAACCTTCATATGTCTTCTATTAATATCTATTTCTTTTACAAGTTGCTCTGTTCCCGCAATGATGGATTCAGATAACTACGGCAGAGATCATGATGTTTTTGCAGTAGATTTTGATCCTCAAAATTTAAGTAGCATTAAGATCTACAAAATGAATGAAGGAGACTGGGAAGATATGGGAAAGGTAAGAAATGATGAAGAAGCTCGTTTTAACGTTGAAATTGACGGAAAATACATGATTGTTAGTTCAAATAGCAAAAAAATGGATGAGCCTACTTATCAAACATGGTTAAACCATGCCAGACAAGATCTAGGGATGGCAGTAGATGATGAATACCATATATTTTCTACCATTGAAGACGGATGGATTTACGAAATAGATTTAAATGAATATCCACTTTTAGAAGGAAATTCTCATAGAATATTAATGTACGAGCAAAGATAATCCCTACAAGCTTTGCTTAACAAGGCTGCCAATTTTGGTAGCCTTTTTTTATGCTTTCACAATAAATTCTCTGTTAAAAAATACCTGTTTTCAGGTATTAGATTTAACAAATAAAAATATCTAACTAATTGACAGCTAAAATCAAATAGGGGAAATCCCTAGGTTTTTTTGTAGGATAAAGTGTCGTTCATACCTTAAAATTTACATTACATCTAATAAATTCCTAATTTCTTTCATTGCAATAGTTTTATAATAAATTTACTTTAGAATTAAGGCGAAAACATAATTGACCCCAAATCGATTTGTTAAGATCTCCCTAAAAAAATCTTCAGTTTTAATTCAATATCGAGAATATCCACTTATTGAATAATAAACTTTGATCCTGATAATTTCAGCAATCGAAGTGGAAACATATAAATGATATTCTAATTAAATCTAATTTGAAAATATTTCTAAAATTCTAAAGTATAAATTATGGTTTGGAAAACTACTCTCTCGATAATGCTTTTACTATCAAGTTTTATGGCATTACATGCTCAAAACTCAAAAGCTTATGAAATTAATGAATATTTAGCGCTGGGTTCAAACAAACAAGCTACCGTACAAGTAAAGAGCAATAAGAGTGCTGCTACTGCTACTACTCCACTTCAAGTTTTAGCATATGATTTGGTACCTACTGTATTTATAGAAAATGGAGAAATTAAAAGTTTTGATGAACAATCGCCTATAAAAGCAGAATTAGAGTTCAACTCTTTTAACGTGCTTTCTAATGCGAATCCATTATTCAAGAACGTAGAACTACTAGTAATTAAATTAAATGAAGAAAATCAGTTGATTTCTTCACTTGATTTTTCAACAATCAATAGTTTCAACTCACTTAAATACGTCTATTTCATTTGCCCTTTTAATTGTTCTCGATCTCAAATTGAAAATTTATCTAAAGGCCTTCCGTTGGGAACCGTTCTACTTTATTCTTCTTCTATTCCTGAATAATTAGCAATAAACGTTTTACTATAATACTGCGTCTTATGAAACAAAATTACTTTATAAAAGCTGAAAGATCCATTTTAAAAGTATGTGTAGCTATGCTATTCATATTTTTTGGAAGCATCTTAAATACTAAAGCTCAGGTTAGAAAAGATTTTAAACAAAGAACTTCTATTTCTACTCCAGAAAAAAAGATCTATAACGTCCATGGAGATTTTGCGATTATTGGAAATACCAATATGACTTTATATTCTTATGACGATAATAAAAACAACAGCCTTAACACCATGATAAAAGTGGATAAGGATAATGTTGCCAGCACAAAAAATTCATCTTCCGCCGAGTTGCTATTCTCTAATGAGAACAACGCATCTGATGAGTGTTCTGAGGTAATTTATGCTGGACTATATTGGACTGCTCGTACTAATGATGAAAACTCGATTGGTGCTAAGAGAAAAATAAAATTAAAAGGACCTAAGGATTCATCTTATCAAGAATTCACTGCTGGATCTTCAGATATTCAATTTCCTGGAGATAATAATATGTATGTTGGTTATGCAGAAGTAACAGATCTTGTTAAAAATAATGGTTCTGGAGAATATTGGGTTGCCGATATGGAACTATCTGAAGGTAATGGAGGATCTACAGGATATTATGGTGGATGGGGAATGGTTGTTATCTATGAAAATGCCCAGATGAATCTTCGGGATATTACTGTTTTTGATGGTTATGCATATGTAAGAGGGCAGGTTACTCAAAATTATGAGATACCCGTTTCTGGATTTAATACTGCACAATCTGGTCCTATAAACATGAAATTAGGACTGATGGCAGGAGAGGGTGACAGAGGGATTTCTGGAGATTATTTTGAAATTCAAAAGCTTAATGGCTCTTGGTTACGCTTAAATCACAGCAATGCTACTTCAAATAATTTTTTCAATTCATCTATTTCTACTACTGGAACTCGTAACCCGAATTTATTAAACAATACAGGTTTAGATATAAATGTTCTTAATATTCCTAACGAGGATAAATCTGTAATTAAAAATAATCAGACTTCAACTAAATTTAGATATGGAAGTACTCAAGACACTTATGTTATTTATAACATGGTTATGTCTGTAGATGCTTATCAACCAAATATAGAAGGGGTTAGTTCTTTAACTAGTATAAATTCAAATAATTCACCAAATGCTTCTACTGAAGCGTTGCCTGGAGATGTTATATCATACAAAGTTCAAGTTAAGAATAAAGGAAATGAACCTATTAAAAATGCAAAACTAGTAATTCCAGTACCTTATAATGTATCGTATATTCAAAATAGTGCAAATAAGAATATTTATTTTTCTCCTACTCCATCTCCAAATTCAGTTACCTACGATCCCTCATTAGGAGCAACTGGATCTATTGTATGGAATATTGGAACCTTACCAGTAAGTTCCAATACTAATACGGTATTAGGAGATTTAACTCTTAAGTTTAAAATTACAGAAGATTGTACTATCTTAAAAAATTCTATTTGTGGTGATGGGAATAATGTGGCTTTTAGAGGATCTTTAAGTGGTATAGGTGATATAACCAATATTGCTGTTAATGATAAAGATCTTATTCAAGGATATACTGATAATACAGTTTGTGAAGGTAAACCGATTACAGAACCTTTAAAAACTAAGATAAACGCCAAAACTTTTATTGAAACTCATTGTCAGAATACTCCAGACAAACGAGTTTTTAATTACTGTAATAGAGAAAATCCAATTTCTGTAACAGAAGTAAATTCCGCTTTCCCTACCGGAACAAGATTTTATAACAGTTATCCTGTGGTTGAGAACACCGTGGAGTATACAATTAATAATCCATTCCCAAAAACCACTGGAACGAACAATTATTTTGCTATTGTTCCTGGTTCACAAGACTGTTATATCGCTTTTGATATTGTAGTAGATACTGTAACTTCTATTCCAACAACAGAAGATGTAGAGTATTGCATAAATTCTGAAGCAAAAGCATTATCAGCCACTCCAAGTAAAGATGGATATAATCTATACTATTATACTAGTATTAATTCCACATCACCACAAACATCGCTAACACCTAGTACAGACGTTGCCGGTGAATTTACTTATTATGTAGCGGAAGGACCTTCTGCCAGTTGCATAAGTACTAATAGAGTCGAGATAAAAGTAAAAATTAGTAAAACTCCTCTAGCAGACTCTCCAGAAAGTGTAGAGCGTTGTGATTCTTATAAATTACCAGCACTTACTAATGGTGGATACTTTGCTAAGGAAGATGGCGTGCAACCAATTGCTGTTGGAACAGAAATTACTAAAACTCAAACCATATTTGTGTATACTGCTGCAAATGGTTCTTGTGAGGCCGCTCAAAATTCTTTCAAAGTAACTATCAATGATACGCCGGTAGCTCAATCTTTAGAAGATGAAAAAGCTTGTGATAGTTTTACTTTAATAGCATTAAATGAAGGAAACCATTATTTCACTCAAACTGGTGGAGAAGGAACTGAACTTTTTGCTGGAGATAAAATAACTTTAACTCAAACTATATTTATCTATGTTGAATCTGGAAATGAAGTTAAATGTTCAGATGAAACTAGCTTCAAAGTAACTATCAACCCTACACCAGAAGCACCTGTAGTTTCTTCTACTGTAAATACTACTTGTAATCTTGACAATGGTTCAATTACTATTACTGAGATAGAAGGAATTGAATTTAGCATTGACGGTGAAAACTATCTTACAAACGGACAGTTTAACAACTTAGCTCCTAATACTTATTACATCACAGCGCGATATGTTGATGGAGATTGTATCTCATCTTCTACTAAAGTTGAAATAAAAGCAATTCCAGATACTGAAGCTCCAGAACTTTCAGAAATGAAAGATATTAAGGTGGATTCAGATGCCAGAGTTTGTGGTGCTATAGTTGCTTTTGAAGCTCCAACTGCTACCGATAACTGTGAAGGAACTGTAGTTACACTTAATGAAGGAAGTATGACTTCTGGAAGTGAATTTCCTGTGGGAACTACAACAGTTACCTACACAGCCAAAGATGCTGCTGGAAATACATCCACCGTTTCTTTCGATGTGATCGTAATAGACAATGAAGTTCCTACGATAGTTTGTCCAAGTGATATTGTAACTACCAATACCTTAGGTCAAGATTATGCAGTAGTTACTTATGAAGAAATAACTGCTAACGATAACTGTAGTGTAACTATAAAAAGAACTTCTGGATATGCTTCAGGAGAACAATTTCCAATTGGAACTACAGTAGTAACTCATGTTGCAACAGATGCTTCAGGAAACAAAACAGAATGTAGTTTTACAGTTCTTGTAAAAGGAACTCCGATTGCTATTGATGATTCAGCTTCAACTGATGAAGACACGCCGGTAACAATTTCAGTTCTTAATAACGATTCAGATCCTGATGGAGATGAGCTTTCTATTATAGATTTTACTGAACCAAGTAACGGAACTGTAGTTCTTAATCAAGATGGAACTTTCACTTACACTCCTAATAACAATTTCAACGGAACAGATTCTTTCGAATACACAATTTCAGATGGAAATGGCGGAACAGACACTGCAACAGTTACTATTACAGTAGTTGGTGTAAATGATGCTCCGGTAGCGGTGGATGATGATACTTCAACTGATGAAGATACTGCAGTAACAATTTCAGTACTTAATAACGATTCAGATCCTGATGGAGATGAGCTTTCTATTATAGATTTTACTGAACCAAGCAACGGAACAGTGATTCTTAATGAAGATGGAACTTTCACTTACACTCCTAATAACAATTTCAACGGAACAGATTCTTTTGAATACACAATTTCAGATGGAAATGGTGGAACTGACACTGCTACAGTAACTATTACAGTAGGTGGTGTAAATGATGCTCCGGTAGCTGTTGATGATTCAGCTTCAACAGATGAAGATACTGCGGTAACAATTTCAGTTCTTAATAACGATTCAGATCCTGATGGAGATGAGCTTTCTATTATAGATTTTACTGAACCAAGCAACGGAACAGTGATTCTTAATGAAGATGGAACTTTCACTTACACTCCTAATAACAATTTCAACGGAACAGATTCTTTTGAATACACAATTTCAGATGGAAATGGTGGAACTGACACTGCTACAGTAACTATTACAGTAGTTGGTGTAAATGATGCTCCGGTAGCGGTTGATGATTCAGCTTCAACAGATGAAGATACTGCGGTAACAATTTCAGTTCTTAATAACGATTCAGATCCTGATGGAGATGAGCTTTCTATTATAGATTTTACTGAACCAAGCAACGGAACGGTAATTCTTAATGAAGATGGAACTTTCACTTACACTCCTAATAACAATTTCAACGGAACAGATTCTTTCGAATACACAATTTCAGATGGAAATGGTGGAACTGACACTGCTCCAGTAACTATTACAGTAGTTGGTGTAAATGATGCTCCGGTAGCTGTTGATGATTCAGCTTCAACAGATGAAGATACTGCGGTAACAATTTCAGTTCTTAATAACGATTCAGATCCTGATGGAGATGAGCTTTCTATTATAGATTTTACTGAACCAAGCAACGGAACAGTGATTCTTAATGAAGATGGAACTTTCACTTACACTCCTAATAACAATTTCAACGGAACAGATTCTTTTGAATACACAATTTCAGATGGAAATGGTGGAACTGACACTGCTACAGTAACTATTACAGTAGGTGGTGTAAATGATGCTCCGGTAGCTGTTGATGATTCAGCTTCAACAGATGAAGATACTGCGGTAACAATTTCAGTTCTTAATAACGATTCAGATCCTGATGGAGATGAGCTTTCTATTATAGATTTTACTGAACCAAGCAACGGAACTGTAGTTCTTAATGAAGATGGAACTTTCACTTATACTCCTAATAACAATTTCAACGGAGTAGATTCTTTTGAATACACAATTTCAGATGGAAATGGTGGAACAGACACTGCAACAGTAACTATTACAGTGGTTGGTGTAAATGATGCTCCGGTAGCGGTTGATGATGCTGCTTCAACTGATGAAGATACTGCGGTAACAATTTCAGTACTTAATAACGATTCAGATCCTGATGGAGATGAGCTTTCTATTATAGATTTTACTGAACCAAGTAACGGAACGGTAGTTCTTAATGAAGATGGAACTTTCACTTATACTCCTAATAACAATTTCAACGGAGTAGATTCTTTTGAATACACAATTTCAGATGGAAATGGTGGAACAGATACTGCAACAGTAACTATTACAGTAGTTGGTGTGAATGATGCTCCGGTAGCTGTTGATGATTCAGCTTCAACAGATGAAGATACTGAGGTAACAATTTCAGTTCTTAATAACGATTCAGATCCTGATGGTGATGTTCTTACTGTAATTAGCAACACCAATCCAAGTAACGGAACGGTAGTTTTTAATGAAGATGGAACTTTCACTTATACTCCTAATAACAATTTCAACGGAACAGATTCTTTTGAATACACAATTTCAGATGGAAATGGCGGAACAGACACTGCAACAGTAACTATTACAGTAGGTGGTGTAAATGATGCTCCGGTAGCTGTTGATGATTCAGCTTCAACAGATGAAGATATTGCGGTAACAATTTCAGTACTTAATAACGATTCAGATCCTGATGGAGATGTTCTTACTGTAATTAGCAATACCAATCCTTCTAACGGAATGGTAGTTCTTAATCAAGATGGAACTTTCACTTACACTCCTAATAACAATTTCAATGGAGTAGATTCTTTTGAATACACAATTTCAGATGGAAATGGCGGAACAGATACTGCTACAGTAACTATTACAGTAGGTGGTGTAAATGATGCACCAGTGGCAGTAGACGATTCAGCTTCAACAGATGAAGATACTGCGGTAACAATTTCAGTTCTTAATAACGATTCAGATCCTGATGGAGATGAGCTTTCTATTATAGATTTTACTGAACCAAGCAACGGAACAGTGATTCTTGATCAAGATGGAACTTTCACTTATACTCCTAATAACAATTTTAACGGAGTAGATTCTTTTGAATACACAATTTCAGATGGAAATGGTGGAACTGACAATGCTACAGTAACTATTACAGTAGGTGGTGTAAATGATGCTCCGGTAGCTGTAGATGATTCAGCTTCAACAGATGAAGATACTTCGGTAACAATTTCAGTTCTTAATAATGATTCAGATCCTGATGGAGATGTTCTTACTGTAATTAGTAACACCAATCCAAGTAACGGAACGGTAGTTCTTAATGAAGATGGAACTTTCACTTACACTCCTAATAACAATTTCAACGGAGTAGATTCTTTTGAATACACAATTTCAGATGGAAATGGCGGAACAGACACTGCAACAGTAACTATTACAGTAGTTGGTGTAAATGATGCACCAGTGGCAGTAGACGATTCAGCTTCAACAGATGAAGATACTGCGGTAACAATTTCAGTTCTTGATAACGATTCAGATCCTGATGGAGATGAGCTTTCTATTATAGATTTTACTGAACCAAGTAACGGAACGGTAGTTCTTAATGATGATGGAACTTTCACTTACACTCCTAATAACAATTTCAATGGAGTAGATTCTTTTGAATACACAATTTCAGATGGAAATGGTGGAACTGACACTGCTACAGTAACCATTACAGTAGTTGGTGTAAATGATGCTCCGGTAGCGGTTGATGATGCTGCTTCAACTGATGAAGATACTGCAGTAACCATTTCAGTTCTTAATAACGATACAGATCCTGATGGAGATGAGCTTTCTATTATAGATTTTACTGAACCAAGTAACGGATCAGTTGTTCTTAATCAAGATGGAACTTTCACTTACACTCCTAATAACAATTTCAATGGAACAGATTCTTTTGAATACACAATTTCAGATGGAAATGGTGGAACAGATACTGCTACAGTAACAATCACTGTAAACTCTGAGAACGATGCACCAGTGGCAGTAGACGATTCAGCTTCAACAGATGAAGATACTGAGGTAACAATTTCAGTACTTAATAACGATTCAGATCCTGATGGAGATGCACTTACTGTTGTAAGTACTACTACTCCTTCTAACGGAACTGTGGTGATCAATGATAACGGAACAATCACTTATACTCCGAATGAGAACTTCAACGGAAAAGATTCATTTGAATACACAATTTCAGATGGAAATGGTGGAACAGATACTGCAACTGTAACTATTACAGTGGTTGGTGTAAATGATGCTCCGGTAGCTGTTGATGATGCTGCTTCAACAGATGAAGATACTGCAGTAACAATTTCAGTTCTTAATAACGATTCAGATCCTGATGGAGATGCACTTACTGTTGTAAGTACTACTACTCCTTCTAACGGAACTGTGGTGATCAATGATAACGGAACAATCACTTATACTCCGAATGAGAACTTCAACGGAAAAGATTCATTTGAATACACAATTTCAGATGGAAATGGAGGAACAGACACTGCAACAGTAACTATTACAATAGGTGGTGTAAATGATGCACCGGTAGCTGTGGATGATGCTGCTTCAACTGATGAAGATACTGCAGTAACAATTTCAGTTCTTGATAATGATAGCGATGTAGACGGGAATGGTTTAACTGTAATTTCAGTAACTCCTCCTTCTAACGGAACTGTCGTGATCAATGATAACGGAACAATCACTTATACTCCGAATGAGAACTTCAACGGAACAGATTCTTTTGATTACACAGTTTCAGATGGAAATGGCGGAACAGACACTGCAACAGTAACCATCACAGTAAATCCTGTGAATGAATTACCTCCAGTGAAACCTGTTATAACCTCAGTAGTTCAACCAACTTGTGCGCTACCAACAGGAACTATCACTGTAGAAACCATTGCTGGTTTAACATATGGTATCAATGGGGTAGATTACCAAGAAAGCGAAGTATTTGCTAGTCTTGAACCGGGAACTTATTCTATAACTTCTAAAGACGAACAAGGACAGGTTTCAGAAGAAACTATAGTAATACTTGATACACCAAGTGCCCAGGTTATAGAAACTTTAACTGTTGACCTTTGTATCGAGGATGTAGAATTCAATCTATTCGAATTATTAGTAGGAGATTATGACACTACTGGCCAATGGTCTGATCCAAATAACACCGGAGCCCTTTTTGGAAATTCAATAGATCCTTCAAAATTAGATGTAGGAACATATACCTTCAACTATGAAACAAGTGGAGCTTGTGGAAGTATTACTGAAGTTACAGTTTTTATAAATAATGATTGTATAGTATTACCATGTGGTCAATCTGATATCAAAGACAGTATTTCTAAAGTTGTTACTCCTAATGGAGATCAAAAGAATGATAGATTTACAATTGGGCAAGATTTAGATTGTGGTTTCTCATACAACGTGAAAATATTTAACAGATGGGGAGCTGAAGTTTACTCAATGAAAAATTACCAAAACAATTGGGACGGGTTCTCTAACAAATCTGTTACAAGCTCAAACCAATTACCTTCTGGAACTTACTATTATATAGTGGAAGTAAACGAAGGTGGTTTAGAACCAATTCAAGGATACATCTACTTAGGAACAAAATAAAGCTCTAAAAACATGAAAAATTTCTATATCCTAATATCGATTCTTTTTGTTGGTCTGTTTTCAACACAGGCCCAACAGTTACCGCAGTTCACCCAGTATATGTATAATACCATATCTGTAAATCCTGCGTACGCCGGAAGTCGTGATGGGTTTTCACTTACTGCTTTGAACCGTAACCAATGGGCCGGAATAGATGGTGCCCCTCGTACTCAAACCCTATCCATTAATACTCCATTGAGAAATGAGCAAATTGGGGTTGGTTTGTCTGTAATTAACGATAAGACTGGATATGAGAACTACACCTATATATACGGAGATGTTTCTTATACCATTCCTGTTGGATATGAAACCAACTTGTCTTTTGGTATAAAAGGTGGATTTAGTTATTATGATCTGGATGAAGATTTATTTAATGATCCTCAGGTAATGGATGATCCGTTCTTTAGGGATCAATTCAACAAATGGACACCTAACGTGGGGGCTGGATTGTATTTATCTTCTCAAGATTGGTATGTAGGTTTATCTGCTCCAAAATTGATCAATAATGATAATAACGATTTCAATAATTATGTGGCTTTAGAGCAAGTTCATTATTATTTAACAGGAGGTTATGTTTTTGATCTTAACGATACTTGGAAATTACGTCCTACTGCATTAGCAAAAGTTACCAAGGGTGCTCCCCTATCTGTAGATATTTCTGCAACTACTATTTATGATGAAAAGCTTTATTTAGGAGCAACTTATAGAATAGACGATGCCATAGGTGCCTTTATAGATTTAAGAGTGTTCGAACCTTTAAGAATTGGTTACGCTTATGAATATAGCATATCAGATCTTAGACCTTATACCTCTGGATCTCATGAGATCATTTTAATTTATGAATTCAGATTTAAAAATACCAAGTACAAATCTCCTAGATTTTTCTAACCAAAATAAGACTATTATGAAGAATTTCAACTACTTAATACTTCTGCTCATTATTGGAAATAGTTTTGTGGTCTCGGCTCAAAATTCTAAACAAAGAAAAGCTGATAGGTTATATAACGATCTGGCTTATGTAGAAGCTGTAGAGGTTTACAAAGAACTTATAGAAAAAGATTTTAATACAGATTATAATAAACAGCAAATTGCAGATAGTTACACTAAACTAAGACGCCCACAAGACGCTGTTGTTTATTATGAAGATGTAGTAAAGCAACCAAATGTTTCTCCAGAATATTACTTTAAATATGCGCAAGCATTAAGGGGTGTTAAGAGATATGAAGAATCACGAACTTGGTTAGCAAAGTATCAAGAATCTGGTAAGAATACTTCAGATGTTAATGAAATGCTTTCTAATGATATGTCTAAGATCAAAATGAAAGATGACTATACGCTGGAAAAGGCGAAGTTCAATTCAGATTTTAGCGATTTTGGAGCTTATGAAAAAAATGGTATCACTTATTTGATATCTGCCAGAAATGATGGAATGTCTAAAAGCAAAAAGATCTATTCCTGGAATGGCGAACCATTTTTAGATGTTTACGTGGTAAATCAAGAAATGGTTACTCCATTACAAGGAGATGTAAATAGCATTCTTCACGATGGGCCTATAAGTATAAGCAACGATGGTAAATACATGTACTTTACCAGAAATAATCTCATTAATAATAAAGAAGGAAAAAGAGATAAAAATGCTACCAATAATTTGAAGATCTATAGAGCCACCAACCAAAATGGCTCGTGGAAAGATGTGGTAGAACTTCCTTTTAATAATAATGATTATTCTGTGGGGCATCCAAGTTTAAGTCCAGACGATAAAACGCTTTATTTCGCATCTGACATGCCTGGTGGAAAAGGAGGAACAGATCTTTATAAAGTTGAAATAACAGGTGATAATACTTATGGAGCTGCAGTTAATTTAGGAGATAAGATTAATACCAGCTTAGATGAAGCTTTTCCATTCTTAACTAAAGATAATGAGCTATACTTCTCCTCTAACGGTCATTTAGGTCTTGGGTTAATGGATATTTTTAAAACCGATCTTAAGGATACCAATGCAGAAATTATAAACCTTGGAGCACCTATAAACAGCAGTAAAGATGATTTTGCATACTTCCAAAAATCTGAAGTAAATACTGGATGGATATCTTCTAATAGAGATGGTATAAATGATGATGTATATGGTTTCAATCTTCTAAAACCTCTTGTTTTAAAAGGAACTGTTTCAGATGATGTAAATAATCAGCCAATACCAAATGCAACTATTAGGTTGATGGGTGAAGACGATAAGCAAATTGCATTTTTAGAAACAGACTCTATTGGTAAATATCAAACTATTATCAGCAGAGATACAAAATATCCTTTTGAAGCGAAACATATAGAATACACAGAGAAATCTGGAGAAATAAGTTCATTTGATCTTGGCACCAAAGAGGAATTGATCTATGATATTGAATTAAGTCCTATTCCAGATGTAGAATATTTGGCAGAGATCAATAATATCTATTTTGATTTTGATAAATCTAACATACGCCCAGATGCGGCTAGGGAGTTAGATAAGTTGGTAGAATTAATGACTGATAAATATCCTGAACTAGTAATTGAAATAGGTTCTCATACAGATTTTAGAGGTAGCGATCAATATAACGAAGGTCTTGCTATAAGAAGAGCAGATGCTACTTATAAGTATTTAGTAGAACATGGCGTTGCACCAGAAAGAATTGTAGCTCATAAAGGATATGGGGAAAAACAACCCGCTGTAGAATGTGATAAATGTAATGCTAAACAACATCAATTAAACAGAAGATCTATGTTTAAGGTGGTTAAAATGAAATAATATCACCCACTAAATTCTATTGAACCTTCAATCAATAGAAAAAAGTTAAATACCAATTAATAAAGATCCCGCCAAGTGCGGGATCTTTTCGTTCAGAAAAAATTCATCACCAATTCTATTAATTTCAATTAAAATCGAAAACAACTAGTTAGCATTTATAAATACTGAGTAATTAAAAGCGTAGAAAGTAATTTAGTAAAATATGAAAGTGGCTCTATTAAGAAATAGGTAATATGAAATTAGGTGCATTTTCAATAAGTCTAAATGTGAAAGATATTAAGTCGTCTAAAGAGTTCTACGAAAATCTAGGATTCAAAATTCTTTCAGGAGATCTTGATAAAAACTATCTCATTATGAAAATTGAGAATTCTTTAATTGGCCTGTTTTAAGGTATATTTGATAAGAACATTCTAACATTTAATCCCGGTTGGGATGAAAAAGGGGAAAATATAGAGAGCTTTAATGATATTCGAGAAATACAAAGCCATCTTAAAAATAAGAGAGTTGCAATAGCCAATGAAATAGACCCTAAATCTCCTAGGCCTGGCAGTTTTATGATAACAGCCCCTGATGGAAATCTTATTCTATTAGATCAGCATCGGTAAAAGATAGATCGTCATAGGCTATCTATGTAAGATCAAAACGTATTGATCTAATCCTTTAAAAACTTATATATTGAAGCTCCTCATTAATGCTCAGGAATAAAAAATCCTGCAAGAAGCAGGATTTTAAGTTCAAATAAATTATTATAATTCAATGGCTAATTACCTCTAGTAGCTATAAAATAGCTATTGATTTGATTATTTTTTTATGAATATATTGGTAAAGTAATTCTTTCCATTATCATCATGATCTACAGCTATTCCAAAATGCGTAAAGTTTCCTTCAATATTTGCTCTGTGTCCCTCACTATTTAACCAAGCCTGTACCACAGCTTCTGCAGTTCTATAACCATATCCTACATTTTCACTAACAGCTGAAGCTCCTACACCTTTAACTAAGGCTTTAAAACGCTTATCAAAATCTTCATGATTAACCAATTTGTTCGCAACCATGTAATTGGTATGATCTTCTGCCTGAAAAGTTATATCGTCTATTCTACCTAACGCAGCAAGCCCCATACTGGTACGATGTGCATTAACCGCTTTTAAAATGTCTAGTTCAATATTGCTATATGCAACATTATCTTCTAAAATTTCAACTTTAAGGTTACTTTGATCCTGAGGAAGATCTGTATCTTTTGAACATGAGTTTAATGATAAAACGCATACTAATGCGATACATAAGTGTCTAGTAATTTTCAACATAAGCCAGTAGGTTAATTAGATTTGGTTTAGCCAAAATACTAAAATAATCGACAAAAAACTCGATGAAAGACGTCTTTCATCGATATTACGTTAATTTTAACAGTATTTGTAATCTACTTCCTACATAAAAATGTTTAGAGCCATAAAAACTCAATTAAACATAAGTATATTCCTACAAGAAATTTCTAAAATTCGAAGGTTTTTCCATCATCTGCAAGTTGAACACGTGGAAATACGGTTTCAGCTTCGCTTTTAAACGGTGTAATGCTACCATATCTGGTAGAATAGTGGCCAAGTATAAGATTCTTAACCTGAGCTTCTTTGGCGATAGTTGCCGCCTCAATGGCTGTAGAATGTTTGGTTGGTTCTGCCAGTTCTTTATTTTCTTCCAAGAAAGTAGATTCATGATAAAGCACTGTTGCATTTTTAATCTGCGGAATAATCTCTGGATAGTACATCGTATCGCTACAATACGCGTAAGAAATTGGAGGTTCAGGATCTGCAGTTACTAGATGATTGGCAATTGTAACTCCGTCATTAGAAACTACATCTTTCCCCATCTTAAGACTTTGATACAGACTAACATCAATATTTTGCTCTACAGCTTCATTTACAAGCAGTTTTCTAAGTCCGGGTTTTTCTTTAAAAAGAAATCCGTTGGTATAAATTCTGTGTTTTAGGGGAATGGTCTCTACAGTCACTTTATCATCTTCATAAATAAGCTGAGATTCCTTACTTTCTAATTCATGAAAATAGAGCGGATAGTTGGTCCAGGAACTCGATAATTTAAGTTGTAGGGTAATGATCTCTTTAATTCCTTTAGGCCCGTAAACATGTAGCTCTGTGTCTCTGTTTAAGAGTCTGAAAGTAGATATTAACCCAACTAGCCCATAACAGTGATCCCCATGAAGGTGTGAGATAAAGATGTGCTTAATCTTCGAGAATTTTATTTTATTACGCCTTAACTCCACTTGGGAACCTTCGCCACAATCAATCATAAACAAATGATTATTGATATCTAAAACCTGCGCTGTTGGATTTGTAAAAGATCTAGGAGTGGCTGCGTAACAACCTAAAATTGTAAGTTTCATGCTTGCATTTTTTGCAACTCAAAATGAGTTAGGGAAACCAGAAATATAATAAGCTTAAAAACCTAGCTCTCTTTCCAGTTCTTCCATTTTAATAATATCTGTAGCTTCTAACATTGTTGGCACTACAATAAGTTCTTCTGGAACCTGATCTATATTTATGGCATCATTTGCAATGACAAATGATTTTTTATTCTCTCTGTGCACGTTAGAAATCTCTAAAAACATCAGTAATTCTTCCAATTGTAGGTCGCCTTTTTTAAGAACATCTACAATTACATTATCATTTTTAAATTTTGAATGATTTTGGGACATATAATTTGCAAATCCTGCAATATCATTCTTCTCATCTTTCAGGATCTTATAATTGTCTTTCTCAATAATCTTCATAGTTCTAAATTTTATTATATAGCTTAATGTTTAATTTTCGAAGCTAATAAATAAATTACCGCCATTCTCACGGCAACCCCATTCTGTACCTGATCTAGAATTATAGCCTGCTTAGAATCTGCAACATCGCTAGTAATCTCTACTCCTCTATTAATTGGGCCCGGGTGCATCACTACAATTTCTTTATTTAACGAATCGAGTATCTTCTTATTCAACCCAAATTGTTGTGTGTATTCTCTGGTACTTGGAAAATAGCTGATTTCCATACGTTCATTTTGAACTCGCAGCATGTTTGCAACATCACACCATTCTAATGCTTTTATTAAATTGGTCTCTACTCCTACTCCTAAAGATTCTATATATTTTGGGATCAGCGTTTTTGGGCCACAAACCTTTACCTCAGCGCCTTGAAGTTTCAAAGCAAAAATATTAGAAAGCGCTACCCTACTGTGCAGGATATCACCCACTATCAACACCTTTTTACCTTTAACTTCACCCAATTTTTCTCTGATGGAATAAGAATCTAATAAAGCTTGCGTTGGATGCTCATGAGTTCCATCACCGGCGTTTATAATGCTTGCATCTACATGTTTAGAAAGAAATATTCCTGCTCCCGGATTTGGATGGCGCATCACCACCATATCCACTTTCATGGCAAGAATATTATTTACTGTATCTATAAGTGTTTCACCTTTTTTTACTGAAGAGGAGGCAGCAGAGAAATTAATAACATCTGCACTTAATCGTTTTTCAGCAAGTTCAAAAGAAAGTCGGGTTCTGGTACTATTCTCAAAGAATAAGTTGGCTATGGTAATATCGCGTAGAGAAGGAACTTTTTTAATGGGCCTATTGATCACTTCTTTAAAATGATCGGCGGTTTTAAAGATAAGCTCGATATCTTCCGGCTTCAGATATTTAATTCCCAATAAGTGGTTTACACTTAATTCGCTCATGGATTACTTGCTTTTAAATTATCCCATTTTCAGGATTCATTTTATTTTGAATACACATAAACAGCATCTTCACCTTGAATTTCTTTCCAGTGCACTTTTACCTGCTCATCATTAATAGCATCCACCTGTCGACCATTATAATCTGGCTGAATTGGTAAATGTCTACTAAACCTTCTATCTATAAGTGTAAGCAGTTCTATTTCTTTAGGTCTTCCAAAAGATTGAATGGCAGTTAGTGCGGCGCGAATGCTTCGGCCTGTATAAAGAACATCATCTATAAAGATCACATTCTTATCTTCTACTATAAAATCGATCTTGGTTTTATTGGCCTCCAAAGGTTTATCACCTCTTCTAAAATCATCTCTGTAGAAAGTGATGTCTAATTGTCCGAGTGGAATATCCTTCAGCTTATATTCCTCTTCAAGAATAGCTACAATGCGGTTTGCCAGAAAAGTTCCCCTTGGCTGAATTCCAACAATAACCGTATTTTCAAGATTAGGATGATTCTCAATTAACTGACAGGCCAAACGATGAAGTATAATATTGATTTCTTTTGCATTAAGAAATACTTTTTGGCTCATAATTTATAGTGCTGGAGTTGTAAAAACAAAAGTAAGATTTTTTTGATAGAAGAACATAATCACAATTCCTATTTTTGAATGGGTAAGCAATGCTTACGGTAAATCGCTGTTTTGGTTAGCTAAATTTCTGATATTTTTTTATCATTCAGACGGGTTTTATTCTTGAAGCCATCGATATTAATATAATAAATATTTATGAAGTTTTTTTATTCTGAAATTGTCTCATCTAGCTAATTTAAATTTACTTTTGGTTCTCATTCCCAACTGAGTTGTTTTACCTTTAGACTGAAGTCAGTATTTAGAATAAATAATTCAAATTCAGCAACTTATAGTAACAATTTAACTCATAAAATTTAAGTCTTCTTTATATCTGTCGTAACTTAAAGAATCCCTACATAATTTAAATTCATATTATGAAATCACTTATAATTTTCTTGATCTTACTACTAACGTTTTCTTGTAAGGCTCAAAAAAAAGACAAGATCAAGGGAGACAGAGAAGTAATAAGCATTTCTGAAGATATTAAAGATAATTTTGAAAAAATTGAGATCTCAGATGATATCAATGTAACTCTTCAGAAAGGATTAAGAACGTCATATATCTTAACTGCAGACAGAAATTTGATAGAAGAAGTAGAAATTGAAGTCAAAAATGGAACTCTAAAAATTTATACTAAAAGTAATATTGTTAGCAGTAAAAAACTCGAGGTTTACCTTTCCTTAAAAAGTTTTAATTCAATAGTTGTAAATGATAATGCAATTGTGAAAAGTTCAGGGAAATTTGAAATTGAATACTTAAAGGTCACCATGAATAATTCAAGTAAGATAGATCTAGATCTGAATGTAGAAAAAAGTACCGAAATAAATCTTTTCGATAATTCTGGAGGAAAACTTAGTTTAAGGTCCGATGATGTTTTAATTAACATGAAAAACCGAACCGACCTGAATGCAAAATTAAAAAGTAAAAATTTAGAAGTGAATTTAGAGAAATCTGCAGCAATAAAATTGGATGGTGAAGCGGATGATGCTTCCTATAATGTAGAAGACACGTCTAATTTAGATGCCAAAAAATTGAAGTCTCGTACTGCAGTTTTAAACAGTAAAAACAGAACCGATATCTACATTAATGCTTCAAAAACCATCGAGATAACAGCAGAAGGAAAGAGCAAGATCTATATTTACGGAAATCCGACAATCAAAATAAACGGATTTGTTGATAAGTCGAGAATCATAAAAAAATAAATATTGATTTTTTAATTCATATTTTACAACAACCTGCTAGCTCATTTTAGACTATCTTTGCGGCAACAAATACTACATGAGTTTTACACTTCTTTCTTCCCCGTTGCAGGGTTTCACCGATTTCAGATTTAGAAATGCACAACACCACTATTTTGGTGGAATAGACACTTATTATGCGCCCTACATTCGATTGGATGGAAAGCTGATCGTAAAAAATTCTTATAAACGAGATCTGTTACCGGAACATAACAATACCTTAGAAGTAATTCCGCAGGTGATCACCAATGATGCTGAAGAATTCTTATTTGTTGCTAAATATGTTCGGGAACTTGGGTATAAAGAACTCAACTGGAATTTGGGCTGCCCTTACCCAATGGTTACCAAACGCGGAATGGGTTCCGGATTGATCAATGATCCTGAAAGAATAGATAATATTTTAGACCGAGCACATTCTGAAACCGACATTTTGGTTTCCATGAAAATGAGAATGGGTTATGAAGACAGTACCGAGATCTTAGACACTTTACCTATTTTAGATAAATATCCGCTGAAAAATATTGCCATTCACGCCAGAATTGGAAAGCAATTATACAAAGGCGGTGTAGATCTGGAATCCTTTCAGCGATGTTTGGATAACACTAAACATAAGATGTATTATAATGGCGACATTACTACGGTTGCAGGATTTAAGGAAATGCAACAACGCTTTCCGCAGATAGACCATTGGATGATTGGCCGCGGTTTAATTGCCGATCCTTTTCTTCCTTCAATGATTAAAGCTGATACTACCGAATATCCTAAAGATAGATGGCAACTGTTTAGAGAATTTCATGACACCATTTATCATCAGTACGATGAGGCGTTAAGCGGCCCTACTCCTATCAAGATGAAAATGCAGGGATTTTGGAGTTATTTCTCACAGACGTTCTCCAATCCGCAGAAAACCTTTAAAAAGATCAAAAAAGCAAATAATCAAAAAGCATATTTACAAGCGGTTACAGAGATCTTAAAGAGCGAACAATAACTTACCTTTGTTGCTTCAATTTTAATTTGCAATGCAGAAAGATCTCCTACTTATTACCCCGCCTTTTACGCAATTAAATACGCCTTATCCTGCAACGTCTTATTTAAAGGGCTTTCTGAACACCAAGAACATCAGTTCTTATCAGATGGATTTGGGGATCGAAGTTATTTTAGAGCTTTTTTCTAAGCATACGTTAAGCGAATTATTTGAGATCGCTGCAGAAAATGAAACCATTACCTCAGAAAATTGTGAGCGAATCTATGCTTTAAGAGAGCATTATTTAAAACCTTTAGATGATGTTATAAGGTTTTTGCAAGGAAAAGATCAAACCTTAGCAAGACAGATCTGTACCGGGAATTTTCTCCCCAAAGCTTCTAGGTTTGAGCAGTTAGATGATATGGAATATGCTTTTGGCTCTATGGGAATGCAAGATAAAGCCAAGCATCTGGCAACTTTATACCTCGAAGATCTTTCAGATTTTATTATTGAATGTATCGATGATAATTTCGGGTTCAGCAGATATGCCGAAAGATTGGGTAGAAGCGCTAATTCTTTTAATGAGTTGTACGAGCATTTACAAGAAGAGATCAGTTTTATAGACGATATCAGTTTAGATATTTTAAGCAAGAGAATTGAAGAAGTTCAGCCGAAACTCATCTGTTTTTCGGTGCCATTTCCGGGGAATCTTTTTAGTGCCTTTCGAGCAGCGCAATACATCAAAGAAAACTATCCTGAAATAAAGATCGCTATGGGCGGTGGTTTTCCTAATACCGAACTAAGATCGCTTACCGATATTCGTGTTTTTAAATTTTTCGATTTTATTACGTTGGATGATGGAGAACTACCCATAGAAATCCTTATTTCAAATGTTTTGAATCCAACTTCCGCAAATCCAGATCATCAAAAATTTAAACGCACCTTTTTACTTCAAAATGGAGAAGTAAATTATAACAACACTTCGCTGCGTTCAGATTATAAACAAAATCAATTAGGTACTCCAGATTATGGAGACTTGCCACTTTCAGAATATATTTCTGTAATAGAGATCGCCAACCCCATGCACAGTCTTTGGAGCGATGGCCGATGGAATAAGCTAACCATGGCACACGGATGTTATTGGGGAAAATGTACTTTTTGCGACATCTCTTTAGATTACATCAAACTTTATGAGCCTATAGCAGCGAAAATTTTGGTAGACAGAATGGAGCAACTCATTGCGCAAACAGGAGAAACCGGATTTCATTTTGTAGATGAAGCAGCTCCCCCAGCCTTAATGCGATCTTTGGCCTTGGAAATCATCAAGAGAAAACTAACGGTTACATGGTGGGCAAATATCAGGTTTGAAAAGAACTTTACTAAAGATCTTTGCTTTTTGCTGAAAGAATCGGGTTGTATTGCAATATCCGGCGGATTGGAAGTAGCTTCAGACCGACTTTTAAAGCTTATAGATAAAGGCGTTACCGTGGCTCAGGTAGCTCAGGTTACCCGCAATCTTACCGAAGCTAAGATCATGGTGCATTCTTACCTTATGTACGGCTACCCTACTCAAACCGTTCAGGAAACGGTGGATAGTCTGGAAATGGTAAGACAATTGTTTGAAATTGGCGTTTTGCAATCTGGCTTCTGGCATCAATTCGCTTTAACCGCACACAGTCCTGTTGGATTAGATCCTGATGCGTATGGAATTATTCCGCAGTATAATGAGATCAGTTTTGCAAATAACGATGTAGACTTTTTAGATATTACGGGAATAGATCATTCTAAGTTTAGCTTCGGATTAAAGAAATCTCTGTTCAATTATATGCACGGGATTGGCTTTGAACTTCCGCTGCAGGAATGGTTCGATTTTAAGATCCCTCAAACCACTATTAAATTCGATTTTATCGAGCAATGCTTGGAAGATGAAACAAGCTTCAGCGTTAAACCAAATGCGAAAGTGGTTTGGTTGGGTGGAATTCCTCAAGTGGTGGAACAAGTAAAAACTAAAAAAGGATTTACCAATCATCAATTAGTGATGAAATTTCATGATATTTCTGAAAGTTTCAACATCATCATAGAAAAAGAAACCGGCGAATGGCTGCTGAATGTTCTAGAACAATTATCACCCTACGAAGAAAAATTGCTTACTTATAAGCAGTTAAAAACTGACTTTGATAGTCAGTTTGAAGATTTTGAATTATTCTGGTTCTCTAAACCAATTCGTATTTTAAAAGATCACGGTTTGTTGGTTCTTTAGACAAGTAAAAATCATTAAATCACCTTAAATTTTTCAACCAAAATAAAGCCTTAAGATTCTTATTTTTAGTACTTTAACTCATTATTCTTTTAAAGATGGAGCAAGTACGATTATTTCCGCTAAATCATAAGAGCGCCCTGCAAATTGGGATCGCTTTCAAATTTGATAACGAGCTGAAAACTCATATAAAATTACTTACAGACCTTAATTGGAGTAAAACGCATTCTTGTTTTTATGTCCCATTCACTCAAAGGAATAAAGCAGAGTTGTACCGACATCTAAAAAAGATAAACTGTGAAATGGATTATTCCAGATTGCAAAGTTATAAACTAGATTCTTCAGAAACTCCTGAAATTTTAAAGTTTTCGGCTTCAGATCATGTTGATACCTTGAGAGAGTTCGAAAGTTATTTAAATGGTAACAGATACAGCCAAAGTACCGTAGATACTTATTGTCATTTTGTTTCAATGCTCTTAAAATTCCTAAAGAAACCAGTTTCAGAATTCACCAACAGAGATATAGAATTGTTTGTGGAGAAGAAGATCGCAGCACCAGGATATTCTATTAGCACACACCGGCAATGCATAAGTGCTTTAAAGCATTTTGCAGATCTACATGAACAATCTCAAATAGATTCAGATAAATTAAAACGACCAGATAAAAGCAAATATCTGCCGGTGGTACTTTCTAAAGAACAGGTGATAGATTTGTTGCGTGCAACCAGAAATTTAAAGCATCGAGCTGTGTTGGCTTTAATTTATTCTTCGGGTTTACGTGTGGGGGAACTGCTCTCTTTGCAATTAAAAGATATTGATGTTGATAGAAAACAAATCTTGATAAAGAACGGAAAAGGTAGAAAAGACCGTTATGTGATGTTGGCTGAAAGTTTTATTCCGCTACTCTTTAATTATTTGAGCACTTATACTCCCGAGAAATACTTTGTAGAAGGCCAAGAAGGGGAAGTTTATAGCTCATCCTCGATACGGATGTTCTTAAAGATAGCTTGTAGAAGGGCCAAGATCCAGAAAAAGGTAACACCGCATACGTTACGGCATTCTTATGCAACTCATATGTTAGAGAATGGAATAGATCTAAGATATATACAGGAACTCTTAGGCCACAGTAGGCCTGAAACTACGATGATCTACACCCATGTAACTCAGCGAGATCTAATGAAGATAAGAAGTCCGTTAGATGTTACCCTAAGTGCACTTGCTAAAACTGATAAACCGGATGAAAACCTGCGCTTATCCCGGAACATTCTCGAATAAATAAGTATATTGCTGTGGATATAACACGTTAGGCAGCATAATTTTTTAGAGTTGGGAACTTCTAATTTTTTACTTATCTTTGACGTTAGTAACGTAAAACAAAATTATTTGTGATTAAAACATTTGCAGACAAAGAAGCTGACAAAATTTGGAACGGAACCCAATCGAGAAAGCTTCCTGCTAATATTCAAAATGTAGCAAGAAGAAAACTGAGAATGATAAATAATGCTCAAAATATAAATGATTTAAGAATACCTCCAGCGAATCATTTAGAAAAGTTGAGTGGGAATTTAGAAGGTTTTCATAGCATTAGAATTAATAAGCAGTGGAGAATAATATTCAGATGGGATAATGACAATGCTTTTGAAGTTCAAATTGTTGATTACCATTAATTTTAAAAAGATAAAAAAATGAAAAAGTTAGAAAATATACATCCTGGTGAAATCTTGAAAGAAGAATTTTTAGATCCAATGGAAATTACTGCATACCGACTTTCTAAAGAAACTTTTATTCCACAGACAAGAATAAGTGAAATCATAAAAAAGAAAAGAAGAATTACTGCTGACACCGCTCTTCGACTTTCAAAATATTTTGGAACCACAGCAAAATTTTGGTTGGGATTGCAAGATGATTATGATTTAGAAGAAGAAAAATCTTTAAAGGAGAAAGAATTCAATAACATAAAACCGTTAGAAAATAACGCAGCCTAACAACGGTTATCACAAATAACGGGTAGCATTTCAAAGAAAATAATTAAATTAACCAATAAATAAAGTCTAAGCCGACAAGTTAGAGTCACTACTCCCGCAACTTGTGTTAACCGAGACCGTTACCTGCAAGTTTTAAACAAAGTTTATGCAAACAAGATTAAAAATTTTAAAACCTTGTAATCAAGATTGGAACAAAATGACAATCCTTGAAAAGGATAAATTTTGCGAAAAATGTCAGAAAAATGTTATCGACTTCACGGAATATAAAAAAAGTCAACTATTAGACTTTTTAAGTAATAACGAGAAAGTTTGTGGTAGAATTGACCAATCTCAACTTAAAGAGAATTTCTTATCTGATAACAAAAAGAATTCTTCAATTTCCAAACTAGCTTTCTTAATCAGTTTAAGTTCAATTTTAGGATTTGCTGAACCAGTGAATGCAAAATCTAAAGAACTTAACACCGAACAAACGGAAATAGACAAATGGAAAAGTATACATCCAAAAAAAGAATCAGATTCAATTACTATTGAAGGAATTGTACTCGATCCAGATGGTCTTGAACTGCCTGGGGTTAATATTTTCGTAAAAGACACAAAGATTTTAGCCCAAACAGATTTTGATGGAAAATTTTCTATTACGATCCCTTCAAATAAATTAAAAGAAGAAAATTATTTAGTTTTTTCATTCATAGGGTTCGAAACTCAGAAATATCGATTTTATAAAAAGAATAGATATATAAATGTAAGGATGAACCTTGATAACGTTATTATGGGCGAAGTGGTTATTATTCGTAGGAATAACATTTTCAATAAAATTGGTTATTTCTTTAGTAACTTATTTTCAAATAAAAAAAATAATACAACTTGTGAATAAGATGAATAGAGCTGTGAAAATAGGAATCAAAATATTTGGATTAATAGCTTTTCTAATTGGTTTCTATTTTTTAGAATCAATTATTTTTTTGTTAATTTTTGGTGAAGGTAATCAAGCAGGCAGTTTGATGAGTGAGCCAAGTACAAAATTGTTAATGCTTTTACTTCCATTATTTCTTGTAATTTATATCGCTTTAAAAACATTTTCACGAAAATAAAACCAGCAGGTAACAACGGTTATCACAAATAACGGGTATTATCGAAAATGTGTAATTTAGTTTCCTAAGTAAGAAAACACTTAAACCGACAAGTTCGCATCCCTACTCCCGCAACTTGTGTTAACCGAGACCGTTGTGCATAATATTTTAATAGTAAATTCGTGAAAGAAAAAATCGAAAAAGTGATAATTGCGAGTGATGTAAATCAACGTGATGGAATCGGAATTGAGGTTTATCATAATGATGAACTTGTAGTCGAAATATTCAGAGATGACACTGAAAAATCTAGAGCTGTTTCAATTTTTAAAGAATCAGTTTCATTAGAATTTTTAGAAGAATGTATTCAAAAATTTAAAAAAGAAATACCATGGGATTTTATTGATGTTTAAATAAATCCCGTTTTATTTTCTAATAATATATTAGAATGAAAAAAATAATAATCGTTGTAATTATTGCTTTAGCTTCTTCTTGTAAAAGTCAATATTCAACAACAGAATTAAAGAATAATTTTTCTCCTAATCAGATTAAAGATTTAAACAGAATTACAGAATTCTTTAAAGATCAAATGTGTTTAAACATGGAATCGGATTTTGAAACCTGCTATAGAAGAATTCCACATGAATATTTAGAAGCTACAGGATACGGATTCTGGTCAAATATAAATTTCGAAAAACAACAAGATATATATAATAAAATTTCTTATTCTACTTTTCAAGAAATTTGGAGTTTTTGCAAGGTAATATATCCAGAAAGTGGAAAGGAATTAAAGAGTATTTGTGCAGTTCCAAATGGTAAATATCAAAAATATCTCGTAGAGATTGGCGAAAAAAATCCGGTAATAGCAGATTATGCTACCGATATAAATGAATCTGGTGATTTTCAAAGTAGTAGCATTAAATACTGGAATGTTTTGAAAGATAGAAAACACTATAATTTGAATGATCCAAACATTCAACTCATTCTAGCAATACATTTTTTATCATTAAATGACCAACATAAAAGAGAAGAATTGGTAAGTAATCCTCAAAAGAAAAATTGAGTAAAAATACTATGCACAACAACGGTTATCACAAATAACGGGTTTTATCGAAAAAGTGTAATTTAGTATCCTAAGTAAGAAAATACTTAAACCGACAAGTCCGCGTCCCTACTCCCGCAACTTGTGTTAACCGAGACCGTTGGGCATAATTATACACAAAATTGCATTTTAAACGAGATGAAGAAATTCTTTAATAATCAATATATAAGTAATATAATAATTGGTTTAATATTTCTCATAATACCTAATTTAGTTCCATTAATTAATAGTAGGATTAACAATGAAAGCTTTGCTGATGAATTTGAAATATTTTGGACTTATAAAATAGATTTATGGCTTTATGTTGTGACAATTTTCCTTTTAATTTTAGGACTTTTTACTGTTCACAAATTATTGAATAATAGGAATAATTATAAGTATGATCCCGAATCAATCACAGTAGACCGTCAATTATTTCAAAAAATTCAAAAATATTTTCTGCGACAGGATGGAACTATCTATTGGCTAAGAACTCAACACTTCGGTTCGGCATTTTTAGATAAATATATGACTCCTTTGATAAAAATCGAACACGAAAGCTTTAAGTCAGATTTTGAATTTCTAAATCCAAAATTAGAATCATTAAAGAAAATAATGGTTCAGGATATTAAACACTTTAATGAGTCTTTAACGACAAATACTTTTGGACATGGTCGAGATGGTCAATCTGTTCCTCCAGAATGGAGATATGAGCAAAAAGAACGCTATGAAAATGCCGTTGAGGAATTAAACAAATTAGCAGATGACATTTGCAATAGTTATGACGATTTTATCCGTCAAGGTAGAAAAATACTAAAAGTATAACTAAGCCCAACAACGGTTATCACAAATAACGGGTTTTATCGAAAAAGTGTAATTTAGTATCCTAAGTAAGAAAATACTTAAACCGACAAGTTCGCGTCCCTACTCCCGCAACTTGTGTTAACCGAGACCGTTGTGATGCTATTGTTTAGAGAAAACCTAATCTCATATTATGTTAACTGAATTAATTGAAAAAACAAATACAAAAAAATTTTACAATGATTGCGACTTCTATCTGGAATCAAAAAGCCTAATAACTTCAGAAAAAAAGTTAGAACTTATTTTTTCTATTAATCAAAACAGTTACGACATTCCAATTGAATATGAAGAATGGAAAGTTACTTGTAATGGATATATCAAAAGTGATAATTTAGATAATAAGTTTTTTATGCCTTATGTGAAAATCGAAATATTTGATAAGCATCCAGTTCTTTGGAACTTTATAGATGAAAAGTTTGAATGTTATATTAAAGGAATCCCAAATAATATTAAAGAGTTTTACGGTGAACTTTCAATAGAATTAGATAAGCTTACAGGAAACTGGATAAAACTGACTGATCTTTTTTGGAACTTAGATAATATTTTTAAACAAAGTCAAAAGAAATATAAGGAAATACCTGAATCGTTATTGAGCGTTATAAAAAAAGTATGTGAAGATTTTGATCTTAAATTTGAGATTGAAAAGCAAATACATAGACAAGAAAGTGCACTTCATAACGAAAGCGCAAAATTGTTAATACTTGGAAATGAAGATGTAAGTCCTAATACTTTTTATTTGCAACAACCATATATTATTGCAACTTCATTTGAGGCCCATCGTGTGAAGTAACAAAACAAAAGCACACAACATCGGTTAAGCACAAATAGCGGGCAATCGAGTGAAAAGTGCTATTTTAGATACCAAGTAAAAAACAACTAAGCCGACAAGAACGTGTCCCTACTCCACGCTACTTGCCTTAACCAAGACCGTTGTAGATAATATTTTCATTTAAAATAGAATTTAAAATTAAGCGAATTGAATAGACAACTCAAGCCGATTGTAATAATTGGAATTTTGATTTTAGTAATATGGATCGTTTCAAAAATTTATAATAATAAAATTGAAAATGATATTGCGGAAAATAAATCGACAACATATGCAAAAGTGTATGACGTTGAATATGTCGGAAAAAATAAAGTTTTTAGGTATAAATTTAAATATGATAATAAGATTTATTTAGGAGACGCTCCAGCAGAAAAAATCAATTTTGAGATTTTGAATAAATATTATAAGATAGATTTTTCAACAGAAGAACCAGAAAAAAACAGAATTAATCTGAATGCCGAAATAACTGATGAAAGTATAATTGAAAGAACAGGATTATAAGAAGTTTCTCATAAAAAATACTATCTACAACAACGGTTATCACAAATAACGGGTTTTATCGAAAAAGTGTATTTTAGTATCCTAAGTAAGAAAATAACTAAGCCGACAAGTCCGCGTCCCTACTCCCGCAACTTGTGTTAACCGAGACCGTTGTAGCGCATAAAATTCGAACAAAAATGAAATATTTATTTATAATTATTTTGTCAATATTGCCGTTAAATCAGGACTCTTTTGATATTGATAATTTCCAAATTGAAGAAGGAAAATTAGTATGGCAAAAAGTTTATCGAACTGAATTAAGTAAAGATGAATTAATTAATCAGATTAAAAACTCTGGAGAATATGATAATATTGAATCTAACGGAGAAAATCTTACCGCAAATATTTCAAGAAGAGAATTAGATTTTAAAGAAATGGGAGAATCAAATTCTTCAGTTCCAATTTACATTGTTAATAGCGACATTAATGCTTTTATCCTTTTCGAGTTTAAAAATGCAAAATATAGAGTCACAGTAAAGAAAATAGTTCTTGTTCAAAAATCTACAAACGCTTTAAGTGAAGAAGGAGAATTAACAAATATTGAAACCTTTGCATTAAGAAATCACAATACGGAACTACGAAAATCCTTTTTAAATAAACCTTCTGAAATTTTAGATTATACTTTAACAAAACTGACTAAAATTGAAAAAGTTAAACAGAATGATAAATGGTAAGAAGTAACGCGCAACAACAACGGTTATCACAAATAACGGGTTTTATCGAAAAAGTGTAATTTAGTATCCTAAGTAAGAAAATACTTAAACCGACAAGTTCGCATCCCTAATCCCGCAACTTGTGTTAACCGAGACCGTTGTGCAAAATAATATTTTAAGAATCCCGGTTCAATAAAATTATCTAATAATAGAAAATTTCAAAATAATTGAAATTGAAATACGAAGAAAGAATGAAAATTGTTCTTAAATTAATATTGATGCCTGTAGGCTTATCAATATTTAAAATATTAATTCAATACTTTCTATTCGCATTAGGAATCCATAAATATTACTCAGGCTATTTTACAACTGATAAATTTTCTTGGGATTTATTGATCATAGAATTATATTTTTACGGAATATTTTACTTTTTTATCTTCATAATTTATCACTTAATCGTAATCAAATTAGAGGTGTATAATAGAAAATTAAGGTTTCTATTAGGTTTCGCATTACTAGTTTTACCTTTTACTGTTTATATTTTCAAGGAATATAATTTTAATGCATCAATTGAAAATAATATATTTTTGAGCAATCTAATTACTTATTTTATACTAGGAATATTAACACCCATAATTTATAATTCACTAATTCCTCCAGAAAAAATTAAACAATAAATCTAAAATTAAAAAAGTTCAAATTATAAATCATTCAGAACTATATTACATTGCACAACAACGGTTATCACAAATAACGGGTATTATCGAAAAAGTGTAATTTAGTATCCTAAGAAGAAAAGAACAAAACCGACAAGTTTGCGTCCCTACTCCCGCAACTTGTGTTAACCGAGACCGTTGTGTGCAAGCTCTTGATAAAATTTTTAGGTTATAATTGTAATTTCACTAAATTCTTCAAAGTAAATATGTTTCTATTTAAAAAATCATTATTTATTATACTATTACTTTCATTAAATTCTCACGCTCAAAGTAATGATCTTGAAGCCGGAATTTATAACATTGGTGGAGGAATAATAATTAGTAGTATAGGATCAATCTTGAATAAAAAACCAAATGAAAAATTAGGACCAACAATACTTAACGGAATTGTTCAAGGAGGTTTAGGAGGATTATTAATTTTTCAAAGTAAAAATTTAATTAGAAAATTTTCGAAAACTGAGAATTATAGCTATGTGTGGCCTTCAAATATCCTTAATGCAGCAGGAACATCAATGATTGAAAATGGTGCTGCTAATCGACCATTTGGCAGGAAATGGCATCTCAATTTAGGATTTAATAGATTTGAATTTACAACTAATGAAAAATTTAAATTAAGTTATAGAATTATGCCATTTTCATTGATAGGTACTCTACAAAATGCAATTTCTAATAGATTCGATTTTCAAGAAAGTTTCAAAACAGGTTTTTTAATTTTTAAATCAAATAAAATTGCTAATGAAAATATTAGATTCGCTGGAATTACAACTTATAGTAACTCTATATTAATTCTAAATAATGAGGCTGGAAAAAAAGCTCTTCCACATGAAATTATTCATGTCTATCAATATGAAGAATTTTCAGGAATTAACACATACTTTGATAAGCCAATGAAAAAATATTCAGAAAAATTTAAAATTTTTAAACTATATAATAAAATCTTTTATACCGATTATAATTATATGCTTTATAGAGGTTTATATTATAGTATAAATCCAAGTCACAAAAATCAATACAAAAATAATTATTTTGAAAGAGAAGCTGAATATTACGAAGTTAATTAGACATAAGAGCCAGCACACAACAACGGTTATCACAAATAACGGGTAGCTTTTTAAAGAAAATAATTAAATCAACCAACAAATAAAGTCCAAGCCGACAAGTTCGTGTCCCTACTCCCGCAACTTGTGTTAACCGAGACCGTTGTGCCCAATTAATAGAATGAATGGATTTACCAAAAATGTCATTAAAATTTACCAGAGAACTTCAAGTATTTCATAAAGAAAATCATGATAACTGTACAATATGTGATAAGCCATTTAAAAACAATGACAGAACGCATTTGGGATATAATGTAAATAGGAATTTTGTACATTCATGTGATGATTGTAGTGACGAATTAGATGAAACTGTAATTCGATACAATTTCTCTAAAAGAAGTTATTCCACACCTGAAGCTTCAACTATCCTATGGAGATATATTGATTTTGGGAAGTTTGTTTCAATGCTCCTAACAAAATGCCTCTTTTTCACTAAAGTTTCAAAATTTAATGATCCTTTTGAAGGAGCAATTGGAATAATGGATAATAAATCAAGCTATGATAAATCCATGATATTTGCATTAGTCGTTTCAATTCTAACAGCTCCCAAGGATAATAAACCACCTTTCCCTCCATCGAAAGAGATAACTGATAGAGCATTAAAAATTGTTGAGGACCTTGAAAATGATACAATTTCGGACGAAGACATAGAAATAGTTTCCAATGCTAAGAGACTATCTTCCGATTTAGAATCCAATAGAACAAAAAAACGGGATATGATTTATGTTAACTGTTGGCATGAAAACGAATATGAATCAGATGCTATGTGGACTCTCTATTCTAAAGACATTACAAACGCAGTTGCTATTAAAACAACGTACCAAAAATTGTATGATGCATTAGGCCGTGATCCTTTGATAGATATTGGTAGAGTAAACTATATAAATTACAACAAGTCATTTTCATCTAATGATTCTACTCAATGGTATAAAAGAAAATCCTTTTCACATGAGAATGAGGTTAGAGCTGTCCTAATTAATGAAAAACGAAGAGAATTGAATGGAGTTCCAATCGACGTTGATTTAGATATACTTATTGATTCAATATTTATTTCTCCTTATGCTGGTGGTTGGTTCGTTGATATTGTGAAAGACGTTTTAAAAAAATACAATCTAAACAAACCGATATTTCATTCCGATATGGCTAAAAAACCGTTGTATTAACTGGGCACAACAACGCATATTCGCAATTGTGGCCATCGAACTAAAAGAAAGTTTAATAGAAACCACGAACTAAAAAACTAAATCGGACAAATCCGTATCTTCATTACCACAACTGACGAATATACGAGACCGTTGGCAACAAGCTTAAGAAAAATTTAGATTCATGAAATTCAAAAAAAAGGATCAAATAGAAATATTTGAGAATGCTATAAGCTGGGTCGTAGTATTTGCGATGTTTGTTTATGGAGCAGGTAAAATAATCCAATTTGATGGTGCAACTGAAATTGATAAAACTGTTTCAGAATTAAATGGTATGCAACTAATGTGGGCATTCTATGGCTACTCAAAAGCGTTTGCTATTACCCTTGGATCTTTCGAAATAATTGGAGGGATATTAATCTTGATTAAAAAAACAAGAATTATTGGATGCTTATTTACTTCTACAATATTGATAAATGTAATTCTTCAAGATATTTTTTTCGAAGTCCATTTTGGAGCATTAAAAGCAGCTCTATTATATCAAATTCTAATCCTAATTATACTTTGGTTAAATAGAGAAAAAATTATTAGAAGCTTAGAAGTCCTATTAGAATCGAGAAAATCTGAACAAACAAAAAGTAAACTATTTTTAAAGCTTCTTATTGCTTTCGGGCTTTTCGTTGGATTGAGAATATTCGAATACTACCTAACCATAAAATGGTAAATATAAAGTCTAGTGCTAATGAAAAAAATTCTTCTATTCGTCTTATTAATATTTCTAAGTTCTTGTATTGGCGATGAAACTAAATTTATACATGGTAACCTCTGGAAAATAACATCAGAACGGGGAATAGAGTCTTATATTTTCGCAACAGTTCATTTGTATCCTAAAAGCGAAATGAAAATTTCAGAAAAAGCTTTTTCGAATTTAGAAAAATGCAAAATATTAGTTTTAGAAATTGACATCACAGATACTCTAGCATATAAAAAGATTAGCAATTACGAGATGCCTGAATACTTCAAAAATGCATCAAATGCTATAATTTCTGAATACGGATATGAGAACCTGGAATCTATGGAAAATGAGCTTATTCAATATGCAACAGAAAAAGGTGTAGCTATAACTGGATTGGAATCTGCTGACGAAATGTTAGAAATTATGGATCGTTTTGACGAAAGCGAATTTTCACAAAGTGAAATGAATCATGATAAATTGATTAAGGTTTTTAAAGAAACCTTTGAGGTTTACAAAGAAGAAAATATTAAGGCTGTACATGATACAATGTTTAACCAAAAGCCTAAAATGATGAAATTAATTGTTAATGAAAGAAATCAAAATTGGTTAGATGATATTACTAAACTAGTAGAAAAGGATCCAACATTCATCGCTGTTGGTATGGCACACCTTGGAGGTAAAAACGGCATCTTAAATTTACTCTCCAAAAAAGGTTATGAATTAAAAAGAATGTAACTAAACGCCAGTTGCCAACAACGGTTCATCGCCAATAAGCGGCACCGTTAGAAAGAAAATAATTAACTTGACCAACAAACCAATACTAAGCCGACAAACCCGCGTCCCCTACTCCGCCAACTGGCGATAACCGAGACCGTTACCTGTAATTATTTTGAGAAAATTTGTACTACTATTTCTGACAATTTCAAACTTTGCTTTTAGCCAAGAAATAAAATATGCTGGAAATTGGATTTCCGATAATAATGAAATGATTGCTATTTCAGCAGATGGTAAAGTTGAAAAACAGACCATCACAAATTCCAAATTGAGAAACCAACAATTTTATTTGGAGATATTCAAGGACACTTTGAGTTTTCAAGATAAATACTATTCATCAAGCGAAAACTATGAGAAACTTCACATAATTCAATATAATCTTAAAGTATTAAAATTGACAGATTCAGTATTGATTGTAGAACCTGTTTCGAGAGCTTCACGAAAATTCTTTAGCACAAGTGATCCGATTAAATTTACAAATCAAAATTTCATTAAAAATGATGAGTTTAATTTTGAAAAGTTAATTTTCAAAGCTTCCTCTTGTTTTGGATCTTGTCCGGTACTTCAGATAAGAATAAACCTTAACAAAAAGATTGAAATGAATGCGCAGTATTCTGACAAATTCGGGATAAAAATTGATGAAGAAAAATCGGGAAGTTACTTTGGTAAACTCAACGACAGTCTATACTCAGAATTAATAGAATTGTTAGTAAAGTCAAAAATTGAAAGTTTAAATATCTCCAACGAAATGCTCTGTTGTGATGGAGCAGTTAAAACAATTGAAGTTTATCACAATGGAAAGAAAAATTATATTCAAACAATGTTTGAACCAAGAATGCTAAGAGAGTTAATAGGGTTTCTTTATAGTTTGAGAGAAAAAGCAGAATTGACTAAAACTAACCAAGAATTTGAGTTTAAAAAATAACTACAGGTAACAACGGTTATCACAAATAACGGGTAGCATTTCAAAGAAAATAATTAAATTAACCAACAATTAAAACCTAAGCCGACAAGTTCGCATCCCTACTCCCGCAACTTGTGTTAACCGAGAACGTTGGCAACAAGCAAAAATTAAAATTTATGAAAACAACAAATTTTATTCTATTTCTTCTCTTTCCAATAATTTCATTTTCTCAAAGTTTTAATTTAACAGGGAATTTTAAAGGAAATCATACTGAGCAAATTGTTTTAGGATATTTTAATGCAAAAGGAAATTTTATACTAGACACTTTAAAAATCGAAAATGGCAAGTTTCAGTATGTAGGAAAATTAGGCGGTGTTCAGCGGGTTCGTATAATGGGAAATATGAAATCTAATAGTATTGAAGATCCTAATTTAGGATATTTCTTTTTAGAACCTGGTAATACGGAAATTATATTAAAAGAAAATAATTTTAAGAATATTATAGTAAAAGGATCTAAATCTCAAGAAGAATATCGAATAGTGGAAAATATAACAAATCCAATTCATTTAAAACTAGATAGCATTTCTAAAAACAGGTCTGAGAATTCTGCAGATTTACTTAGGGCAGGTCAAGAAAAAATTCAAAAGACGGAATTGTGTTATGCCATTGAAAATCCAAAATCTAGTTTAAGCCCCTATTTTCTAGATTACTATAAGAGAAGCATTCCTTTAGATTCTGTAAAAGCCATTTTTAATTCATTTTCAATTGAAAATAGAAATTCAAGTTATGGAAAAAATATCAATGAATTGCTTGAAAAAAACATAGTAAAGACCAATGATATGGCTCCTGATTTTAATGTAAAAGATATTTCTGGAAATATATTATCGCTTAATTCTTATAAAGGAAAATATCTACTTATAGATTTCTGGGCAAATTGGTGTAAACCATGTATTGCAAAACTACCCGAAGTTAAATCTCTAATCAATAAATATGAAAATCAAGGTTTAAAAGTATTATTTGTTTCTTTTGACGAATCTGAAGATAAGTGGAAAGAGGGTATAAAAAAATATAGTATTGGTAAGTGGGATCAAACGTTCACAGGAAAAAAATATGCTTCAAAAGAATCAATAAGCTATAAATTTGATGTTCAACCTATTCCTGCATATATATTAATAGATCCACAAGGAAAAATTATAGGTAGATATGAGAATGCATCAAAGGAAGGTAAAAGTTTTATAGATTTAGAAAATAAATTGAAAGCAGTAATAAAGTAACTATTTGCCAGTTGCCAACAACGGTTATCACAAATAACGGGTTTTATCGAAAAAGTGTAATTTAGTATCCTAAGTAAGAAAATACTTAAACCGACAAGTTCGCATCCCTACTCCCGCAACTTGTGTTAACCGAGACCGTTGTGGCTAATAGCCCAAAAAACAAAATTCAGTAAAGAACATAATTGATAAAGAACTGATAAAAACCAGTTTTTCGCAACTGTTGCGCTGAATTTAAAAGATTGAAAAATGAGTAAAATGGAGTTCGTTGATTTTTACTCAAACCTAAAAGATTTGAGTTCTTATTCTGACTTTTACTCAGGATTGTTAGCTACAAACAATTGAATGATTTTAAATTTAAATCGCTGAATTTACTCGGGAGTGAAAAAGTCAAATGAAAATGAGATTTAAAGAACAAAAATGATTTAAATACAAGTCGCTGACTTTTACTCGAACCGAAGATTTGAGTTCTTATTCCGACTTTTACTCAGGATTGTTAGCTACAAACAATTGAATGATTTTAAAGATAAATCACTGGCATCACTCAGACGTGAAAAGTGACAAAATCAATGAGGTTTAAAATGACAATATTGATAAAAAAATTCTTACTCGGATAAAAGCTACTAGCCACAACATCGGTTAAGCCCAAATAGCGGGTATTTCAACAAAAAGTAATATTTTAGTGACCAAGAAACAAACAACTAAGCCGACAAAAACGTGTCCCTACTCCACGCCACTTGGCTTAACCAAGACCGTTGGCAACCATTTTAAATGTAATCCTGAGTTCCATATCTAAAAAACAAAATTCTGCAAAATGAAAATTAAAAGCCTAATCACAGTTACTCTTGGAGTAATTATTTTAATCTCCTGTAATCAACCTAAAACCAATAGTAAAGCTTTTACAATTAAGGGTACAATTGATGGTTCTAACACAGAATATGTTGTCTTAGAATATACTGACAGTAGCGATGTTTAAGTTTCCGACACATTAATGGTCGAAGACAATTCATTCTTTATTCAGGGCTTTCTTGCCCATACACAGTTGGTTTCATTGACAAGCAATTTAACGGGTGTATATATGGAAGACCCTAACCGATTGCGGTTTTTTTTAGAACCAAATGAAATAGAAATAGCCCTTAAGGAAGATCAATTCCCTGATGCGCTAATTACTGGATCTAAAAGCCAAATTGAATATGAGCACTTAGCTAAAGAAATTAAACCATATTATGAAAAACTTAAATTAAAAGAAACTGGAAGGGAAAAGGCGCGAAAACTATTTGCTGAAGTCAAAAATATACAACTCAAATATGCTATTAATAATCCACATTCATATGTAAGTGCAGAGGTGATTAATTTTCATAGTAGAGAATTGCCGATTGATTCATTTAAGATGTTTTATGCTGGTCTGGACCCAATTATAAGAGAGTCAATTTATGGTTTAGATATTCAGGAGACAATCGAATCTTATATTTTCATACCTATCGTTGATTCAGGAGATGTTGCGCCTGGGTTTTCTTCAGAAAATAGTGATGGTAATATTTTAAGTCTAAATCAATTTAAAGGGAAAACAGTTTTATTGGATTTTGGAGCAGGTTGGTGTGTGCCATGTAAAAAAGAAATTCCCGAAGTAAAGAGAATTTTTGATAAGTACCATTCAAAAGGTCTGGAAATTATAGGCGTTTCATTTGATAAAGATAAAACCAGTTTGAAAGAAAACATAAAAAATGAAAAATTAGATTGGCACCACGTCTATGAAGGGGAGAGTAATTTCAGAAACAGAAAGAAAGGCTCTATTAACGTATTATATCAAGTGCAGGCCATCCCAGCATACATTTTGATTGATGAAAATGGAATTATAATTGACCGCTATCGTGGTGCTGACAAGAAAGATAAAAGCTTAAAAGATTTGGAAATTAAACTGGAAACCTTGAAATCTTCCAACTCACTATAATTAGAAAATAAAACGTTTGCCAACAACGGTTATCACAAATAACGGGTAGCTTTTCAAAGAAAATAATTAAATTAACCAACAATTAAAACCTAAGCCGACAAGTTCGCATCCCTACTCCCGCAACTTGTGTTAACCGAGACCGTTGGCAATAATTTAGATGCATCTAGCTTATAAATAAAATTATGAGAAAATCAATCAATCTGTTCATAATAATCTTCACACTTATTTTAATATCTTGTGATAAGGATAATCTATCAGATATTATAATTGAAGAAGAAGTTATCAATGTTCCTGAAATTAAAACTTATGAGGTATCTGATATAACTGTGTTTTCAATAAAAATGGGATGTGAAATTATTGACCAAGGTGATTCTGAAATAACAGAAGTTGGATTAGTTATAGGTACGTCTACTCAAGCTACTGTTGAAAATAATTTTAACAAATTCACTTTTACCATTAATGATTCAGGAGAATATATAACTATTGTAACGAGCCTACCTGAAGCGGAAACAACGTTTTACATTAGAGCTTATGCAATTAATAATCAAGGAATTGGATATGGTAATGAAGTTCAATTTTCTTCTTTAGGGAATAAAACATTTCATGGTAGCATAACTCTTTCTACTCAAGAAGAAGTAATTGAATTTGGCTCGAACAACTATAACACAATTGATGGTGGCTTGAGGATACATGGTTCAGTAACGGACTTAACACCTTTAAAAGACCTATTTGTAATAAACAATGATTTTGAGGTAACAAATACTTCAAATTTAGAAAATTTTAAAGGGTTAGAAAATTTAAAACGAACGGGAGCTGTTTTTCCAAATGGGTTTTTAATTGAGTATAATCAATCATTGACAAGCTTTTTAGGATTAGAAAGCCTTGAAATAACAAGAGGCGAATTTTATGTTCTAAATAATAAAAACCTAGTTAACCTAGAAGGTCTGGATAGTTTCTATGCAGCAAGTGCTGGTAGTTTAAGAATTGAAAGCTGTGAAAATCTAATTGATTTAACTGGTCTAGATAAATTGGAATTTATTGGAGATGGATTAGCTATTGTTAATAATTCTAGCCTCAAAGAAATTTCTGCATTAAGTAATTTAAACTTTGTGCCTAGAACAATTTATATTGGAGAAAACCAGACTCTAACAAATTTAAATGGATTAGGAGCTATAAAAAATATTGATTTTTTATTTTTAAACTATAATCCATCTCTTTCAAGTATAGACGCAATTAAAGATTGTGAATCTTTAAATTCGATTAAAATAGATGGTCATAGTAGCTTAACCCAATTACCTGTTTTTGAGAATTTAACAACGATTAACTCAATTCAAATTAGATATGGCGGATCTCTTACTAATTTATCAGGCTTTAAAAACTTAAAAACCATTGGTTCAATTAATTTTTTCCAATCAAATATTCTAAGTTTTGAAGGTTTAGAAAATTTGGAAGATATAAGCTCTAAATTGGAAATAATATCTTGCGAAAACATAAAGGATTTCCAAGGACTTGAAAATTTAAAATCCATCGGAAATGGCAATTATTACTCAGGGTTAGTAATTAATGATAATCAAAATCTCTTAAGTTTTAATGGTTTACAAAACTTAACAAATATAAGAGGGTCATTTAATGTCGCTTCTAATAATTCTCTTTTAAACTTTGATGGTCTCGAAAATTTGATAACAATTGATGAAACTATGCATTTACATCGTAATGAGTCACTTAACAATATAAATGCCATAGCCAATTTATCATCATTAAATGGTTTTGTTTTAGAAGGCAATAACAGTTTAGCAAAATTGCCCATTTTTAATAATTTGACCCATTTGGAATATATTCATATTGCATATGGTGGGGGTTTATATAATTTACAAGGCCTTAATAATTTAAAATCCGTTGAATCAATTTCTTTTGAAGAATCAAATATTGTCAGTCTTGACGGCTTAAATAGTTTGGAAAACATTGAAAAACTATTGAAAATTCAAAGATGCCATAACTTAGTTGATTTAAAAGGTTTAGAAAATGTCACATCTATAGGAAATGAATATTCAAGCCAAGGAATAAGCATAAATTATAATTCAGGTTTTAAGAATTTAAGTGGTATAAATAGTCTAACCCAAATTAAAGGAACTTTAGAAATTAGAGGAAATGAGTTAATGAGTAACTTAGATGGACTCGAGCCTTTAACAGAGATTCAAAATGATATTCAAATATTTGGCAATAAAGCTCTAACTGACTTTTGCTCTCTTTCTTCTTTTTTCAAAGATTATTCTTTTGACGGAAATTATGGAGTTGAAAACAATTTAAAAAATCCAACAATTCAAGATATAAAAGATGGGAATTGCAATTAAAACTATTGCCAACACCGTATAAAATTAATGCTTAGTTTAGTGCTTAATCAAGAGTCCATGCGCTTTTGTTACGTCTGATTTTCCTGCGGAAAATCCTCGCACACAAAACCGTACTATTCTTATACATAAACGTTGGCAATAATTAGAACGAACGAAATCAAATTGAACTGAATTTTAAAAAATGAGACCGAGAAGTCTAAAAATTTTCGAAAAGAAAAAAAGGAATTTACCTCAATCTTCAACAATGGATTGGTATAATATTCACAGTAGGTTTATTCCTAATTACATATTTGAAAATAGATTATGAGTTTGATTTTAATGGATGGATTACAATTTTAGTCATAATTTGGTTTCTATACATTGTCGGAATTTTGATAAGCAACTTTTTTCTACACGAAAGCGAAAATGGAAAATACTCTGGAAAATTGACTTTTTGGGAAGACCGAATACAAGTTGGAAATAATGAGTATAATCTTGAACAAATAAATAAGATTGAATTTATTGGTGCTTATGACATCAAAGGAATGTTTGTTAACTCAATATTGGAGTTTTCTCCTCATTTATCCAATGGACTTGATAATCAGTTTTTCTTAATCCTGAAAAATGGAGAAAAAATAAAATGTAACTTTTTACAAACTGAATCTGAAAAAATTGAATTATTTAATGAAATTTTTATTCATTACCATAAAAAAGGAATTATTAGTTGGTTACAGCTTTTGGAAATTCTAAACATTCAAGATTACGATGAAATTCAGAAATTTAAAAAAGAAATAACTATTGCCAACATCGGTTAAGCGCAAATAGCGGGCATTCCAATGAAAAGTGATATTTTAGACACCAAGTAAAAAACAACAAAGCCGACAAGTTCGCGTCCCTACTCCACGCTACTTGCCTTAACCAAGACCGTTGGGCGTAATTAAATCCAGACCAAAAAATTTAAAAATCGTAAAAGAACATATGAGAAAAACGTTAACTCTATTTATCATCTTGATTACATCAATTTCTATGAATGCACAGAAATACGACTCATCTCAAGATAGTATTAAAGCATTTTATGATCAATTATTTTTAAATTTAAAACAAGGTTTTATAAAGAAAGATTCAGTGAATTGGGAAGTAATTGAAAATGAAACTAATTTAAATTTAGCTACATATAACAATTTTGAAAATTCACTTAATGAAGTTGAACCCTTATTTTCAAAAATAGATGCAACACACTGTTCGATTTACTATAAGGATACTATTTATAGTGTACCAAAAAAGATTTCTCCAGAAAGTTATAGTAATCAATGGAAAATGAAATATGCATCTAAACCAAGTTTTGAAGTAAAAATCATTCAAGGAAAATTTGGTTACATTTTAATTCCATCTATAAACTTTCTTGACTTAAAATCTAAAAATGTCAATAAGATAGCTCAGAGTTTATATGACCAAGTAGCAGAAATTAAAACTGGAAATGAACTTGAAGGTTGGATTATTGATTTGCGATTTAATACAGGAGGGAATTCATGGCCCATGCTTCTAGCATTATATGACTTTCTGGGTGATAATAATGTTTCCGGCACATTGGATGGTGATAAAAAGCTGATAGGAATGAAAAGTCTTTCAAAAGGAAAATATTTAGTAGATTCTAAAAAGCAATATCAAATTGCACCAAAAGGTGAATTAATGGATAATATTAAAGTTGCGGTTATTACTGGTGTAGTTACAGCAAGTTCAGGAGAAATTGTAGCTATGGCCTTTAAAGGAAGACCAAATACAATTTTCATTGGCGAAAATTCATTAGGATATACATCGGAAAATTATCGTTCAATATTACCATTTGATATTACAATGACTTTAACTAGAACTTATAATAGTGATAGAAACGGAATTTATTATGAGAGAATTATACCCGATATTATTACATCAAAACAAGATAATTTTGATAATTACCTATTAGATGGAAATATTCAAGAAGCTATAAAGTTTATAACTAATTAAACGTAACTACGCCCAACATCGGTTAAGCGCAAATAGCGGGCATTCTGGTGAAAAGTGTTATTTTAGACACTAAGTAAAAATCAACTAAACCGACAAGAACGCGTCCCTACCCCACGCCACTTGCCTTAACCAAGACCGTTGTAATGCATTTTATAAAAAAATTCCAAAATTAACTATGAAGAAAATGCTTATCCTAATTTGTTTACTTTCTTTAAGTAATATTCATGCTCAAACTGAAAAAGATTCATTGCTTATGCGTGATGCCGATAATATCATTAATGAACTCCGTTTCATGTATAATCTTGACCAAGGAATTCGTAAATATCTTGACTATGGTTCATTAGATAGACATTTTACAGATAGCATTGAAAATTTATCAGATGAACAAATAAAAATTGTTGAAAAAGAGCTGAGTCTTAAGAAACCAGTACGAAAAGAAATATTTGAAAACTTCTTAAATCCAATCGATACTTTAAATACAGATCGAATGATTGAAATTATTGAAAAATATGGTTTTCCTTCGGTAAAAAGATTAGAGAAATATAGTGATCAAGAACTTGAATTTTCTCCATATATCATTTTAATTCATACGCCTTTTAGTTATAAAGAAAGGGTCGTAGAACTCATAGAAAAAGAATATAAAGCTGGAAATCTAAGAAGTAGTTGCCAATATGGGTATATTCTTTGGCATTTGAATGGAAGATCAGATTTTAGTTATATGACAGATAACGGCTATAAAATGAGTCGAAAACCTGACGGTACTTTTTCATTAGAAAGTACCTGTGAATAAAACGCATTACAACAACGGTTATCACAAATAACGGGCAGCATATCAAAGAAAATAATTAAATTAACCAACAATTAAAACCTAAGCCGACAAGTTCGCGTCCCTACTCCCGCAACTTGTGTTAACCGAGACCGTTGTAGCGCATTTTTACAGTATGAGAAGATTATTAAAAATAGTATTTCCAATTATTATTATCGGAATAATAAGTTGTTCAAGTGCATTTATAAAAAAAGAAAGAAATAGCACAATTCAACTGAACTCAATATCCGAAAATACAATCAAAGTTGGGATTGAAAATGAAGCATTTATCATAAAATTTAATAGAAATGACTTAATTTCTCTTTTTGAAGAAAATCTTAAAGAATTTAATGACCAAAGAATCCAGGGATATGTAAACGATTTAAAATCATTGAAATCAGACACAATTTTTGATGAAAGCAAATTAAAAGGAACTTTGACTTTAACCGAATATGAGATAAAATTTCACGAGCTCTTAAAAAAAGGTAATGCTGTTATATTTGACAAGGAAGAAAATAAAAAATTAAATAAAATTAAATATAAATTTACTCTTGACAAATTAGGAGGACAAAATGCATATTTCTATAAAATGAATGGAAAAAAGATTTACGAAGTCCTATTAGCGTTAGGAGAATAAAAACGCGCAACAACAACGGTTATCACAAATAACGGGTAGCATTTCAAAGAAAATAATTAAATTAACCAACAAATAAAGTCTAAGCCGACAAATTCGCGTCCCTACTCCCGCATCTTGTGTTAACCGAGACCGTTGTACGCTATTATTTTTCACGAGTATCCTTTCAAAATATATTTTTTATTATAATACATTGTATAACTATGTATTATGTTATACATTTGAATTATGAATGAAAATTTTATAGCTAAATGGCAATCTCAGGTTAAGAAAGGAACATTGACTTTCATCATCCTGAACGTACTCCAAAACAATGAATTCTATGGATATGAATTTATTGAGGAGGTTAAAAAACTTACTAAAATTGAAATTGCAGAAGGAACTTTCTACCCCTTAATGAATCGATTAAAGAAAGAGAACCTTGTTACATCAAAATGGGTAGAACAAGAATCTGGAATTCCCAGAAAATATTTCAGTCTTACAGATACTGGAAAAGAAACGCTCGGACAAATGAAAGCTTACTGGGAAGATTTATCATCATCTATCAAAAAAATATCTTAATGAAAATAAAAGAAATCCAATTTAGGGAAGATGCTTCAAGACGTATTTACTTAAGCTATATGAAGCGTATTGAAAGAATGATTAAACCATTATCTAAACCAGATCAAACAGAAGTTTTATTAGAATTTAATAGTCATATTTATGAAGGTTTAGCGCACAAACATCAAAAAAATGAAATTGTTAAACTAGTAGACATTCTAGACAAATTAGGGAATCCCGAAGAAGTTTTAAAGCCTTTAATTGCGGATAAAAAATTGGAGGAAGCAACACGAACTTTCAATCCAATTCATTTATTTAAAGCCTTAGCTCTAAATATATCAAATGGAATTTCTTATTTGATTTTCGGTATACTCTATTTATCTCTTTTTGGTTTCGTATTTCTCATTTATGCAAAGTTCAATAATCCAGATGGAGTAGGTTTATACACGAAAAATAACTCGTTTATGGCATTGGGCAAATTGAATGATGGTTATTTACAAAACCCAAATATTTCTGAAGTCTTGGGTAATTGGTTCATACCTGTAATGCTTTTGTCGATTATACTCTCTTACCTGCTTATAACTCTATTATTAAAACTTAAAAGATCAATCAACAAAAAATAAAGAAATGAAAAACTTAATCATCACAACATCATTTGTTCTTTTGTCTGCATTTTGTGTAGCTCAAAAACTGAATACAAAAAAGTTAGATAGCCTTTTCCAAATTCTTGAACAAAACGATAAATTCATGGGGAGTCTTGCTGTTTCCCAAAATGGAAATAGTATTTACGAAAATACTATAGGCTTTAGAAACCTCGAGGATTCAATTAAATCCAATCGAAATACTAAATATAGGATTGGTTCAATTTCAAAAATGTTTACTGCAACATTGATTTTAAAGGCAGTTGAAGAAAATAAATTAAATTTGGATCAAAGCCTAAAAGATTTCTATCCTGAAGTAGTCAATTCAGGAATGATAACAATTAAATCTTTATTAAACCATAGTAGCGGTATCCATGATTTTACTAGAAATGAAGATTACTTAAAATGGAATCAAATAAAACAACCAAAGGACAAAATGATTCAAAGGATTGCAAGCTATACAAGCGACTTCACTCCAAACTCAGAAAGTGAATATAGTAATAGCAATTTCGTTTTATTAACATATATTCTAGAGGACGTTTATAAAAAACCTTTTAGAAAATTACTGAAAGAAAAAATAATAGATCCATTGAAATTAGAAAATACATTTTATGGTGGGAAAATAGATTCTAAAAATAATGAAGCCTATTCATACACTTATTTAGGAAAATGGAATAAAGAAACAGAAACTAATATGTCTATTCCACAAGGTGCTGGAGCTATTGTATCAACTCCTGAGGATTTGAATGTTTTTATTATGGCACTATTTAATGAAAATATAATTTCTAAAAGTAGTTTGGATCAAATGAAAAATATTGAAAATGGATATGGTGTAGGACTATTTCGATTCCCTTATGGTGATAAACTGAGTTATGGCCATACAGGTGGCGTTGATGGTTTTCGATCTTCAACCAGTTTCTTTCCTGAAGATAAACTTGCCATTAGCCTTTCTTCGAACGGTATATACTATAAAAATAACGATATCCTCTTAGCTGTACTGGGAAGTTTTTATGGACGAGGATTTGATTTACCAGATTTCAATAAAGTTGAATTAACAGAAAAAGATTTAGAAAAATATTTAGGTACATACTCAAGTGAACAGATTCCTCCAAAAATTATGATTTCAAAAGAAGGCTCGACTTTGTTAGCACAAGCTACTGGTCAATCAGCGTTCCCTTTAGAACCAAGATCAAAAGATACCTTCGTTTTTGAACAAGCTGGTGTAAAAATAGAGTTCAAAACAGGAACTGAAGAAATGATAATGAAACAAGGTGGTAAAGAATTTCTATTTAGCAAAGAGTAAATAACAGCGTACAACAACGGTTATCACAAATAACAGGTATTATCGAAAATGTGTAATTTAGTATCCTAAGTAAGAAAATACTTAAACCGACAAGTTCGCATCCCTACTCCCGTAACTTGTGTTAACCGAGACCGTTACCTACAATAGCTCAAAAAAAAAATTAACTTTAAAGATGAAAATAAATAAGTTGGGATATTATATTTTAAATGTATTGCTGTTCACAGCTATAATTATCGGACGATATGAATGGATTGACCCAAAATCTGTAATTTCAATTTTTATATTGCCTGCATTTATAATTTCAGCAACATTGACTTATAAAACAAAAGAAAAAAAGAATGAATAAAATAAGATTAATTGGAATTCTAATACTTCTTATTGGAATAGCCGGACATTTTTATCTTGACAAAGAAATTAATGGATTCTGGATTGGAGCAACTATGGGAATTGGTATAACACTTATAATAACAGGGAAAATTAAAAAAGTCTGGTGAAAAAAGAATTGAGAATTGCTTATATTCTTAAATAATCCAAGATTTCGCTACAGTAGGTAACAACGGTTATCACAAATAACGGGCAGCATTTCAAAGAAAATAATTAAATTAACCAACAATTAAAGTCTAAGCCGACAAGTTCGTGTCCCTACTCCCGCAACTTGTGTTAACCGAGACCGTTGTGCTCCATATTTAAAAAGATGAAAAAACTTCTAACCTTACTATTCATAATTCTATATTCCCATTGCTATTCCCAGCAAGTATTAGAATATAAGGAAGTAAAAAAAGAAATAGAAAATTCTCATAAATCATTAAATACTTCTTTAGAAATTCCAGATGAAGAATTTTATATTGGAATAATCAATGACCTTATTGTTGAGAATATAACAATGGAACCTTGTATAGAAATTGAATCTAATAACAGAAAAAATAAAAAATTAATTCAAATTTTAAAGAAATATAATTTACTGGATAACTTATACGTAGAAATTGCAAATGATTTACAAAATATAGCTTCTGGCGAAATACTTAAAAAAGAAAATTCTGTTATCAATTTAGAGTTAATATATAGATCAAAAAACTCAATGGGTTTGATTTTCATACCCATTCAACAAGAAAAAATTGCTAAGAATTTGATTTTAGATTTGGAAAAGATATTTAAAAATAAAAAGTGCTTTAAAACATTAATTGAAAGATTAAATACGTAGCACAACAACGGTTCATCGCAAATAACGGGTGGTTTGCTGAAAATGGTTATTTTAGAAACCAATTATTTAAACAACTAAGCCGACAAATTTGCGTCCTTAATCCCGCAACTTGCGATAACCGAAACCGTTGTGCACTATATAAGTTTAAAATTCAATTACTAAAATTTTTAAAAATATGATGAAATCTGTTTTAATTTTTTCGCTTTTATTTATTTTGAGCAATAAAATCAATGCTCAGGATAAAATTTATTATAATTCACCAATGATGGAAATTGTCATTCTTCAAAATAATGAAATTGGCTTAAAAAAACCATTTGGTAGGAATATTGAAATCGAATTCGATAAATTTTTTAAAACATATTATTTAACTTATTATGACGAGAATGGAACTTATTCCTATTTTAAATTATCTTTTTTAAAGGATGTTGGTTCTGTTGGAAAAGAAGACGTTTGGATAATGTATGATGAGGGTAATAATAAATACGTCGTTGCCAATCAAATTGAAACCAAAGGGCGATTAGTATTAGGTGTTGAGAATACTTTACAAGGCGATAAACCATCTTACTTTTGGATTAATGACATACAGCAGAAATAATATTATTTATGGAACTTTAATCTCTTTCAGTTCTTAAAGTTGTTTCTATTTCTTATCCAGTGCACAACAACGGTTATCACAAATAACGGGTAACATTTCAAAGAAAATAATTAAATTAACCAACAATTAAAACCTAAGCCGACAAGTTCGCATCCCTACTCCCGCAACTTGTGTTAACCGAGACCGTTGGCAGCAAGCTAAAAAAAGTGATGAAGAAAGAAATTATAGAAATCAAATACGGCGATTTAAGAAAATTAACTGAAAAACTGATTGCTATAATTTCAGAAGAAACAAGGTTACCAATAAATAAAATCTCTTTGAAAACTTCAATTAATAATCAATTAGGAATTGAGGGTGACGATTGGTTTGTAATTCAAGACAGAATTCAAGCTGAATTCAATTTTGATTTTAAAGGGTTTAACTTTAATGAATATTTTTATGAAGAAGGTGAAAATGTGTTATTCTTACCTTTTATAATATTCAGTTCGCTCTTTAATATTATTGAGTATATTTTGATATTTCCGTTCAATAGAATTAAGGCAAAAGAATTATGGAATAATAAATTATTTAAAAATAAACCTGATTTAAAAATTGAAGATTTGATTACTTCCATTTTGAAAAATGAATTTTTGAATAAAGAAGAATTTGAATTTAGATTGATTTAAGGTGAGCCAGCTGCCAACAACGGTTATCACAAATAACGGGTTTAGTCGAAAAAGTGTAATTTAGTTTCCTAACAAGAAAACAACTAAGCCGACAAGTACGCGTCCCTACTCCCGCAACTTGTGTTAACCGAGACCGTTGTGCAGCATTATTCAATTCAAATTTCGTTATTTAATGAACTCAGATTATTTCAGCCCAAAAGAAGAAAATAAATTTACCACTAAACTAATACGATTAATAGATTCTGAATTTTTACCTGAACAAATACCAATAATTAAAGAAGAATACTCAGAGTATCAGAATTGTTTTGGAAATGTTGATAAGAAAATAAAGATTGATAATGGTAAAGCACATTATGGTTGGGCAATATTTCAATCCTCAATTTTATGTGAAGCTGAAAGACACGCAGTTTGGGAAACTGAAAATGGAGATTTAATTGACATTACACCAAGAGAAGATGATATGAAACAAATAATGTTTGTGTCAGATCAAGATTTTCAATACACCGGTCAGATCATCGACAACCTTAGAATTAATATTACACAAAATAATGTAGTAGATGACTTTATTAAAATATGCCAACATCTTTCTAAATTATATAGTTTAGGAGAAAGAAAAGACGATTACAGCCTAAATGTTCATCCTGAATTAGGTAAAATGATTAATGAATATGAACAATTAAAGTTTGCCATTGAAAATTATATTAAAACTAACAACACAGAAAAAAAACCCTGTTTGTGTGGAGGAAAAAAGAATTATAAAAATTGTCACAGAAATATTATTTTGAAAAATATGCCAGAGGATTTGAGAAGAATTAAAAAAATAATACAAGAATAACGCAGCACAACAACGGTTATCACAAATAACGGGTGTTGTCGAAAAAGTGTAATTTAGTATCCTAAGTAACAAAATACTTAAACCGACAAGTTTGTATCCCTACTCCCGCAACTTGTGTTAACCGAGACCGTTAGCCACCATTTTTAAACCAAAATTTGAAATATGAAGAATAATATTATTGTAATGCTCCTTCTTATCTCCTTGATAAGTTGCAAAAATAATAATGAACAGAAAATTCAAGAAAATAAAGATTTTAAAATCTCATCTAATATAAAAGGCTATGAGGATGGAACTAAAGTTATTATATCAAATGCAGTTAATGGTAAAGTTTTAGATTCTACAGAAATAATGAATGGAAAATTTGAATCCAATGGGATAATTGAAAATCCTCCAACACAAATAAGTGTTCTAATCCAAAATGACACTAAAAGGTTTTTAAAATTCTTATTTATTGGAAATGAAAATATTAAGATAGAAGGAGATCTAAATAAACTTAAAATCAGTGGATCAAAATATCATAAATATAAGGAAGATTTAGACCAGAGAACTGACTCCTTAGATAATTTGAGAAATGAAAAAATACAACAAATGTTAGCTTTAAGAAGAGATAACAAATGGAATGATAGTCTCCAAAATCAATATTGGTCTAAAGATGGAGGGATAATTCCGGAGATTGATTTGAGAGTTGATAAAATTAGACGAGACTTTATAAACGATAATATTAATTCTGACTTTGCGCTATTTGAACTTGTCATAAACAAATCAACTTTTGATAAAGAATTTATAGAAATTCAATTAGAAAAATTGAACTCAAATTTTAGGAATTCAGAATATGCAACTATTCTAAAAACTTATATTAATTCTAAAGATTTAGTAAAAGGAGATACGTTTTATGACTTTGAAGCCGAAAATCAACGCGGTAATAATGTGAAATTTTCAGATTTTTTTAATGACAAATTTGTGTTATTAGAATTCTATTCTTCTTATTGCTCTTGGTGTAGAAAAGCGATGCCGGAAATTAAAAAACTAGCAAGCGAAAATAAAAATAATTTAAGAGTAATAACTTTCAATGTAGATAGTAATAAAGAAGATTGGCTAAAAAGTTATGAGAAAAATAAAATATCATGGCCAAGTTTACATGATGATAGTGGTAAATTAAGTGAAGTGTATACAAAATATCGTGTATATGTTACACCCACATATTTGTTATTCGACAAAAATGGGAAATTAATTAGAAAATGGAATGGTTACAATGACAACTTCGGAACTGAAGTAAATCAATCTCTATAAAAACGTTGGCTAACAACGGTTATCACAAATAACGGGTTTTATCGAAAAAGTGTAATTTAGTATTCTAAGAAAGAAAAGAACAAAACCGACAAGTCTGCTTCCCTACTCCCGCAACTTGTGTTAACCGAGACCGTTACAATGCATTGCTCCTGACGAAAAAACAGACTTATAAAAAAGAACATATTAATATTTTGACTCAATTTATTTACAACTTGAAAACTGACTTTTATGAAAAAAGATGATTTTTATAATTCACAGACTAAAAAAATTACTGGATTAAGTTTGGGAATAATTTTGATAATTTTAGTTGTTTTGAAATTCATATTCAACTAGTATAATTTCTAAGGACAGATTAAATAAAAATTACTCCGACTAGATTGAGTTGATAATCTTGTGCTTAAAAAATAAAAAATCGGAAAAAAATTTAAACTAAATCAACTTTTAAAATCAAAATCTAAAATGGTAAAAAATTAGATTATACTCGGGCTAAAAAGATTGTGCAAAATGATATTTAAAACTAGAACTCGGACTTTTACTCAGCCGGAATTCCTCTTATTGAAAAATTCAGAAAAAAAATATTCTTTTTAGGGCAGCTAAACTATAAGTTTTTAGATGTCCTCTCCACAACACTGGCATATCTTTGGTTCTCACTCGAATGTGTCGCAACGCAATGTAACAACGCATATTCGCAATTGTGGTCATTGCAAATAAAATAGTATTTTTAGCATCTAAGAAAATAAATTCTAAGCGGACAAATACGTTTACTAAATACCACAACTGACGAATATACGAGACCGTTAGGATGCAATGCAACAGAATTAGATGAAAGAACTTAAACAATTAAAACTTCTATTAATAATTTCTCATTCATTGATACCAATTGCCGCTGGACACGGATTTGGAATTTTACTTCTTTTTGAAATTATAAGTCCAATCAGAATATTCCAGGACGGAATTTTATTTGATTTCCACGCGGACTTTCAAGATAGATTAATGTTTGTAGGATTGGTATCACTACTGAGTAAAATAATCCTTATATCAAGTCTGATACTAAAGAACTCAAAACTTAAAAATTTATTTACTATTACTGGAGTTTTAATTTTATGGTTAGCAACATACATTCTGACTAAAAATCCGGATAAAGATTCTTTATCTAATTTACCGATGATGACAAGTTCAATATCATTAATCTTATCGGTAATAGTCCTGTTTAAAGTAATGAACAAAGAACAAAAACTAAAGAAGAAAATTATAGCTTAGCACTGCACCTAACAACGGTTATCACAAATAACGGGTTTTATCGAAAAAGTGTAATTTAGTATCCTAAGTAAGAAAACACTTAAACCGACAAGTTCGCATCCCTACTCCCGCAACTTGTGTTAACCGAGACCGTTGTATGCAATTTTTTCAAAAAAAATTCCATTTCATAACATTGAAACCTAAATAAAATTTATTTTAAACAATTCAATATAAAATTAAAAACTATGAAAAAAATTTTCGCAATTGCTATTACTATTGCAATGTTTAGCTGTAATACAAACGAAAACAAATCTGTAGAAAAAAATATATCAGAAAACTCATCAAATTTAAAATTAGCTAAATCTACTTTAGACGAAATCTTTAATAATGCAGATTATTATGAAAATAATGAATCAGCCACTACTGCGCCACAAGGATCGAAATTAAGCCTACAACTGGATTCTATAAAGGCCATATTAAATAAAAAAGACTTAGAAAGCTTTAATGAATATGCGAACAATAAGTTTGACAAAAAATATAATACAGAAGAATTATCAAATTTAGAACTCGCCAAGTCAGTTTTTGATAAAATGTTAGAAAATGCTGACTATTATGAAAACAATGACTCAATTATTAAAGCTCCATATGGATCGAAATTAAGTTTCCAACTACAATCCATAAAAGCGAAATTAAGCAAGAAGGAATTGGAAAATTTCAATGAATACTCAATTAAAAAATACGACGAAAAATATCCAAATTCCTAATAGTATAAGTCTAGGAAAAACTGCACACAACAACGGTTATCACAAATAACGGGTTTTATCGAAAAAGTGTAATTTAGTATCCTAAGTAAAAAAATACTTAAACCGACAAGTTCGCGTCCCTACTCCCGCAACTTGTGATAACCGAGACCGTTGGCAGCAATACAGAAACATCTAGTAAAGTACTAATAGAAAAATTGAAATATGCAGAATAATATAGTCATTAATTCAAATAATTTAAAGATAGACGAAAAGCAAAAAATTACCACTCATTGGCTAAAATTTATGTTTACTATTTTGGGATTACAATCTATACTTTATTGGAACACATATTTGAAATCAAGAGAAAACTATGATTTAATAATAGCAGTATTTATAACTATAATAGTAATAACTTTTTTTACGAGAGAATACTTTTTCCGAACTAATAAGAATTCTATTGACCTAAATGAAATCAGAAAAGTTTCAATTCGTAAAGTAGCATTTGAAAAAGAAAAAGTTTATCTGATAATTAGACTTAAAACAAAAACGCGTGAAATTTTAATTTCTAAAGATCAAGCAATAGAAATAAAACGAGAAATAGAAGATTTTCTTCAAAGTACAGCTGCCAACAACGGTTATCACAAATAACGGGTTTTGTCGAAAAAGTGTAATTTAGTATCCTAAGTAAGAAATACTTAAACCGACAAGTCCGCGTCCCTACTCCCGCAACTTGTGTTAACCGAGACCGTTATATGGCATTTTTGCCGAACAAAAACAAGAATGTCGTAAGATTGTCACAATACTGACGTAACAATCAATTAGAGTTAAGAATATATTTGCTGAGTAATAAAAGATAAATTAAAATGGACAATCAAAACTTAGCAAACAAGATTAAAGATCTCAGAAACCGAAAAGGATTTTCACAAGAAAATTTATCAGAAGAATCAAAATTAAGTCTTCGAACAATTCAAAGAATAGAAAAAGGAGAATCAATTCCGAGAGGAGACACTTTGATTAAAATATCACAAGCTCTTGGAGTAACACCTGATGATTTATTAGAATGGACAGATATTGAAGATAAAGGATATTTAATGCTCCTAAATTTAAGTGCTTTAACTATTTTCATTCAACCTTTTTTAGGAATCATTATTCCGTTGGTAATGTGGATTCTTAAAAGAGAAAAAATTAAATTAGTTGATGATACAGGTAAGAAATTAATTAGTTTTCAAATTACGTGGACTTTAATTTTATTTATTATTCCAATTATAGCATCTAAAGGCTCATATATAATGTTAAATTTCAATGCTATAAATTCTTTTCCAATTTTGATTACAAATTTTTCAATATTTGGATTCGCTATTATGTTACTTTACTTGTATAATTTAATTTTGATCATCGTTAATGTAAGAAAAAGTCAAAAAGGAAAGAAAAATAGATATTTCCCTTCTATACAAATTCTAAGGTAGAAAAACGCCACATAACAACGGTTATCACAAATAACGGGTTTTATCGAAAAAGTGTAATTTAGTATCCTAAGAAAGAAAAGAACAAAACCGACAAGTTCGCGTCCCTACTCCCGCAACTTGTGTTAACCGAGACCGTTGTAATGCATTTTAAATTAAAGATTCCAATTAACACTGAATATAAAAACTAACTTTAAAATGCGAAATATTAGAAAATGACAAAAAAGAAAAAATCCAATAAACTTCTTCACAT
>Ga0209309_10000275_pt1 | contig 65257 bp, 60 predicted proteins | sample COGITO_mtgs_1204_2_FD_184807 | JGI IMG/M metagenome (GOLD analysis project Ga0209309, IMG submission 184807) | Pelagic marine microbial communities from North Sea - COGITO_mtgs_120412 (SPAdes) (version 2) | ecosystem: Environmental > Aquatic > Marine > Epipelagic ... | reverse complement strand
AGCAAGTGCTTGCTTCCTATCTGTCCCACAAGGGGCGTTTTTTAAACAAATCAAAATCAGTTCATCATCAGTAATGGTAGGTTTAATTGTAAACCCCCACTTATCAACTTCACCTTCTATAGGTGCTTCGCATGGATCGAATTCATGGGGCATTATTCAATACCTTGGGGGAAACTATCAATCTCAGTCAATTCATAATCCCAATCTTCCATAACAATATTAGCATAGAGACGATCAGAAAGCATTTCTAATTCTTTCTCAGCATACTCTCTACTCTCTGCTTCTAACCAAACATCAATGACCTTACCTAATCTAAGTTTCTTGATGTCTAACTCAGACAATCGCTTACAGGCATCTCTCACAGCATTGCCTGGTGAGTCATCAACCTGTGACCTCAGACGGATGAATACTAGTGCTTTAAACTTCATTTAAACTCACTCCATCAATAACAATATCTTGGTTGTAGTTTGCATTAATAACCATACCAAACATTGCTATCCAATAAGCAAGTATTAATGCTGTTCCAACTGACCACATATTACCAGTATATTTAACAAATATATTATCTCCTTTTTGAACTTTTACCTCAGTAATAATATTAATGTTTTTCATTTGAATTCACACTCAATCATAATCTCAGTCAAACAAGCAAGCATGTTTATTTCTTGATCGGCAACGAACGAACTTTGATACTGATACTTAGCAATAACAAGCACAGCAGCAGCAATCCCAGGACCTGCCAGGTGTGTATAAAGAGCATCGTAAATGCTACGCAAAAGTACAGTAGGATCATTGTCCAAATTATCAACGACCCACTTTCGCGTGGCGGGGAAATCTTTCTCCTTAAGGAACTTAAAAAGTTCAGTAGTCTTAACATTGCTGAAAGATGCGAGGATACCACTATCAATTTTACCACTGACAGAGTATCTTTGCAACTCATTCAGTACTCGTCTCCAGTCAGGAAAGTGCTTATTGATTAACTCAGCAATGACTTTATCTTCATACTCAATCTTCTCCAGATTGAGTATTTCTTGAACTCTTTTGAAGAAGTGAGCTGCAACTCCCTGTCTTTCTTTTCCCTTAATGGAGAACTCGATGACGGCACACCGACTATGAAGCGGTTGAATGATTTTGTTTTTGTAGTTGCAGGTGAAGATGAATCTGCAGTTACCAACAAACTCCTCAGTAAACGCCCGTAAGGCGAGTTGTACATCTGGGGTTGTGTTATCTGCCTCATCAATGATGACGACTTTGTGTCTTGCAGAAGACGAAAGCGATACGGTCGAAGCAAAGTTCTTCGCATTATTTCTGACGGTATCAAGGAATCGTCCTTCATCGGATCCGTTGATGACATAGTAGTCTGCTCCAAGTTCTTGGCATAGTGCTTTAGCGACAGTGGTCTTACCACATCCCGGAGGTCCAGACAACAGTAAGTTGGGAACCTCACCTTTATCTAGGAAATCCTGAAAGGTCTTCTTAATATTGTCAGGAAGTATACACTCTCCAATAGTCTTGGGTCGATATTTCTCAACCCATACAAAATCATCTCGCATGTTCTTTTTTCACCAAAGTAAATGAACCATCATCATTAGGAATCCATTCTAGCATATCTCCCTCTTTCCATCCAGTCACTTCTAGAATTTCTGGAGTAAAGGTTAAGATTCCATTTTTATCAACTGTCAAAGTAGTTTTCATACCCAGTCAGGTTTACGATGTGGAAGTTTAATATAGTTATCTGCTACCCATGGTTTAGATGCAATGTACATCTTATAGGCAGTGTAGATATCGATGCTTGTATCATACTTGAACTCATCAGGTCCTGCAAACACAAAAGGTTTAGGTCCCTCGCCAGAGCGTCCTGTGGGATCACCCGTGGGTAGGATCTCTTTTGCTGCACAGAGAGTCAAGAAGCAAGTATGAACTTTACCATAGCGAGCGGCATACTCTTCACACAGGGCGAACCCATGTGCGAGTAACCACTGCCAGTTCATGACAAAATCATTCGCCCACTTGGTACATGGGTGGTTACGAAAAGCACCCTTCTCAGTAGCATAGGGAGTGCCGTCTGCTTTGGGAAGGGTGCCAAAACCATGACCCCATTTCTCAGAGCATACAATAGCAAGCATCTGACAGGTTTCCAAGGGCATCTTGACGATGTGCTTATCAGGGAGAACCCTGGCAGACTCGTATGGACTAGGGTCAGTTACAAAGATGTTCATAACAATTTTGACAGAGAAATCGTCAATAGGAATACTAACATTATAACCACATCCCAAGACTTTGTGCGAACAAAGTAAGGAACTGAAATAAAATCAGCAATGAAATGAGCCGTTACACCCATTATCACATCAACATGAATAACAATAAAATAGGCAACAATCGCAAGAGAACTGCCTATTACTCTCATCCAAACATCAATTGAAGAACGAGTCAGGTTCAAGGGCAATGTAATACGTGACATCGACATTTTGATTACTGAACCGAGATAAAAGTTTTGAAGATACTACTACATCATAAGAACCAGGAACAATTTTCAGATTCTCTTCCTTAAAGTTAAAGATAAAATCATCTTCAGTTTCACCTACGATAATAGAGAAGTCATTAGAAGTATCATTCTTCTTATCACGAGCTACCATTTTGACGACACCGTTCTCACCGATAGCAGAAATATCAGGAAGTTGATATACAGATGCTGCCTTCTTAAGTTTCTCAAGTTGTTGACTGCTCAATGTAAAGCACACATCCTCAGTTGGGAGAGAAATCTCCTTATCAGGAGGGCAAGCAATCACTGAAGGATCGGCAAAGAAATACTTAGAACGCATCTTACCTTCTTTGATGACAACAAAATCATTACTAGTAAAATCTAGTTCAGGATTATGGTGCAGTGAAAGTCCGTTGAGAAACTGATTAAGGTCATAGATTCCAAAGTCTTTGGAAAACTCTTCAACGATAGTTGCTTCAACCAAAATGTTCTTCAGTACAGAAATAGAACGCAACTTACTACCCTGCTTGAACAGGATTGATGGATTGATTGTTGAAAAGTTCTTGAGAAGGTTGACAGTAGATTCGGATAGTTTCATGGTTTTTGATTTGAGTTTCATATCACTGAGGATAGGTTTCGCGGTTTGCGTTTTTATCGTTGAAATGCATTAGAAGAACAGCATAATGCAGAATCTTCATAATGTCACGACGGGCAGTTCCCTTCTTATCATATCGTGATGCATACTTAAGAATGTTGCTGCGACAGAATGCCTCACCATCACCACATGCTTCAATAAGATCAAGAGTCTGAATCTTATCAGAACCAGCAGAATAATGCTGGTCATATGTTCTACCAATGTATTCTTGTAACTCTTTAATGATTACATCTTCATCATACTTTCTTCTGTTATTAGTGGATGATGGACGAGCAGCAGGCGGATTAAAATCAAAACTAATAACGTCTTGCCCTCCCACTACTGTCGGTGTTGATTGTGCTGCTTGTGCTGCTCCAAAACTAATCGTATCTGAAGAATCACTTCCAGACATACCAGCAAGAATGTAGTCTCCAGCTCCCCAGAAAGATTGATAATCCTTCGATGATGCTTCACTTACTGAACTAAATGGATTTGCTCTGTTAATATCGTTTCTATCATACTCATAATAATGTTTTGACTTGATACCATCTTCGTATCGATCTTCAAAATTTTCACTCATTTTCAATTCCTCATAAAGTAAAGACCAGGCATTCATTCGGGGAGACATATTTACCTCCCCATATTATATCAAATATTAGAACCCCCGTCAATTGCATAGATTTTATCGGTGTTCATCTGAAAGTCAACATCAACTTTATCATAAAGTTCCAAGAAAGATGCTTTGGTTTCTTCATCAAAACGATTTACACAAACTTGAATTGCTTTTGACTTATCACCAAAAATACTATAGGCACGAATGATGTGGACCAACCGACGAGTACTAATGACTTCTTCAATGCCCCCATCAAAGAATGTCTTACGAATGATGTCTGCCCAATCAACAAGGTTCTTACAGAACTTATTATCATCAATACCAAGATCTGAAGAGATGCCTTCTAAGATCTTCTGCTCGGTAGAAGGTGTTGGATAAGACTGTTCAAAGGTTACGCAGAAGCGTTCTAAGAATGCTTCATTGAGAACGTTAGTTCCAATAAAGCGACCGTCATCGCTGCCTTTACCTTTAGTATTTGCAGTTGCAATAACATTGAATCCCTCCATGGGTTTAACAAACAATCCAGTCTTCTTCAGGAAAACACCTTTACCTTCAAGAATAGATTGTAAGCAAAGAATTTTATTAGAAGCAAGGTCAACTTCATCTAAAAGCAACACAGCTCCACGTTCCAAAGCTTCGATGACAGGACCGTTATGCCAAACAGTTTCGCCATTAATAAGACGAAACCCACCAATAAGATCGTCTTCATCAGTTTCGATGGTAATGTTGACACGAATCAGTTCCCTCTTGAGTTGAGCACATGCTTGTTCAACACAGAAGGTTTTGCCATTCCCAGAAAGACCTGTGATAAACGTAGGATAGAATAAACCGGACTGAATAATCTTCTTAACATCACCAAACGTACCAAACTTGACGAAAGTATCATCTTTTTCAGGAATAAGAGTCTGTTCGATAGGAGGAGTAGAAGAAGGTGCTTGATATGATTGTTCCAGTTTTTCTTGAGCAGTGAGATTCCAGCGACCACGACCAGACTTATATGTATCAAGTTTTTTAGAAACCGTCTGATAAGTGCTCCCATTCATACTGCACCATGCACGAACATCAGCAGCAGTGATTGAATCACCATAAAGATTTTGAAGGGACGTAACGACGTATTCAGTAGAAAGTGCCATGTGCTTGGTTTGTTCAACAAAGATATTATAGGACAAAGGAGGTCAATTTCCCCCCTCGTTTGGACAGTTTAATGGGTGGTCAGCAGACCAGATCCATGAACTGACTCAGCACTTTTTTATTTAGTGCTTTTGCTTTAAGATTCTTAACAAAGGCAGATTTGATTTTTGCCTTAGATGCTCCCTCATCAACATCAAAATCAGTATCCATATGAAGAGAACTTGTAAGGATACCGAAGTACTTAGTGTATCCAGAATCTTTAATGGTAAAAGATTTTTCTTTACGAATCATCTTTTCTTCTGTCTCGGTAAGGATATGATACCTACGAATAAAACTACGCAACTCACGACCACAGGTCAAACGAATACCGATGAAGTTTACCTCAGGAAATGACTGTTGAAGATCTTCTAAAAGGATTCCAGTAAAGTTATAGTATTCTTTTGGAACTGCATAAGTGTATCCAGTTTTCCTATTACGAACATATGAGTTCATAGTGAGTCGGGTTGACCCCAAACGTTCTTCACCCTTGTACTGATAGTTAGTAAGCACAGAGAGATGATTTGCTTCACCATCGGTCAGGATTACACAATGCGCTTTCTGAACCCCATTTGTTTTTTTAAACTCAGGAATAATAGAGTGGAGACAAATCAATGATTCATTCAAAGGAGTTCCAGAAAGTCCAAAATTAGAAGGAATAGTATAGTTAACCCACTTATTAATACTATAAGCAACTCGCCAGATAGAAAGAAGTTGCTTCTCCAGTTCATTACGTTTCACATCACTGGTAAAGAATTTCATCAGACTGAACTGAGGATCTATAGTAAACATACCTTCTTTCATTTCTGAATGAGTATATTCGGATAGGTCATGCTTCCATTCAAAAGATTTCTTCTGATAGTTGTTAGTAAAGGCATAAACATCAAAAGGAATATTGACTTTATTACAAAACCAAATCAGATTATAAAGTTGCTTGATGGTATCAAGAAGACAGTCCTGCATTGAACCAGACCAATCAAGAATAAAAATCAATCCATGATTCTTTCCATCGGGAACAACAGTTACCTTTCGGAATAAGTCTTCATTATACTTGTAAGTATGAAGTTTGGTGCAGTCCAAAACACCAGTTCTAGATACTGCAGAACGAGAATATGCATCAGCAGATTTTTTACACTCAAACTCTTTTACCATATAACTTACTTCTTTCTGTGCTGATTTTTTAAACTTGGCATATTCTGTATCAACACTGCTGTAGTCAGAACCTTTTAAGATTTGCTCAACCCGACCATCACGACCATACCATGGTTTATCTAATGCCTCAGCAATCCAGTTTCCACCAAGTTCATCATGAACATCTTGATTACTAATTACAATTTGATTTAAATCAACATTAGGAACTTCACAATAAAGAGATTGTCCAAAGTCAGCAGCACTATTGAATTCTTGAGCACCCTCTTGAAACGTTTCATCGGTTTGGACTTTGATATTACTATTAGAAGTCTCGGTGTTTTCTTCTTGTTCTTGCTCAAACTTAGATTCAGTATCAACTTCTCCTTCTTCCATCTCAGAAGATGGTGATGATTCGATTTGTTGATTTTCTGAATTACTTTTTGTTTCTTTATCAGGTTGCTGAGATTTACTTTGTTGTTGCTGTTGCTGCTCATGTTGGTCCTTACAATAAGCATAGAGCATCTCTGCTGCTATACAGGCATCATTGTAAGTCTCAGATGCCCCAATAACATCAATGATTTTTTGCTCATCTTCTGTAAAGGTTAGATCAATAAACCCACCAATCTTAAACCAGAGGTTTGCCCGATCAGCAAGGTTCATTGCGTCTACATCTTCATCCTCTAAACAAAAGAAATCATCATCAGAAAGTTCATTATATGCTTTGTAAAATGTTTTAGACAATCCAGGATAACGTCGTTTGATTAATTTCTCAATACGAGCATCCTCAGTTACATTAACAAACTGATGTGGAATATGTCTAGGAGGATCTACATTGGGAGTGTATAATGCGTGTCCCACTTCATGCCCGACAAGCATATCATACACGCTCTCACTTGCGCGTTTCCAGTTAGGAAGAGTCAGCACACGGGTATCTACATTAAACTGAGCAGTCTCTACATTCCGATTCTCTACAACCAGGTCTTCTGTAGCGAGCAGTTTAGCGAGCTGTGATTTGATTTGGTAGTTAACAGGCATCGTTGCTTTGCTGGTATGTGAATATCATACCGCAGTCAAATCCATTTTTGAAGGGAGTTAGACAGTTCCGCAACTGGCACATAGACCAATCCCCCACACCTATTTAAGATGCAGGGGACTTTAGTTTTATACTCCTAAGAGGGGTTTAAAAGTTAAGTAGTTATTCTTCGGTTAGTATGTGTCTGCAGAACCTCCGTGCAGTTTGATCGATAATACCACATTCTGAAATACATTGGAAGTAATCAGACACCTGATCATATTTTTCGGTGACTGTTTCTCTTTCCTCCCATGTCCAAGACGCAAGTTCATTGCGTGATATTAAGTTATGCATGGTATCCTCCATTCACTGTATTATATAGTCAGGGTTTCCTAACTTAACAAACATTTGTAACAATCAAACTCAACTTAACATTTTAGAAAATCCCTTAACTTTTTCAAACTTTATTACTTCATCAAACTTATCTTCCATACCAGTCTTGTGAGAAATAACAAAGATGTTAGCGTCCTTGATTACATATCTGATAATCTTAAGGAACTCATCTGTTCCAAAACCATCAAGAGATGAATCAAATACTTCATCCATGATTAAAAGATTAGTATTGACTGAGTTTTTAAGTCTAGCGATCTCTCTCCAAGTGAATAGAAGAGATAAGTCTACTCGCATTTTCTCTCCTTCAGAGAAAGATGCATATGTAAAGTCTTCGTGAATTGGAGTTTCAATAGACTCATTGAACTCTTCATCAAGTTTAAAGTTGATGTAAAAGTCCATCATCTGAAGATACCGATTAACTTGTCGATTAATCAGAGGCAGATATTTGTTTATGATTTTTCCTTTGACACCACCGTCCTTCAAGAGGGTGTGTATAAAATCATAGTAAGTAACTTTCTCTTTACGTTCAGCAAGTCTATCATAAGTCTCCTGAAGACTTTCTCTGAACGTTTCTAGTTTTTCATGTTCAGTATTTCTATTTTCGATCTGACTGGTAATAGTTTGAACTTCTGATTCCAGTCGTTTGACCTGTCTTTGATGCCCAGTGATCTGAGCATTGTTCGTAGAAATGCCATTAAGTAAGTTACTAAGTTCCTTGGATAATTGTTTAAATTGGGACTCTCTCAACTCTTCGTCTTTAATCGCTTTTTGGAGATCATCGAACCCCTTACGCAATTCTTCTGCTTTATTTTGTGAGTCCCTGATTCTATTTACACGAAATGACTCTTCGATACTTTGATCGCAGGTGGGGCATACCGTATTGTCTGTGAAAAACTTATGCTCATTTACAATAGTAGATATTTTTTGGGACATCTTCCCCTTAATACTACCAAACTCACGAAGCCTAGACCCAGAATCTTCAAACTTTGTTACCTGTTCACGAATATTATTCAGTTCAAGATCTTTATCTAATCCCCATTGGAATGCTTTTTCAATTTCTAAATTGATACTATCAATAGTGTTTAGTTTAGAGTCAATATCTTCTTTGCTTTGGTTTTCAATTTTCTTAATAAAGTCTTTCTGCATATCAACTTTATCTTTAACAGATTCTTTCTTGAGTTCTAATGTTTTAACCTCATCTCTAATCATACGAATCTTTGTCCTGATGATCTCATTCATTGAGGAAAAGATTTTAATATCTAAAAGGTCTTCAACAACTTCTCTACGACTTGATACTGGCAATTGCATAAAGGGAACAAAAGTACTGCTACCCAAAATTACAATTTGAGTAAAACTTTTATAGTTCATCTTTAGAACATTCTGTTCTAACCACTTCTGTTGATCAATAGCAGAGTGCGATTGATTTAGTTCTTCACCATTTCGATATATCTTAAAGATATTAGGTTTGATTCCTCTTTCAACTTTCCAATCAGTATTGTTAACACTAAACTCAATATTTACAAGACATCCTTTGTCATTTACGCTATTTACTAATTGACCTTTATTGATTTTACGAAAAGATTTACCGTACAAAGAAAATGTAAGAGCATCCAAAATGGTTGACTTACCAGCACCATTTGTTCCAACAATAAGAGTTGTAGATGAATTGTTTAGATTTACAGTAGTAGGATGTTGTCCGGTAGAAAGAAAGTTTTGCCAAGTAATGGTCTTAAAGATAATCATTAGCGTCGTCAGGTGGAATTACAATATCATTTTTAGAAATCATAGCATAGCGATGACCATGCATTTCACAGGTCTTTACCATCAATTCATCGTCCACTTCAAGAACGTGCATCTCAGGGTATTCGATTTCTTCTAGTTGCATAGCATAACGCATTGCATCATCTTCTTGTTCAAACAAATAAAGAACTTGTTCTCCGTCATCATCAATTACGGAGTATGCTCCTTCTTTTTCTTTACCTGCTACTGTAAGAATAAACATTAGATCAGTTCACATGCTTCTTGATAGGTCTCTCGCATGAAGCTTTTAACAGTAGATTTATCCAAACTAATGTCTGCCTCTTCAATATATCTATCAAGAATAGAAAGAGTGTTTTCTGTTTCTACATCGCCAACATCTACGTCTTCATCATTAAGAATAAAGTTTTCAGCAATTTTTAAATCCGCAACGTTTGCACTGTATAACTTATCAATATACTTTTCAAACTTAACGCTATCAGTTTTCTTACGAACAACAACTTTTACAATTTTGTTTTCATATTTGGTAGCATCAAATAGTTGATGATTTGTATCTTCATAGTAAAGAACATGAAACAGAGTATATGGATTATCTACTGGAGTATGTTCCAGAGTTTCTGTATCAAAGATGTGGAATCCTCTTCGATCTCCGACATCGTTCCAAAACATCTCGTAGGGATTGCCCAAGTAATAGATTCGTCCATCATCCGATCTAGTGTGATAGTGACCGGAGTAGACCTTGGTGAACTTTGAATATAACTCGCTTGCATGACCATGATCCATGACGAGTTGTTTACTAACTCTAAATCCTGCGAGTTCAAGGTGCCCCATCGCGCACTCGCAAGTTGAACTTTTAATAAGTTCATAAGTTTCTTCTTCATTGTCTTCACATATCCAGGGAATGTATAGTAGTTTGCGTCCATCTATTTCTACTTCAGTAGCACTAGAATATGTGATTACATTGTCATACTCTTTGAGTAGAAGTTCTACCGCATTGATAGAGTTGGTATTTTTATAGTACGCATCGTGATTACCAACCATCAGGTCCATAGTAATGCCCATCTTTTTCAGAGGTTCAAATACTACTCTTTTTGCCCAATCTAATGATTTAAACTCTATTCCTTTCCTACTATCAAAAGCATCACCCATGTGAATAACATGAGTAATTTTTTCTTTTTCTAAAGTAGGAAAGAAGATATCATTGTAAAACTTCTCAAAGTAATCATGAAATAATCTAGAACCCTTACGTGCTCCGTAATGGGTATCAGTAATAATAGCAACACGCATCAGTTACGAAGTTTTGAATGAACGGCATCTTTGATGCTATTGTACTCGCTATAGTTAGCGGAGTCAAGGTCGTTCGCATCAAAGACTTCATCAAAGTTGGTCTTCTCAAGAATCTTGTTTTTAATTTCTAACTGCTTCTTCTCTTGCTGGATCCTTCTCAGGAAAGCATAGTAGATGATCTGGGTGAAATATGCAAATGGATTCTTTGACTTCTCTGGATTGAAGTTATGGACGTATCGTACACAGTTTTCAATACCATCACAAATCATATCATCCTTGAACATATAGTTCACGAAGTTTGGTTTGTATGATAAATGATTAGCAATCTTGAGAAAACACTCTCCAATATACCTAGGAATCTGAGGTTTGGGTTGATCGTTTAACTTTGCTCTTTCTACTTTAATAAAATAATCCTCTAGAGCATTGAGGAATTCTTTGTTATTAACGTAGTGTTCTGATTTCTTAGGTCTAGGCATAATCCCATACGCATTGTTTTTAATCATAATATATCCAAATCTGTTTTTAATATTATAACAGAAAAACAAGTAGTTGACAAGAATACAATTATCCTATAGAATAGGTTTGTCGCCTTTGAAGAAAAGGTTCTAGCTATTATTATAGAGTTTCTCTAAAACCTCTTTTGCTTCATGGACAGATGATAAGTATCCCATCTTCCTATCTAGTTTAGAGTTGTTACCTTTAAACATTTTACGAATATAATCTTGATAATACAAGATCATTTCAATATCCTCTGATTCAGACAATGTAAGAACATCGTCTAGATTAATAATAAACATATCTTCCTTAGTAGTTTTCAACCAAGGTTCAAACTTATATCCAGTTGCAGTTCCTCTTATTTTTATCTCTTCAACCATAATTGGATTAGAAACAATTAACATTGTCCTATTATCTTCTTCAGAGGCTGCTACCTTAGCAAATATCTCTTCCCCACATTTAAGTTTTATTGTTGCATAAAAATCATCTTCAATCATAAATTAATCTCCTTTGCTAGTCTTTTATATCAATGGATATGATGTCATAGTTAAATTGTTCTTGAACATATATTTTCACTCTTTCAATAAAATGGTTTAAGGTATAGTTTTTCATAGAACCACTAGTTAAGTCATCAGCAATATCATAAAGTTTTGCTTTAGTCTTATCTTTGCCTTTTCGTAGGACTCTACCAATACTTTGTAGGTTGCGTATACGAGATTTGGATGGAGAGGCAAATATTACGTTATGAAGGTTCTTGATATTGATTCCTGTACTGAATGTTCCGTAAGAAGCAACAATGATTGCATCCTTTTCCAGTTCAGTAATCGCTCTTACGTTTTCTCTATCTTGGGCGTCTACACCACCATGAATAAAGAATACTTTTCTTCCTTCATCTACATTTTTATTTATTAATTCAAAAAGTACCTTACCGTGAGCTTCAACACGACTGAATAGAATCAAGGTATTGCCTTTCAGATCTATTGATAGATTTTTAATAAAGTTATTTCTTTTTTCATGTGATATAAGAAACTGAATCTCATCTTCATAAGTTTGAAACTTCTTTGGTTTGTACTTCAATACAAGACATTGAATATCAAGCGTAGCAAGATGACCTTGATCAATTAGTTTCTTTGTTTGAGTGACTTTGTATGATGGACCAAAGAGACCCTCTAACACCCACTTATGCGTCTGTGTGCCGTCTAAAGTACCTGTGAATCCATATCTATACTTAGCATGGTGTAACTTGTCCATGATCCCAACAAGAGACTTACTTTTAAAAAGGTGCGCCTCATCACCAATCACCACATCATAGTCCTCAAAGAACTTTCTATCTAACTGATACACAGACTGCCAGGTAGTAATAGTTACTTCATTAGTATTGATTCTCTCACGTCCTGCATAGATTCTATGGCAGTAGTTCTCCGCATTCCACCCATAGTCCTGGAAGTCCTTAAACATCTGCTCTACAAGCGATGTAGTGGGTACTACAAGAAGTATCTTTCTGCCTGAGTTAACAAAGTATCTCACAATCGTATAGATCATGAATGACTTGCCAGATGCAGTTGGAGATATAAGAAGTTTTCTATTATATCTCAATGCATCATGAACAGCATCAATCTGATAATCTCTTGGTTTGAGATTAGTGATTGTCCCCATAAAGTCTTTGACTCCTTCCTCTGAAATCATTTGATTGACCTCAAATGGAGGACCATAAAATTTATTATCTTCAAACTGATATGAATATCCTGCCTGCTCACAAAATGCTACAATCTTATCCAAGAGACCAACATAGATTCTCTTAGTCTTCATATTGAATAAGTGTACATATCCATCCCAGTACTTACTTCTGTACTGAGGCATAAACTTTTTATTTGGAACCTCAAAAGTGAATCTATCTCTCAGTTCATATTCGACATGAGGTTCAGTATTAATCTTCAGGTAAACTTCGTTCACCTTCTGTATCACCAGGTCAGCCATAATATACTCTTACCTGGAAATATTTATTACATATTGTCAAACTTATATTCTAGTATCATTCGGTATAATGAATCTCTCAAATACCAAAGATGTTCTTGTTCTGTTGGATGCCTAGACGGAGAACCTTCCCATAATCGTATGCGCTCAAGAACACAATGATGTAGAAGATGAATATCCTGTATGGTTAAGTTTACAGTATAATCATATTCCGGTTGCTCCTCCTCCATTATCCTAACCCTGAAGAAAACTTCATGAACTCTATGGCGTTTTTAATTTGATATGTTCTATTAGTTATTTGTTTGAGTATCTCTTCAATATACCTCAACATCGTATCATAATATTCTATCTTCAACGAAAATCCTGAGAGTTTTGTATCCGCGTCCAAATATTTTTGCATAGTGTCCTTATCTCTAATCTTTTTAGGAAATGGATTCTCTGCATATACATCTAGGTCTGCTTTTCCAGAATAGTACTCATATCTTTCGTGTCTAGTATTTTTTCTTTGTTGCTCTGCTTTCTTCCTCAGAAGCATTAAGTTATTATATACATCATAATATTTGGCATGTAGAACTGGAATATTGAGTGATTCAGTATGTAAATTATCTGGATCAATCTTTGAGTCCTTTTCCCACATGCCTTGTATAGTCACAAGGTCAATCATGCACAACAACCAACGGATTCAATGTTGTATATAGTATACTTGAAACTAACCTCTGCTGTAAAGTATTCCGTGTCGGAAAGTGTAGCATCAAACTGTAGAGTAGTCAAAGAGTAAGGAAACATATCTTGAAAATGAACTTTGAAGTTTGGATTCATCATCGAATCATACACTAGAAGAGTTCCATCAGAATATAGATTCAGACCTGTTTGTAAGTCTGGTCTAGCAACTCCTTCTGTATTGTCTTGAAAATCATAAATTTGATCTAGCGATTCTGGAAAACCAATACCTCTTATCCAGTTCTGTACTTCAATATAGTTTTCTAAGTTTTCATCTACCAAAAACCTTAAATTTAAATCACCAAACTCAATAATCTCTCCAGGTCTATTGATGTTCTTAAGACCAGCAGTTGGTTGTATAGTAGTTCCTAAAATCAACTCAGGAATATTTACTGCATTACCAAAGAAAGCAACTTTAGGCGATCTTGATATAATCATCTTAAACCCAGAAGGTTGAAGAAAGTTTCTATCAGCAACTTGTTTTAATTTTGCTACTCTTTCTTTTTCTAAAGAACCACCTCTAATTGGTTGTCTGGTTCTTACTTGAGCAGCAGTTCCAAGTTTTCGTGATTGACCTGCCATAATCTTTTTAGTTATTTATCTCTTGACATAAAAAAAAGGACCCTTGCGGGTCCCAGTGTTGTGTATCCTAATGGATCACATAAGGTTCTTAACAGCAACTCTTCTGTAGTAACGGTTAGAGTTAATACGAAGTCTGCCAAGTCCCTGAGTGGTTCCTTCAGCGAATGGGTTAGCAACAAGACCATAACGGGTCTTAAAGCCAATTTTGGGCTGGAAGGTGTTCTCACCAACGGCGCGAACCATCTGGAGAGGAACATAAGGACAATAGAACAGTCCAGCGTCATAAGGGGAAGAACCCTTATAACCAACGACGTAATACTGGTTACCGGAGGCAGAAGGAGCATTCCCACTGGTCAAGTTTGCAGCGTATGGGTCGATGTAGACCTTAAACTTACCATTGATAGTACCAGCGAAAGTATTGCCGGTGTCGTCAACGTTAAGGTTGGAGTTCAGAGCAGGGGTATAATCCAGGATTCCTGCCATAGTCAGAGCGGAAGCAACGTCTGCGGAACACAGAACCATGTTGCCCTTCCCTCTACGAGTGCGCTGGGCAATCGCGTTGGCGTCTCTTTCGATTTGGAAAAGAAGTCCTTTGAACTTCTCAACAGACCAACGACCGTTGGAGTCAACGTCAAGGTCAAATACGCCTTGAGTAGCGGTGTTAGAAACAGCACCCTGTTCAGCAACCTTATAGATGGTTCTGATAACTTCTCTGTTGATTTCCGCAAGGATTTCAGTAGAGAGGATGTTAGCAAGTTCTGCTTCAGCGTTAAGACCGTGAATTGCCTTAAGGTCTTGTGCCAGTTCCAAGGAGTACTCTGCTTTCAGAGCTCTTGACTTGGCGGTTACAGTGACTTTCTCAATCGAGAATGCCATCTGGTTGAAGTGATCTCCAGTACCTGCTCCCAGGTTCTCAGAGTCACCTGTAACCATACCTTCACCAACGTTGTATGGTGAGGGGTTCGTGGTTGCAGTACCAACGGGGTTAAGAACGGAAGGATTACCGCCTGAACCTTGTGAAGTAGTACCAAGACCAACAGGGCCATCGGCAAAACCTGCTTCCAGGTTGAAACCGTCGTCCTGACCGGAGAATGCGGTATCGACTTCATCGAAGAATGTCTCGTTTCCGCTCTGATTGTTATAGCGGGAACGCATTGCGAAGATCAGTCCAGTAGGACCGTTCATCGGTTGAACGCCAGCAAGGTCATATGCGACCAAGTTAGGCATTGCGCGTCTGATCAAGGAGATCAGTACAGGGTCGAAACCAGCAACAGGGCCGGTTGCGGGGGCAGAACCACTGAAACCACCAGACGCACCAGCAGCATTGCCGCTATTGGTGGGGGTTTCCATCAGGTTGATACCCTGACTAAATGCTGCTTCCTCTTTAAGGAACTTTTCTTGGTTTTCGAGCAGGACTGCGGTTACCGATCTACGATGAGCGTCTTTGATTGGATCAAGACCCTCATAATCGAGAAGGGGACTCCACTTTTCCTGCAGATGTTCGGATTGGAACATTTGCTTTACCTCTTTTAAAAATTTTTAGTGTTTGTTTGAATCAATTTTGTGTTCACTATTTAAAAGCACCCAGTGCTTTAAGATACTGATCCATACCTGCTTTAACAGGTGCATCTGTAGTATCTACTCCCTCAGAAAGGGTTTGTTGGGATGCTTTAGGGGCTGAAGTTGTTGTTGAGGAGAAATATGACTCCTTCAATGTTTCCAGCTTTCCACGATATTCTTCTTCACTTTCAAACTCAACACTTTCGGCAAGTGAAGCGAGCTTCTCTTTCTGGGTCTGTGCAAGACCTTCAGAAATTTGATCTAAGATACCATCGGCAACCGACTCTGCGAGACGCTTGTTTAGGGAAATATTCTTATCGATCTGCTCGTTGAGCTTGGTCTCCATTTCATCAAGTTTGTCTACCATGCTTTCCAGCACATCATATTTTTCTTCAGGGATTGTTACATAATGTTCTTCAAAAAGACCCTTCATTCCGGCAAGGAATGATTCGGTCATGTCGGTTTTAAGACCTGCTTCAACAGCAAGTGCATTCTCGGTCATCCACTCTTCGCAGACGTACTCAAGATACGAATCAACTCTTGTAGTGAGTGATTCCTTAAGACCTTCTTTTTCTTCTTGCAGTTGTTCTGCATATTGGACTTCCAGAGCTTCCTGGATTTCCTTTACTTTAGAGTTAAGAGCGGCTTCAAAGATAACCTTTGCTTTTTCTCTAAACTCTTCGGAGAGTTCTTCGCCACCAAGAAGAGCATTGACATCTTCATCGATATCAATACCATCATCTTCAGAGGATTCCTCTTCGATGACTTCTTCAGTCTCATCAACTTGATCCTCTTCAAGGACCTCCTCTTCGACTTCAGTTTCTTCTTTGGACATTTTTGCCATTGCATCAGCAGCCTTGGCACCACGATTAACAACGTCATGGACGGTCTTAATCTTGGGTTCTTTGAGTTTTGCTGAATCATTATCTGGCTTGTAGTTCTCGGGGGTTGGACCACCGAGATCTTCAACAGACGCTAGTTGTGTACCTGGATCAACCATTTTAGGCATGGCATCGCCAGCTTTAGCGTTCGCGTTCACAGCAGTTTTAGATTGCTCCATTTCTTGTAAATCTCCACGAGACATTTGAACTTACTCCGATTAACCTTATTTAATCTATATTTATTTATAATTTAGTAACCTTACAGGTTATTAAGGAAATTATTGAACAGATTCAATTTCTGTTCATCCAATTGACCTTGATCAACTAAAGTATTGATCTGTTTGTATGTTTTGACGGCTGCCCTCTCACGAAGAATGCCTCCATCCCATACCCAATCTTTACCTTCCATGATACCTTCAACGAAAGCATCAGGTGCAGAAGGGTCTGCTACAATATCTGCAGCAGTAGAAAGCATGAAGTCATCGCCAACAACATTTATACCTTCTCTTGTTGCTTTTAGAGATCCAATTCCTCTAGAAGAAACGCCAAGTTTAACGCCCTCACTGATGAGAGACTCTGCAATTTTACCCATCGGAGTAGAAAGGATTTTTGCTTTACCAATAAAGTTAGTTCCGTTTTCCTTTAGCGAAACGATTTTGTGACTAACGCGGTCCAAATTAACAGTTGGACCATCTGGATGTCCAAGTTCTCCAAGTGCTCTACCTGACTGAATATGATTCTCATTGTATCTTTGAACTTCCTTTCTCAGGACACTCATAGGATACATTCTTCCATTCCTATTTTGCATCTCACCTTGAAGAAAGATGCCTTCAATGAACATATGCTTCTTACCGTTGCGTTCTTCAACGATAAAATCTACTGATTCGATTTCTTCTCTGATAAGTTTCATTGTTCTTAAGATACCTGTACTTGTTGGATGTGTGCTAAACCAGTACCGCTTTGAGTTTTGACGGCAACCGATATTGATTTTCTAAGTTCAGTGTAATTATCTGGATTGAAAGCAGTAACTATTCCTGAAGAATCATTATTAACAGTAATTCTGGTATTAAAAAATCCACCAGATTGAATGTTTCCAGTGTTAATCGCCGTTACAACTTTGTGAGTAAAGTTGTAGTATGGTTGAGAGATTTGAGTTCCCGATGTAAGTGTTACTGCATCACCTACGGCAAAAGGAGAACCTGTTCCTTCTGGGAAATCAATAATCGTGGTAACACCCGTAGTAATACCCACAACTCTTTGAGATGCTGGTTTACCAATAGCAATCTCTGATGCTCCAGTTGTAGAAACATAAAAGTTTGAATTAGTTGCTGTAGGAGTAACTCCAATAGCAACATGAACTCCTGCAGTTTCAGCAACTACCCTAATAGTATCAGTTTTTTGACTGATAGGTAAGGTTACAGCAGTTGAAGAGTCAGAAGATGAAACTGATTGCGAAATTCCTACTGGAGTTAAAGCAGACATTATTATAGAGTAGACGACTTATTAATGTTATTTATTATTCTTCAGATTCCTCTGAATCAACCTCTGTTTCTAACTGAGGATCATCAAAAACAGAAGCAGCCACTTGGGGTCTCACGTCTGATATTTTTTCTGCTGACTTAGCAAATAAAATATCTTTGATTTTATCACTTACTTGTGCTGGTGACTCATCGGCAACAAGCAAATCCATTAGTTCTTCCATGTTTAAAATAATGATTTATTATGTATTTAGATTTCTCCACCTGTGGGTGTTTCAAATTTTGTTTCATCAATCTCTGGTGCCTGAGGAGTAGCACCCATAACACTTCCCGAAGTATCTCCAGGAACTGGTGCCATCGGTTGACCTGTAGCAGGATCAATATCCATAGATGCTGGATCTGGAATCAAACCACTTTCAATTTCTTTTTCAATTAACTTGTCTTGTTCTTCAATTTCTTGGTCGCTTTGACGCAGAATATTTCTTCTAACATAATCATTAGAATAGTACTTGCCAACATATGGTTCAACCAATTGAGCAAGATTAACTCTTTCAGTAGTAAGTTCTGCTTCTTTGAGTTCAGCAAAATGGTTATCATACAAGAAATCATATTGAATATGATCTGACATTGACTCCCAGTCTTCAGGAGTAATGATATTCTTAAGAATCAGTTGTGTTCTCAACATGTCGCTAAACATATCTGAGAATCTCTTTCTCATTCTTCCAACAAACTTGGAGAACTTGATCTCATCTCTTAGAATCTCTGATGAACGACCCATTGAGAAACCAGTTTCTCCTTGAATTCTAGTTTCAGGTACATTGAGTGCTCTATATAACTTCTTTTGGAAGTAGTTGATATCAGTAATTTCTCCGAGATTTTGACCACCTGGTAGAGTTGTAATCTCAGTTCCTCTACCACCTTCACGTCTAGGAAGCCAGAAGTCTTCCATCATAGACATGAACTTCTTATCATCACGAACTTCACCAGTGTTAGCATCATAGACAAGTTTATTTCTATAACGCATCATCACATCACGAAGATACTGTTCTGCCTTTACCTTAGGTAGATTGCCAACATCAATGTAGAAGATTCTTCTTTCTGGTGCTCTTGAAAGTCTGTAGATAACAAGAGAATCCTCAATCATCATTAATTGATTGAGTGGTTTGATTGCTTTATGCAACCAAGAAAGAGTTGATCCCTTATTTCTATCTACTAATCCTGAGGTACAATATGTTATTGAATCTCTTGTCATTTTGATGCCTTTTGAAGCACCACCCATTGACATTGTTCCTGTATTATATCCTCCAGTTGATCCAGATCCACCAGGAGCATATACAAAAAACTCTTCAATTTCTGGAAAATCATATGTTGCAGGATCTTCTCTTTTAACATTTGAAAGAGGATTATTGCCGTTTTTTGGTTTCTTTACCTGACGAACATAACGCATTTTTGATGCGTCAATATATCTTAATTCTTGAATACCAGCAGTGGGATTCTTTTGATCAATAACTTTATTGTAATATAGTCTTCCATCAATATACCAATTACGGAAGATTTCATGTGCCTTTTTATCAAAATCAAGAAGTTCTAAAATACGTTTGAACTCTTCTCTTACTTTCTTTTTAATTCCATCGCTTGCGTTTAAGTTTGATAGTTCAATACTTACAGGACTATCATTCGTATCAGCAACAATTGCTTCATTTACGACATCTTCAATAGCACTATCACATTCTGGATAGAGCGACATTGAACGATATCTTCTGATAAGTTCGTTTTCGTTCTTATATACACCTTCAATATCTACATATGAACCATAAAAACCCGTCGTGACGTAGTGCTCAGATCCATCCTGGTTATTAGGAGGGATCGGAGATACTACACCAGACGAGTCTTTATCATCATCTTCAATTGAGAAACCAAATAATCTCGACATTATTAGAATAGAAACGACCGTTCTAGTTATTTATCACTGTACCAGAGTCTGTCCTCTAGCGCCTCTGTTTCTCTGGAGAGAGTTACCGATAGTGAAGTACTGAACCTGGAAGGTTACTGTGAACTCCTCAATGGTATCAGTGCTATCATAACTTAGGTCAATAGCAGATACTTCAGTTGGGAAGATATCATAGAACTTGTAATTTCTAAGTTCTGAACTTCTTCCGCCTCTGCTGTTTCTGGTTGATTCTGCCTGTCTACCTCTGCCCAGTTGCTGGACATAAGCATCAGTCATATATGAAGAAGGATTGGTAACACCAGTAGCATCGTTTAACTTGCTAAGTGTATTCATCCAAACTTCAAAAGCAGTTCTCAGTTGGAAGTCTTCGTCATTGATGACGGTAACAGTCCATGTATCAAAAGTTCTGTCTCCAGCAACTTTTAAGATACGACCTCTGAAAGGAACGGGTACTTCAGCAATGGTTGATGCTGGAAGTTGTGCGGTCTTGCATAAAAATCTAAACTGACCACTCTCTTTGTTGCCTCCATTTCTCCAAACTCTTCTGCCGACAGCAGCAGGGAATGCAGGAATAGAAACTTCAAAGAGATTGGGGCGGGCCCCACCGCCCGCTAATCTGTTCTTAAACTGTGATAAGGTTTTTGTTTGTGCCATGGTTGTGTCCTCTTATACGATTATTACGATATTAAATCAAACTGAACCAACGACTTCTTCAAAACTTACTCCAGTTCTGGTAGCAACAAACGTCAGTGTGACGTAGTTGATGGAACGTGTAGGAGCGATGAAGATATCTGCTCTAAACTCATTGTTATCAATGATAGCAGGGGTGTTGTTTGTTTCGTCACAGACGATTGAGAACTCTTGAATACCTCTTTGTGCCTGAACATCTCTCAGGTAAGGTTCGACAATGTTAACGAAGTTTGCCCTCGTTTCATCATCGTTGATTTCAAAGAGTTGATCATTTGCTGCTTCTTCAAGTGCTTGCTCAACTGTGAGGAACAGACGACGAACATTGATTCTATCAAACGCAGAAGCATAACCAAGAGCAGTCTTATCACCAAACAGGATTACGCCCTGTCCGCTTTGATTGATTACAGAGTTGATTCTTGATCCGTATAGGATATCACGCTGTGCTTTGTTTGGATTGAGAGCAAGTTTAATAGTATTATTAATGTTGCCTCTTTGCTGACCAGCTGGCGAGAACCAAGGGAATGCCTCAATAGATGTTCTTACCATCAATCCAGCAATATCACCATTCAATGGGACATAACGGAACTCATTATTGAATCTATCATAAACATACTTGTAACCACTATCCAATACAGCGTAAGAGGATGATGTTACAGGCGAATAGAACTTCAGAAGATTATTGACTTGTGTAGTTGGATTTGATACATTAACAACATTTGCTCTATGAGGAGAAATGGTTGCCATGCAATCCTTTCTTAGTTCAGCAATAGAAATGAGTTTGTTTGCTTTTGCTTGAGATTCGAGTTCCGAACTAAGTCCAGGACCCATCATCAAATAATCAACAGCAATTTCATCTCTGTTTGCGAACAGTTCATATGAAGTAGATAGGGATCCAAGAGTTGCACCCATACCGCCGCTAGCAGAATAGTCAACACCGCCACCGAAGGCATATGTCTTGTTTCCAATAGCACTGTAGGTTACACCACTTGCTTCCTGACCCCATAGACCGTCTCCTCTACTAACTGCAGTGTAGGCAGTTGAGAATCCAGTAGCAACAGGAGTTGTACCGTGATAAGAATCAGTTGCGGATGAAGGATTATATCCTGCATAAATCCAGTTAGAATTATTAGCAAGATAACTCTTATAATATGTTTTGGTTGGTGAATCGCCATCTGCTTCACCATCTATTGCCTTAGACAAACCAGTCCAAGATTCTAATAGATTTCCTGAAATACCAGTTACTGCACCAGTATCATCTACGACAGCAACGTGCATAGCATCATTCTTTCCTCCTCTTGTGGAGACGTAGTTGCTAGTTACAGGTCTTGGAGCAATCGACTTCCAGAAGATTGTTGAGTTGGATAGATTCAAAGTTTGCGAATCATACCAATCATTTGCATCGAGTGCAGCGATTGTCGTTGTTGAAGTTACGCCAGCATTAGTAACAAACGAAAGAGTATCCGCTGCTTCAAATGCTTGAGAAGGATTGTTTTCCTGATATACGATAGGATAAACAGTTCCAGCAGTTGAAACTCTTGATACGATTCTAACGTCAATCGAACTCTTGCTGTTCGTTGCATCCGTGCTGACACCTGTAATGATTCCTTTCAGATATCCATTAAAGGTTGAGGTTGTACCAGCACCAGGAATGGGAACACTAGAAAGGGCGGATGTAACACCATACCCAACAGCAACTCCAAGAGCAGAAGGACTAGTAGTCGTAATTCCTATAGTCTGGTCTGCAAAGTTATCAATCGTGCAAACCTTAAGACTATTTGCCCAGGTTCCAGGATTTCTAGCAGCATACGTGAAGTTTGTAGCAGAAGAATAGTTCTCCTCATAGTCATCGTAGTTTTTAATCTTCGATGCGTTTGTATTTGCGACACCAACACCTGCGTTAGCATTGTTCAGTGTAGTGCCGTCTGTTCTTACAACCTTAAGGACACCACCATAGGAGAGGTATTCTGAAGCTGTCATCCAGTATTCGTATTGTCTATCAGTACTCATAGGAGTACCAAAAGTGTTGATCAGTTCTTGTTGAGTAGAAATATCATATGGTTCATCGATAGGTCCCAATTTAAATGGACCAGCAATCGCACCAATATTATCAAGAACGTTTTCAGCTCTTCCTACTGTTAGATCAACTTCTCTGACTATTACGCCTGGAGATAATTGAGGAGTCGCCATGTTTTTCTCCTAAATGTCTCAAATTAACTAAAAATATTTATGAAAATATGAGTTTTGAGCGGGGAAATACGACGTGAATATAGTGAACTACCAATCTGGATAGGATTCCCCGATAGAAGGGTGTGTATTTTTTCTGCTACTAATAATTCTTTTGATCGTACAGTCTTTACATTCATATGAGAATGATGATGAGACCGGACCTCTATCTTTTCTTGTTCTGTAGAAAGACTCAATCAGATTTTTAACTTGTCCACAGGTTCTACACTTTCTATCATCTAGAAGTAAGTGCCCAAGTCTGATCTGTTTGTCTAAGTCCATTACCTATAATCCCACATATGGGACATATCACCATACTCATCCACATTCCATGTATCTGGAGTGTTACCTAATCTTTGAAGGTATTTTTCTCCATTTGGTTCGACAGTCCATCTATCTCCGTCATTATCCACAAAAGTAGAATCATCGAATCCATCGTTAATAAAACCAAAGGGTGCCATGTCTTGCTCAATGTGATCCTTCTGTTCTTCGTAAATTCTTTTTCTAACATCTTGATCAGTCAACTCCTTAAAATAATCTTGTGCTACTAACCAAGCATAGATGACCAAACACATAGCAAGGTCGTCATTGCATCCTTCTTCCGCCTCAAAAGAACCATGTTTTTGAATGAAGGTGGTTAACTCTGAAATGACTTCATAATCATTGAAGATAAGTTTATCTTCCTCAATCATCGTCTTAAGGTTGAGAGACCCAACTTTTTTGACTGTCTTGGACATCTTAACACCTAACTGTGTTTTAGATCCAGAAAATCCTTGACCAACAACTTGACCTGCTCTACCTCTCATTGAAGACATCAAAAGATTTTGATATTCTAAATCATACTGAAGAATACTTGCTACCTGATCTCCAACATCATTGACCTCACACAAAACATAGGCATCATTATAACTCTTACATACTTGGTAGATAACACTTGGAAATAACATTGGTTTAATTGTGTTATCTCTATATTTTGCTACCAGTTTATGAGGAAACTGACTTATGTCTATGACTACAAACGCAGAGTAATCTCCTCCGACTCCTCTTGCAACGTCAACTGTACAAATATAATCTCTATCTTCTTTAGGTCCTTCATAAATGTCTAGACCCGCATTTCTTTGAATAGGACTATCATATACTAAGTTTTTGAGTTTACTAGGAGCAATCAAGGTATCAACAGAACCTAGAAACTCACACTCGAACTCAATCTTAAACTGTTGTTCTGATGTGTTAGCAATGGTCTGTTCTTTCCAAATATCATCCCTACCAGGAACTTCAGACCAATGAACATCTGTTGGAATATATTCGTTAGCACCTTTTTCTGCATCATGCCACATCCTGTAGAAGTGGTTCATGCCGTGAGGCGTGGATACAATGATTACTTTTGTACTTTGACCAGAAGTAATAGTAGGATAAACGGAGGCAAAGAAAGCATCTGCGATATGGTTTGGAACGAAAGCAAATTCGTCAAGGAAGAGGATGTTAAACGACATGCCTCGGACAGCACTTGCAGACGTAGAAGCAGCCAAAATCTTTGATCCATTTTCTAGTTCAATGTTACCTTTATTCCATACAAGAATACCTTGCTGCATCCACTTAGGTAGATTCTCATAAGCAGTTGCTAATCTAGCAAGAAGTTCTCTAGCAGTAGTTGCTTTGTTTGCGAGAATACCAATGTTTACGCTGTCGTTAAACAATGCATAATGCAATAAGTAAGATACACAAGTGGTAGACTTACCAGTCTGCCTAGGCATCTTACAAATATTGAATCTATTATTATGAAAATTATTGATTAACTTCTCTTGAAAATCATAAGTCTTAAATGGTTGAAGACCATGATCAAGAGTTACAATTTTTACATAATGTTGTGCAAAATAAACTGGGTCATTTTTGCATTTAATATATTCTTCAATATTTTCTTGCGAAAACTCAATAGGGGAATTTGCCTTTTTAAGAAGGGGATTACCCAAATAAACATCATTACTCATAAGTTACTCAGCAATTCCAGGCTCTTAGTGATTTATTAATTCTGCTATCAGGGTCTCTAGCAGTTTTGGCAGAAGTGAGTTTTTTCTTCATACCTTTCATCCTTGCACAGAATGATGCTCTTCTCTTATTACCTTTTTTCTTGGAAGGTGCTTTTAGATCGGAACCAGGATTCTCTGCTTCATAGGACTTACGTCCTTTTTCATTGAGACCACCTTCTTTGTTCTTACCAGACTTCTTAGTCCATGCAGCACCTTCAGATACTTCAGTTTCTTCGTGAGTCATACCAACAATAATTTTATTATTTTTGGTTTTTTTATCCATATAATTGATGGATTGCTTTTGCTGGTCAGCATATCCTTTTCCTTTTGAAGGAGCAAGACGTTTTTCGCCTGATTTTCTTTCAGCAGATGCTGCTTTTCTCATATCAGTATCTTGACCTTTTACTGCCTCAACAACCTCAGTTTCTTCTGAACAAGATACGTTGATATACAGTTCTTTATTGTCAAGAGCAGATAGATCAAATCTGGAAATCATTGAACCAGGATAGACTTTATCAAGTGCAGACTGAACTTCTTTTCTAGATGGTTTTTTAATCTCAGGGAAGAATAACTTCATCATCATGTACTTACCTTTCCAGGTAAATGCTACAAGGTATACATTTCCATTTTGAGCAGGCACTCTCATTGCCTCTGTAACTTCTTTTACTTCTTCACCGACAGGAACACAGTTAGGTACAGTCTTTTTACCTTTCTTCTTCATGCCTTTTTGAGTATATCCAACCCAGCATTTCTCATTAAGAACATCAACCTCAATACCAGCATTTCTCATTGCATTGATTTGCATTTGAGAGAGTTCTGGAAGGTTCTCAAACTCCTCTTTCTTAGTACTATTACCATAGTTCTTAGCACCCTTCTTACGGCACTGTACGAGTCTTCCAGAGGCATATGCTGACGGCCATACAGAAGCACTTGCTTTTACTTTATGATAGCAGGCATCTTTCTTACCACTACTTTTGCCCTTCTTATCTTCTTCAGTCATTGCTTCAATATCATACGTCTCATATGACTCGATATCAGGTGCGTTTGTTTTCATGGGTTTTGGTTTGATAATGTCTTGTACAACTGCAAAAGGTTCACCGTATGCATCAGTAAGTTCAATATCTTCTTTTACTTTTTTTGGTTTGTCTGTAGAAACATATGTTGGTTTTGCAGCACCAGTCTTGGATTGTTGACCAGGATCTGCTGCTTTTTTGCGACGGGCAGCAGATTTTCTTTCTGCTTTAGTCATACTTGCCCTTTTAGATGATGAGACGCACTTAGGAGTTCCTTCACCAGGTTTATCACTTGCACAAGTTCCACCAGTGACCACATTAACCCATCCAGACTTACCGTCTTTGGATTTTGATCCCTTGAACCATTTATGAAGATTGCCTTCGTTCATTGTAACAATAAAAAGGTCTCTTAGTATTTATAATTTATCCATCAAGAGCCAAAGACAATCCAACGGTTAGTCCTGGCAGAGTATTCCAGGAAGTTCCGTTATAAAATTCTAATTTAGTTGAAGTGGTATTGTATATTACTGACCCAGCATCAAAAGACCCATCATCTCTTTGTGTGGTTGAAAAGGTGGGAATGTTCATACGAGCATCAGTACCACTAGAAACCATATTTGCAATTTGTCTAGTCTTGCTCATGAGAGTCTTTATGAATATTTATGATAACTTCGTAACTATGACTTGAGAATAGTAATTATTTCCAATAGCACTTACATTATGTGGATTACCCATACCATATGCTGAAGATTGGGTTGTAGTACATCTATGTTGTAGTTTAAATTTTTGATTTACATCAGTTGTTGTATATATGGTAGATCCCATACTATTAGTTTGTGCATAAAAACCAGAATCTTGACTATATGTAGAAGACCCCCGACCTCTCACAAGAGTTATAGATGTATCTAAAATCCTTGCAACATGACTATCGCATCTAAAACCTGGTGCTCTAAAATCAATTTTATATGTACCAGCTGCTTTTAAAGTCACTTCTCCTGTACTACTATTTAAATCAATAATATCATCACCATCATAAGTAACAGTATTTAAGTCCCTATCCTGCCATGCTCCAGAGGTGAAAGATCCTCCACCAGTTGAAAAAGTTTCAACTTCATCAATAATAGCAACTGATGATGATCCACCACCTCCACCAGAAGCAGTAACAGTTGCAATACCGCCACTAGCAGTTGCAGTTACATTGGTACTGAAATTTATTGAAGTTATTCCTGTTCCAACAGAAGTTCCATTATTTTCAATCTCAATACCTGAACTACCCCCACCACCAGAAGAATTGATAGTTACTACTCCAGTTGATCCAGAGATAGTTACATTAGTTCCAGCAATAATAGAAGTTACAATTCCAGTTAATCCTGTACCAGATGATGTTGCTGTTATAAATCCAGCACCATTGGTCAGTTGATTAGTGTTAGTAAATGATGTGGTTATAAATCCAGCACCATTGGTCAGTTGATTGGTATTGGTAAATGATGTTGTAATAAAACCAGCACCATTAGTCAGTTGATTATTATTTGTTGGAACTGTTGGTGTATTTGTGAAATTATCATAGTCAAGATAATAAGATGCTGCTTGACTGTTTAGAGTAAAGGCATTAGTAGCATTGGTTACTGATGTAATTCCACCAATTGTTAGTTGATCTATTTTTTGAAATTCAACAACATCACCATTACTAATAAAGGGTGTCATAGTCACAACAGACCCATTGGTAGCCGTAAAGTCAACTCCACTTCTCTGTTTAATTCCGTTCAGGAATACATCAATCAAACCAACTTCATATCCACCAGTAATTGTGAAATTCGTTGTTACACCAGAAGATGTTTCTGTCTGTCTAGTGATTGTTGAGAATGGAATATTAACAGTTACAGTCGTTCCAGACCCTACAATTGTTACACCTGCTCCAGTAAATTTAACGTCAGTAAATCCAGTTCCAACACGAACTGATCCCGATTGGATTCCAACACCAGAAATGATATTACTCAGTCCACTACCATCACCAATAAATGAAGTAGCAGTAATAACACCAACTGCATTAATTCCACCAGCAAGAACATTAATACCACTTCTTGCAGTAACAATACCAATAGAGTCTACGTTCTTGACATCTTCATATGTGATTGTTCCACCAACACTTAGATTGCCAGTGAACTGAACATCACCTACGACATACAGTGACTTTCCTGTTGCAGCAGATGAGGTATTAATTCCAACAGATTTGTTAGTAGAAATGCCAATGCTATCAGTGTGCCAAGTTCCTCCAGCACCAACATTGCCACCACTCGCTACTATCCACTTATTATTTGGGTCATCCCATTTTAAAATATAGTTGTTTTGTAAACCAGTGATATCAACATCATCAAGATCTTTGATAAAACCTGCTCCACCACCACCCATTGTTGAGAGTTGAGTGGTAATCCTATTAATAAAAAGTCTGTAATGATTTGATAGATCATCAAGAGTAGCAAACTTTTGATCAAGCGGTGTTAATGCATCAGTTTGCCCACCTGCTTTTTCTTTTTCAGATGGTGGTTCATTAAGAAGATAATTTTCTTGTAACTGCTTTTGATCTTTTTTGATTAACGAGGCAATATCCTTAAGTTCTCTAACAGTTGATTTTAAAGAATCAACGTCTTTTATGATAGTAGATATTTCATTATCATAATATTTGACTTCTGGAAGTAAATTTACTTGTTCTTTAAGTTCATTGAAAAACTTTAAAAGTGTTTCATCTGTCTTGATGCTCTGCTCATTGATAGAAGTAATTTCTTTTTCTAACTTCTGTTTTATTTTATTCTGCTCACTCAGAACTGCTTTTTTTAGTTTTCTATCATCATCTTTAAATTCTCTGTGATATTCCCAAACTTTTAATGATGACTTACTTAGTTCAGAATATATTTTATCTTTAGTTTCAGTTAATCGAGTATTAGTTTGATCAATCTTCTCACTAACATTATCTTTGAGGTTTTTGACATTTATATTTTGTTCAAAATCCTTTACTTGAATAGTCTCATTAAGTTCTGATACCTCAAAAGATATCTTTTCTTTAATTACGTCAAGATGCCCTTGAACTCTAGTAAAATCTTCGTCAATAGTATTAAAAGTATTCCCAATCCACCTAAAATCAGGTACATCTCTCGATTTTACTTTATTAAGTTCTTCTACAAGAGATGATATATCACTATCATAGTGTTTGATTTCAGGTAAAGATGTTATATCTTCTTTTAATTGTGTTATCTTATCATTAATATGTTCAATATCATGATCATAATACCTTATTGTTGGTATTTCAGGTATTTTTGATTCAATTTCAGTTAATTTTTCCTCAAGATGTTCATTTTTTACATCTAAGTCATCAATTTTATTACTTTTTTGATCAAACTGTGTAAAATATTCCTCAATATGAGTTAATTTACTACTTAAATTACTTAATTCTTCATCATAATATTTTATTTCTGGTATTTCTGGTATCTCTTTCCTTAAATCATTAACAAGGCGTATCAGTTCTGACCATTCTGGTGCAGTCTCTGATAAAACAGGGTCAATATTCTCTATCTCTTCAACTAAAACTTCTTCTTTGGGCGATTCTGTAATATAATCTTCTACTGACGGAAGTTCCTTTTCATCTATAAAATCTTTATAAGAGGGTAAATTATTTTCCTCTACTATATCATTTATTGACGGCAGGTCTTCGTTAGACATTCTATTAGTGTAGTACTTTGGGATTTCTCTCCCTGAGAAACTATTTATCTGTCTGACTTGCTTGCTTTAACATTTTTTGAAGGTCCGCTGTAGAACCGACAAATAGGGCATTATTGACTGTAGTGGGTCCTTTTTGATCTTTTTCCTCACTAACATCTTTCAGTTTCTTCTGAAGATCCATCAACTTATCAGTGGCATCGGAAACGTTTTTAATAAGTTGACCTGCTACTTCATATGCTCTTGGCATCTCACTTTCTTGAGCAAGTTCAAGAATGCCATTGATTGCTTCTTGTCCTTTTTCTATTATTGAATAAAGATTTCCTCTAGTATATTCATAATCTTTATTGATGTCTTCAGTTGATGATTTGATTTTTTCAATTTTATTATCAACTTTTGTTTTATCTATTTGAACATCTGAAACTTCAACGTCAAATGCCTCATCCAAACCGTCATATTTTTTAGTCATAATAGTAATTAACTAAATCCTCCATCAAATCCAAAGTTATCTCCAACTTCAATGAATGAAGCATCTGCTTTAGTGATATTATAGATAGCAGAACCTAAAACGTGCTGCTGAATCGGAGTCTTATCTTGTGCTCTTCTAACTGTTAACTTATTATCAATTATATTGTCAACGTACATTTGCTCTTCGCCCATGTAGATATATGTTTTCTTGGTAAACTTAGTACCATCTGAAACTTCAATCACGGTGTCTTCAAAATCAATGTTTGCTGTTAACTGAGCAACTTCACTTCCATTGTAATCTTTTAGTGCTCTTGGTTCTACAGTGTAAGTAACATCTCTTTCGTACTGAGTTTTTCCTTTTGTTCTTGTTCCTGCAATATATCCAACAGAAACTTTTTCAACAATAGAAGAACTAATATCTGTAAGTGGTCCGTAAAGATAGGTCTTTGCTGTAAATCTAAAAGTATAAACTAATGCTCTTCTTGTATCAAAGTTGCCTTCATAATCATCTTCCATTGATACATTATCAAGCACAACTGGAGTATTAACTACTTCTGTTAATCCACTAAGAAGTTTAACCGGTATGGTGTACGCAGGAGTAAAATAGGGTAAAATCTGCTCAGTTATTTGCAGCATATCATCATTTAGTTTCGTCATTACAGACAATTCAAAAACCATATTATATGGTACTGGCATATATGCTTTTTTAGTTTGCTCTCCGTTATCACCAGTTATAACAAACGTTTGAGATTTTGATACTTTTCTTTCGGGATCATAAGTCAAATCAATAAACTCAAAAGACATTCTAGGCAATGTCATTTGAACAGGAGTATTCAAATCTGGAGTCTGTTCTAATCTTGCTAAGAACTTTTGTGTAGGTCCATAAGCAAGAGGAACTTTGACGACACTCCAAGTCTCATCATTTCCGTCTTTGTGTTTAATCTCGATACCGTTAAACAGAGAACCAAATGAAATGATTGTAGATCTTAGAATTTCGTTGTAGAAATACTCAAACATGATCTTTAAAGAATATACTTCTATTTAACAGTTTTATGTCTAAGGCATTCCAAAAGGATTATTCTCACTAAAATCAATAACTAGACTTGCTTCTCTTTGAATATTATCATTATCTGCGAATGGAGTAACCTCGTCGTAAATACCTACCGTTCTGATAACACCAACCGCAGAAGATTCTGAACCAGTGATCGTTTCGCCTGCCTTGAAGTCTCCACTGACTATTGAAATCTCAAGAGTATTAGCAACTGCATCATACTCTTTAACTCTGGCTGTAGTACCACTAGTTCCACCTGTAACGATTTCATTATACACAAATGATCCACTTGATGTAACTATTCCAGCGACTGGTTTTGGTAATGTAACATCTGGCGCTATAACATATTTTGCTCCACCATTTGAAATATAGATGGAAGTAACGAATCCTGCAGAACTGATAGTAGCAATGCCTGTTGCTTTTACAACTCCATTTACTTCTGTGTAATAGTTTTTCTCTGAGGTATCATTTGAAATTGTAACAACAGGAGGAGAAGTATATCCACCTCCACCAAATGTTACAGTTATACCTGTTACTATTCCACAATTTTGTATGCCTACTTCAACATTTTGAGTTGTTGTAGCAAGACCAACAGTGGAATTATTCACAACAAGAATTGAAGATCCAATGCTCGTTACAAAAGTATCTTTTGGTATAATATAAACTCTTTCATATGGACTATCATATCCAGTCTGCAGTCTTACACGGTCACCAACTACCATATTAGTGGTATTGATTCCTGTAATAACTGTTGAACCTATACCTATTGTTCCAGAAGTTATAATAGAATCAAATCTTATTGTAGAAATTCCTGTAGCAATAAATTGAGTACCTATACCACCAGGACCAGCAACTGCGACATCTGGAGTAGAAACATATCCAAATCCACTACTACCAATAGATATGGCACTAATAGTACCAGCAATAGAAACAGTAGCAGTTGCTGTTGCTGTAATCGGTTGAGGATTTGAAAAACTAATCGTTGGTTGTACTGTATATCCTGCCCCAATAGTTGCTCCAGTTCCGACACACCATAATTTAGTTTCTGTATTGAATCCAACTGCTGTGACAATTCCTAAGATCGGATGAATAGTAGCAATACCAACTGCTACTTGAGACGGGGTTGCAGTTCCTGTTCCAAGTCCAATTGAAACTGTTGGTGCTGTTGAATATGCTCGACCTGTTGTAGTAAATGCAACAGAAGTTTCATCAATACTAGATCCATCAACTCCTCCGCCATTATCAATGGTAGCAACTGCTGGACTTGTTCCTGGATGAGCAATAACAATATCCGGTGCGCTTGTGTAGAATTTACCTTCTGTGGTTATAGCAACTTTTTTGACTGTGCCGCCTGCTAATGCGATTGGATCCATAATAGCAGAAGCAAGTCCAGCATTACCGCTTCCTGTTGGAGCACCAAAAGTCACCGTAGGTGCCTGTTTATAATAAACACCTCCCGTAGTTCCATATGGGAACAGATATGCAGATGCACCAATACTAATAGGTGCCTTTACTACACTGACTCCTGCTCCCACTTCTGACGCAGTATTAAGAATAGCAGTTGCTGCGGCACCAACATGTTTTGGAGTTGATATTCCAACAATTGGTGCTGTAATATATCCTCCTCCGCTATTTGCTATTGATACTGTTTGTACAGAACCTGTTGGAACAAGAATACTAGTAGCAGCAGCTCCAGCACCAGAAAGACCTCCTCCGTGGAATGTAATAATAGGTGCTACAGTATACCCACATCCAGCATTTGTTACATTTACTGAAACTATTTTTCCTGATGTTCCGTCACACCCAATATAATCATAAGTAAGTGATGCTATGCCAACTGCTGTTGTTCCTCCTGGTGCGGAAGAGAAAGCAACTCTGGGTAGTTCTGTATACCCTCTACCCATATTTGTAATTACAACAGATCCAACAGAACCAGTTATGCACAAATTTGAGGTTGCGGTTGCTTGTGTACTGACTCCTACAGCAATAAGTCTAAGAGTCTTGATATGACCAATCTGTTCAATTTCTTCGTCAATATCTTCGATTCCAGTATCAATAACTTCATCTTCATATCTGAAGAGTTCACATCTCAGTGTGTAAACATAGTTCTTCTGTAGTTGATAAAACGGTTGTTCGTGTTCTACATACTTGATTTCAAATAATCTCTCTCCCAATGGAAAATAGATTAAATCTCCTTCTTTTGGTCTAGTTGCTAGTTCAACATTAGGAAGATTTTTAATTAAAGGAGTAATATAGTCTTCAAACCTTTCTCTAGACACAACCAGAGTTAAATCATCTTTCTCTTGAATGCCGAATCGTGACAATATAGTGCCTTCTCCGCCATAACCATCATAGTTATCTACATATGCCTCAATAGGATATGCATTATCAAACTCAGATTGTATGACTTCTTTAATTACAGTAAACTTTGTAAGATATTTGCGAGGCATATAATATACCTCAATACCATACATTTTTAACTGTTCATTGACGAGACTTTGGATTAATCCTTGTTCTCCCTTAGTTCCGTTTTGAAAAAATGGATTAAGCATAGCATCAACCGATCAAGTCTAACGGTGGAAGTTCATATGTACTCATCATTTTTTGCTTAATCTCATCGATTTCTCTTTGTCCGTCATCAAATATTTGTCTACCATTGAACTCAATGCCTCCAGGAAGTTTTACACCCTGGAACTTCATCAGATTTTGACCCCATTGTCTTTTGATAAGAGATGTTAGATATGGTTTTATGAATGAATCATTCCAAACTCGTGAATAATCGTTACCATCCAATACTGACCAGCAATCTAAAACTAGAAACTCTCCTGCTTTTAATTCCGACCAATCTACGTCAAGATACATTCTATCTTGTCTTTGATTGAATCTAATTTGCTTATGAGTATTAAGTAAAAAGTTTATTGTTTCCAAATAACTCATAGTCATTGAGTAGGAGGTAAGGTCATATCCCGTTGCTCCTGACCCTTGAAGTCCCGCTATATCACTTAACATCAACTGATATTTAATGTTAAACATTCCAGAAGATAACCCTTCATTATATTGAAATACTTTATTGATTCCAATAATTGATGGAGGAATTGCTATATAATTGCTATTTTCGTAATATGCAAATGTAGTATTAGATCCAGCAATATTTGCAGTTGCTGTAATACTAGTTATTCCTGATGTTCCACCATCGCCTGCAGGTGCTCCTGGAGGTCTAGCCTTTCCTCTATTAACATCTGCGTCAGTTACTTGATACTTTAAATATGTTTGACTTACCCCATCAAAGTGTCTTTCTTGGAAAAACTGAACAGCATCATCAACTAAATCCTGCAGTTGCTCCTCAGCAACATTAATCTCAACAACCGGAGCACCCAGTTGTCTTAAACAATAATCAATTAATTCTTGCCTAGTTGACGGTTTTGCCATTATTATAAGACAGTTCTTTTTTATTATTTAGTTAGACCGTAGAAATTCCAGAATACACATTGATATTACCTCTGGCAATGCTATAAGTGCTACTTCCTATAGAAGCAAAGATATCATACTCATATCTTCCACCTTTTATTTGTCTATTAAGAGTGTCAGATAGCGTAATCTTAAATTCTCCCGCACTAGCACTTGTAATTGATTCTGTAAAGTTTGCCACCACATCCATTGATGCTGCTTGACCAGTGGATTTCATCATTCTTGAATGCATCGTATGGGAAGTCAAATTGTAGTTTGACCTATCATTATTCAAAATCTTAAATGTCTCTTCAAAATCAACACCAGTATACATTGTAAGGTTTACCCCATAAGGAGTTCTTACTGAAGGATCAAAGGTAATTGTATTATTTGCCATTTGCTATTACTTGGAGAAGAGTTTTGATATCACTTAGATCATTTTGTAAATTATCCACTTTTTGTTCAAGATTATCAACTCTCTCCTTTTCAGAAGAGAGTCTATTTCTTGCATTTATATAGTTTTCATAATCAGTTTTATTTCGATTCACAATAGCACCGGTAGTGTTATCTCTAAAAAAACCATCCTTTCCTTCAATTGGTACTAATGCCATATCAAACTACCGCAACACATCTAAGATTTCTAAACTGAGGAACAATTGCTTGATTGGTAGATGTTCCTATTATTTTGATCCTAAACATATTAAAGGGAGTTAGATTATCAATAGTAAACTTATACTCTTTAAAGTAATTCAATGATGGATACTGAGTGTAAACATCCGATGGTGGGACATATACATCTGGTTTTCCATCAGCATTGAATGGTTGAAGAACCGTTCCAAATTCACTCTGATTATTAATACCAGGGAAAGGAGTAAATACACATTCTGTGGCAGGAAGATCCTGATCAAGAGCATAGAACATTCTGATGTCATTGAACGTTGAAACATATCCATCAATGAATATTCTCAAGGAAGATGCTGGATTCTCCAAACTAATATTTCTAGTCACATACATCAAACTAGTTGGGTCACCTAAGATTCCCTTTGCTTTGCTGTCTGTAGCATAGTTTGTGATAGGTTGATTTGCTCTATTGGAAACAAACACAACAGCGGCATGATCAAGATCAATAGCAGGAGATAATCTATTATCAACGGTTAACATATTAGTATTCAAAGTCATTGACTTATTATATGGGAGACCGTTAAGATAACTTCTTTCATTAGTTGAAGAAACAACCATTCTTTGATTGTCAAAGTAATTCTTCTCATTAAGAGAAACTTCTTGATATCCCTTATCCAGGAAGGAGATTTCAGTTCCACTAACGGATGTTTCAGTGACAGTTCTCATCTGAGAACTAATAGAAGTTCCATTAGGTGAAACTGTTCTCAGTTTAGGAATAACGATTGAATAAGGAAGATTATATGTTCCTTTAACTTTAGTTCCTCCACCAGTTTTACTAGTAACAAAATATCGAGAACCTAAAGTAGGAGAAGTAGAACTTCTATCCGTTCCATCAGCAGACATATTGACCTTGATGTTATAGTGATCAAGTCCAATAGCATCATCAACAGTCACATCTGCAAATTGATGTTCTTTATTGATTCTTAGCAAAGAAACGCCACCAAATTCATATCTGTAGACCAGTTCATTTATATTATGAGTAGCAGCAATAGTATTATCAACTGACCTACTTGAAATTCCTACCAAAGAATTACCAGCAGTTCCAGTGTATGATATAATCTCACTACCAATCTTCACATATCCAGGATTGTTAACACTAATAGGAAGACCTTCAAAATCTGCTAAGTTAGCGGTTGATCCAACAGAAATGGCACCTGTATCTGCCTTAGTATATTGAGCAGAAAGTGCTGTTGGAGTAATATCGGAACCAACTTCCTTGAGAAGAACTCTATTGGTATTTGAATACATTCCATGATTTCTCTGGAACACTTTCAAATGAAGTCCATCATTCCTTACAGTAACTGGTGCGTCAGGAACCAAACTTCCACCTACACCTACATTCACATCTGAGGTGATTCCTGCAGATGTAGTATATTGTAAGTAGTTATTTGCAGTAAACTTAACTTCGCCTTGAACTTTACTGAGTTCAAGTTCATTAAATCCAAGCAATGTATTAACAGACAATTTCATGTCTCTTCCTGGCAAGAAAGCATTACTACCAGTGGTTAATGGTGTCAGAACATCACCAACATTGTATCCACTGCCGCCCGTATTGATAGTCGCAGCAATAGCAACTCCATTGTTGATTGTAATGTTAGCAGTTGCATTTACACCTTGACCAGTAAACGCTGTTAACGCAATCCCAGTATGAGTAAACTGAGATGCTGCAGGAGTATATCCTATTCCTGGATTAGAAAGTCCAAGATTTCCAGTTGAGGAACCAGCAAGACCTACTAATACTCCTCTAAAGTTAGATGAAGTTTGAGTGATTATATCTCCAATAGATAATTCCCTCCCAGCAACAACTCCTGTATTATTAACAGTTGTTCCGATTCCAACGCTAATTGTTCTAGGAGTAATCGAAATACCATTCCTAGTGATTTTTTCAAGTTGCTGAGGAAGTTCTGGATTAAAGAACTGAACAACACCTTGAGATACGAACTGGCAGCGATAAAGAACAAATTTAAGGTCTTCATACTGACTTGGTGTCCATACTGAAGCATTCTGAGATTTGAACAAAGAACCCAAGAGAGGTTGCTGAGTAACAAGAATCTGTCCTGCTTCTTGGGCAGCAGTTGTTATATCTGCTTCGCCAAATCGTGAAATCCATACGTTGTAATCAGTAACATCTGCCTTAACAACTATTGCATATTCTGTATTGCCGTTCAAATATACTGGAGAGTTAAAAGTAAATGTAGTTGGAACAGAACCATCTTCAGATATCTCAACAAATTTTGGATCTAAAGTTACCTCAGAGAATGGGAGAACGATATTAGTTGGAGTACCAAGTCTAGTCTCACGAATCTGAATAGTTACAGGGAAATCTGTTGCCTTAGATTGGAAGAATAAATCAATCTTGGAAAGATATATGCCAGTAAGATCATCAACAAAGAATGTTTGAGCAAGAGGATCTCCACGCCATGGTGGACGTGGTGGTGCTGGTGGTGGTGGGGGAGGTGGTATTCTAACAACGTTAATATCTTGTATAATATTAACTTCTGTGGACTCACCGACTAATTGTCTTGTTTCTGGTTGAATATCATCATTAGTTGCAACTCTAGCATTTCTCAGCGAGAGAGTTACTTCTTGAGTATTATCAAGATCTCCTTGAGAATAGAATATTTCTTGAGCACTAGTAGAAAGTGCTCCTTTAACTCTACTGTTAATTGAACTACTTGTTAGTCTAAACTCTGACCTTCCGGTGTCGAAAGTTGGATTAGAGACGCTAGATGGGTCAGGAACACGGTAAGAACCAATCAAAGTACCAACTCGGTCTGTGATGAGTCTAACAGAGGTTATAGTCGCTTCTGCACCACTTGTACGTCCTCTTAAAACCATTCCTGATTGAATGTATCCAAAGAACTGTGAGAACTCTTCGGACTGCAGACTATCAGTATCAACATTTATAATAGTAGATGCGCCAGTATATGCAGTTGGTAAACTAGTTGCTCTGGTGTATGGATTGCTATCATAAATGTCAGAAGGTTCAGTGATACTTCCATACTTATGATTTGCAGCTGCTGCTCTGAAAACAATCTCAGGTAGAGAAGAACTACCTATTTGTTGAGTAGTAACGCTACCTGGCATTGTACCATTAATAGTTTCCCCTACAGTAAACGTACCTGAAGTCATTGTGACTTCTATGAGTTTAGGGACTGTAAATCTACTTATTGCTACACCGTCAAAGTAAGAATATACTTGTGTAAATGGTTTCATTGCCTTAGCAGTGAACTTAATATTACGAGATCTCATTGTATGAGTGATCTCTCTGTTTACGACTCTATCACCAAGACTTTCAGTATTAATTACTTCTTGGATAGACTGTTGTGAACCAGTTCTTGTTTGCTCAAGTGAAACAGATCCATTGATAACTGTACTTTGAACTGTAGTTCTTCCAGTATCAATTCTTCCAGCACCAATTCCTTGTCCGGCAAGAATTGCGCCAGCACTAGTCCCATTCCTTTGAGCAGATTGAGCGAGTGACTCATTTCTATTTGTTGCACTTAGATCAAGTTGAGCACCAACAGTTTCCCAAGAGTCCCAAACAATAGGAGCAACGCCAATTCTTGAACCATCTTCAGCAGTTTCAACTTCTGCGCCAATCACATCAGCAAGTCCTTGGAAAGATCCTTCCATAAGAACATCGCGTATCTGCATTGTGTTTGTATCAATCCAAACATCAACAGATGGTTCTAAATCTATATTGCCTTGATAGAAATTAATTAGGAATGGAGTAACATTTTCAAGTCTTGTAGCAAATGGTTGTTCCAACCAGACATTATTAGCATAATCAAGAGTAACAATATTACCTGTTCTTCGTACTCCGGCACCTAATAAAGTATTACCAATTCCAACTTGAAGATTTACAGCATTAGAGTAGTGAGGTGGTCTAAGAATTTTTCTCTTTGTATCAATAGAGTTTTTAATTCCAATTGTAAGATCTTGCGGAAGTGTAGAGCTAAAGTTATCTACAAAAATTCCAGACTTAAATCTATTAAGTCCATTAATATCTGGAACAAATGTATTCAGAGTTGATTGCTCAAGCAAATTCAATGAGCTATAATATTCAAGATTTTTAACTCTTTGTTCAATTTTAGAGATATCAACCATTTGATATCTCTTATGGTCAATAAATGTTACTTTTGCGTCATTTGTATTATAAAGATATGGAGGTAAAAATACATTACCAACATTCATCCCATCTGTTACAGATAAAGGAAGTTGGGGAATATCATCTGGAGCACCATTCTTAACTGAGAATGATCCATTTTTATCAATATAAATTCTATCTGCCCTAGCAAGATAATAGTTATATCCTAAAGTAATAGATTCATCCGATGCAATAACGTTTTTTGAACTATGCTGACCACCGTTGAAGTTTCTACCAAAGAATTCAAGTGGTGATCTTGATCCAGGTGTTACAGCGTAGTTTGTAACTCTAGGTCTTCCATCAATAATATCTGTAACTCTACTGTTTCCAACGGATGGAATTTCAGTGGAGTAATCAAAAGAATTGTAAGAATCAACAGTAGTAACATCTCCAGTATCAGAACTAGCGTAATAAGCATTTGAGAAATAAACTCTCAACTTAGAGGCAGCTTCGGGAACATTTTCTTTTCTTATAATTCTTGAGAAATCATAGAATGAAGATCTTTGACCTCTAGCAAGATAATAATCTCTAGTTACGTTTTGAGATCCAAGTTCAATGTTTGAAGCATTTCCAGAAACAGTTGATTGCGAGAATGATAGTGGTTCTCCTACTTCAAATACTATATCATTTAAGTAAACAAAACTAATAGTGGTATCGTTTTTCCTTTGAATATACCTTGCTTTAGCACCTGAGGTTCCTCCAGAGAATGTTTCCCCAAGAATCAAATCATTTGTGGTCGCTGAAGGACCATTCATGTTAGCAACAGCAAGATTAGGAGATTCTGGATCTTCTGTTGTTCCTGATTGGAATATGCCATATACATCAATTACATCAGGCACATTTAACGAAATGATATTATCTTGAACTCTTGTTCCAAAAGGATAATTTCCATATGTCAATCCATCTTGTAAAGTAGCAGTTCCAACTCCAGAAGCACTATTTTTTGATTTATTGATAATAATATTATTAGTTGAGTTCTTTAACTTCGTTTTAGATGTTATATTAGATTTACGAGTGGATGTGATAAGAGTTGCATCAGGATCTGCACTACTTAAACCTTGTAGTTGAAGTTGAGTGTTTCCCTGAGAGAATATAAACTTATCAGCAGTAAGGATTTCAGTTCCACCATCTGACCTTAACAGTGAATATCTTTCCTCATCAAATGCTAAAAATACCTCTTTGGCGGGATCACCTACGGAAACTACTTGAGAAAGTCCATTAGCGTCAATATTGATTGATGTATTGTTTCTAATTACAATATTACTCCCACTTAGATCTACTGATTCAATATTTTCTTTAGGAAGTACACTGTAGATTGAATCATTACTTGAAAGATTTCCAGTTCCTTGTGAACTTTGTAATCTAGAAGCAACTACCGAAATATTAGTAAGGTTTGTAGCAGATGTTGGAGGAGATCCTTCACAAATACCAGTTACCGTGGTTACTCCAGTAACAGTAGCAGTTTTTCCATTAATCCCAGTTACTCTTAAGATGGTAGGATCAGCATTATCAGCAATTGTATATTTAATTAAATTACCTGTGGTAACAACTCCAATAAAACCACCGGCAGCAAGTTCAGGAGCAGATATTGTAGAAATACCAGCATTATCTCTTGCAGAAATAGACCCAATACCTATTGAAATTATATTTCTTTGAATTGTATCTGCATTAAATGTATTTGCTGTCCCAACAATACTATAAACTGACTTTACATCAGCAATTGAGTGCTTTTTAACTCCAGTAACAAATCTAGAAGTGTCTAAAACTCCATTAAAACTTAATCTTTCTCCAAAAACAAAATCACCTTGTTGACTGTAAGCAGTTAATGCTGTTCCTGCACTTACATTGTATCTTAAGAATGCAGAGGCACCACTTTGTTCTCCTTGAAGATGAACAGGAGATGATAAAGTAGTAATTACATTAACATCCAGTGTAGTGTATGTTTGTACATCAAATAGTGATAAATCCCAAATATTTACTTGAGGTGTTGTGGTATTATAACTTCCTGATTCTAAAGCAAAATCATAAATTCTAGCAAGTCCTATTTCTGCTCCAGCAGCTGCTGTAGAAGATGAACCTACTCTTTGATCTCTAAGACTTACTGTAGTTGAAGTATCAAATCCAATAATTGGTGATCCAGAAACATTATTTACTTCAATAGTAGGACCAAAAGCAAAATTAACTGCTTGATTTTCTAAAAGTCTTGTATCTCGGGGTTTTCTAACATCAATAAGTGATGGAGATCTTATATCTACTTCGTAACCTTTAACATATGCTTTACCTGGAGATACTTTATATACCAACAAGTCATCGGATGGTACATTACCACCAACTGTAATTTGTCCTGGTTCGTAAACTCCTCTATTTCCTTCTTGATTATTTAAACTTTCCTTTACAGAAGTTACAAATTCATTAATATAATAATTTCCAGATTCCTCAAAAGTTCTTTTTGCTAATTCATCTCCTAAAAGATTATATTTGGTGTCATCAATTTTTGTTCTTAATAATCCTCTTTGAACTTCTGCAAGTTGAACAAAATTCTCATCATTAAAATCATCCGAGTCCTTTTTAACTAAGGTGCAAGAAATCTTTAATCTATCTGCACCGGGTGCAGTATAGTTATTAAATCCTTGGGCATTATCTGTAAGTTGAGGATCAATATCTGATGAAATAAGTTCCTCATTAATTAAAAGACCAATCCTATAACTAGGTTGAGTTCCATATTGGTCAAGAATCAATAATTGACTCTGAACAGTTACAAAATTGCCCCTAATAAAAAATACCCCCTCACTGACAACAAATGCCGATCCTGTTTGTGAAGCATCTTCAACAATAGTATTAGCAAAACCTTCTCCAGCACTTATGAAGGTAGTTGCATACGAAATACCTTCATTTACTGTAAGAACTTCATTATCAAAAAATGTTTCAGTGCTATTATCTGTGCTTGACTCTAAGTAATTTACATAAAGAGTAAAGTTTCCATTTTGGGATTCAGAATCAGTAACATAAGTTACAACTTCAGCAGTAATACCTGAAGATTGTCCAGTAATCTTCTTTCCTAATAACTGATCAAGATAGATTTGTACAGGAACACCAAGAAACTCTTGTTGAATCTGCACCCCATAGAATAAATCATTGTAATTTAAGTTACCAGGAATTACAACACTTCCTTCTTTATATAAATTATTACCAACGCTTTCAATCTGATTCTGAAGAATAGATTGAAGATTATTTAACTCTCTAGCCTGAACTGGGTATGCAGGTTTGAAAAGTACTTTATAATAGTTGCTACGAGGGTCAAAGTCGTCAAAGTAGGGAGCAACGTTGAGGTTAGTTTCCTGGGGCATAATTCTTTAGAACTGCAAGATAATCTTTACGTCTTCTTTCTGTGAGGATGACCTGGTTACAGAGGGTCTATTATCAACGTGAATAATATTTCCTGAGTATTTTTTAGACTCTGGTTGAGCAACGCCCTTCACAAAACTTTGACCTAGAAAGTAGGTACGACTATTTATTACAGTACTTATACCGGGACTTCCAATAGATCCAAAAGAGGTATCAATACCCAAAGTAACAGATCCTCCGATAATATTAATATTTCCCCCTGCTGCAGGGTCATTTGTAAACCTCAAGGATTCAAACCCGTAAATAGGACCTGAATTTTGAGTTCCATCAGAGTTAAATCCAGAGTTTGTTCTATCCTGCCAGTACTTAAGAACTCCTGTAGATTGATCATAAGATATAACTCTACCAACTGAAGTAGAACCAACTCCTACTTTTTGTGTGATAGTACTATCTGGCGTAAAAATAGCACTTTGATATTCGTCACCATCGCTGGTAAGTTTAAGAGCATATACTGCACTTGCCTTATCTGTGGTCAATATGGTGCTTGAGTCATTATTAAGAGGATTAGCGATTAATCCAACTCTTGCAAACTCATTGCCGGTAATAAAGTCAGGATTCTCAGTATCATTTTCAAACCTAGCATAGGTTAGAACATTAAATGCTCCTAACTCTCTGTAAATATCAGCACCATGCCCTCCATTTGGTGGAATAATAACATTAAAGATTGGTGCTGTTGATCCTGTAGGTACACCACCAGTTTTAAGGTCTAAAGTACCAAAAGTATAGTTTGATCCACCGTTTGAAACATTAACTGATTCAATTTTTGAATCATTATTAATGATGACAGTTGCCTCAGCACCTCTACCATCGCCATTAATAGGGACTCTAGTGTATGTTCTAGCAGTTCCAAGACCAACACCACGATTTCTAATTGTAATAACTTTTAGTTGTCCGCTTGTAGAAGCATTCTGTCGTACAGGAGCAGCGTCAGTATCAGTATCCCAATTACTTGGAACAGGAATATAATTTGTTGATTCAAACTTGATTGCTTGACTTGGTTTAATAGTGTAAAGATATTTCCAAACATATCCATCGCCGCTACTGCCAGCAGCTCTTGGTTCTAAATCTGTAAAAGTAGGTTCATCTAATGACGGACCTCCTTGGAAAGCATTTTCTGGAGTTGCGTTATTATAAAGACAAATATAAACTCTAAAATCTGAGTTCATTACATAATAATTTCCATCATATATGTCAAAAGAACCAGATGGTTGTGATGGATTACTTCTGGTTACGTCATTTCTCCACATATCATACGTGGTTCCCGTTGCCCACGTAGTCTTTCTAATGACTTGACTAACATCACTTGATGTGATCTTTTTCATAGCGATCATTGTATCCCAATAATCGTTAGATTCATTCAAACTATCTTTAGGAGACGGGGGATTTGTATTCCACGTAGATTGATAGTCACCCGCATTAGGCAAACCAATAAAGGTATAATAAGAATTTGAAGTGGATTGTATACCAGCAACAAAGTTCTTAGCATTCAAAATACGAAGTTGGTCAGTAATTATAGCTGCCATTTTTAGAGAACTTTTTGTTATTTATCTTATATTTCAAGTATTTATTACACATAATTATTGAATCTGAGAGCATCTCTTCTAGTGACCAGTGCAGAAGTAGAAATGCCACCATATCCATTTTCATTATAAGAACTGAATGTGGTAGAAATACTACTTCTACTCACGTTAATTTTACCCCAACTAAATGATCCAAAACTAGTTGTTCCATATGAAACAGTGCTTATAGATCCTACATTAGTTATTAATCTTCTAATAGTAGTTGTTCCAACTCCAACCACATTTGTTTGTATGGTTGAGGCAGAGTAAACCTGAAATACACCATCCATAAATGATGTGGTGATTCCTAAAGTAGTTCCGTCATTATAAAGACTTGTGAGAGCAGACCCCACTGCAGGAGAAATATTAGAGTTAAATACTGTGAAGTATTCTCCAGTTGAAATTCCACTTACAGTTACTGCAGTTCCTACAATATTGGGATTTCTCATATCAGAGTTAACTGGAATATAGAAATCAAATCTAAGTTGATTAAATGATCCACTAGTTGTTGTGCCAAATCCAACTATATTGCCGTAATCTCCATTATAACTGGAGACTGGCATAACTTCTTTTACTAAAATAGGTTCTTCAATAATTACAGAAGGTGGATTAGTATATGTATATCCAGAACCAATGGTATTCACAGATACAGTTGCTAGTTTGCCTGATGTTATAGATCCAACTCCAGATGCTCTATGAGTATTACCAAGACCAATTGGAGGGGCAACACTAATCGCAATTGTAGATAACCCAACATAACCTTGTCCAGAGTTAGTAATAACAAAAGATGATATCGTTCCAGCAATGCTTACTACTGCTGTTACAGATGCTCCAACTAAAACATCTTGGGTATTAACTACAATTGAGTTTTGGAAACCTCTTATATTAGACTCATTTCTAGAGTCAAATAATGGTCTAACGGTATCAACATATACAATAGTGGTGCTAATGCTTAATGATTGCGTCAGATATGCTGCTGGGAAAATAGATGGTTCATATGCCAGTCTATCTTTGCCAATTTCATCGCCATCAATAACTTTATCAACTTTTTGCTTACACCAATTGATTGGTCTATGTAAAGTTTGATCAGTTGTAACTCCTGGTCCAATATATGAATTAGTTGCTACGCTATCAACAGTATTAATACCAGTAACAGTTCTGAAATCCTGATTTAATGTAATAGGTTGGTTTAAATCAGAATTGTTAGATAATTTAAGCAAATCTCCAACTTTAACTGTTTCTATTATATCAGTAAATATAACATCCGAATCTCCAGCACCTTTGTAAAACAGAATCTTAGAAGTATCTCCAGTATTCCCATAACCTACTAGAGATCCTTTAGGTGCCTCACTGAAAGTAATTATGCTGCCACCATCAAACTGATATGCTTCACCAGGTTTTTGTAGCACATCATTAATAAACACTAATAGCGTCTGATCAAGTTCAATATTTGAACCTCTTTCTGATTGAATTGATATTATCTCTTCATTTACACTTAATCTAAATGCTTTTGTGGTCCCATCAAATTGATCATCCAATCGATCAAATACTTGGAATTGTCCAATAGACCATCCAGCAAATGAATCAGTGTGAACACGGTCAACAGTAATCTGAAACTCATCAAAGGTTTTAGTGGTATCAGTTGGGATTCCAGTTGCTCCGCCAAGAGCAACAGTTAGAATTTCTCCTTCTCTGTACCCATAACCAGTATCTCTAACCTCAAAATCAATAATACTAGAACCCTGACCTACGACGATATCTGCTGTAGCACTTCTGCCTACGCCAGAAGGACTTGAAGAACTGAATATAAGAGGAATATTTACATAACTAAGTGGTTCGTCAAATACTACTACTGGAGCATTTGTAAAGGTGTATCCAGTTCCAGGGTTTGTGATCGCAACACTTACGATATTACCGCCAGATATATTGGCAGTTCCAATAAACTCTACATTTGCTAGGACTCCACTGTAAGTTTGAACTCCAACATTCACAACAGTTTGAATACCAGATCTATATCCAGAACCACTATTTCCAATACTAATAGAAGTAATAGTGCCTGCTGCAGATACTAAAGCAGTTCCTCCTGCTGATATTAATGGTTGATATCCAAATCCACCGGTAGAACCAAGTGAGATAAACTGCCCACCAGCAGGTAAAGTTGATTTATTATAATCATATCCTGAAGAACTAGGACTACCTGTAAATGTAATAGAACTTATACCTGTAGGAAGATCTTCAATAATATTATAATCACCTTTATATGCTTGAACACCTTGTGGTGTTTGATGGATACCATTCACAAGAACAATTGAATTTGTTGTTATCCCAGTTATATTTGAGGTATTAGAAGTTAATGTATATGTTTGACCAATGCCTGTAAACTTATCAGAGATAGAATCAAAAACATAATTTTGATAATAGGTCTCATTTGTAGTTCCTGCCCCAGCACCTTTCATGAATGTTCTACCTTGGAAATTAGAACTTGTAGTAATTCCAGTCCAATCTCTACTGCTAGGGTCACCAGTTGTAGTGCTTAGTGGAGAATTTCCAGTAGGTGCAACACCAAAGAAGAGTTGATTATTGATAATATTGTAGTTGCCGTCATATTTTGTAATTGACGCCCCAGTTGTGTGTATAGCAACAGTTGAACCAAAATCACCTCTAGATACGGAAACTTTTATTGTATTTCCAACTCCAATGGTTTTAAGAACCATATATTCATCATCAATCTTAATAACATCTCCCGATGTAAATGAAGTTACTCCAGTAGTGTTGAATACCAGATCAAAGACAATATCCTGATCCAATGTCGTAGTGATATTTGTAACAGCAAGTGGAGACTGAATCATATTATCAATCGTAAGCAATGCTTTAGTATTCTGATTTGTGGAACTAAACGCATGAGATGCACCAGCTCCTACAGCACTTATTCCGACAGGAACAGGTGGCACACTTAAAGCATTTTCCGCAGATGTTGCTAATTGAATTGCTGCCTCATCTACTTTAATAACAAAAAGTTCAGTGTTAGGTAATTTAGTTGTAGCACCAATACTTGGGAATGTCGTATTGTCAATGACGATTGCCATTGTTGTGCCTGTGCCAGGATGTGAATACTCAATCGATTCCCCACCTACAAAATAATGATTTGGAATAATTACCTTATTATTGGACACATCAACAGTTGCTGCTGATGAACCGTTAAACACTCTTCTAAAAATATCAAGTCCATCGTGTTTTAGATCAAATTTAGTCTTAAGATCTAGTTTAGTGCCTTCATAATCTTTATGATCAGTTTTGATGACAGTGCTAAACATATCAATTTCGTCAATTCTAGTATTATCATCATATATTCTCATCTCTGTAAAATAAGTCCTAACATCGACGTTTATATTAGGTTCGGGAGTATATACAATCTGAAGTCCACTAGTTGATGCGGCAACACCTACTGTTCCAATCGTGCCTCCAGTATTAATATTGCCCCATTCAACATATACATCATTTGTGCTGGAGTTTAGTGCTGCAAACTCAAGAATTTCATACTTATTGTTTGTATTGTCTTCAATACTCATAAAGTAGTAAGCTGACTCTGAAGGATCTTCATAAGATGCCACTACATTAGCAGTAGGAGACCCAGAAGAGGCAATAGTAGAGTAACTAGAACCAACTCTAGTAACATCCAACAATGTATTAGATGTTGTAGTCCCTGCATCAGAAATAGCAATTATACTCGCGACACAGGTCATAGCGAGTGCAACATTCGGGAAGAACTTAACAATAATATTTCCACCAGAAAGTCTGGCATCAAAAGTTCCAAAACCAACTCCAGTTAACCCTTCATTTTCATCAATTGAACCAAGTTCAAGTTGATATACATCAGTTCCGTCGTGGACTAAATTTAACTCAGAAGCAAACATTTTGTTGTCAGATGCTTCAAAGTTAGCCATAACTTTTGCTGATCTATATGTTGCTCCAATAGAAATAATATCAGTATTAGTCGATGCTGGAACGTTAGTGATTTTTGATTTTGTAAAAGCAACGTCACCGAAACCTTTAGAACCCTCAGTGGACACTCCGGTCAAAATAGCAAAGTTTGTGGTTGAAACGTCATAAGTATTAAATTCAAACTTTGTAGGATAGAATAATAATCTCCAACCATCAGTTCCTGAACCATAATCGTAATATCCAAGATTTGGATATGATTCGATAGATGCAAACTGATTAATGTAACCTATATTGTTATCCTGAAGACAAGAAACAATTGCAAACTGCCTCTCATCTGTAAAAATTCTATCTCTTACATGAGTAATAAGTTTATTGTACTTAAAATCATTTCCAAATACTGAAATAACCTCAAAAGGAGTTGTTCTTTCGTTACTATTAAATTGAGGACTAAGATCATCTATACTCAGAACTCTATTTCCTACTGACTGGAAATAATCAGAAAGAAATATAGTATCAAATACGATTTCATCAGATACATCAACATTGCCCAATCTCTTAGTTCTTTCAATTGCACTATCAAAATCATAGTAACAATTTAGATCCGCAGAACTAGTGATGTCAACTATAGTTTCAATATTAGAATCTGGAGTTGAAACCGTCAGTTTAAGATCATTATCTATTTCTCCACTAAGGATTTGTAGATCTGCATATTTTTTAAATCCAGAGGTATGTACTAGCGAATTTACTGGATCACTCCAAGTATCAAAATCAATTTCAGAACTAATTGAATATGAAAGATTCTGATAGTACTCATTATCGGGAAGTCTTTGAAGATTATCGTTTAAAAATCCGGTATTCTTTTGCCACCCTCTAGTAATTGTTGTACCAGTTCCTATGGTGATTTCTGCATCAAATATTGAGATAGATTCGATACTACCCTCAGCACCAGAAGTTGCTCCTTTAACAATATCACCAGGTCGTGCAACTCCATTTATCTTTGCTTTGAGAATCTCAATATTGTCATTGTAACTATCAACTCTTCCCTTATATGAAGGACCTTCAAATCTTTCTCCTTTGAAGAAATTATTTTTTCTAATCTGAGTATTAAAGATTGGAAAATTGACCTTAGGAATAACCCTACCTAAGGAGTTTTTACTATAGTTGCCTGGATATCCAGTTCCGACGTATTCATTTAGATTATATTCCACCCATGCTCCAGATCCGCCTGCAGCAGTGTTGACACCAGATACTGGGAATAGTGTATAGTTGTAATCTTTTGAGTTGAATCCTGAACCGGTAGAACCAACACTTATATTTTCAACTAATATGGACTTACCAACTTCAAATGGGAAGTCTCCTCCAGAGAACTGATGAGGAAGAAAGAGTCTTACAATTTTTGTTGAAGAACTATATGTGATAGATGATATGCTAAATCCGTTTGAGTTATTGGTGGGAATAATAGTAGGAGGGACATCATATAAAGAGGCAGTGTTCTTAAGAATTTTTACCTCTGTATCTCCCAAGTTATATTGAAGATCTACATCAACAACTTTATTAGTAACTCCATCAATAACAATTAAATCGGGAGATACAAGATAATTTACTCCTGAAGATGTGATACCGATTGATTGGAAAGATGAGAGAGGAGAAAGTTTAATAACTTCAGGAACTCCTGCCAGAACTCTTAGAGTTGGGTCTGTAGGAAAATCATAACCAATGTTGGTTGAATTAAACTCAGATTTTAGGAGTTTTCCAATATTATTACTATCTGGTTCCAAGTATGCTCCGGTTCCAAATCCACTCCTAATAGAAGATATGGATGGAATAGTTTTGTATCCAGAACCGGGATCTAAAATTTTAACTTTTGATATCGCACCTTGAGCGGTTTTTGATGTTGTCTCATAGATTGCATTACAATTGGTTGATCCAAATGATATAATATTTGGTGATGACGCAATATTAAATGTAAAGGTGGTAGACCCAATACTTGCAATATCTTTTGGACCATCTAATTTTGTTTTTACAACATTTATCTCACTAAAAGCATAAGCATCTCTATCTACTACAATTTTACTTTTACTGGTTGTAATGATTGATTTTTGGGTTGGTTCAAAGTTATACCAAAGAACTGAAGGAACTTCGTTAGTGAAACGGATTGAGAGATTGGCATTTGAATCAATACCCATTTTCCCATTAGTTGTTACCTCAAATTGATCACTATTTCCTGAGGTAAGAAATCTTTTATTAAGTTGCAGATCTGTAAAAATCTTCATAACGAAAGCAGAGTATGATACTCCATTTGATATGAATGAAAGTGAAGAATCTGAAAGATCAAATTTTAAAGTATTATTTCTACTCACCTCTACAAATGGATTGATTCTAGATAGAGTTCCGTCAGAAGATGAAGTTATGTCTACAAATTTAGGATTAAGAGTTTTAAGTTCGGTTTTTTCACTTACAAGTTTAATCTTATTAGTGGTATAGATGTAAACATAATACATTCCATTATCTGTAAGTCCACTTGCTGGAGAGGAAGCAGTATATATTACTTTATCCCCAGTTTTAAATGGCATCCTAGAGAATTTGATTGAGTTCTCGTCAACATCCATATCAGCAGCAATGAAGTTTGTTGGATTAAATACAATTCTTCTATTGTAATCATCATACTTAACAACAACATCAATCTGATTAGTAGGTCTAAGATCAAAGAATATCTTATTCTTATATGCAAGACCATGAGTGCCTGCTGTAGACACTGTAACTATGTTTTTAGATACATTACCCTTCACAACATTGACTTTATCGGTATGGAAACTATGATTGGTTCCAGTTCCTATTCCTGTAAAATATAAAAGACTAGTAGAGGTGTTTACACCAACATATGTTCCAGTTGAACCTAATCCTACTTTATTTGAACTAATTCCAACATACCTATTATTAAGTGGAACTGCGTACAACTTATCATATGAAGACAGGTTAGTATATGCTACTCCTACCAATCCACTCCACACTTGAATGGATGTTCCATCATTTGGATTATATTTAATTATTTCATTTATCTTTAGACCATGATTTGGAAGATAAATGTTTCTTGGTTCTACAAATATCTGAGTGATACCTGCTCCAGGATTTACAATTGATAAAGTATTACCAATACCCACTGTTCCGACACCAACAGATTCTGAAGGTTCAAAATAAATCTTCTTATTAAGTGTTAATGTTTGAGTAGTTTTAGCCAAACCAACTTTAATAGCAAATCTTCTTGAGTCATCTTCAATTAAACTGGATACCGTATGTGCAATAGCAACTGTATTGTTGACTGCTCTCTCTACTCGCAATCTACCGGGTTCAATTTTAAGAACTTTAACTTTTTCTGTTCCTATCTTGAATATATCATCCACCATAACGGTAGGATAACTCAAATTTCCAGATACGGAAATATACGTGTGAATGCCTGTAGATCCTTGAAGTCCTACTTCTTGTGATAAAGAAAGTCTAGAAGTAGTAACTCCAATAGTAAAGTTGCCATCTAATCTATCAAAGTAACGTGAAAGTCCATTAACATTAACAATATCCTTATCATTAAATCCATGAGGTGTAGAAGATACGCCTAAGAATTGGTTTTTAGAAGTTTGAGGGACAAACTCAACTTCACTAATTTGAGTTGTGGCAACACTTACAGTATTGACTTTTCTACCAGATATTCTATCAACAGAAGCACGAGCATTTTTACCAAACTTTACAGCATCAAAAGTGATTTTATCATTTACTTTATAATTATCTCCACCAGTGCTTATTCCAATCGATTCTACATTTCCAGTTTTTGCTGCGGTAATATTAATTTCTTGAGGTTTATCTTTACTTGAATTTAAAATATAACTATAAGAACTATTTTGATCATTTAACTTGTATGGAGTTGTATTCCTTAACCAGTTATTTGATTTGAGATCATAATCGGATTGATTAGATGACTTTAAGAAGTTAAAAGAGTTTGGTTTTGATTTGAAAGTTAGTCCAATAATGTATGGGAATGCAGGTCTTTTGAAATTATCAAAAGGACCAGAATTATCGATATTTGCATTTATTGTGGCAAAATAGGCATAAGTTCCATTTGGATATTCTGGAGTAACACATATCCTTCCATTGTGCTCATCTAAGTCGCCAGAACCAGTGAACTGATAATCTTCAACAAAAAATCCTTCACTGAATGAAGACAAAGGAGGTCTTTGAGATTGTTGTGTTATTAGTTCATATGAAGATTTGATTCTTGTTACTGTTCCTCCAAACGCATTTGTATATCCATATGGTCCATAAATTGGATTTCCATCATATGCCCAACCAATAATTGGAGAATGATCTATAGATTCAATCTCAATGCCATTGTTTAAAATTAAATCTGTATTTCCATAAATTTTATTTCCATTAGAATCAACTGAATATACAGATTCTCTCAGTTTTCTTGGTGCATACACATGAGTATACTGAAGAGAGTTATCTCTTGCATTTTTTACTACGAATCCATCATCACTTTTTATATTATTAAAATCATTAGCAAAAATATCAATTATCCATTGTTGGATAATTGCTTTAATTGTACAATCATTTCCAGATTTAACTATTGTTAATAGTATATCACCTTGAACATATCCTGCTCCACCATTTATAATTTTTACTTCTGTAATTTTTCCATCAACAATAACGGGAGTGAGTTTAGCGTAATCTCCAGATCCAGATAAAACCAAATCTGGAGGTGAGTTATATCCAGACCCACCTGACTGAACAATAACATCAATAATTTGACCATTAGAAACAACAGGGAACAACTGTGCTTCAGAACCACTGACTAAACTAATATTAGGTTGTCTATTGAAATTAATCGTAGTAGATGCACCATATCCAACTCCTCCAGAAGTAGTATCAATAGAATCAATATTTCCTCTAAAAACAGGTTGGATTTTACAGTTAAAATCTTGATTTGTTAATGTATTAACGCCAATAGTTCCCTTAATAGTAACTGAGATTGGTTCATAGTTAAATGACCCATTTCCACTAGAAGTAATATTATTGTATATGTTATTATTATAATAATAGTCTTTAGTAATACTTCCTGTTCCTATGCCCGATAGTAGAAACTTATTATCATCTACTTTAGTTACATAATAATCAGTATTAGAAGAAATGCCGCTCACTGGGGTTGATCCTGGTGTATATCTAATAATATCACCTTCCATGTACCCATGACTTGGAATTATAAAGTTATTAGTAGCAGTATTAATTCCAGTAGAAGGTATCGTTCGCTTTTGATTCTTATACCCAAATCCAGAATTTGTTACTACAATATCAGTTACTATTCTTTTTCTTTCTAATGTTTCTAGAGATTGTGTATCTTTTCCTTTTGAAAGTATCGTTACGGTATTAATGCCTGATTTAGATTCAGACAAAGTATTGTGAAGTTTAACTGTATATGCATCAACTACATTTGCATAGTATACTGAGTTAGTGGACAATCCTAAAATTGTGTTTGATCCTCCAGTTTTGTATACTAACTTCTCAAAATCTCTAAACTTGTGAAAGGTCGAGAAACCTATAGTGCTATTAGATGTATTGACATTACTACTTCCAGCACCAGCATTGAAAGTAACTATGTGGGAAACAGACGATACATTAACTTTAGCAGCAGCATCTTGTCCTCCTCCACCTTTGATTTCAATTATTGGTGTATCAATATAATCATATCCAGTATCAATTATATCAATTCTTTCTAAAGATCCATGAACGGAAACATCACCAACAACACCAGATCCTTTAGTGTCTGTAACTAATAATGCTGGCGGGGTAATTACATCATAACCATATCCCTTATCAATAACCTCAAAGTTATTGATTTTACCATGGTATACACTTTTAGGAGATTTAAAGTTAAGAATTTCAACTCCATTAACCAGGATGCCGGTAGGTCCTGGTTGAGTGAAAAATGTGCCTGATTTATTATCTGGGGGCAGTACTTGACGTACAATATGTTGGGGTAAAAGTTGCTTACCGTAGTTGCTGTATAATATAATTTTATTGTTTTCTACAGAACCTATAGGTATAATATATTTGTTAGAAAATAAATCAGACTTACTCCTAGAAAGTTGAATTTGTGTAGCACTAACTCTCTTGACAAAATAAACTAACTCATCTAAGTTAGAGAATTGACTTTTAGTTTTAGTAATAAATTGATTACCATCTGGAGTATTGGTGATCGTTTCTGTTATACTACCTTTATAGAAAACTGTATCTCCAGTATATAATCCATGATCTCCTGCTGACTGCAGTTTCAATACTCCCAATCCAGTTGCACTGCCTGAGAAAGTGATTTCTTTGTTATATGGATTTAAAACGGTCTCAAGATATGATGGAATAGAATTGCTAGCAATTAGCAGGTCTCCATTAAACTTAGTATATACGTTTTGAATATTAGAATAATATTTTTGAATGATTGGATAGTTATTAGACAGTCCTTTCTGAATAATATTTTTTAGACTATATCTGAGTGAAAGTTCCGATGCTGGTATGGTTGAGGATAACTTAACTGTAAATCCTTTATTGGTATTGATTGACGTAACATAACCCTCTCGTACAATTCCATTTGAACCAATAAGTCTTACCTTATATCCATTATAAAAATAATGATTGGAATATAATTCTACTTTGTAAGTAGATTCACTTGCATCTACAAGAATAAGTTCTTTAACATTCCAGTCTGTTTTTATATTGAAAAACCAATTGTTCTCTTTAAAACTAGATGAAGGATAACCTAGTGTTTTAACACCAATAGTATCGTCAGAATTTAGAGAAAAAGTATCATCAAAGACATTAAAATCTTTAAGAGAACCAGTGATACGGACATTTATAATATCATCTATTCCTTTATAACTATAAGCAAAATCATTTTGTGTTACATTAGAGGTATTTGGTATTTCAGTGGTTAAGGTTGTTATTCCGATAAATTGGTTGATTGATTTTGAAGTATATTGAACAACTACATCGTTATAATCATTATCCTTCAGAATAATTTCTCCAGTACTACCAAAACTTACCGTGGAGTCAACATCAATAATAGTAGCACCAATACCTGCAGTGTTTACTAGTTGTGTCTTTGCTGCTGGTTCAAATGTGCTGTAAACTGTTCCAGTTACATCAATATCTCTTTGATATCCATAGTCAATAGAAACTTGATAATATTCGCTTTTGATATTGAATGCTTCTTTATCGATACCTAATGAAGCATAGTCCCAATTTAATTTTTCTACGTTACATACAGACCCTCTTGCTTTTGTAGAGTCCTGATATAGTGTACGAGATTTTAAATCTAAAGGATCTCCAATATTCTTCTCAACCACCATATCAATGGTAACTCTATAATCTGCATCAGATGGTTTAAACAGATATTCACTTGGCCTTATAACTGAAGAGTCTTTTCCATACAATGCTCTGAAAAGAATCTCAATTGAATCATCTGTGCCTTTTGAATCATAAAAAGATTTAGATCCAAAAATAAAGTTTCTTTGATTGAGATCACTAACTGTTGCTCTATCTTCAAATCCAGGAATGACTTGGTTTTTAAGTTTTCTAAAAAACTCTTTTAGAAAACGAATACTTAAATTATAAACTACGGTGTCTTTAGTATGGCTTGCTGCTAAGGTTTCTTTAAATACTAGTTCATCTGGGGTATTTGTCCCAGAGTAACTTGTAACTCCACTGAAACCCCGTACACACCCCTCAAACGAGGTGTCTGTCTTATGGGTGTAAGAAATGATTTCATCATCAATTAAAAGTAATCCATTTCTTTTCGGAAATCCTTCTGTGAAATTTCCATTAATATCAGCACCGATAGAAGTATCAACTGAATTAATATCCGATTGAAGGATAGTAGAATCTACTAATGCATAAAGTTCATCTACTTTGACATACTTATCAATATTTGTAATAAGATCGTATGTTCCACTTTTAAACTCTACTGAAAGATAATACTGTTTTAAAAACTCAACAAGCAGCGGGAAATCATCTCTCACATATGCAGGGACCTGAGATGCGATGATATCTTGAATATTGACTCTATCGATTGCCATTTCTTATTAGTAGCCAGGAGTTGATTGGGTATTATTGAAAGTAGATTGTGCGACTCTATTGGAATTGACCAATATTGTAGAACTTGTGTTGGAAGTAGAAGAAGGTGTGGTTGAAGAGGATGAAGCGGATGAAGTTTCTGCTGCTATAAGTTGGGGGGTGCCGCGTACTAACTCATTTCCATCGTAACTTGGACTTACAATGTAGTTACTTCCAGAGATATCATCACCAGAATCTATCTTATCTACAACACTATTTACCGTAGTATAATTGAGGTCTAATTGAAGATATAAATCTTGAAGACCAATAACGTCATTTGAATAAGGAATAGCAGATACTTCAATAATAGGAACTTTATTTCTAACAATACTCGTTGAAACAAACTTTATTGGATTCAACTTAATCTCACCATGGATATAATCTACAATACCAACATTTTGTTTTACAATTATTGCTTGTTTTGGTGATGCCAACTTAAAGAAGAATAGTTTACCAGTCTTTAATCCCATATTTGGAATGTCTCCAAGATACAATGTATCAGAGATCCCACTGATTTTAAAACCTGACGATCTTACATTGAATCCTTTGTTCTCAGCATCTAATAGGTTTGTACCACATTTATCTGTTGAAGAGTTTTTAACTTGGAATCTATTACCATAACATAACTCATATTGACCAAACTTATTAATTACAGGTTCTAAGTCTCTTCTTATCTGAACATTTGTGATATTAGAAGTCGCCGCAATGTTACTATTATCAATTAGAGTTTGATACTTACTATACTTAAATCTTGCTCCAAACTTATTCAATGCAGAGGAAGATGAATATTCAGTAATTGATGCCAAAACATCTGCCTTAATTACACTTCCACTTTGTACCTTATTTGTATTATAATATACATTAGAGTCGGTCTCAATATAAAGATAGTTTAAATCAATTAACTGAACTTGAATACCAGCAACTTTATATCGATTTATTTTTTCAATTAGAAAATCTTTTAGACAAGTAGATAAAAAGACTCCATTGACAGGTTTAATGCTTACAAATACTTTTCCATATTGCGGAGGACTTAAATCTTCTCCACCATATGCTGATACAGACTCTGCTTCAGGATATATGTTAGGAATCAATGCCTCGTAGTCTGATGCTGTGACAGCACGGTTCTGAGATGCGTAAATTTGTGGAGCATATCTTTTGATCGAATCCACAGATTCTATTTGAGCACCAAGTTGAGATGAACCATCAGTAACTAGTGCTGTAATAGCAGTTGTAACAGGAGTTCCGTTATTTTCTATTAACTCTCCACTGAAAGTGAATGAATCAATTCCATTTGCTGCAGCACCTGCAGATATCATATATCCAACTTTTACGACATTTGGTTCTTCTAACTTTTTACCAAATACTCCATCACCAAATAGAAGTTCATATTTTTCGTTTGGTATCTCTTGTAAGAAGTAAACACGAGAATCTGACTTAATATCAATCAATCCACTATATTGGGTATAAGTGGTTTTAATATTCGATGTAGACGATTCTAGAACCTCTACAGTGATTAATGACGTGTCTATTCCTGTATTTGGTAATATAATTTTTTGATTCGGAGTTCTGGAACTTATTGGGAACTGTGTCTCAACAAAAGTTCCTTCGTATATTGTGATATCATAAAAACGTGCTATGCCATCTGAATCAACAGTTTTTATAATGTCTTTCGGAATTGAAAACGTATAATCTTGCGAACCGAATTGTTGAGATGAAATCGCAACAAGACCCTTCTTTAGAGTTACACTTGATGCTGTAGTAGTGGATACATCAACTTCAAAAGAAATAACCGATCTTGATGAGGTACGAGATCTAGGCACATAACCAATATTCCTTGCTAGTGACACTACATTCTCTCGTAGTGTTGCACTATCAATGAATACTTCATTCGTTACCATATTGGCATTGTATGAAGTAATATATGTGTTATATGCTAATGCATCAATAACTGTCGAGAGGTTTGACCCCTCAAAATCGTAATCGGTGAAGTTAGAGTTTGCACGGAGGTAATCCTTTATGGAAACCTTTATCTGCTCAAAATCTAGATTGCTGAAATTTACTAAAGGCATTTTACCTAGTGGGTTCTAATGCAACGGAGAGTTCTTGTGCTGGTACATCTATACCAACAATAATATATTGTATCTTACAATCAAAACGATACTTATCAGGATCTGCTTTGACTTTGACATCAATGAGTTCCACTCTTGGTTCAAACAACTCAATAGTATCTACAATTTCAGTTTGAATTGATGATGCTGTACGTGAATCAATCTGCCCAAAGAGTAGATTGCTTATATTTGATCCTAAAGCAGGATTAAATGGTTTCTCACCAGGTATTGTAAGAAGCAAGTTACGAATAGAACGAGCAATAGCATTCTCATTCGTCAATTCAATCAAATCTCTTTTAAGAGGATTGATTTTAAATGACGCACTCAAATCTTTAAATGCTTTACTGTTCCTTTGGACTGGCAAAATAATACAAGAATTCTACCTTATTTAGACGCTTAATCCTCAGTTAATGTTACTGGTTTAGAACCACAAGTACACTGATGATCAGGGTCAGAACAATCAGTTGTTTCAAAAAGTCCGTCTTCATTAATTTTCTTAAGTTGTCTAGGAGTCTGTTCATCATTTGCAATCTCCCTTAAAAAATTATTCTCAGGCATCGTTGTTTCCTCTCTTAATGTCTTGTTGTGTTTTCCAGAAGTATGACTCCTGATCTCCTAGTCCCATACGATCATAACCATTTTCAACCTGATAATATTCAGTAGAGACTTTAAAGTCAGGTTTCTTTGGTTCTGCTGGTGTAAGACTATTATCATATATTCTCATCCTATTATTAGGATACAAAGCATATTGTCCATTTGCTAGTTCTATTAGGTTATGAGACTTATGCTCTGATGGATTCTCACTGGTTGCATAATCAACTGTATCAGGGTCTTGATGATAGTTATCTAGAGTACACACGTATGTACCTTTAACGGTCCCGTGATCCCTTGTATACAGTTCATAGTCCATAGACCCTATAAACGGTTTTTGAATCGCTACAACACCATAATCCATACAGTTCCAAAACTGTAAGTTCTGTAGATTCATATCAGGGTCGGGTTTTTTTGGTTCCGATAAGAACGCACTAATTGGTAACTTATCATACATTGCACCATATTCTGGTAGATAAGTCTCAAAATAAAATGCACGACCAGGTATACTTTTACATGATACCCAAACACCTTTTACATATTCGCCCCATCCACTAGTATGATCAGTTAAGTATTCTTTACGAACCCATACTTCTACTGCTGGTAGATTAACAATCAAACAAGCCATAGTATACTTTAATGTTTCACATATGTATCTAGACAAAAAAAAGAGACCCGAAGGTCTCTTTATCATATTATCGCCCTTGACCACGATAACGCTTTGGTTTCCCATTACGACTCGTAGCAGCATACTTTGTATGTTTTCCTGCTCCTTGTCGAGTCCTCTTAGGTTGAGACTCAATCATTGTTTGTCCCAATAGAGACTTTCTAATCTTTGCCATAATTTAAATACTCCTATCAGTATAAAGTGATTCTAACGTTCTTCTTAGATTACCCGCATTTTTTCGTGACCAACACGAATCCTTGGATCACACCAAATCTTAAACCCTGCCTCAATAGCATCTAAACAAAATGAGACATCCTCACCACACATATCTTGTACCGCACCAGATTCAAAGACTTGCATCTTTGGCGCAAACCATGGATATGTCATCTTTGGACTCTCAAAAACACCGTGCTTAATCATCACCCATCCGAATCCTGTATAATCTACAGTAAAGGGTTTCCGCCGTTTTTGAATACCATCAACCATCTCATGATTCATAACTCCCCCATTGTTTCGGAAGTCATCCTCATCTAACCAGTGTGCTACTGATGTCGTGCGACCATCCTCTGTAGAATACCACCCAGATACAATCTCTCGTTCTGTGCCCTCTTCAGTAATCGCCATATCGCATAACTGCCAGAATTTCTCTGAGGTAAACACAATATCACTATCAATCCATAACTGATAATCATACTGTAACTTTCCGTCCCATGGAATCTGACTAGGACCTCGCAATACATTCGCACCTAAACACTTACATCGGGCAAAATTCACCATAGAACTATAGTCCTGTGAAATCTGAATGCTCATCCCATTCTGTACTAAGTCAAAACATAACTGTACAAAATTCTTCATAAACGTATATGAACATCCCCTCCCTGGTAAACAGAATACAATCGTCTTACCTTTCATTCTTGCTTTGATTGCATCATAATCCCATTCCTCTTTGGGTTCCTCTGATGCTTTCACAGGCGTCTTTGCCTTTACTGTAAATCCTTTTGCCATCGGAATTAAATCACTCCACTTCAATTTGTATTTTAACGTATTATGTAGAGAAAGTCAATACGAACTTTCCTCTGCTTCATGGGCGGTTTCTTCTACCGCTTCATATGTTAAATCCTCAATACTATAATCAGTCTTCATAAAACCAACTATCGTATTGAGGATCTCCCAACTCTCTTTGAATTTATCCTCAGTTAAATTATGCATAACACAATCACTCTTTAGATATATGTGAAAAACTTTATTGGTCCCAATTTTTTCTGGGGAAAATTTTATCATAACTTTTTTTTACATCGTCGCTTTATATAGAACCACAGGGTACACACTTTTGTAGGTTAGGGTAGTAGAACGTTTTAAGGAAGGGGGGGTCCTTTATATTAACCTTAGGGTACGCTACGCTTCGCGTTTCGCCATCATAAATTCGCCATAATACTGTCGAATTCACAACACTGTAAGTATAGCACATGTGCCCCCTATGTGTCAAACAAAGAGGGCACTGTACAGACTCACATAGTATCAGAAATCAATGGCGTTAAGTGTTCCCTCTGATGCCTCTGAGTTAGCGATAGATTGTGCCTCATCGGCAATCACATCGAGGATACTCAGAAGTTCTGCGCCAGTGTTACCCTGAGACAGCATACCAAGAAGAAGTTCGCGAGACATAATGAAGAAGAATAGTGTGAGTTAGTAAGCAGTTTTAAGTCATACTTAGGACTGTGTGTTAGTTGTTAGATAGTGCTCGGAGTTCATCAAGGCACATATAGAAGATATCTGGTTCGTCCATAACATCTAGATCTTCTAAAGTCATATCCCCAGACATCGAATCACAAATAACTTGTGTTGCTTGGAACTCGTCAAGTACGCCCGAAACCTTATTCTTAGAACGGAGGAACTCTGAGTATTCCATCAACTTTTCACAGGCATTTTCCATGATACCATTGATGCGGCGGTGGTCGTCTGTGATGGTGATGGTCATGTGTGATTGCGTCCCTACACTATAGGGGAACTTTAGAGGTTACTAACTTTAATACCCTGTTACTATCTCTCAGTCTTTCCCTTATATTGTAGCACCTATGTGACTCTGAGTCAAGTGCAGTCCTGTGGGGGAAAAATGTTGCTGGCGCTGTTGACTTTTGAGAGTAAGTGTGATATACTGCGGTCTTAGACAACAATAAGATCACAGGTTCTAAGGGACTTAAGTGATAGTAAGAATGAGGGTTTCTAAGGGATTTAAGTGATAGTAAGATCACAGGTTCTAAGGGACTTAAGTAAGGGGTTTCTCCACAGATTATAGTGATTAAACCACATATAACCCCACCTTTTCAACAGGGTTGTGGAAAACAAACAAAACACACATATACATTTAAAATAACATTAATAAACGTTTTTTTAATGAAAACATGTTATTTATGGGTGTTTTCAGGGTGTTACTTAGGGATTCAAGTCAAACCAAGTCTGTGCATCATAGAGATCAATCACCTCTTCTTTAATGTCATCTATCTCATAACCTTTTAAGTTTTCAACAATACTATCCACAGCAAGAGTAATCAAATCATTCATATCTAACCCGTCTACAATCATCTCAGCATAGCGTTGCCTAAGTCCTTGAAGTTGTTCGGTGTAAGTGATAGTCATTGGATTACTTTTGATGGTGGTTGGAGTAGTCTTTCGAGTGCTTCATTTCTTTCATTGATTGTTTCTGTAAGATTACTATCTAACAGATCAATAAGAAGATTAGCACCTAGTATAATGAAGATAGCAAGGAAGATAATTCTCATGAGAAGATGTATCCGTTAGTGAATGTTTCGTTCTTGTATACCATCTCTCCATTGATTGCTCCTACAAAGAGTCTTACATACCATTGATAGTTCTTTTGAAAGACTCCTTCTCCTCTCTCACAAAACTCATTACAGAGTGCATTAAGTCTAGACTTTGTTGTAGTTGATTGATAACCACCATCAAAGATTGTCATCGTATCATCAGTTACTTCAGCAATTTTGTTACCATGAAGACGAACGATTGAGGTTCCTGTTTCTTCATTAAAGTGAACTGTTGTATTAGCATTAGACCAGTTCTGTGATGACTGGATTGCTTGACACATTTGAGATTCGATTTTACGCATGATTAGAATTGATTGATTGGTGAGGTGGTTCAGTGAAACAATTCTCAGAAGCAATTCGTTTGAAGAGAAGTGAGAGAGAGAAGACCGAACCCTATACTATAGAGGAACTTTAGAGGTTACTAACTTTAATACCGTCCTTTATACAATCATCAAGTATATCTCCAATCATAGAATAGATGGTATCATTATCACCTAGTTCTGATAGAATGTTATCAACCAGAAACTTGTCTGATGATAAATCAATCTCATCTCCTTCATCATCATATTGTACTACATCTTCCTTTGTAAAGATGAATGCGGCACAAGTAGAATCATCACCTTGTGAATCAATCAAACTATTGATTCTTGTCTTGAGTTGTGATAGTGTATAATACATTTTGATTCAGAAAGGGTTAGACCATGACTCATATTTCTTCATAGTGATGTAACCTTCCTTACAAAGTTCATCAGTAAAGATACCCCATGCTTCACGTTTTGCGACCCTATTTGTTGCTGTCCGTGTGCCCATAGTTGATGCTTTCCAGTTGTATCGGAACTGATCTAGTGCTTGTACTTTGGTGATGGTTCTCATGATTGGTTGAAGTGGTGTCTATACTATAGAGGATCTTTAGAGGTTACTAACAATAATGCTTTCTCTTGATTCTTTCTATCTGTTGTATAATGCTCTTATAATAACAACGATCAGATGGTGTCTTTGATGTGACTATCCTTTCATTAAGTTCTGCATTATAATATATCTTATGTGTCTTCTGTCGTATTAGATGATAACCTTCGGATTGTAAATGTTTCGTGATTTGTAACTTCTTCATGCCTTATAATACTCCCCTATTGATTTACTAATCACAATCAATTGTTCATGAATTTCCTCAATTAATGCTTGAACTTCTTCCTCCTCCCCTAACAATGCCATATGATCAACTTCACTCCAATCTTCTACATTAATACTTCCATCATTATATTGTGGAGTATAATATAATGTGCCCTCACTATCAATTGAATAAGCACAACCATGATCATCACAAGTTAATACAATCATCTCATTAACCTCCAAACATTTGATCGAATAGTGACTGTCCTGAACGTTCATCATCGTTCATCTTTTCATTCTCTCGCATACAAACAAGAAAATTAATCTGTGCTTGAATGTCCTCAACTTCATTGTTGAGTTTCTCTTTTCTGAAGTTTAACTCCATGATTGATTTGTTGATTTCGACTGTAGTCATTGATTTACGAATAGTGAGATTAGTAAGTTGTCCTTTGATATTCAGTTTGATGCCTCCATGAATACATCATAGAAGCAACTAAAGGCAGCAGGATCATGACAGAATGAAGAGATTCCTGCTTGATCAGAAACCCAATCATATGCCATATCAATATCAGCACCTGTATCTAATACAAAGGATTGTAACCCTCGAAGAGCATTTACGAAATCAGAATCGTTGAGAAGCATTTTGTTGTTGTTTGTAGTTGTGTTCATACAATAGGGGAACTTTAGAGGTTACTAACAATAATTAAAATATATTTGTCCATGCCCGATGTTTGGCAACACTGATTCTTCCATCCTTAAGTAATCCATCACATACCTGACAAAATACTTCAAATTTCTGTATTCGTGTTAGGTTGTGGTCAACGCCAGTCGCAGTTTGTCCAACGACTTTGAGAACTTGTCCTTTGAGCATGATGTTACTTAGTGGGGAAGTTTTTGCAGACAGCATCACATAGCATACGAATTAAATCTTCCATATCATCTTCATCAATTTTATCATTCAAATATTGTGATGTTATAATAGCATCAATGTCCTCCATTAGTTGTTCTCTTTGTGATAGCATTTCGAGTTGATTGTTCATTTGAAGATTGTGAAGATAGGTTTTGATCAGTGACATAAGTCACCCCACACATGCCATGGGAGCATACTCAGAGCGTGGCATCTTGTCGGTGTTGTAGTTAGTTACCTCAGCACCTCCAGCAATACGTTCAGCAACCTCATGCTTGAAGTTAATAGCACTGATTACACTGTAAGAACCTTTGTTAGCGTCGATGAAGTGTACGCGCTTGATGAATCGTTTGACCACAACTTTTATGCCTTTAACTTCATCTGCTTCAGCGATGAATGCCTCAGGGAAGAAATCG
>Ga0209309_10000264_pt1 | contig 66604 bp, 57 predicted proteins | sample COGITO_mtgs_1204_2_FD_184807 | JGI IMG/M metagenome (GOLD analysis project Ga0209309, IMG submission 184807) | Pelagic marine microbial communities from North Sea - COGITO_mtgs_120412 (SPAdes) (version 2) | ecosystem: Environmental > Aquatic > Marine > Epipelagic ... | reverse complement strand
CATTGGCCATTTCGTCCAGCAAAGACAATGTAAAAAGACGTTGCCATAATCAAAGACGAAATAAAAGCATACGTCCTGCTTCGGGTAAATTTTAAGCTCAATTTATATGAAAAAAGTATCAAAACCACCGTAATCAAGGCCGCGGGAAGTCTGAGGGCAGTCAAACTTTTTAACCCAAAAATAGCAGCAGAAATGGCGGTCAGCCAAGTTGGTAACGGTGGTTTTTGATAACGAGCCTCTCCATTTAAGGTGGTTAGCAGCCAATTACCATCGTGTAACATTTCACGTGCTGTGGTGAAATTTCGGGCTTCCATGATGTTTACAAAAATGGCATCGAGGTTTACAAAGAAGATGGCAATGCAAACCAGTACCAATGTGACGATATGTAGTCTTTCAATTTTCAAATTGGCGTTGTTTTTTCCAAATAAATATATTTCGAACGTAGATAATCAATCCAGCGATATGACCAATAAACAATACAGGGTCCTCTCTAAAAATAGCGTAGGTTAGAATAAGCGAAGCCCCAACCACGCTCATACGCCAAAAACCGACGGGTAATTGAGAGGTTTTGGTTTTTTCAGAATACAACCATTGATAAACAAAACGTAAGGTGAAAATCAATTGGGAGAATATGCCTAACAGCAATAACCAAAGCGGAATGTCTTCGTTATTGAATAATTGATTTATGTCGTATTCGCCATTATTGTAGGCATACACGACTATAAAAATGGGAAAGGCGAGTAAGAATAACTGAAACCATTTAGGCGATTTTTGCCATTCGCCTTGTAAATGGAGATTGCGTATGTAAATGAAATACGTAAGCGATTGTCCTAACATAATGGCAAAATCATTCCGTAAATAACCATATACAAATAATATAAAAGAAGCTAGCAAACTTAATTTCCAAAAAAGGGAAGGCGTAACAACACGTTTGCTTTTTTCAGAAAGAATCCATTGTACCAACAATCGACCTGAAAAAAGTGCTTGTGCTAAAAAGCCAATACCGTAAATAAGCCAATTGCTCATTCTTTGCTTTTTACTTGGTAATTAATGTACTTTTTCTTCATCCATAGATAGGCAAAACAATCTACTAATGGGCCAAATAGTCGATTCCAAAGACCATATTTTGCGGTACCTGCCATTCTTGGAAAATGCTGGATGGGAATTTGGATTATTTTTCCGTTTTGCAACAAAATCATAGCCGGTAAAAAACGGTGTAATCCATTAAACATTGGGATTCGTTTGGCGTATTCGGTTTTAATCACTTTAAGGGGACAGCCGGTATCGTCCATTCCGTCGTGGGTAAAAGTACGGCGGATGCCATTGGCAATTTTAGATGACATATTTTTTACAAACGTATCTTTACGGTCGGCACGAAAGCCTGTTACCAAATCGTATTCGCCAATGTGTTGTAGTAGAAGGTTGAAATCTTCCGGAGCGGTTTGTAAATCGGAATCGATATACCCCAAGAGCGGGGTTTCCACATAATCAAATCCGGCTTTAATAGCAGAACTTAATCCTCTGTTTTCAACAAATGAAATGTATGTAAAAGCTTCATTTCGGCTACAAATGGCTTCGATTAATGCTTGGCTGTTATCTGAAGATCCATCGTTTACCAATAAAATAGCGGTCTTTTTGGTAGCTATTTTTGAGTACGCCAGTAGCTCTTTTTCAACGCGTTCCAAGTTATCTTCTTCGTTGTACACCGGGACAATTATGGTGAATTCGTACATAAAGGATTACAAATTTGTTTGTGCAAAAGTATTTCTTTTTTACTGAATAATTCAGAAACATAAAAAAAGCTGTTACTTTGTAACTTGAAAAATGTAAAATGAAGATACTAGTTACAGGCGCAGCAGGGTTTATAGGCTCCCATACTTCGGAACGATTAGCCGAAATGGGGCATCAAGTAATAGGGATTGATAATTTTTCACCGTATTATAATGTTGAATTGAAAGAATTAAACGCTAAAACCCTTTCAAAAAAGAACATTGATTTGATTCGAATGGACCTTAGAACGGATGATTTGGTTGAAGCATTGCCTAATGATTTGGATTATATCTTCCATTTTTCCGCACATCCAGGTATTTCGAATACGTCAACTTTTGAAGATTATTTTTCAAATAATATTTTAGCCACTAAGAATTTACTAGATTTTGCACTTCAGAGTAAAAAAACTCCTTTTATTGTAAATATTGGGACTTCTTCTATTTATGGATTAGAAGCTACCTTTCCGGAAAGCGTAGCCCCTAAACCCGCTTCTTGGTATGGCGTTACCAAACTAGCCGCCGAACAATTGGTGTTGGCTAAATCCCGTGAAGGGAAGTTACAATCCACTTCTTTACGGTTGTATTCGGTGTACGGCCCTCGCGAGCGTCCAGATAAGCTGTATACGCGTTTAATTGATTGTGGCTTAAATAACAAGCCGTTTCCGCTTTATAACGGTAGCGAAAAGCATTTACGGAGCTTTACCTATGTACAGGATATTGTGGATGGGATTGTAAGTATTATCGGTAAAGAAATTATAGCAAATGGTGAGGTTTTCAATTTAGGCACCGAGGAAGAAAGTACTACGGCTATAGGAATTGAAACCACAGAAAATTTATTGGATTCCAAGATAGAAATTTCTGCCAAACCTCCTCGTGCCGGTGATCAATCTAGAACAAAAGCGAATATTGATAAAGCTAGAAAATTGTTAGACTATAACCCAACTACCACGTTAGAAGAAGGATTAGAGGCTCAAATAGCTTGGTTTCGGGATGCTTTTATTAAAAAATAAACTTTATTTTTTCAAACTTAATAAATAAGCAGCAGCTTCAAAAGGAGAGGTTTTATTGGCTTCAATAAGTTTTAATTGAACGTCTAAGGCTGTTTTTACTTTCGGATTGTTATAAAAATCTCTTTTTAGCGTATTTTCTATGGTTTGCAATAACCAGAATTTATTTTGTTCGGTGCGTTTGTGTTGAAAAAATTCATTCTCTTTTGTTTCAGTCATATACTTTTCAATTAGTTCCCAAACTTGATCAATTCCTTTATTTTCGAGTGCAGAGCAGGTAAGGGTTTTTGGTGTCCACCCACTTTCCTTAGGTGGATAGAGATGAAGTGCTCTATTAAATTCGGATTTTGCCATTTGGGCAGCTTTTAGGTTTTCACCATCCGCTTTATTAATGACGATGGCATCTGCCATTTCCATAATCCCGCGTTTTATACCTTGTAATTCGTCTCCGGCTCCGGCTAATTTCAGCAATAAAAAGAAATCGGTCATCGAATGTACCGCGGTTTCACTTTGACCGACACCTACAGTTTCGATAATAATAATATTGTAACCAGCCGCTTCACAAAGAATGACTGCTTCTCGTGTTTTTTGTGCTACGCCGCCCAGCGAATCACCACTGGCTGAAGGTCTAATAAATGCATTGGGGTCTTTTACTAATTCTTCCATCCGGGTTTTATCGCCCAAAATACTGCCTTTGCTCAAAGAACTACTGGGGTCTACGGTAAGTACAGCGACCTTATAGTTTTGTGCTGTTAACTGTTTTCCAAAATTTTCAATAAACGTACTTTTTCCTACTCCCGGTACACCCGTAACACCAATCCGTATCGATTTATTGGCGTGGGGCAAACAAGCTTCAATAAGTTGACGGCCTTCTTGTTGATGTTTTTCTGCGGTACTTTCAATTCGCGTTAAAGCGCGGCTTAATTGAGTTTTATTACCAGCGAGAAGTCCTTCAATAATAGCTTCGGTTGAAGGAGCTTTACTTTTATTTTTCTTAAGGCGCTCAGCTGCCAACGGGTTTAATCGGGTAGGTTGATTAACTCCTTCTTTTTCTGAAAGCGCTTTGCTATGTTTTTGCGTTTTTGCCATTGCTGAAATTTATGACAATTTTATGAATATCGGTTTTAAAAAGCGGTGAAACCATAGTATATTGAAATATATTAAATAAAAAAAATAAAAATGAAAACATTATACAAAGCGACTTCAATAGCTAAAGGAGCAAGAAAAGGACACGTAAAAACTGAAGATGGACCAATTGATCTTAACCTCTCCGTACCTAAATCTATGGGTGGAGATGGAGGCGATGGTACGAACCCAGAACAGTTATTTGGGAGTGCTTATGCAGCTTGTTTTGGAAGTGCAATTGAAGCTGTCGCTGAAAAAAAGAAGATAGATGTAAATACCGAAGAAATTTCGGTAACAGCAACGATTGGAATAGGAACAACCGATAAAGGGAACCTTCAGTTAGAAGCGACTTTAGATTGTTATATTCCGGGAGTAGATGTAAAAACAGGGGAAGACCTTGTAAATAAAGCACATGAAGTTTGCCCATTTTCAAGAGCTACTCGTGATAATATTACAGTAAACTTAAACTTAATGTTAGATGAATAAGTAAAAACATTCATTCGTTAAAGCATAAAAAAAATGCCTTCTACAATAGAAGGCATTTTTTGTGTTATGAAGTCTATTTTAAATAGCTTTTAAAGGAATTACTCTTCCTCGATTGTCATCAATGTTTTTTTTTGTGTCTTCTTCAGCTTCGATATCTGATTTAGCGACAGGTTTGTTTGCTTCTACAGCAAAATGAGTTTCTTTATGTTGCTCGGCCTGTTTCATATACCAATGCAACTGTTTTTTTTGCTTTTCTAATAGCGAAAGAATACCCTCAGGTAATCCTTTATGTTCTAAGAGCTCATCATACCTTTTTACGTTATTTAAATCTCTAGCAATGCATTGGTTTAAAATAACAGTGGCATTAAATTTTTCTAAAGCTTCTTTAATTTCCTGCCAAGTACGATCAATATTTCCCTTTTCTGAATCTTCTTTTAAAGGTTCAATTCCACGTGAGTGTAATTCATTAGATATATCATGGCTCATCCTATTCCGTTCGGTGGCCATATAGTTTAAAAATCGTTTTAAGTTGGTCGTTTGAGCATCTTGAGCAGCATTGAAATAAAGCTTTTCAGCTTCAAAACTAGCAACGAGTAATCGATTTAACTTATTAAAGTCTGGGTATTTGTTCTTCATATACAACGATTTATACCAAAGTTACTATAAAAGCATTTAAATTTATACTTAATTTAAGCTAAAATATGTTAAGATTTGCAACACGCTTGTAAAAGTGTCGTCTTTTAACTGAACAGCAACCAAAAAAACCATCAAACTTGTCCAATTCATTACTTGTTGAACAATGTAAACAGAACAATCGCAAAGCGCAGGTAGCGCTTTATAAAAAATATTGCGATGGGATGTTTATTGTAGCACAACGGTATATGCGAGATGCAGCGGCGGCAGAAGACGCCATGCAAGAAGCGTTTATTAAAGCGTTTCAGAAACTAGAGCAATTTAAAGGGGACGTCACCTTTGGTGCTTGGTTAAAACGGATTGTCATCAACACCTGTTTAGATAGTATTAAAACTAGAAAACTGGAAATGCAGTCACTACACGAAGAAACCCTGCATATTGTAGAAGAGGAGGATAACTGGAGTGTACCAGATGAAACGACAATAGATGAGGTGAAAGAAGCAATAGAATCATTAAATGAAAATCACAAAATAGTAGTGCAATTATATTTATTGGAAGGGTATGACCACCAAGAAATTTCTGAAATATTAAACATAACAGAAAGTGCGTCTAGAACCAATTTGCACCGCGGAAAAAAACAATTACAAAAACACTTAAAACATTTGCAATATGGCACAGGATATTAGAAAAATGTTTAAAAATAAGCCAGAAGAGGTTACAAAGCCTCCGCAAGGACATCAAGCTCGTTTTGAAGCTAAATTAAACGAAACGTTTGGTAATTCAGAAATAATAAAAAGGAAAGGTACAGCAAAATTTATGTGGCTTAAAGTAGCTGCCATTGCCATTGTACTTCTTTCTGTTGGGTTTTTCGGGTACCAGCAACTCGCTGAACAAAATCCTGTTGAGGTTGTTGAAGTACCTAAACAAAACATGGAAACCAATAATAATATGGCAAAAATAACCCTTGGTGATCTGTCGCCAGACCTTAAAAAAGTAGAAAATTATTATTTAACGGGAATTAACGTACAATTGGCTTCGCTTAAAATTAAAGATGAGAATAAAGAACTCATCGATGGCTATATGCAACAGTTAAGCGAACTAGATAAAGAATACAAACGGCTTACCTTAGACTTAAACGAAGTAGGACCAACTGAAGCAACCATCACCGCATTGATCGATAATTTGCAGTTACGTTTGGAATTGCTGTTCAAACTTAAAAACAAATTAAAAGAATTAAAAAATCAAAAAGATGAAACCACAAATATTATTTAAAACTGCAGTTACACTAGTTATTGCAATACTTTGTACTACAATTAGCCAAGCGCAAGAAGAGTATAAAGAAACCTTTAATGTAAACGATGATGTTACCGTAACGGTAAACACCACCCATACCAACATTGTTTTTGAAACATGGAACAAAGACAAAGTAGAAGTTGAAGCTTATATCGATGGCGAAAAACTATCTAAAGCTGAAAAACAAAAACTGTTTGATAATTGGGACTTTAGCGTGTTGGGGAATAGTAACAAAGTTGTGATTGATTCAAAAGGCGGAAATAGCGCTAATTGGAATGCCATGACATCGATGTCAAGCATGCCTTCTATGGAAGGATTGGATTTTTTAGGACCTATGATGGAAGAAATGATTGTTCCTATGGTTACTAATATGAAAATTCCAAACCTACCAGAAGATCTTTTGAAAGATATCGGCAATATAGATTTTGATTACGAAGAGTTTCAGAAAGATAAAGAAGCTTATATGGAGAAGTTTGAAGCTCAAATGGACAAAAAATTTGGGAAAGACTTTGAAGTTAAAATGGAGAAATGGGGCGACGAGTTTGCCGAACAGTACAACGAAGAAAAATCGGATAGTATTGCAGCCATTTGGGAATCTAAAATGGAAGGTTGGGGCGAGTCTTTAGGAAAACGTATGGAAGCCTGGGGCAAACGTTTTGAGAAAGAGATGGAAGAAAAGTATGGGGAAGATGGAAATTACTCTAAAAAAGTAATACAAGGGCCTAATGGCAATAAAACCATCATTATCCAAGGAAGTAAAACCGGAAAGTCGGGAAGCGCTTCTCCAAAAGGCATCAAAACTATTAAGATTAAAATGCCAAAAGGAGCCAAAACAGAAATTGACGTACGGCACGGGAAAATACAAATGGCAGATGCCGTTAATGTAAAAGCGACTTTAAATCACTCGCCATTTACAGCAAATAGTATTGATGGGGGCGAGACCCTCATCAATGCTTCCTATGCGCCGGTTATTGTAAATAATTGGAACAACGGAACACTTTATCTTAAATTTGTAGAAAATTGTAATATAGCTGAAGTAAGCTCTATTAACTTACAAGCAAATTCGAGTGATGTATTAATCGGTAATGTTGAAAATGAAGCCATTTTAGCGGGATCTTTCGGTACCTTAAAAGTGACGAACGTTTCCAACGGATTTAAAAACATAGACGTTTTACTAGAGAATACCGATGCGGTATTGCATTTGCCTGATACTGCTTTTTCTTTTTATTTCAACGGAAAAAAATCAACCTTACAATATCCTAAATCACTTCAGTTAAATAGAACGAAAAACTACAACCGCGTGTTAGTACGGGGCTTTAATAAAAACAGTAATGCCGGTAGAAATGTAACGGTTAATGCTAATTATAGCAATGTTAAAATTCAGTAATATATTCTTCATTTCTTTTCTAAGAAAAAACCCCGAAACCTAAAGTCCCAGGGTCATCATTAAAAAACTATTAACTAAATTCTATTTTTTAATGATTCTAAAAGTTTCAGAAGTATTGTTTCCAAATACTTTTACAAAATAGACACCAATTTTTTTAAAAAAACGTTACCAATATGACTGTTGCTCTATTCGGTTAATGGGAAAAAATTACTCGTTATAGAGTTTTTTTACAAAGAAGAATATAGAGTAATTATACTATAAATAAAGTTGTGTTTTGATTATTTTTTTCTGGTAAAAACAGCAACAATTGCCGCAGTACCTACTCCAAACAGTAACGCTCCAAATACAGATTGCCACATATAATGGGTTATATTGAAATAATCATTAGCCTTAGTACGCGTCATTAAATCGTTAGTGACTGAATACTCTATAACTGTCTTAAAGTATTCTGGAGTAATGTAGTTGTGTGTTATATATTGGGAAATAGGGGAAAGCAAGGCCACAAAAACAGTCAGAATCACACCTGAAATAAATCCCTGTAACCACGTCATTTTTTTGTTGTACACCCGTCTTCTTTTCTCGCGAACCGCCAATAAATAGATGAAAATGGCAAAAGGAGCAAAAAGCATTGTCAACCACCAATGGTTGGCTATGTTCTCTTCGTGCCAGCCTAATGTTTTTTCGAGTAACATCCATGCGAGAAGGGTAATTGTAAAAACAATAGCCCATTTAAACTCTATTTTTAACTTTTTCATGTTTCAGTTTTAATAATGCTAAAGATACCAAAAAAAGAACCCCTGAAAAGCATATTTTTCAGGGGTTCAGAATAAAACTTATAAGGAAACTACGCTTCCGTAAGTACCCAATCTCCCTTATCTAATAAAGGTATAGCTTGTTTGTACTTTAGCGTTTTGTTTTCACCACTCATCACGTTTTTGATGGTTACTTTTTCGTTACGTCCTATTTTTGGGCGCTCGCGTACAATGGTTTCGGTAATTTGTTGCTGTTGTGATTGGGTGTTTCCGGCCGCACGTGACTCTGCAGCACGTTCATCCATATTTTGGATTTCTTCTTTTTCTTCGCTTAGCTTCTCTTTGTTACGGATTTGCTTTGCTTCGGTAATCTGCTGTTGATTTTCTTGTGGAAGCTCACCTTTAAACAAGAAGGAAATCACCTCTCTATTCACCTTGTCGATCATTACTTTAAACAATTCAAAGGCTTCAAATTTATAAATCAGCAATGGATCTTTTTGTTCGTGAACCGCTAGTTGAACCGATTGTTTTAACTCATCCATTTTACGCAAATGCGTTTTCCATGAGTCATCTATAATAGCAAGGGTAATGTTTTTCTCAAAATCCTGTACCAATTGTTTTCCTTCACTTTCGTATGCTTTTTCAAGATCGGTTGCCACATTAATGGTTTTAACGCCATCGGTAAAAGGAACCAAAATACGCTTGTATTGATCTTTGTGGTTTTCGTACACATTTTTAATAACCGGGAAGGCCATTTCAGCATTTCGCAACATCTTTTCTTGGTAATGAGCGTAGGCTGCTTTATATACTTTTCCAGCAACTTCTAGAATGTTCATTTTTTCAAATTCCTTTTCAGAAATAGGTGAACTCATAGAGAAATAACGGATTAATTCAAACTCAAAGTTTTTATAATCCTGTGCTAGTTTATTACTTTCTGAAATAGCTTCAGAAGTTTCAAAAATCATATTAGCTACATCTACACGAAGACGCTCACCAAATAATGCGTGATAACGACGTTTGTAAATCACCTCCCGTTGGGCGTTCATGACATCATCGTATTCCAGCAATCTTTTTCTAACTCCGAAGTTGTTTTCTTCTACTTTTTTCTGCGCGCGTTCAATGGATTTTGAAATCATAGAATGCTGAATCACTTCGCCTTCTTCTAGTCCCATACGGTCCATCATCTTAGCGATTCGCTCGCTACCAAATAGACGCATTAAGTTATCCTCAAGCGACACGTAGAATTGCGAGCTACCTGGATCTCCTTGTCGACCACTACGTCCACGTAGCTGTCTGTCTACACGACGGCTATCGTGGCGTTCGGTACCTACAATGGCGAGACCACCAGCTTCTTTAACTTCTTTACTCAATTTAATATCGGTACCACGACCTGCCATGTTAGTGGCGATGGTTACCATCCCGCTTGTTCCAGCTTCGGCAACAATATCGGCCTCTCTTTTATGCATTTTTGCATTCAAGACATTATGTGAAATGTTACGAATGCTCAACATTCGGCTTAGTAATTCTGAAATTTCTACCGAAGTAGTACCAATCAATACCGGACGACCAGATTTTGAAAGGTTGGTTACTTCCTCAATTACAGCGTTGTATTTTTCACGTTTTGTTTTGTAAATTTTGTCTTCACGGTCGTGACGTGCAATAGGGCGGTTTGTTGGTATTTCAACAACATCCAGTTCGTAGATTTCCCAAAGCTCACCTGCTTCGGTAACTGCTGTACCCGTCATACCTGATAATTTTCGGTACATACGGAAGTAATTTTGAAGTGTAACCGTTGCAAAGGTTTGTGTTGCTGCTTCAATTTTCACATCCTCTTTGGCTTCAATGGCTTGGTGCAATCCATCACTGTAACGACGACCATCCATAATACGTCCGGTCTGTTCATCCACAATCATTACCTTGTTTTCCATAACCACATACTCCGTGTCTTTCTCAAACAGGGCGAATGCTTTCAGTAATTGGTTAAGGGTATGAATACGTTCACTCTTAATTCCAAAGTCGCGGAAGAGTTCTTCTTTCAACTCAGCTTCTTCTTCTTTAGGAAGTTCTTGATTTTCAATTTTTACGATTTCCATCCCCATTTCGGGCATTACGAAGAAATCTGGATTATCAGTACCTGAAAGATATTCTACTCCTTTATCGCTTAATTCTATTTGATTGTTTTTTTCATCAATTACAAAGTACAACTCCTCATCTACCTTAGGCATTTCACGGTTGTTGTCTTGCATGTAATGATTCTCAGTTTTTTGAAGGAGTTGACGGATGCCGTCTTCAGATAAAAACTTAATCAATGCTTTGTTTTTAGGTAATCCTCGGAATACACGAAGCAATTGGAAACCACCTTCTTTGGTATTCCCATCTTTAATAAGCTTTTTGGCTTCGGCTAATACACCGGTTAAGTACTTGCGCTGAACGTTAACAATGTCTTGCACTTTCGGTTTTAGCTCGTTAAACTCGTGGCGATCGCCTTCCGGAACAGGCCCAGAGATAATCAACGGCGTACGGGCATCATCAATCAATACCGAATCCACCTCATCGACAATGGCATAGTGGTGTGGCCGTTGTACTAAATCTTTAGGATCGTGCGCCATATTATCACGTAGGTAATCAAAACCAAACTCATTGTTGGTTCCATAGGTAATATCTGCGTTGTATGCTTTTCTACGTTCTTCACTGTTCGGGCGGTGGTAATCGATACAATCGACACTCAAACCGTGAAATTCAAAAATAGGGGCCATCCAAGCACTATCTCGCTTGGCTAAGTAATCGTTCACCGTTACTAAGTGTACTCCGTTTCCGGCTAGAGCATTTAAGTACATAGGGAGCGTTGCCACTAATGTTTTACCTTCCCCAGTTTGCATCTCGGCTACTTTTCCTTGGTGCATGGCAACTCCACCAATGAGCTGCACATCGTAATGAACCATATCCCAGGTTACTTCTTTTCCGGCAGCATCCCAAGAGTTTTGCCAAGTGGCTTGATCGCCTTCTAGCGTAACATAATCTTTGGTCGCAGAAATTTCCCGATCGAAAGTAGAAGCGGTTACAGTTAATGTTTTATTGTCCTTAAAGCGTTTGGCAGTTTCTTTTACTACAGCAAAAGCTTCTGGGAGTATTTCTTCGAGCGTGGCTTTTTCAACTTCGTAGCGGTCATCTTTCAACGCATCTATTTGGTTGTAAATTTCCTCTTTCGTATCAATATCGTCTTCTGCTTCCGCATCAATCCTTAATTGATCTATTTGTTGTTGTATTTCTTTTTTGTCTTCTTTAATCTTAGCACGAAATGCTTCTGACTTCGCCCTTAATTCATCTAACGATAAATTAGACATAGTCTTTTCGTGTTCTTTTATTTTCTCAACATAGGGTTGAATTTCACTAATGTCTTTTTTGGATTTATCTCCAACGAAGACTTTTAAAATATTATCTAATATTTTCATGGGTTATTGATGTGTTTTATGCTCAAAAAAGGTGCAGGCAAGAAGCCGTGGTTGGCACATACAAAAAAACTGCAAAAAAATAAGGTAACCAAGAAGATGGTTTATTTTATTTGTTGCCATAGTAATTTTGTTTTGAGCAAAAAAAAAGCCTCTATGCATATAGAGACTTTTTAATTAATATTTCAGTTGTTGTTATAACGTAGCATTGATATGCAGTTGTTAATATTCGTCTTCATTCCACAGATAATCATCATCTGTAGGATAATCCGGCCAAATTTCTTCAATTGAATCGTAGGAGTCGCCTTCATCTTCAATAGCCTGTAGGTTTTCCACTACTTCTAGTGGAGCTCCTGTTCTAATGGCGTAATCTATCAATTCATCTTTCGTTGCCGGCCAGGGCGCATCACTTAAATAGGATGCTAATTCTAAAGTCCAATACATAGCACTTTGTGTTTTATAATTTCTGCAAAAATAATTTTTTCGATTAAAAAGTCAAGAAAAATCGCAATTATTTATGCTATATTTTAAAGAACGTTTTTAAATCGCTGATTTATAATATATTAAATTTTATCAGAAAACCTTATAATTTTTCCGGAATCCATTTAACTTCTTCAGCTTGCAGGTCATGAGTCAATTTCCGTGCCAGCACAAATAGATAGTCAGATAGACGGTTTAAGTATTTTAAAACACGTTCGTCTATAGGCTCTTCATGGTGCAATAGCGTAGCTAAACGTTCGGCACGACGGCAAACACAACGGGCGATGTGACAATATGACACCGTAGTGTGACCACCGGGCAGCACAAAGTGTGTCATAGGTTCAAGACTGTCATTCATGGTATCCATTTCTGTTTCCAGCCGTTCAATATCTGCTTCTTCAATTTTAGGGATATTTAAGCGTTCTTTACCACTTTTTAACATCGTTTTTTCAGGATCGGTTGCCAAAATAGCGCCTAACGTAAAGAGTCTGTCTTGTACGTGAATCAAAATTTCTTTGGACCGTGCGTCAATTTCTTGATCGCGAATAAGTCCAATATGTGAGTTTAATTCGTCAACAGTACCGTAACTATCAATACGAATGTGATATTTAGGAACTCGCGTACCCCCAAATAGAGCAGTAGTACCTTTGTCACCAGTTTTAGTGTATATTTTCATGATTTTTTATTTCTGAAGAAAGTTAATTTCAGTTACTCCCTATTTTCTTTTTCATTTTTCTTTTCAAAATAATCATTTCTGAAATTTCTGCGGCGTCGTTTGCTAAGCGCTTTTGTATTTCGTTTGTTCCAAAAGTAGAGGAATAGTAATAATACAATACCGCCTACAACGAGTACAATAGGGTTTGAAAAAAATGATGTTTCCATAATATGTGAAGATACAGAGGCAATGGTCAAATTCCAAATCTCAAAATGACAAAATTCCAAAGAAAGGACGATTTACGATTGACGAGGTGGATTTTAACTAGAAGGTGCTTGAGTGAATTTGTAAGACCGGCAGGGATTACGAATTTGTACCGAAAGCACACGTACGATTAACGAGATATGATTGAGGAAGTACGAATGACGATTTTTGAAAATGAAGCTGGAAGTTGGAGGCTGAAAGTTTCCTAAATAACATCGACCGCTTTTGATTGGTTATTAATATCTCCGTATTGATGTTTTTCTATACGGTAGGCGACTTCCTCATCTTGGCGCTACTAGCTCAAAGCTCATAGCTAATATACTCTGTTATTTCTTTTACTGCTTACTGAACACTGAAAGGTGCCTGAGTGCCCCGACTTTAGGAGGGGTGTATCGAAGGCCTAACTACTAACCACTTCTTTTCTCGTATCACTCTCCACGACACCATCACGAAGGCGGATGATGCGGTGGGCGTTTTCGGCGATGTCTTCTTCGTGCGTAACGAGAATAACGGTATTTCCCGCTTGGTGAATAGCATTAAAAAGATTCATTATCTCTAAAGAAGTTTTGGAGTCTAAATTTCCGGTAGGTTCATCGGCAAGAATAATAGAAGGCTTGTTAACCAAGGCTCTACCTACAGCAACACGTTGTCGTTGTCCACCAGAAAGCTGGTTGGGTTTGTGATCCATACGATCTGCCAAACCTACATCGGTCAATACTTCTGCAGCACGTTCGGCGCGGGCAGATTTGGACGCTCCGGCATAAATCATCGGCAAGGCAACGTTGTCCAATGCAGTGGTTCGTGGCAATAAATTAAAGGTTTGAAAGACAAAACCAATTTCTTTGTTTCGTATTTCGGCCAGTTCGTCATCGGTAAGGTTACTCACGTCAGTGCCATTAAGCTCATAACTTCCGGAGGTTGGCGTATCTAAACAGCCAAGTAGGTTCATCAGCGTAGACTTTCCCGATCCAGAAGGCCCCATTAAGGCAACATATTCACCTTTGTCAATATCAAGGTCAATTCCTTTTAAAACTTTAACGATTTCTTGTCCCAAAGGAAAGTCGCGTCTAATATCCCGTATTTTAATGAGTGAACCCATATGTTTATTGTTGTTAAGTCATGGATTAAAAAAATCCTATAATTTTAGTGTGGCTATTTTCTTTTTATTTAAAAGAGTTTTTGAGTTACAAAGCTATTAATGTTTTAGACTAAATAACATAATAACTTAGTAACTACTCATTATTTCAAGGCTAATTAAGTTTTATGGACTTCAAGACCATATTGCTTTAGCTATCTTATTACAAACCATAAGACGCAAAGGGAGTGCAGATGTTACAATCGAATGGAAAAATGTTGCTTTCGCTGTTCTTTTCTGAAAAAAATTAACCCCCATTGAAACGTGTCGATACTGACGGTAACTTTTGGGTGTTTAATAATTTCCTGCCAGGCTTCGGTCATTTGTTGATTCCAGTAAATATCGTCAAATAGTATAATAGAATCATTGTGTGTATGCTTCAGAAGCAACTCAAAATACTCCAAAGTGTTTTCTTTGTTATGATTTCCGTCTATAAAAACCAAATCGTACGTTTCTGAAGTATGTTTCGTAAAAAAGTCTTCAAAAGATTGGTTGTAGGTTTCAATGTTTTGGAGTTTATACTTCGTAAAGTAATTTGTTGCTTTTTGTAAGGTATTTGGGCAGCCTTCTACCGTTTTTATGGTTGCTTTTGGGTTTCCCAACGCCATGGCAGCAGTTGCCATTCCTAAAGAAGTGCCTAGTTCTAATATATGATTGGGCTGAAAATATTGTGTTAGCCTAAAAAGCAAACGTTGTCTTTTTTTTGTAATTCCGGCATGCGTGGCAATAGCTGATACCTTTCGGGTATTGGAAGTAAAAACCCGGGATCCAGCACCAAAATCGGTTACTTCTATTGTTTCTGAATCATCAAGTACCGCTTTTCGGTGGTTTTTTAAGATGTTGTAGGCATCGTACTGCTTTTTATCATAAAAGCATTGGGTAAGCAATTGGTACACAAAAGGCGAATGCACCCCGTGCTGATTGGTAGCGCGGAGTAAGAATGAGAGGTATGAGATTATTTGGTGTTTCAATTCTTTAGATGTGAGACGTTAGACTTGAGATATGAGAAAGGGTTGTACATCTGGTGGTTTCGATACAAAATTATAAGCACTTTCGTGCTTTCAAATTCACTCAACCCCCTTAAATTTTGCTATTTAAGTCGAGGTTTCGATACAAAATTACAGTCGCTGTCGCGTCTGAAATTTCACTCAACCACCTCTGATGTTGCTAGATAAAGCTGAGGTTTCGATACTATAAGATGAGATTCCTCAGTCGTGCCTTCTTCGGAATGACATTGTCGTGATAAACAAACTGATTATTTTCAATTTCTATCATCGACGTGGCTTAGGCCTTTCAATGTCTCATTCAGTTGAAAACGAATGCTGAGCGGAGTCGAAGCATCAATCTTCCACTTTCTCCGACAATTCAAACCAGCGCATTTCTTTTTCTTCTATCGCATCGATTAGTTCTTGTAGTTTTAAAGATTGTTTATCTATTTCTTCTCCGTCCCAATTTTCTGTCGCAAACTTGTTTTGTAACGCTTCTTTTTCTTTTTCTAGCTTAGCAATGCTTTTTTCTAGTTTTTTATATTCTTTCTGTTCTTGATAGTTTAACGTGACTTTGTTAGTGTCCTTTTTCCAATCGGTTTTTGTGGTTTCGACCGTTTTGGTTTTGGGCTCTTTTTTGGGTTTGCTGTCTTCATAGGTTCGGTAATCACTATAATTCCCTGGGAAATCTTGTATTTCGCCTTTTCCTTTAAAAACAAATAAGTGATCCACAATTTTATCCATAAAATACCGGTCGTGTGATACTACAATCAAACAACCCGGAAAATCCAGTAAGAAGCTTTCTAGTACATTCAGCGTTACAATATCGAGATCGTTGGTAGGTTCATCGAGTATTAAAAAGTTGGGGTTTCTAATAAGCACGGTGCATAAATACAGTCGTTTGCGTTCACCACCACTTAACTTTTCAACAAAGTCATATTGTTTTTTTCGATCGAAAAGGAAACGCTCTAACAGTTGTTGTGCCGAAATTTGCCGTCCTTTTTTAAGCGGAATGTAATCTCCGAACTCCCGCACCACATCGATTACCTTTTGTTTTTCCTTTATATTGATTCCTTTTTGGGTGTAATAGCCAAACTTAACCGTTTCGCCAATCACCACTTTACCGGTGTCTGGTTCTTGCTGTCCAGTTATAATATTTAAAAAAGTAGATTTTCCGGTCCCGTTTTTACCAATGATACCAACACGTTCGCCGCGCAGGAAGTTGTATTCAAAATTGGTAAACAATTCCTTGTCATCGTATGCTTTTGAAATATTATGTGCTTCCACCACTTTTGTACCCAAGCGTTCCATATTGAGTTCTAATTGAACTTCATGGTCGCTTCGGCGTTTACTAGCGCGCGATTTTATTTCGTGAAAATCTTCAATACGCGATTTACTTTTGGTCGTTCGGGCTTTAGGCTGACGACGCATCCAATCCAATTCCTTTTTATATAGGTGTTTGGCTTTTTCAGTTTCAGTAGCTTGATTCTCTATCCGAGCATCGCGTTTTTCCAGATAATAACTGTAATTACCTTTGTAGGTATAGAGCACACCTTGGTCTAATTCTACCATTTCGTTGCACACACGTTCTAAAAAGTAGCGGTCGTGCGTGACCATAAACAACGTGAAATTTTCCTTAGCAAATAAATCTTCCAGCCATTCTATCATTTCTAGATCCAAATGGTTGGTGGGTTCGTCCATTACCAATAAATCGGGTTTGGTAAGCAAAGCAATAGCCAGCGCCAGTCGCTTTTTTTGCCCGCCACTTAACGAAGCTACCTTTTGGTTGAGGTCGTCCAGTTTCAGTTTAGAAAGAATCTGTTTGTATTTGGTTTCAAAATCCCAAGCATTTTGGGCGTCCATGCCATCAAAAGCAGCTTGATACGCTTCGGTATCTTCTGGGTTTTCTAGCGCTTTTTCGTAGTTGGAAATGGTTTTTAAAATCGGGTTGTCCGAAGCTAAAATAGTTTCTTCAACAGTACGTTTCGGATCTAGATTGGGTTCTTGGGAAAGAAAGGATACCTTCAAATTTTTACGGTACACCACTTCACCGCTATCGGGGACATCAGCTCCCGAAAGAATGTTTAATAAAGAGGTTTTTCCGGTTCCGTTTTTGGCTACAAAACCAATTTTTTGGCCTTGATTGATTCCGAAGGAAATATCGGTAAAGAGAATGCGTTCTCCGTATGATTTTGATATGTTTTCTACTGAAAGATAATTCACGTGTCAACTTTTTTACAAAATAACGGGAATTTAACCACTTACAATGAAATATATTTTATTATTACGTTCGTTGCGTTATATTTGTCCTGCAACAAGCCTGCAATCTATGAAATCTACGTACCTGATCTTACTAATGATCCTAACTGTATGTTTCACTTCATGCGTCTCCACAAAACAACTTACTTATTTACAAGAAGATGGAGTCGTGGAAGATAGTTTAATCCCAATTCAAAAAGAGCAAGAACCCTATCGATTGCATGTAAACGATTTATTGAGCATCCGGGTAAAAGCGATTGATCAAGAAACCGTTGGTATTTTTAACCCAATAAACGATGCCAATCCTAATGCCACAGGCGAAGAACGTTTGTATTACGATGGTTTTGTGGTAGATAGACACGGTAAAATTCGTGTTCCCAACTTAGGAGAAGTACACGTATTAGGCTTAACAGTTGAAGAAGTTCGGGAAAAAATAGAAAAAAGACTTTTGGAAGATTTCTTTAAAGCCGAAGCCAATATTTTTGTAACGGTTAAGCTAGCGGGAATTCGCTATACTATTAATGGTGAAATAGGCAGTCCGGGTTCCAATATAATTTATAGAGATGAAGTAAGTATTATGGAAGCCATTGCCAATAGTGGTGATATTACCGTAACCGGGGATCGAGAAAATGTAGTAATTATTAGGCAGTATCCATTAGGGCAAAAAGTGCATCATATCGATTTAACTCGTATCGATGCGATGAATTCTCCTTACTATTACGTTCAGCCCAACGACCTAATTTTAATTAATCCGTTGCCACAAAAATCATTGGGGACAGGAACTACGGGACTGCAAACCTTTACAACTATTCTTACTGTGGTTACTGCTTTTTCGACCATTATTTTATTAGCAACCCGTTTATAATGAATGAAGAACTAGACATACAAGACAGTCATTCTATTTTTGATTTTAAGGGGTTTTTGTTTAAACTACTGAGTTATTGGCCTCTGTTTTTGATAAGTTTAGTATTAGCATTTGGGATCGCCTATTACATAAACGTTCGTAAATTACCAGTGTATCAAATGGATACTATGATTTCTATTAAAGATGATCAAAATCCTTTTTTCACCAATAATACCAGTCTTACATTTAATTGGGGCGGAACCACGGACAAGGTAAACACGGCTGTCATAGCCCTTCAATCGCGATCGCATAACGAAGCGGTGGTAGATCGACTTCAGTATTATGTAAACTATTTTAAAGATGGGGAATACCAACAGGTCGATGCCTACAAAAAAAGTCCTTTTTTAGTAGCGGTCGATACCAGTGCCTATCAAATATTGGGAAAACAATTCAAAATTGTTTTTAAAGATTCAGTTACCTATACATTAGAAACCGATTTTGAAGCTAAAAATTATTCGTTACAGAATTATGGTACTAAAGAAGTAAAAGGACAATATATTGAAGCACAACAGCTCAATAAGGAATATAAATTAGGAGAGAAAATTAAACTCCCGTTCTTAACAGCAACATTATTACCTTTTGAAGAAGTAGGGGTGGTGCCTAATAAACCGTATTACATTAGCTTTTCCAACTTCAACGGAAGGGTGAAAAAATACTTGAATATAAATATTAGGCCTGAGTCATCAGGTTCTTCCGTACTTCGATTGCGACTCAATGGATTTAACAAAGCTAAACTGGTAGATTATTTAAATACGTCAGTACAGGAGTTAAGTGAGAATATGTTGGAGCGTAAAAACCTATTCGCCACCAAAACCATTCGGTTTATTGATAGTAGCCTTACTGAAAAATCGAGAGAATTGGGTACTGTAGAAGATGAATTGAATACTTTCAGAAATAATAATGAAATATTCGATTTGGAATCAGAAGGAGAAGACTTAAGTGTTAAGTTAAACACATTGGATCTCCGTAAAGAAGCCATTCTGCAGGAAATTAATTATTACAACACGTTAGAAGATTATTTAACCACCCGAAACGATTACCGAAACGTTCCTGCTCCATCCGTTGCTGGTATCTCTGAAGGTAGTATTATAGCAGGTGTGGGGCGGATTATTACCTTAGCGGAAGAGCGCAATAGATTACAATACTCTTATAAAGAAGGCGCTCCGGTGTTTTTAGATATTGACCGTAGAATCGACGCGGTAAAAAAAGTGTTAATAGAGAACATACAATCTAGCAAAGACTTAAAAAATCAAGAATTAGCTACTATAAACAGTAATATAGGGCAATACGAGGGAGAAATACGAAGCTTGCCTAAAGAGCAACAAGAGTTATTGAAAATTGAAAGACGCTATAACTTGAGCCAGGGTACGTATAATCTCTTTTTATCCAAACGCAGTGAAGCTGGATTGGTAAAAGCCGCTAACGTAAGCGATGTATTGGTGGTTGATAAAGCAAAAGATACTGGCGGCGGACAAGTAGGACCCAATACCCAACTTAATTATATGATGGCGTTGTTATTTGGTTTTTTAGTGCCATTTCTATTTGTGTTTATAAAGTCTTTTTTTGATAACAGAATTCAGACGTTAAAAGATATAGAGCGCTTATCCAATATCCCGATATTGGGCGTTATAGGAAAAAGTTTTCTTGAAAATAATTTGGCTGTACTCAATAAACCAAAATCGGCCGTCGCGGAGTCGTTTAGAGCTATTCGGTCTAGCTTGCAGTTTATGTATAAAAAGCAAGGGGTGACAGGTGCCAAAACGGTTTTGGTTACTTCTTCTGTAAGTGGGGAAGGAAAAACATTTACCTCTATTAATATTGCTTCGGTATTTGCATTAAGCGAAAAAAAGACCATTCTGTTAGGGCTCGATTTAAGACGGCCTAAAATATTTGATGATTTTGATATCAATAACAAAAAAGGGATTGTTAACTACTTAATTGATGATGCTTCCGTAGATCAAATTATTCAAAAGACAAAGGTGGAACATTTAGATGTGATTACTTCGGGTCCTATTCCGCCAAATCCTTCCGAGTTATTAATGGGTGAAACCATGAAGGGTCTTATTGATGAATTAAAAAAAGAATACGATTATATTGTTTTAGATACCCCGCCACTTGGCTTGGTGGCCGATGCGCTCGAATTAGTGAAGCATGCCGATGCTACTATCTATATAGTGCGTCAAAACTACACCAAAAAGGGGATGTTTGGTATGGTAAACGAAAAATACCGAACCGGTGAAATTACCAACATAAGCTTTGTGCTTAATTACTTTCAAGAAAAAGCAAAATACGGCTATGGTGGCTATGGGTACGGTTATGGCTACGGATACGGAGGCTATGGCTATGGTAAATATGGTAATGGATACCATGAGAATGCCAAAAGTCCAACGTTATGGAAACGTGTTCAAAACCTGTTCCGGAGATAAAGATTTTTTCAGGAAGTAGCAGTTCGAAGTAAATAGTGATTTATCACTTAACCCACAACCCACAAATTATATTTCATACTCCCTTTCATACCCTCTAAAAACTAGAATTAGTATATTAGCCCACACTAATAAACCTTGATTGTAGCATAGCTTTATGGCGTTGAAAACAAAAGTCTACCAAAAAGAGAACAACCTGCATATTGGACGCTTGTTAAAAGAAAGCTTAGAAGATATGGTTAGTTCTCGGTTTTTAGCCCGTCAATTGGCTGTTCGTGATATTAAAGCACAATACCGCCAATCGTATTTAGGAATTATTTGGGCGTTTATTACTCCCTTAACGACCGCTTTTGTATGGATATTTTTAAATAACTCTGGTACTATTCAGTTGTCCGATACTGGAGTTCCCTATCCAGTGTATGCGTTTTCAGGTACGTTACTTTGGTCTATTATTACAGAGTCTATTAATTCGCCTACGGCAAGTACTAATTCGGCTAAATCTATTTTATCCAAAATTAATTTTCCGAAGGAAGCATTACTCGTTTCAGGTATCTATAAATTACTATTTAATAGCTCCATTAAAATAGGATTACTTATTGTATTTGTATTCTTTTATGGTATTGGCTTTCATTGGACGTTACTACTATTTCCATTAACCATTGTAGGAGCTATTTTATTCGGAACAACGATAGGTCTCTTTATTACACCTATTGGTATGCTGTATAAGGACATTAGTAAAATTATTTCCTTTGGATTGAAATTTGTGATGTACGTTACGCCGGTGGTATATGCGATTCCAAAAGAAGGAATTATGAAAACTGTTATGGAGTGGAACCCCTTAACGCCTTTTATTCTAACAGCCCGCGATTTAGCTGTTGGTATGACACCCCAATATATAACCTATTATTTAATTATCCTTGCGTGTTGTATTCCGTTGTTTTTTATAGCTTTGGTTTTTTATCGTATTTCCATTCCGGTAATTGTAGAGCGATTGAGTAGCTAATTAGTAATCTGGAGGTAAAGTAGCGCAGTTCCCTGTCATTCTGAAGGCAGCGCAGCGCAGAATCTCCACTCCCAAGAGCAGATCTCTTATTCGTTACCACTAAAAAAAAATACATATACATCCAAGGAAATAATACTATAAATATGCCGTATTAGGAGGAAAGATGTATAATTTTATAAAATCTGTGGAAAAAGAAGGAAAGAACAACCAAAATTAATGGCATACAACCTGCAACCGAAACCAAAAACAGTGAATACCCCACAACATACAACCTATAACTCCGAACGGATAAATGACAACGAAGTCCTCATAAAAGTAGAGAACCTATCCAAAAAGTTCTGTAAAGACCTTAAAACCAGTTTGTGGTATGGACTGAAAGATTTGGCGAGCGGAGTTACGGGTAATAAGAACGAACGACAACTACGCCCTAAGGAATTTTGGGCCGTAAAAGATATTAATTTCGAGTTACGCCGGGGAGAATGTTTAGGATTAATAGGCCACAATGGCGCTGGAAAATCTACTTTGTTAAAAATATTAAATGGATTGATCAACCCTGATGCCGGTAAAGTGACCATCAAAGGAAAAGTGGGGGCGTTGATTGAACTGGGTGCCGGCTTTAACCCCATATTAAGCGGACGTGAAAACATTTATAATAACGGTGCCGTGTTAGGATTTAGTAAAAAAGAAATCGATGCCAAAGTAGAAGAGATTATTGATTTTGCCGAAATACGGGAGTTTATCGATATGCCTGTGCAAAACTATAGCAGCGGGATGAAAGTGCGTTTAGGTTTTGCCGTAGCGGCCCAGATGGAACCCGATGTATTGATAATCGATGAGGTGCTGGCTGTTGGGGATTTAGGCTTTGTATTAAAATGCTTTAAAACCATTGATACCATCTTGCCTAAAACCGCTATTGTATTTGTGTCGCACAATATGCCGATGGTATCCCGTATTTGTAACCAGATAATTTTAATGGATAGGGGCGTGTCAAAGTTTCAAGGCAGTGATGTGGGAGGAGCTATTGATAAATACTATACCCGTTTTGTCAATAATGAAAGCAATGTGGTATTTGATGATGGTACCATTTCACTAGAATCTGTTAATTTGGTAGATGCGAAGGTAACAGAAGAAAATATCCCCCAAATTAATTGGGGAGCGGACTTTTTATTACATTGTAAACTTAGATTAAATAAGAAAATTGAATGCCCTGTTTTTTACATTTCAATCTTTGATAAAGAGCAACGTCCTGTAGCTATATTGGAAACTAACACAGGGGAAGAAGATATTAATGCTAAAAATAATAGTATTGAATTTACGGTAAGCCATAAAGACCTTCAGCTCTCTAAAGGTATTTATTCGGTCAATATTTTAGTTTCAAAAAAGGAAACCAAAGAACCCTTATTACGTATAAATGGGGTGCTTAATTTTCAACTAATTCATAAAGAGGAAACCTGGCCTCCTTTTCTTTTAAGTTCAACATATAAAAAAATATAATTGTAAAGATTTGATTTTCAGAAATAAAAATAAAACAAAAATATTCTGTATTGGACAAAACAAAACAGGGACAACTTCCATAAAAATATTTTTTAAGGATCACGGCTTTACAGTAGGAAAGCAGCGAAAAGCAGAATTGTTGCTAGATGAATATAGTAATAGAAACTGGAAACCTATTTTAAAATATTGTAAAACAGCCCAAGTGTTTCAAGATATCCCGTTCAGTAATGATTATTTATATGCATTGTTAGATCATTATTTTCCGAATGCCAAATTTATTTTAACACAGCGTACTACATCTGAAGATTGGTATAATTCAATAACAAAATTTCATACAAAACTCTTTGGGAAAGATGGTGAAATACCTACCAAAGAAGACTTACAAAAGGGAGAATACATTTATAAAGGTTTTATTTGGAAATCTTTTTATGAAAAATATGGAGAAACCCCAAACGATATATACAATAAAGCAGCCTTGATTGAAAAATATGAAACTCGAAATGAGGCAATAAAAAAGTACTTTAAAAACAAAAACAACTTATTGGTCCTTGATATAGCAGAAAATGAGAGTGTAAAAAAACTAGCTGATTTTATAGGTATAGAGCCTAAATACAACACGTTTCCATGGGAAAACAGAACAGCAGAATTGAAACATAAAAAATGATAAACGTCACTAAAACCTTTTTGCCACCTCAAGAAGAATATCAAGCCATTTTATCCCGCGCTTGGAAAAATGGTTGGATAACCAACAGAGGAGAACTGGTACAAGAACTGGAAACTAAGGTAAAGGAATATCTGGGCGTTACCAATATGTTAGCCACTACCAATGGAACCTTACCCCTACAAATGGCCATTAAAGCCTTAGGGCTTACGGGGGAAATTATTACCACACCCTTTAGTTATGTCGCTACCACCAGTAGTATTGTTTGGGAAGGCTGTACTCCGGTGTTTGTGGATATTGATCCAGAGTATTTAACCATAGACGAAACTAAAATAGAAGCCGCAATTACTCCCAAAACATCAGCTATTTTGGCAACACATGTATTTGGTAACCCCTGCGCGGTAGAAGAAATTGAAATAATCGCCAACAAACACAATCTAAAAGTAATTTACGATGCTGCCCATTGTTTTGGGGTGAGGTATAAAAGCAAGAGTATTTTTGAATACGGAGATTTAAGTACCTGCAGTTTTCACGCTACTAAATTATTTCATACGGGGGAAGGTGGCGCTATTTTTTGTAGCGAAAAATACGTTGAAGATATATACTACCATCATAATTTTGGTCATCTAAGCCCTTATGAAATTAGAAATTTAGGGACTAATGCTAAAATGAGCGAACTGCAAGCTGCCTTGGGCTTGGCTATATTGCCATATATGGAATCGATACTTCAAAAGCGAAGAGAAGCCGTAAATTACTATACTAATTTTTTAAAAAACACGCCCGTTACTCCATTGTTTATAAGAGAAGGCACAACTTGGAATTATAGTTACTACCCAATTCTATTTTCAACAGAAAAACAATTACTTCAAGTAGTGGAAGCATTAGAAAAACAATCTATTTTTCCAAGACGGTATTTTTATCCAAGCTTAGAAGAGTTACCTTATATTAATTCAAAAAAATGTAAAATAGCTAAAGATATAGCACACCGTATATTGTGTTTGCCGCTGTCTAATGAATTAACAAAAGAAGATGTAAAACAAATATGTTCAATCATTAATGAAATCTAAAACGGAACATTTTTTTATTATTGGCAATCCACGATCAGGAACCTCTTTACTTAGAAATATACTAAACAATCATAGTTCTATAGTGGTCCCTCCAGAATGCGGTTTTATCCATTGGTGGTATCATAAATATAAAAGTTGGTCTAATAATGAAAGTAAAAATAAGGAAGCAATACATGGGTTTGTAAATGACCTCAAGACATCGAGAAAGATAGAAACGTGGAAGTTAGATTTTTCTTTATTGGAGACTTATTTACTAAAAAGAAATATATCTTCTTATAATGAACTTTGTTTTCAAATAATTAAATTTTATGGGGTCTCGGCGGGTAAGATAAATCCCCAGGCTTTAGGAGATAAAAATAATTATTACATAGCATACCTTACCGCATTACAAAAAATAGCTCCTACTGCTAAATTTATATTTTTAATAAGAGACCCTCGGGACGTTGCATGTTCTTATTTAGATATTCATAAACTAAAAACCACATCGCAATATAAACCAAAGCTACCTGCCAATATACATTCTTTTATAGACGAATGGAATAAAAATCATCAAGCTATTTTAGATTTCACTAAAAAATTAAACAACAAACAGTATAAATATATTTATTTTGAAAAACTTATTGATGCCCCTGTTAAAACCTTACGGGTACTAACAGCATTTTTAAAATTGAATTTTGAAGAACACATGTTACACTATTATAAAACCAATGATGAACCTGAAGAATTTCTAGATTGGAAGGAAAAAGTAATACAACCAATAGATACCACGGTTGTAGGAAGGTATGTAGATGTGTTAAGCACTTTTGAGCAAAACTTAGTACTCTCTAAAACAGAATCAATTTACAATAAACTTAAGCAAAAAGGTTGATAGAAAACAACGATACATATAAAGTTAGTGTGCGTTTAATGACGTACATGCATGAACAATTTATTGCTAAGGCAATGGATGGAATTATGATGCAGAAGACTAACTTTAAAATAGAAGTGGTTGTGGGAGATGATTTCTCGGAAGATGAAACACTTCATATTATAAAGTCGTATAAGAATACAGAAAATATACATATAAAGATCCTTGATAGAAAAAAAGGTGATACGTATTGGAATAAAAGACAACGATTAGGAAGGCTTTACAATTTTATAAATATATTGGAAAATTGTATTGGAAGCTATATTGCTATTTTAGATGGTGACGATTATTGGACCGACCCTTTTAAATTACAAAAACAGGTAGATTTTTTGGAGGAGAACTCAGAATATATAGTTTGTTCCCACAACGCAAAGATTATAGATGAGAATAATACTGTTCTTCAAGAAAAAAAACTATCGAAACTAACTAATAATAGGGAGTACAGCAGTTTAGATTTAAAAAAAGGGGCTTTTTTATTAACCGTAACAATGGTCTTTAAAAATAGTATCAAAGAATTTCCAAAATCATTTTATACCGTAAAAAATGCAGATACTTTTTTAATAAGTATACTTGGGCAACATGGCAAAGGGATGTATCTTGAAAATATAGAACCTGCTATGTATCGTGTTCATAACGGTGGTGTATGGAGTACGCTAGATCAAAATAAAAAGTGGCTCTATAACTTTAATAGTTATAATACGATAAAAAGGTATTATAGACAAAGAGAGGATTTTATAACGACAAAAGAGTTAGATGTAAAGTTAAAATGGATTAATAAAAAACTTTTTAAAACCATACATCTAGAAACTAGCCTCAAGGACTATTTAAAAATAACTTATTATTATGTTATCTACAATAAGGTATTGCAATCGTATTCCAAAACAAAAACGAGTGCCAAAACACTCTTAAAGTATCTTTATAAAAAAATTACCTATAAAAGTAATGGATAAGGTTTCTATAATAATCCCAACATACAACCGTGCCCGCCTCATTGGCGAGACACTAGATTCCATTTTGGAACAGACCTACCAAAACTGGGAATGTATTGTGGTGGACGTTAAGCGTAAGCGAGCATGGGGTAAATCTTTTTTGAGTACGTTGTTTTTTCACTGTAAAAAGGATAGTTTATAACACTACGGAATAAATTAAGTAATTGAAAATATGAAAAATGCTTTCTCGGTATTTGTTTTCGGAAAATATGAACGTTATTTGCCATATTACGTATATTCAATAGAAAAAGCATACCCCGATACAGACGTTGTCATCTTTTACAATACCACTCTTTCCCCTAGAATCAAGAACTTTCTTCTTAAAAAACCACGTGTAAAACTTTATGAAGAATTTTACAAAGAGTATGATTTTTTTAAAAATTATAGAATGTATGGCGGTGGTGGCTTGACCCTTTTAAGATATTTAATTCCAGAAAAATATTTTAAAGAATATCAAAATGTCTACTTTGGAGATGTGGATATCTTCATATTAAAGGAACCTGAGAGTTTATTTCGCTTTCATGAAAAACAAGCAAAAAAGGACAGTCTACCATTTAGTAATAAAGTAAGGATTTTGCCAACAGGTGAAACTTCAAAACGGTTAAGTGGCTTGCATTTTGTAATTGTAAAACCTTACTTTATGAGAGTTAATAGGATTATTACCGAAATATTAAGTAATAAACCCTACAGAGATTCGCTTATTGAAGAGATAAAACGCGATGAAGAGCTTTTATATATCATAAATAAACGTGCATTTAAATTTGACCCTGATCGCTTAATCCATAATAATGTACCCTTACATGGTATACATTTTGGGTTGTTCAGAAGTGGCAAAAAGGTTTGTCTCGATCAAATAGGCGATGATTCTTTATTGTCGGTTTCAGATATCAAAGTACAAGTATCATCACTTTTAAAAGAAAAGGAATTTAGAGCTGTTCTGGACGAGTTCTTTAACGTGGAAGTTATAAAAGTCTTACTGCTTCTGGACCTACAAATCCCTATTTTAATGAAAGTCAAGTATATATTGATCACCAAAAAGGGTTTTAAACCTTTTCGAAAGCTATTGCTGAAAATAAAAAATAATTAACCTTAGCATACCTAATGTCATTACCATTAATATCCATAATCATTCCAACATTTAATAGGGGGCACCTTATTGGGGAGACGCTAGATTCTATTTTGGCGCAGACCTACCAAAACTGGGAATGCATTGTGGTGGACGATGGGAGCACGGATAATACAGACGATGTAATGGCAGCTTATTTAAATAAAGATGTTCGGTTTAAATATTACCATAGGCCAAAAGATAGGTTGCCAGGCGGGAATGCGGCCCGTAATTATGGCTTTGAGGTGAGTAAAGGAGAGTATGTACAGTGGTTTGATAGTGACGATATAATGCACCCCGAAATGCTTTTAAAACAGGTAGGTTCATTGAACAATAGTACATTTGTCTTTTCTGTATGCCAATCATTAGTTTTCGAAAATACTTTAAATAACATACGCGGATTAAGATGCTCCAATCTTTTGTCTAACAACCCTCTAAAAGATTATATTGAACAAAAAACTGTATGGTTGACCTCGGCTGTTTTATGGAAGATATCTTTTTTAGTCAAGTATAATTTATCTTTTGATGAAACTTTAAAGGCCGCGCAAGAATGGGAGTTTCATATAAGGTGCTTGGCTAAAAATGAAAATTATGGTATTGTTAATGATCCGTTATTATACTTAAGGCAACATGATAACTCTATTTCATATTCAAAAACCAATACTAGAATCTTTTATTATTATCAGGCTAGACTAAAAGTTTATAAGAACCGAAAGTTAAATTTAGAAGCTTCTTCAGAAAAGTACCTTAGGGTATATTTGTTTAATGGTTTTAAAAAGTTTATAAAAACAAGGAATTATAATACTGCATTTTTTGCCTATAGAAATTTTGTATTAATGGAAAAGCATATATCACTGAGCACCAAAGTATATTTATTAGGGTGTTTATTGGCTTCAAAGTATTTTAATAGAGGCAACACATTTATGAAAAAATTTCAGCTTAATGAATAATGCGCTTGTCTCCATAATCATCCCAACCTATAACCGGGGGGGCATTATAAGGGAAACCTTGGACAGTGTTAGAGCCCAAACATACCCAAACTGGGAATGTATTGTGGTTGATGATGGCAGTACAGATAATACAGAAGAGGTTGTAGCGGGATATATAAAAATTGATTCACGGTTTAAGTATTTTACAAGACCTGTCTCGTTGCCCAAAGGCCCCAATTCCTGTAGAAATTATGGCTTTAGTAAATGCAAAGGAGATTTTGTTCAATGGTTTGATAGCGATGATTTATTGAATCTAAAAGCATTACAAACAATACTCAGCGTCGATGCAAATAAAGTAGATGCTATAGTTGGAAAAACGGATTGTATAGATTTTAAAACTGAAACCAAAATTAGAACCAATACAATATTTTCTGAAAATTTAATAGAAGATTATTTTGTGGGCAAGGTTACTTTTTTTGTTGGTGGTGTAATTTGGAAGCGTTCTTTTCTTGAAAAACAAAAAGAACTTTTTGACTTGGCTATAGGTAATATGGACGACTGGGATTTTAACTTAAGAATGTTATACCAAAACCCAAAAATTGCCTATTTGGATTGTGTGCTCTTTTATTATAGACTTCATCAAAACTCATTTTCCAGGGAATTGATAAAATTAAATAAAAATGAAATTATTTCGGAATTTAACGCAAGGGATAAGCACTTAGAGTTAATTAAGAGTAGAAAAGATATAGATATAAAAAATATAATTTATCCATTTATATTAAAATGTTACAAGAGGTATTTAAAACGTGCAGTAAAACATAAAAATGAAATTACGGCTTTTCTGTTTAAAAGTTTAATTTTAAAACAATTAAAATTTGGTTTCTATAAAGAAGCTTTACGAACTATTAATCGCTTTTTAAAATTTACTTTTTCCAAAAAAGGATAATTTTTTATTGCTTGAAATATAAAGACACATACTATCGAAAAATTAGTTTCCATTATCATTCCTGTATTTAACCGAGCAAATTTAGTTGGGCGGACTTTGGATTCTATAATTAGTCAAACCTATAAAAATTGGGAATGTATAGTTGTTGATGATGGCTCTGCGGATAATACACTTGCTATTTTAAACAAATGTGCCAAAAAGGACACACGTTTTAAAATATTTAAAAGACCTCCCTCTGCATTAAAAGGAGCATGTTCTTGTAGAAACTATGGCTTTAAAATGTGCAAGGGGGAATATGTGGTATGGTTTGACAGCGATGACCTTATGGTAAAGGATTATATTGAAAAACAATACAATAATTGTATTAATAACGACGCATTGTTTTCAGTTTGTAAGTTCTCAACATTTACTAATGATGACACAGTTATACTAAAAAAAAGCAGATTGGTTGGCGAAAATTTATTAGAAGATTTTATTACTAAAAGAATAAAGATAAATACACCTTCTATATTTTATGACAAGACAATTTTAAAAAACATGAAATATGATAAAACTTTAGTAAAAGCACAAGACTTGGATTTTATTTATAGAATTCTTTTAACATATGGTAAATCGGGTTGTGTGCTTGATGAGGTATTGGTCCAAATACGTATTCACGATAACAGGATTACAAGTTTATACAACAATTTTAAATTAAAGCCATTGTTATCAAGTATTGAAGTAAAATGGCGCATATTAAGGGATGCATATGGTACAATAAACCATACTGCAATAAAAGAAGTTAAAAAAATTTTTATTTTAGAATTACGGTTGATATTGTTTAGGGGAAATTTTGGGACTTTTTTTAAGTATATTAACAAAGCCCGAACAAATGGCTTTATTTCAAAAAAAGAATGTTTTTTTATTAGCGGTCGCTACTTGTTACAATCGCTTTATAAAATTCCGAAGGGAATTTTTAAAAGAAGTAAAGCTATAAAAACGCTTAAAAATCAAATAAAACCTTTTGTAAAAAAATGATTCCCAAAACGATACATTACTGCTGGTTTGGCCAAAACCCAAAACCTACTTTGGTAAAACGTTGTATTGCATCTTGGAAAAAAGTGTTACCAGATTATAAAATATATTGCTGGGATGAGTCTAATGTAGATTTAACAAATCCTTTTTTGCAAAAAGCATACCGGGGAAAGCAGTGGGCCTTTGTGGCCGATTTTGTTAGGCTCCAAAAACTGGCTGAACTAGGCGGTGTTTATCTTGATACCGATATGATGATGCTAAAATCTATTGATCCTCTAATGGAGCAAACAGCATTTATTGGTTTGGAATCAGAACGCTATGTAAGTTGTGGAATAATAGGCGCAATACCCCAGCATACCTATATTTTGGCATGTTACGATTATTACAATAACTTGGTTTTAGACGCCAATTTTTTATATCGATCTATTATTATTCCAAAAATATTTACTCAACTTTATTTAGAACGCTATTCTGAAACCCATAAAACATTGGTTCCCAAAGAGCACCAAGACTTGTTGGTATGCCCAGTAGACTGCTTTTATCCTTTTCCAAATGAAAACCTTCCTACTGAACAATATAAAGACTATATAAAACCAAATACCTTTGCGGTCCATCTTTGGCATAAAAGCTGGAAAAAAGCAAATGCCTTAAACTATATGCGCCAAGGAAAGGTGCTACAATCGTTTTATGTTTTATCTAAGGAGTTAATAACGCGGGAAAATCATATAAATAAAAAATATTTAAGAAAAATAGGTAGTACATTAAAGCAACAACTTTTCAATGGATAAAATATTGATTGTATATGGTTCCCTAAACTCTGTTCCTTCTCCAGAAGGTGCCGCTCCGGCAAAGGTAATTATGGATACGGTAAAACACTTGGACAAAGAAAAATTTCAAGTGCTCTCCAGCCACAACGAAACTTTGGATCCTACCACCTACGATGCTACTGTTTTTCATCATGTAAAACCTACCTTGATGGATAAAGCGTTCCTTTTACTATTAAAGATACGATATAGGTACTGGCAAAAGAAAGAGCTTTTTATCACCGCCCAAAGCCGTCAATTACTTTATTTTATTGCCGCGAGCCGGTATATTAAGAACCATCAGTATAAAAAGGTGGTTGTCCATGTTAGTCCAGGCTTGGTGCAGATGGTCAAGTTGTTTAATCCTAATTGCAAGGTAGTTTTTTACCATCACGGCACTTCGTTGCATTCCAAGCTAAGTGAATCACAATGGATACGGTTACTAAAATATACGGTCGCCATTTTTGGGGTAAACCAAGCGGCGGGTGATATGGCAAATGCTCATTTTAACACAAAACTGCCGTCTAAGCATTACTTTAAAGTGGCTAACGGAGTAGAGCCTATTTACCCAGCCATCAAAAATCCTAAAGGCAAAAACGATACTTTTCAAATACTCTTTTCGGGGCGCATCTGTAAAGAAAAAGGAGTGTTAGCGCTTATAAAAGCTTATAAAATATTAAATGATAAAAATTATGATGTATCATTGATAATTGCTGGACATGTGGGTACCAAAAGGGGATTGGAGGCAGGAAGTAAATATTTAAAAACGTGTAAGGAGTTTGTTGATAAGCATGAGCTTACGGTAAACTTTACGGGGTTTTTGCCACAAGCAGAGTTGTATGGATGGTATAAAAAGGCGAACGTCTTGGTTTTGCCAACAGATCCAAAATTTTCTTTGGAGGGCATGTCGCTTTCACTTTTAGAAGCAATGTCAACGGGTAAACCGTTAATAGCAACAAATGTTGGTGGTAATCCTGAAGTTATTGAAGATGCTTATAATGGGTTTTTAATTTATGGGACAGATAATTACGCTGTAGAAATTGCTGAAAAGATAGAGCGACTTATAAAAAATAAGGATTTGGAAAGGACTATGATCGCAAATGGTTTAAAAAAATATAAAAAGAACTTTACTACAAAAATAATGAGTGAAAATTTTACTGTTGCTCTAAAACAGATAGGATATGTCCACTAAGCTAAAAATACTGGTAGCCTCTGGATCCAGACATAGTATCCCTCCGGTGCAGCATAGCCCTGGGGTACCGCGGATAATATTCCAACTTACTAAGAATGATACTAATGATTTTCAGTTTTTGGTCCTGAGCAAGTTTGACAAAGCTCTGGAGACTTCTTCTTTTGACACCAATAAGTATCTTCATCCCAAACCAAACATGGGAACACTGTTTTTTGAACGATTTTTAAAATGGATGCCGTACCGCTGGCGAAAGAAAAAGTATGGCTTTTCACAGCCCGATAGGATTGTGTATTATATAGGTTTGGTACGAAAAGCAAAACAGGTAAAACCCAATATTGTGGTAACCTTTATGCACGTGGAGCTATTTAAAATGCTACAAATGGCACTCCCCGAGGCAAAGCATGTTTTTTTCTTCCGGAGTACCGATTTAAAAGGTAGGATTGGCGAAGAAAATATAAACTACATCTTGCAAAAAAGTGCTGGGTTTCTGGCGAACACCAAAGTCCCAATCAATGAGCTTAAAACGATAGTCCCGAACTTACCTTTTCCTACAGCTACTATATATAATGCGATACCTGCCGTTACGTTACAAGAGGACGAGCAAAAGAGCATTGGCGCGGGGTTTCGAAAAAAATTTGGGTTGGATGCCACGGCCTTTGTATTGGGATATGCCGGAAGATTTAGCGAAGAAAAGTCCTTACTAGAGCTTTTTGGGATAATGAAAAAGCTTAAAGACGAAGGAGAGATTGTCCATCTTATAATTGCAGGTGATATTGCTAACGAAAAGACTCCAAATCATGCATATTACGACAAACTGGTAGCTTTTATAGAATCACACCTTACAGGACAGGTGCATTTGGCCGGTTGGATTACAAATGCCGAGCTCTACCATTTTTATTGTGCGTTAGATGTAGGGGTGCTACTTTCAAAATATAGGGAAGGCAATTCCATGTTCTTACTAGAGGCCATGGCGTATGGGGTGCCTGTTATTGCCACAGCGGTGGGGGGTAACAAGGAAATTGTTGACGATGGTTATAATGGCTATTTAATTGATTTGGTAAACTATGAAAAAACGCTTTACAAGGTGTTGAGTAAACTGGTTAAAGATAGTAGGCTACATGGGGTGCTAAAAGGTAATGCGGTTTTTACAATCAAAAAGAACCATCAAGAAGAAAGAATGGTACATTTGTTTCAAAACTTTTTAAAAAAGGTATAATTTTTAATTATGCGTATCACCATCTTCGACGGCAGTTTTCGCACCACTCCTTTTATCAATAGGCTGGTTAAAGGACTTGCTAAAAACCATGAGGTCTATATTGTAGGGTTTAATGAAAAGATTGATGATAAAATAAAAAACGTACATTACGTTACTCTTGGTAGCAACCAAAACAAGCTTAATTTTATCGTAACTACACTTGCCTTTTGTTTCAGTAAAAGAAGTTTCCCTCACTTTTTTAAAACCTTTAAATTACTATTTAAAAAGAGCCGTAAGACCATACAGCAACAAAATTTTGAAATTGCTATTTCTCAAATAAAACCGGATATTATTCATGTACAATGGCCTTCATTATTGCCTTGGTGCGAATCTTTATTATTGAATAAAAAATATAAAATAATCTTGAGCCAACGTGGTTCGCAAACCAATATAGTTCCTTTTGTGAACGATGACAATTTTGAATATTTAAAAAAATGGTATCCCCAAATATCAGGCTTTCATTCGGTTTCAAAAGCCATTTCAGAAAAAGGTGATATCTTATGGGATGCTAAGTCAAAACTAGATAAAGTAATTTACACCGGGTTGCCATTAAAAAAAATAACTTTTTGCAATGAATATTTAAAATCAACACCACTCATTTTGTTATCTGTGGGAAGGGCACATTGGGTAAAAGGGTATCATTACGCTTTAAAAAGTTGTAGTCTTTTAAAACAAGCTGGGGTCGATTTTCACTACACTATTGTTGGTGGGGACGGAGACGAAGAGTTACAGTACTTAATTGACAATTTAAAATTACAGGATTTTGTTCGTTTGAAAAAGCGTATACCACAAAAAAAAGTTTTTAAATTAATGCGAGAATCTTCATTGTTACTGATGCCTAGCTTGGAAGAAGGCATTCCTAATGTAGTAGTTGAATCTATGGCCATTGGTTTACCAGTGGTGAGTACAGATTGCGGTGGCGTGGCTGAGCTTATAGAAGACGATTGCACAGGTTGGGTAGTGCCATCCCACAACCCCTTAGCTATGGCACAGGCTGTGGAGAGGTTTAGTGAAATGCCTTTGGGTAAAATTAAAAAAATTCGTTCAGCGGCAAGAAAAAAAGTTGCAGGACAACATTCCGAAAGTCAGATGATAGAAGGGATACAGACTTTATATTTTGAAACGCTAAAGTCTTTTTAAATAGGGTTGTATAATATCTTTACAATCAATAATTAGAAGAACGAGACAAAGAAATAATATTTTTAAGAGTTTGAAAAAATACTTGAGATGATATTTTAAATTAGTCCCTACAAAAAGGAATTGTAAAAAAAAGACTAAAAAGAAAGTAGGATGTTAAGCATTTTAATAACCCATTATAACAGGCCAAAGGCATTGAAAAAATGTATTGATGCATTTAAGGAAGTACTTACAAAAGAAACCAAATTTGAAATCGTGGTTTCTGATGACGGAAGCCCTCCAAGTGTACAGAATCAATTTAAAAAATTACCTATTGACAAATTAGTATTATCAGCTTCAAACAAAGGCTTAACCTCAAACTTAAATACGGGAATTAGAAATTGTTCTGGAGATTATATTTTGTACTGTCAAGAAGATTTTATACCTAAAACGGAACTGAATGAGAATTTGCAAGAAATATTGCAGGTATTGGATTCTCGAAAGGCAGATATGGTACGTATGAAAGCTAATTATACATTTCCGAAACTGTTTGGTTTAACGGAAAATATAAAACTGATACCAAAGTTTTCTTGGAAAAACTTTTATTATAATACATTCCAATATAGCGACCATCCTTTTATAACAACTAGCTCTTTTTTTAAAACCTATGGTTATTTTTTAGAAAATACGAGTGGGGCGTATGGAGAAAACGAATATGCCATACGCATTATGAAATCTAATGCAAAAATTGCTATTATGGATACGCATCTTTTTAAGGATAATTTAAATACTACTTCAGTAATCGAAAAACATGAAGTGAGAAAAAAAAGAAGATTTTTAAAAAAAATAGGTGCCCATAAACTGGTTAGGGCTGTCAGGCTTCATTTGGAATATGTATTATACAATCCCAAAAAAAGAGGTTTAATTACGCTCAAAAATAAACGTATAAATTAAAATGAAAATAGGCCTCGTCATACCTAATACCCCCGGCTATTCCGAAACTTTTTTTACTTCAAAAATAAAAGGGTTGCAAGCGCAAGGATTTGACGTATGCCTGTTTTGCCAACATAATAAAGATGGTTTTAATCTTTGCCCGGTACAATTTGCACCCAAGGTATTTTCCAATCCGGTATTACAAGGCTGGTATTTTATAAAAGAATTTTTGTTATTGTTACCGTATTTGTCAAGGGTAATCCGTTATGTTAAACTGGAGCGAAAGGAAGGAACGGGGCTGTTTCAGCTTTTAAAAAAAACATACCTCAATGCCCATCTATTAAAAGCAAAGCTGGATTGGCTCCATTTTGGTTTTGCCACGCAAGCCTTGGGAAGCGAAACTGTGGCTAACGCTATTGGTGCGAAGATGGCGGTGAGCTTTCGGGGGTTTGATGTAAACGTATACCCAGTTAAAAACCCGGGATGTTATAATAGACTATGGAAATATGTGGACAAAGTACACAGTATTTCTCGTTACCTTTTAAAAAAAGCAAAGGGAATGGGACTTTCACCAGAAACACCATCAACTATTATTACGCCTGCTGTCCAAATGGCATCATTGCCCAAACCACAAACCGTTGATTTTAACAATACACTTAAATTTGTAACCATTGCTCGGCTTAGCTGGATAAAAGGGTTGGATATTGCCATAGCCGCAATGAAAGTTTTAAAAGAAGAGGGGATACAATTTAAATATCATATTATTGGTGAAGGAGATAAAAGCCATACCGAACGGTATAAATTTATGGTTTATGAACTTGGGTTACAAAAAGAGGTCTTATTTTGCGGAAAACAATCCCATAAGGAGACATTACAAAATTTAAACTCGGCACATGTGTATGTACAACCTAGTCTAAATGAAGGGTTTTGTAATGCGGTATTGGAAGCACAAGCATTGGGTAGGTTAACAATCGCATCGAATGCAGGTGGATTACCTGAGAATATTGTAGATGGCAAGACCGGTTGGCTTTTTGAAACACATTCGTCAAAATCATTGGCAGAAACAATCAAAAAAGTGGTAGCATTACCCCCAGAGCAGCAAGCAATAATCGCTCAAAACGCTCAGCAACGAGTACAGAAAGAATTTACTATTGAAAAACAACAAAAGGAGTTTTTAGATTTTTATGAATTGTGATTTAATAAAAAATAAATTGATTGATCAGCATCGCATCAGTATATAGTAATGTAACGAAAATTGAATTACACCCTTTAGGGACGGTAAAAATAATTGAATTTTCGGCTTTTTCTTTCTCGCCAGCCCTAAAAGGTGAAGAAAAGACCTGAAATTAAGATATTCGTACTATAGCGTTTAATTAATAAAGGAAAACCACAAAGGCAAGAAAGATACTAAAAAAGACACTGAACGGTTATTTGTAAGCTCTGTGCGCTCTGTGGCAATTTCATCACAATAAAGAAATGAATAAAAACCCTAATGTAAAGGTGGCTGCGTGATCCCGATTTTTCATCGGGACTTTATCGAAACCACGAAGCTATAAATTAACAAATTGAAGAATACCTGAAATTGAAACTCTATTACCCAAAATCACACTACTGCAAAGGCCATAGGAATTTTCTTTTTCCATTGTTGAAACCTTTCATAAAAGCCAAAGGTTTTACCGATGCACAACGTATTGCTTTATATAAGGTTTCCGAAAAGGATTTTGATTTTACGGATACCTTGGAAAAAGCCGATGTGGTACTCCTTACCATGGCTTGGAATTATTACCTGAAAACAAAACAAACAGGGTCGGCTATTTCATGTATTGAAGCGTGTACCAATGCAAACAAAAAAGTAATAGTGCATAACGTAGGGGATTTTGGGGTACGGATTCCTTATTTTAAAAACCTTATTGTACTTCGATCCAGTGGTTACAGGTCAAAATTTACTAAAAATGAATTTGCACTCCCGATTTTTATTGCAGATCCTTTACAAAAATACTATACTACAAATCAGGTGTTCCAAAGACCGTACACATTAAAACCGGTAATCGGGTTTTGTGGGCAGGCCAATAGCTCCCTGTTTAATGCAATAAAAGAAAAATCGCGGACTGTACTCCGAAACTTTAAAAGTTATCTGGGCCTTTCAAAAGCTGAACCCCAACACGTACTTTCCACTTCGTTTTTAAGGGCTTTAATTTTAAAAACCTTGCAACAATCACAAGTTGTTTCAACAAATTTTATACTTCGGAAGAAATACCGTGCCGGGGTAACGACAGATAAGGATGCCCATAAAAGTACCATGGAGTTCTATGGCAACTTAAAAAACTCCGATTATGTGGTCTGTGTGCGTGGGGCGGGCAATTTTTCGGTCCGTTTTTACGAAACGCTGGCCATGGGGCGTATTCCTGTTTTTATCAATACCGATTGCGCACTGCCTTTAGACGAAGTGATTCCGTGGAAAAAACATGTGGTATGGGTGGACTATAAAGAACGCCATATAGTAGCTAAAAAAGTTAACGAATTTCATAAAGCATTATCCGAGGCAGATTTTATAGCTTTACAGCAAACCAATAGAGACCTATGGAAAGACTATTTAACGATGGGAGGTTTTTTTAAAGAGGTGTTTAGAAACTTAAATTAATTTTGCTGACTTATCTATGCTTTTCACTTTTTTAAAATACCTGCAACCCACACATTACTTTCAATTGTATAAAAAAGATGGTACTAGTGTTTTTCCGGTACCTTCAGAGTTACCTAAAGAGGTTGTAAAGCAATTAGAAGTCAACCCAAACTTTAAAACGGAGCAGGCAAAGGAATATGATTTGTCTTGGCAAGCTTTGCAAAAAGGATATATAGGGAATACAAATACGTATAATGGATTTGAAAACTTACCAATAACCGATGAATATATCTTTATTCGTCTTTATTTTCACCCAGCTTGGGTTTTATATGTGTTGTTAATCCGTTTAATTAGTTTTAAAAACCCATTTATTGAACTACCGGCTTGGTATGGTAGTAGAAAAATTAAAAGAAGTGAGTACGTACAACGTCCCTTGCACCAACCCAAGTGGGAGCGGGAATCCCAAAAAAATACGTTTGAAGCTGAAAAAGTAAGCGTTATTATCCCTACGTTAAATCGCTATACGTATTTAAAAGATGGATTGCATGACCTGGAAAAGCAGACGCACACAAACTTTGAAGTAATCGTGGTAGATCAGTCAGAACCCTTTCAAGAGGGGTTTTATGATCAGTTTTCGTTACAACTTCAGGTAATTTACCAAAAGGAAAAAGCATTATGGTTAGCGCGTAATGTGGCAATAGAAAAATCTAACAGTGACTTATTGTTATTATTTGATGATGATAGCCGAATAGAAACAGACTGGATTGAAAACCACTTGAAGTGTATGGAGGTTTTTAATGCGTCTATCTCCTCCGGGGTTTCTATATCGCAGTCTGGAGCTTCAGTACCTGAAAATTATTCTTTTTTTCGAGTATCCGATCAATTGGATACCGGGAATGTTTTAATAAAAAAAGAAGTGTTTAGAACAATCGGTCTGTTTGATAGACAGTTTGAGAAACAGCGAATGGGCGATGGAGAATTTGGGCTACGGGCTTATTTAGAAGGTTTTTTAAACGTTTCGAATCCCTATGCTGGCCGGTTGCACTTAAAGGTAGGCTCTGGAGGGCTTCGCGAAATGGGCAGTTGGGACGGGTTTAGGCCTAAAAAGTGGTTTGCACCGCGACCTATCCCAAGTGTACTGTATTTTTTTAGAAAGTATTTTGGGGCAAAGCGAACAATATATTCCTTGTTCCGTTTTGTACCTTCATCTATTATGCCATACCGATTTAAAAAAAATAGGGCAATGCTGGTAGTCGGTAGTGTTATTTCGGTTGTATTGTTTCCGCTTATCTTGGTTCAAGTACTTCGGTCGTGGTTTCTGGCTTCAAAAAAAATAAAGCAAGGAAGTTTAATTAAAGAGCTGGACTCATGAAAGTGTTACAAGTTATAGACCAATTGAACGTAGGGGGAGCCGAACGCGTGGCGGTAGATTTGTCTATTATGCTAAAAGAAGAAGGGGTTGATATTGACTTTCTAAACTTGTTGCAACCTTCAGAACTTGATGAAGAACTCACCAAAAACCATATTCAAGTGAAGTATTTGAATAGAAAAAACAAGTACAACCCTTTTTTGGTGCTACAGTTATTTTTTCTTTTAAACAGCTATTCAATTATTCATGTTCATTCCCGGCATGTACTGGGATATGTAGGCTTAACGTTTTTTATTCCTGGTTTTTTGCGCAAGTATAAGGTTGTTTTTCACGATCACTACGGAACTATCGAAACGGATAAAGCGATATCCTATTACTTAAAAAAGTGCATTAAAAGCTGTAGTGCGTATATTGGCGTCAGTCACAAATTGGTTGCTTGGGCTAAGGAACATACCCTTAATAATTCCGTTTACTTATTAGAAAATGTTGTTAGGAAGAGAAAAAGTATAAAAAAAGTTGATACGAAAAGTGCCATCATCGTTGTTGGTAATTTTAGGGAACAGAAAAACTATGAATTTCTATTATCTATTGTTGAAAGACTTCCCGCCAGTATTTCATTGGACCTATACGGGGCAATTGTTGACAGGGAGTATTTTGAAAAAATAGAAAAACAGATAGACTCATTAAATCTTAAAAACCAGATTAGGGTTATTTATGATGAAAAAAATACGCTTGCCGTACTGCCAAATTATAAAATGGCCATCCATTGTGCAACATCAGAAACCGGGCCTCTTGTAGCTATCGAGTATATGTCGCAGCATATTCCATTTATTATGTTTAATACTGGAGCTGTAGCAAAAAAAGTAAAGGAGCATAAATATGAATTGATAATGGATACCTTTGATGCTATAAAGTGGGCCGAAAAAATAGTGAATGTTTTAGAAGATAAAAACTATTTTGAGCAGCTTAAAAAGAAAGTAGGTTTACTTTATAAAAATTATTTTTCAGAAAAAAAATACGTGTCCACATGCATGGAGATTTACCAAAATACGATACACTCTTAGTAGTTTCAGATACGGCACTTTTTGAAAAAGAAGGAAAAACCTACGGTTTTGGCCCCGTTGTAAAGGAACTAGAGGCCATGTTGGATTTATTTAAACAGATAACGTGGATTGGTTTTAAACGGCAGGATCAACATAGTAATGACTCTTTTCTTCCTGTACCTTCAGAAAAAATTGAGGTTGTATTCTTAGACCCTGTTGGTGGCACTACAGTTAGGGACAAACTTTCAGTTGTAAAGAAATATCCTTTTATGTGGAACGTAATTGATTCAGAAATAAAGAAACATACCTACATTCATTGTCGCGCTCCATCTAACCCTGCTTTTATTGCAATGCAACTTTCAAAAAAATATCCAAAAAAACAATTTTGGTTTAAATATGCCGGTACGTGGGTAGAAGGCGCCCCTTGGTTTTATAGCTTACAACGTAGGTTGTTAAAAAAAACCAGTGCAAATTGTATTGTAACGGTCAATGGCGACTGGAAGCAACAATCATCGAGAATATTATCTTTTGAAAATCCGTGTTTAACTAAAAAAGACAGAGAAACAGGAAAAGAAAATGTAAAAAACAGGCAGTATGCCCAAAGCAAAAAATATTGTTTTGTAGGAGGGTTAAACGAGAACAAGGGAATCCTTTTGTTACTACAGGCACTTGAAAAAATAGAGAGTGACTTGTTTAGTGAGCTTCATATAGTAGGCGATGGCCCGTTAATGGAACTGGTACGATCCAAAACATTGGAGTTGAACCATAAAATAGTGTTGCATGGGGCATTAACAAGAAAACAAGTATTTGCGGTTTACAAAGAATGTCATTTTATCATACTGCCCTCTAAAAGTGAAGGGTTTCCCAAAGTAATAGGAGAGGCTATGAATTTTGGATGTATTCCTATTGTATCAAATATTTCATGTATTAATCAATATGTTGTTGATGAAACTAATGGATTTTTGATAGAACCGAGTACTGTAAAGACTATAAAAAAAGCAATCCAAAGAAGTTGCTTGGTTTCAGAAGAAAAATTTAATGATATAATTAGCTTAAATTTTAATCTTGCTGAAAAATTCACCTATTCGCATTATATGGAAAGAATACAAAATGATATTTTTAAAAACCTTTAAGTAAACACATTATAAAAGCAGTACGTACATATACATACCTTCAGTTATTAGTGTTGCATATAGCAATAGGATATACTATTTATATGTTTGAATTTACTTCAAAATTTATTTTACTTGGGGCGATTTGCTTTTTTTTATATCAAATTATCAGGAAAGGCAATAAAAATGATGAGGTATTAATAGCAGCTGCTTACATAACGGGCTTTGAGGTTTTTTCAAGGATGACCGGTGGGGCTTTTACGTATGAGTTTGCCAAATATGCAGTGATCGGGTTTCTTGTGATGGGCATGTTTTACAGAGGGTTTACCCGGACATCGTGGCCATATGTGATTTATCTATTTTTATTGGTGCCCGGTATTTTATTTTCGGCTATAAACCTGAATTATAGTACCGATGTAGGAAACACTATTGGCTTTAATTTAAGTGGCCCCGTGTGTTTGGGAATTTCGGCTTTGTATTGCTATGACCGTAAGATACCAAAAAAACGGTTAGCGTCTATTTTGCAGGCATTGCTATTACCAATTATTAGTATAACGATATATTTATATTTTTTCACCCCTAGTATTCGAGATGCCTTGCAAGGTACTTCATCTAATTTTGCAGCTTCTGGTGGCTATGGGCCCAATCAAGTGGCAACGGTTTTGGGGTTGGGAATGTTTGTTCTTTTTACTCGGTTATTGACCATAAAAAATAATCTTATAAATAGTATAGACTTATTACTATTAGCTTTAGTAAGCTTTAGAGGGATTATAACGTTCTCTAGAGGCGGTATTATTACAGCTGCGGTTTGTACAATTGTCTTTTTAGTATTCTATTATTTTTCGTCTAAAGCAATATCTAAACGAAACATAGTATTAAAGGTGGGTGTAACCTCCTTGGTTATATTTGGTATTTGGGTTATTTCTTCTATATCAACATTAGGGCTAATCGACAAACGATATTCAAATGAAAATGCTGCCGGAGAGCTCAAAGAAGACATAACTACCGGGCGAAGTAGGTTAATAGCTTCCGAATTAGAGGCTTTTTATGAGTTCCCAATTACAGGAATAGGGATAGGAAAGGTAAAGGAATATCGTAAAAAAAGAACAGGTAGAGGTTCGGCAACACATAATGAAATAAGTAGATTGCTTTCTGAACATGGGATTTTAGGTGTTATTGCTATTTTAATTTTAGTGATTACTCCGGTTTTATTTTGGTTTACCAATCAAAGAAACCCATACCTGTTTGCTTTTTTAGCTTTTTGGTTTTTAACCATTAATCACTCTTCCATGCGTATTGCAGCCCCAGCATTTATATATGGGTTGGCGTTATTAAACTTTACCTATGAAAAAAAGAAGAAACCTACTATACATAGGAAATAAACTTTCCAAAAAAGGAAATACGATCAGCACGATTGAACACTTGGCGGGTAAACTACAAGAAGAAGGTTTTGTTGTAAAAACGGCCTCCTCGGTACAAAGTAAACCACTTAGAATGGTTGATATGTTGTATTGTGTATATAAAAACAGAATGTGGGCAGACCTTGTTTTAATAGATACTTACAGCACGTTAAACTTTCAGTATGCAGTGCAAATTGCTTCACTATGTCGCTTTCTTAACCTACCCTATATTCCAATTTTACATGGGGGTAATTTACCTTCTCGACTTCAAAAGAGTAAAAGACAAAGTAGAAAGTTATTTGGCAACGCAAAGACCAATGTAGCTCCATCACTTTATTTATATGAAGCTTTTAAAAAAGAAGGATTTAAAAATTTGACACATATTCCCAATACCATTAAAATTGAAAACTACCCTTTTTTGCTTCGCAATAACATTCAGCCAAAACTCCTTTGGGTCCGTTCTTTTTCTGAAATTTATAATCCCATGTTAGCAATCCAAGTATTAGAAAATTTGATACATACGGGTTATAAAAAAGCAGAACTTTGTATGGTTGGTCCTGAAAAGGATGGTTCCTTAGCTAGGTGTAAAAAGTATGTAGACCAAAAAAAGCTGCCTGTAACTTTTACTGGCAGCGTGGCCAAAACTGAGTGGATACAAAAATCACAAGCCTATGATGTATTTATCAATACCACAAATGTCGATAATACCCCGGTGAGTGTTATTGAGGCGATGGCATTAGGTCTTCCAGTGGTATCTACCAATGTAGGCGGAATGCCGTATTTGATTTCTCATAAAAAAACAGGCTATTTAGTTCCGCCTAATTCCAAGGAAAAACTTACCGAGGCTATTAAATACCTGCTACATAATCTAAATGAAACAACTACAGTAACAATGAAAGCCAGAAGCGCTGTAGAACAATTTGATTGGGAAAAAGTAAAAAAACTTTGGAATAATACCTTGCAGGGCTAAATGATTTTTAACTTTACGGAACTTAGTAACGTATGGTAATCTATTTTACAACTTGATATAAATCCTTAACACAAGCATATTACATACTTAAAATGAATTTTAACAAAGAACAAATTGGTATTGTAATTCCATATTATAATGCAAGTGCACAAATAGAAAAGGTAGTGCAGAAAGCATTACAGTTTAGCTCTAATATTGTTATTGTAGATGACTGTAGCCAAGAAAAATTACCCAAACAGATACATCAAAAGTCTAACGACATTACAGTTTTACAATTAGATAAAAACGAAGGGGTCGGTGGGGCTACCAAACGAGGGTTTGCTTATCTTGAATCGATGCCACATGTAAAAGTAGTTGTTAAACTAGACGCCGATGACCAAATGGATACCCATTACATTCCACAATTGGTACAACCGATATTGAACGGAACCTATGATTTTGTTAAAGGAAATCGGTTTCGTGACTTTAAAGCGCTTAAAAACATGCCCTGGAATCGCCGCTTTGGCAACCTCTTTCTTTCTTTCTTGAGTAAAGTAGCTACAGGATATTGGAATTGCTTTGACTTTAACAATGGTTTTTTTGCTATTGCAACAAGAAGCTTAAAACTAATAGATAAGAGTTCGGTTGCTAACAACTATTTTTTTGAAACCTCTCTCATTGCCGAATTGTATTTTCATAAAGCTAAAATTAAGGAAATTGCCATGCCGGCCATTTATGGTGAAGAAACATCAAACATGAAAATAGGTTATATGCCTTTTATTTTTAGTGCTAATCTGTTTAAAAAGTTCATTTCGCGTATTTGGAAAGCATATTTTGTCTACAATTTTAACATAGGAACATTGTATATCATATTTGGTCATTTGCTGTTTTTTGGAGGCGTTATTTTTGGAGGAATTAACTGGTATCATTATGCTAATAATAATACCTTGACACCTGTAGGAACCATTATGATAAGTGCATTGCTTATAATATTAGGCTTTCAATTAATGCTTCAAGCTATACAATTTGATATCATCAACACACCCCATGAAAAGCAAGACGATTAGCTATCTAAAAATGAAATTAGCTTCTTAACCCTTAATTTTTTTCTACTTTTACAAGATAACCCCAATCAATGGCCCAAAAGGGAAACATTCATTTTGAAATTTCCGAACGAAAAATCCTATTGCGTATTTTCGATATCGTAAGTGTGCTTTTATTGCTGTATGGAATAGGACAGGTTTTTAACTTTGATTATTTTAAAATAAACGCTCAGCATTGGGTGTGGTCTATTGTGTTGGCACTGTACCTTACCGTTTTTGCCACAATTTTTGAATTGTATAACCTGCAAAAAGCCAGTAAATTAGAAACTGTCACCCAGAATATAATACTTACAGCATCGGTAACGGTTCTGTTTTATTTACTAACTCCTTTTTATACACCCACTTTACCAGCCAATCGGTTGCAGATTCTTTACTTTTTCTTTGCCATTAATGTTGCTTTATTTGTGTGGCGCTACGCCTATATAACGTTTATTTCGGCACCTCGATTTTTTAAACGTGTGTTGCTTATTAGTAATTCAGAAGACATAGAATGGGTGGTCAGTTCCTTAGAAAAGTCGGATCCCAATTACAGGGTAATAGGATATATAAACACAGGAACTAAAAAATACGAGACCGATACGTTAATTGAATTTGACAGTCTTTCAGTATCAGAAACGGTTGAAAAACATACCATTTCAGAAATTGTGGTAGCGCTCTCAAAAACAGAAGAAATGACAGCTCTGCTGAACAATAAATTAATTTCTTTGCTGGAAAAAGGAGTGCCTATTAAAGAATATACCAATGTATATGAAGAGTTAAACCGAAAAGTTCCTATACAATTTATAGCTGATGACTTTTACCGGTATTTTCCGTTTAGTCGGAGTAACCAAAATAAATTATACCTGTTTTTTCATCGATTGATGGATTTATTCCTTTCGGTTATCGGTTTGGTATTTGGACTACTGATTTCTCCTTTTATCATAATAGGAAATTTAGTAGGAAACAGGGGACCGGTTTTTTATAAACAAAAGCGTGTGGGTAGAAACGGAGAATCGTTTAAAATTTATAAACTACGAAGCATGATCCTTAATGCTGAAAAAGGAGGAGCTCAATACGCTCAAAAAAAAGACATCCGAATTACCCCTTTCGGAAAATTTTTAAGGCGAACCCGTATTGATGAAATACCACAGTTTATCAATGTGATTAAAGGAGATATGAGTGTGATAGGTCCAAGGCCAGAACGTCCTGAATTTGTAGAAACCTTATCGCACCAAATTCCTTTTTATGAAATACGACATTTAGTAAAACCGGGTGTTACCGGTTGGGCACAAGTAAATGCCAAATACGGAATGACGCAAGAGGATTCCTTTGAAAAACTACAATACGATCTTTACTACATTAAACGCCGAAGCTTTTTCTTGGATAGTAAAATTATCCTAAAAACCCTAAGTACGATTATTTTTTTCAGAGGACAATAACTTAGTTGGCAGTATTCAGCGCTTCGACTCACTTCGACTTCGCTCAGTACAGGCCGCTCAGGACAAGTGTTTAGTAAATAGTAAAATGGCTATATTTTAAAACCAATATTAAAATAGAGGTGGCTGAGTGCTTTTCGTTTTTTTTTACAATAATATAATCATTGCTTAAATAACATAAAACGAAAAGTGTATCGAAGCCACCGGTTTTATTCCCTTTTTAAATATCCAATCAAGAAAATATACCGGATAGCCAAAGCAACGAATAAAGGAATTAAAGCAGTTGCAAAAACTTGCACTCCCGTTATCCAATGGACCATTAATAACCCTAATAATACGATTAAAAAGAATACATATTTGCGTAACCATTGTTTTGGAAAACGCTTTGCAATAACCCCTATTAACAACAGACTGAGTGGAAACGCCCACAATAAATTATAATTATTAGCCGTGGCGGTATGATCGGTCGCTACCCATAATAACAATAAAAACACACCAATTAAGCTAGTGATTAAAAAGATAGTTGCATCCATTAAACGACTTCGGGTATTGTTTTTCCGGTCTTTAAAAGTTATAAAAATGATTAAAACTCCAAGTAGTCCAAAAATAAATAGCGGACTCGTAAAAAAGAAGGAATTATTTTCAGTAGGATTATTTTTAAATAGAGTAGTGGTGTTTTGCACCAATTTTTCTTTGCTGCCGTTTCGAGTAATTATGGCTGTTTCTGCAGCTTTAAAAATATAATTGGGTAAAAATTGATATTCCCAAGCAGAAGCTTTTTTGTCAATTACAGCACCCAAAGCCACATCTATTCCCATACTTCCCCAAGTGTTCCAATGCAAGTTTTTCTGAATTAACTCTCGGAAGGTCTGCTCTTCTTCCACAAAATCGTCGTTATACGCTAGCTGTTCGCCTAAAACCTCTTTAAGCACATCGCGAATTTTCGTAGCGCAATTTTCGTAAAAGAAATCGTATTTGTACTTTCGATTTTCTGGTTTGGCATTATTCTGAAGAAAATTAAAAACGGCTTGTTTTTCAGAATAGGTTAAATTGAGTGTTTGCTGTTTCACCCATCGATTTTGCGCTACATAACTTTCATAAAATGGCTGATACCTCCGAACATCAAGTTGATACAATAACTTTCCTCTTGCAAATTTGGTGTAAAAATTAGGCGTATTAAAGTCGTACACGCCATAATTATATACAACATCAAAACCATAGGTTTCATCTCGAACTCGCAACGCATTATGCCCAAACTTATCGTATAATTGATTGCCAGGACCAATGGTTAAAATACTTACTTCGGCACTTTCAGAAAGGGACGTGTATTGTGCTTTTACTGAAGTATTCAGAAAAAAGAATACTATTACTGTAAAAAGGTATAGGGGTTTGGAAAAGTAACGTTTTGCGTTCAGAACAGTAGATTTTTTAAATTACTAGATCAAAAATAAGCTTTCTTTATATATTTCAGAAAATTTTAAGAAGTTGAATTTTCTGTGAAGAGCCAATTATTTTTTCTGGTGCCTTAGTAGCGCGACGAGAGGAGTGTGGCGATGTACTGAGCCCTTCGACAAAAGCTCAGGATAAACTAAAGTCGAAGTACATCGAAGGCACTTTCAAGTCAGGTCGAGTGATTTTGATTGGCCTGTAAGGACAAACAAAATAGTATCGAGACCTCAAGACCTATCTAAAAACGCTCCAATCCAGTTTCAATGAAAAGACATTAGAATATAAAGCGGCACTTTGGTCGCCAATATCGGTCAAGGCGTAATCTACCTGAATTCCTTTGTATTTAAAACCAACCCCAATATTGGGCTGAAAACCTACCGAATCACTTCCATCCAGTTGTTGAATATTCTGGAAATTACCAACTCCGGCGCGTATAAATACTAAATCGATATAGCCAAATTCAAGTCCAGCAGCGGGTGTCATACTGGTAAAAGAAGTAGAAAAAATATCATTGGTTTGAGCGAAACGGAAATTAAAATCTACTTCGGCCAATAGCGAAAAGTCATAATGGAATACAAACTTTCTAGAAACACCTAATTGCAGTTTTGGAATGGTAATTTCAGTAGTTTCAGGTAATTCTTGATTCTGTCCTTCCACAGCGCCTTGTATGGTAGCAAATTCGTCTTCATCAATGCTCCAGGCATTAAACGTGGTTGTTATGTCACGGGCCATTAAACCAAAACGCCAGTCGCCAGTTGTAAATTGAAGCCCAGCATCAAAACCAAAGCCCCATGAGGAAGCAAAATCACCGATAATACGTCTAATAACTTTTGCATTTACTCCAACATTCAGTCCATCTAAAGGCAACGCTCGGGCATAGGAAAAAGTAACCCCGTAATCAGTTGTAGAGAACAGGCTAATACGGTTGTAATCAATATTTCCTTGATCATCTATAAGTTGTGTGGTGTTTAAAATATCATCGACTCCAAAGCGAATCACCGATAAAGCCACAACACTTTTATCGTCAAGTGGCATCGCAAAAGCGGCATAATCGTAATTGGCAATATTGGCGAAGTAAGAGGCGTGCATTAAAGAAAGTTGATTGTCTTCTACAGCAACTAAACCTGCAGGATTCCAGTAGCCTGAATTTACATCGGCTGAAGAAGCTGTAACGGCATTGGCCATGCCAAAAGCCGCGGCATCGACTCCAATATTCATAAACTCATTCGAGTATTTTCTCGTGGTTTGTGATTGAACTGCCAGTGTAGTTACTAAAAAGAGTAAAAGTAAATTCTTCTTCAAGCTTATAATTTTGCGCAAATATCCTACAATTTTACACAATAGTAAACTATAATTTTAGCTACATATTGTATTTATAATCGGTTAGACGGAAATACTTTGCTATTTTTACAAACAGACAACCATAATATGATAAAACAGATACCTAACATCATCACGTCGTTAAATTTACTTTGCGGAAGTGTAGCCGTACTTTTCGCTGTTTCGGGCGATTTGATAACCGCTTCGTTCTTCGTGTTCTTCGGAATCTTTTTCGATTTTTTTGACGGTCTCGCCGCACGGGTTTTCAATGCACAAAGCGATGTTGGACTAGAACTAGATTCGTTAGCCGATATGATCACGAGCGGATTGGCTCCAGCAATTGTAATGGTTCAACTGTTATCGGAAGCTACATTGGGTCACACCCTAATCATTACAGATATCTTTTCTGAAGATAGCTGGAACAGCGGTTTCAATACTTATATTCCTTTTATTGGGCTACTCATTGCAGTTGGTTCGGCGTATCGGTTAGCAAAGTTTAATGTCGATACGCGTCAAACGAGTAGCTTTATTGGATTGCCCACCCCGGCAAATGCGCTATTAATTTTAAGCCTACCATTAATACTACACTTTCAATATTTTGAAGGAATAGAAGCGGTGATTCTAAACCCGTGGGTTTTAATTGGGTTAACCTTGCTAAGTTGTATCCTTTTAAATGCAGAAATTCCATTGTTTGCGTTAAAGTTTAAAACATGGGATGTCAAGAGCAATCTGGTACGGTATGTTTTTATTTTAATTTGCCTATTGGCAGTATTCCTCTTAAAATTTATAGCGATTCCAGTTATTATTGGGATTTATATTTTGCTCTCCCTTCTTTCGAATAAAAAATAATCACTCTGCTTTCTTTTGTTTCTACGGAGGAATACAATTGGTTTAGTATATGATAAAGTAAGGTTAAACTATACTATTTACTTACTTCTTACTATAGGATTGATTATTTTACTAAAAAGAAAAAAATAAACTATGAGTGAAGTAAAAGCATATGCAGCGCACGCTGAAAAAGAAAATTTAAAGCCCTTAGATATTGAAAGGCGAAATGTAAACCCAACCGACGTAGAAATTGATATTCTCTACTGTGGCGTTTGCCATAGTGATATCCATACGGTAAATGACGATTGGGGTGGAGCAAAATACCCAGTTGTTCCTGGACACGAAATCGTGGGCCGTGTTTTAAACGTGGGTGATAAAGTAAAAAACTTTAAAGAAGGCGATTTAGTTGGAGTAGGGTGTATGGTAGATTCTTGCCAAACCTGTGATTCTTGTAAAGAAGGATTGGAACAATACTGTGAAAATGGAGCTATCATGACTTATGATGGTAAAGACAAACATTTGGGCGGTCATACCTTTGGAGGTTATTCCGAAAAAATAGTAGTGGATAAAGAATTTGTATTATCTATTCCTGAAAACATCGATATTAAAGCAACAGCACCTTTATTATGTGCTGGTATAACCACTTGGTCACCCTTACAACATTGGAATGTGAAAAAAGGTGATAAAGTGGGTGTAATTGGCTTAGGTGGTCTAGGCCATATGGGTGTAAAATTTGCACACGCTATGGGAGCACACGTAGTTATGATTACTACATCGCCTTCCAAAAGTGGAGATGCTAAAAGCTTAGGAGCTGATGAAGTTCTGATTTCAAAAGACGAAAAGCAAATGCAAGAGCACGCTAATTCTTTCGACTTCTTACTGAATACCGTTCCAGTTGGTCACGATACCAACCCATACATTGCATTACTAAAACGAGATGCCACGATGGTACTTGTAGGAGCAATTGAACCGTTAGACCCTATTCACGGTGGTGGTTTAATTTTAGGACGCAAGCGTGTAGCGGGATCTGTAATTGGTGGAATAAAAGAAACCCAAGAGATGTTAGATTTTTGTGGTGAACATAACATCACCTGTGATGTGGAAATGATTGATATTCAAAATATCAATGATGCTTACGAACGAGTGGTAAACTCCGATGTAAAGTACCGATTTGTTATTGATATGAAATCGTTAAAAAACTAAGTAGTAAGTATTAGAAAAGTAAAACCCCGAAACAAAATTTTGTTTCGGGGTTTTTTATTGATTAATAGTTCTTGAAAATAATTTTAAATTTCCAGAACTGAATTAGACCGCCTTAAAGTTACTTATAAGTTTAGTCTAATGTCTATCATCTAAAAGCGCAGCGGTCTTTTATCTTAGTCGGACACGACTAATTATTAATCTTGAAATAATTTTTTCTTCCGAAGTTCAAAATTCTGTCCTAAATATACTTTACGCACCATTTCATCATTGGCAAGATCTTCCGGTTCGCCGTGTTTTAAAATACTCCCTTCAAACATTAAGTACGTACGGTCGGTAATGGCAAGGGTTTCCTGTACGTTGTGGTCGGTAATAAGAATACCAATGTTTTTGTCTTTTAATTGTGCTACAATGCGCTGTATGTCTTCTACTGCAACAGGATCAACCCCAGCAAAAGGTTCATCTAATAAAATAAAATGTGGATCGGTTGCTAAAGCACGGGCAATTTCAGTACGACGACGTTCGCCACCACTTAACAGATCGCCACGACTTTTTCGAATATGGCTTAACCCAAATTCTTCAATAAGCGACTCCATTTTCATGAGTTGCTCTTTTTTGGATAACTTAGTCAATTGCAATACACTTAAAATATTGTCTTCAATACTCAGCTTTCTAAAAACAGAAGCTTCTTGCGCTAAATAACCAATCCCGTTTTGCGCGCGTTTATACATCGGGTATTTGGTAATATTGGTTCCTTCTAAAAATATTTGACCGCCATTAGGCTTTATTAAGCCCACAATCATATAAAAAGAGGTGGTTTTACCGGCTCCGTTAGGCCCTAATAAACCTACAATTTCCCCTTGGTTTACTTCAACAGTAATTCCCTTAACGACTTTACGGCCTTTATAGGACTTGACAAGGTTTTCGGCTTTTAGCTTCATAAGCTGCTTTGTGGTTTCAAAATTTTGGTAAAGATACTTAAAATTAAAGTGAAGAATATAGTAGCTTATTTTTTCTGAAGAAATAATATAGAGGTTCTAAAAACAAGAAAAGCCATATCATCGTATTGCTACCTTGATATGGCTCCTTGTGAAACCCGTCGTTGCCAGCTCATTTTTTACAATGTAAAGCAAGTTTATTAAACCCTCGCAGCTGTGACACGATTTCAACAGTCGAGAACAAATTTTTTAGAATGGATTGTATTATAAAATATAGTACAACCCTAAAACTTGTCTCTACTTTCCTTAATCTAAAAACTAACTTTCGTAAGATTGTTAGCTTCTCGAACAATTAAAAAAAGATATATAAAGAACGTTACTTTATGTTTTCGAAATGACTGTTACATCATTTTGATAGTATAAATATAAAACGTTTTTTTAAAATAAACAAGAAACATAAATGGTTTAATATTAACAGTTTATAAACATGGGTTGCTAACATTTGTTTATAAAAAAAGCGACCTGAAATAGATCGCTTTTGTTGTTCTTTTAAAAAAGAGAGCTTAGCTACGCTTTTCTCTAATTCTTGCTTTTTTACCAGTAAGACCTCTAAAGTAGTAAATACGTTTTCTACGTACGCTACCTGTTTTGTTGATCTCGATTTTTTGTAGTGCAGGCAAATTCATTGGGAAGATACGCTCCACACCAACAGTACCAGACATTTTTCTAATAGTGAATGTTTGGGAAGTACCTGTTCCTTTAATTTGGATAACAACGCCTCTAAAAAACTGAGTTCTTGTTTTATCACCTTCACGAATTTCATAATACACAGTGATCGTATCACCAGCACCGAATTTTGGAAATTCTTTTTTAGTTACAAATTCGTCTTGAACAAATTTAATTAACGATTCCATTCTTTTGTTTTCTATAGTTCTTGTTTAAAACAACATACACGGTTTTCGCCAGAGGTTGGATTAAAATGCGTGCAAAGATAGCTTTTTTAAAAGAGTAAGCAAATACAAATGTAGAAGATTTTAATTAGATGTTGCATCTCGATGTGACAGATGCTGGATACTGGGTGCTTGAGAGATAAGTCTAACCTTTGTGTTCTTTGAATCTACAAAAATTGATAATGAGTAGATTAATTTTTTTCTTAGTACTGAGGAAATAACCACTACATACCAACGACCAAAGTATAAACCACCACGATCAATAATAAAAGAAGGCTTAACGCTAATAACCGAAGCGACCTGTTTACATTTCTGAATTTATAAGCGGCAATTTTGGAAATAATAAATATTTGTTGTCCCAATTGATGAAACAATTCTTCTTCGTCTAAGCTTATTTTATAGAAGGTTCTTGAGAACTCTTTGATACTTCCAAACTTGGTAACTACATCACCAAAAAAGAACATGTTCTTATCGTATTTAGCCTCTATTCTGGGCATAAAACACCGTATACTGAAATAAATAGAAACCACAGTAGCTGCAAACCATACTCCCATGAGTATATACAAAGTAATATCTTTTGACGCCTGAACAAAAACAGCCCCAATGTTTTGGTAAATAAAATTTAACAATATCCCGTAAAACGAAAGAATTAGCCCAGCTTTTATTTCGGAAGCTTTAATGAGCTCAAACACATAATTAATGCTGCCCCAATAATGATCGACCAATTCCTCTGCATGCGAAGGCCTTTTAACCTGCGCTTCTTTTTCCTTTAATCCCTTTTGTGGGTCGTTTGTTTCCATAATATACTTTATTTAGTTTGTAATTCTGTCCGGTGCCTGAGTGTTCCAACGAAAGGAGGAATGTATCGAAGGCTCATCTCACATAATTTCTACTCCAAGACTTGATAAATCGTCATCGGTTTTGCTTTATTTTTTAATGAAATACTCCCCACTTTTTCACATTTAAAGGATTCTTTCACTTTGTTATAACAATCTTCGCTAATGACAATCTGGTTTTCCTCGGCAGCTCCTTGAAGCCTTGCAGCGGTATTAACCGTATCGCCAATAACAGTGTAATCAAGGCGTTTTAAACTTTCTGAACCAATATTGCCTGTAATCATCTCCCCACTTTTTATCCCGATAGATACCTTGGGCTTAAATTGTAATTGACGTCCAAAAGGTGGCAAGCTGTTTATCTTTCCGCATACGGCAAGTGCAGCATCTATAGATCTATCTAAATGATAATCGCCTGTAAAAACAGCCATTATCGCATCACCGATAAATTTGTCTATATATCCTTTTTGCTCCATGATTTCCTTTACCATTACATCGAAATATGAATTGATTAAAGTAACAACGGTATCTGCTGAGGCCGTTTCGCTAATAGACGTGAAGCCACAAATATCTACGAACATGACCGAGGCTTCAATGGTTTCGTTGGCCATAACGATAGATTCAAACTCCTTCTTGCCCATAAAATTGAGTACATTTTCATCTACATACATTTTCAGGATGTTGTTTTCTTTTACGGCTTGAAGGGTTTCTTTTAAAAGTTTGGCATGCTTGAGGGTTTTTTCCATGGTAAGGGTGAGGTCCTCAAAATTGATGGGTTTTGTAATAAAATCGAACGCTCCACGGTTCATGGCAGTTCTAATGTTTTCCATATCACCATAAGCTGAAACGATTACCGATTTTATAAGTGGACTCAGTTCGTTGAGTTTAGTCAATAGGGTGAGCCCGTCCATTTCAGGCATGTTGATGTCGCTCAAAACAATATCCATTTCGGGTTCGGTTCCTAGTTTTTCGAGAGCAACCCTTCCATTTTCGGCAAAAAAGAACTCATATTCGCCTCCGCGTATCTGTTTTCGGAACTTTTGCTTGATGAGCATTTCCAAATCTGCTTCGTCGTCAACTACTAATATCTTTGCCATAATTTTTAGTTTTAATCTGTTTCAAATAATATGGATTCCATTTTATCAAGTGAAAATTTCTGTCACCCGTAACCCGTCTTACAATCTTACGTCATTTATATTTTTAGTTCAATTAATGAGCGTTCCTATTTCTTTTCGCAAGGATTCAAAATCAATGGGTTTGGTGAAAAACTCCTTGGCGCCACAATCCATTGCCTTTGTGTAATTTTCGGTATCGCCATAGGCAGAAATCATGGAGACATTGATTGTTGGAAATTTCTTTTTTATATGCTCCAACAGGACCAAGCCTGTCATTCCTGGCATATTGATATCTGAAAATACATAAACCACTTCTGGTGGATCTTGCTTTTGTAATATGTCTAAAGCTTCTTGACCAGAGAACGCAAAACTTAATTCCAGTTTCTTGCTCCTAATCTCTTTTCTGAATTTTTGACGGAACAGGGTTTCCACATCTCGTTCGTCATCTACTATTAAAATTTTCATGTCCATAATATGTTTAAATTGGTAAATTGATTATAAATTTTGTAAATGAATTAGCTCCTTTTTTAGACTCTATTTGTAAGCTGCCACCATGGGCTTTTATAATGTCGTTTGTAATGGAAAGCCCTAAGCCCGTACCTTCAGTTCCTCTTTTTGTAGTGAAAAACGGCATTAATATTTTATCCTGAAGCTCCAACGGGATGCCAAGACCATTATCCTGAACTTCGATGATTACAGCATTGTTTTTTTCAAAGGTCTTGATGGTAAGTTTTGGTTGGTAGGTGTCTGCTTCGTTTTTCTTTTGAAGCCGTTCGTACATCGCATCAAAAGCATTGTTGCAAAGATTGAGAATCACACGACTGATATCTTCTATGATAACAGGCACTTTGTGAATGGAGGCGTCCAATTGAAAATTTAAGGATACATTCATCGGTTTTTTACCTGCACGCATGCCATGAAATGCAAGGTTGACATATTCCTTAAGCATGTCATTTATGTTTGAGGCTTCCTTAATGCCATTGCCACCACGGCTATGAAGCAACATAGATTTTACAATACTGTCTGCTCGTGAGCCATGTTCGTGTATTTTCTTTTGGTTTGCTACCACATCATCAAGGATGATTTTAATTTCCTTTTTTTCGGGACTGTTGGGTACTTTTTTAAGTTCCACCAAAATTTCATCGATGAGCTCTAAATTCAATTCAGAAAAATTATTGACAAAATTCAGGGGATTTTTGATTTCGTGGGCGATGCCTGCAGAAAGTTGACCCAAAGAAGCCAGTTTTTCTTGCTGAATTAATTGCTCTTGTGCAGATTCTAATTCTTTTAATGCTATTTGAAGCTTCTCATACGCTTCGGCATTTTGCATGGCCACACCAACGTTGGCAGCAATTGTTTTCAGTAATCGTAAATCGTATTCATTAAAACGATTTTTCTTTTCTGTACTCTGAACACTAATGACCCCAGTAGCAACATCGCCCACAACAATAGGAACACCAATGTATGATTGTACCCACTTTCCCTTTTTTTCAGCTTTAATTTCCTCATACGCCCGTTCCATATCTTCATTAATGAGCAACGGTTCTTTATTGATGATAATTTTTTCTGTAATGCCATTGCCAAACTCCCTCGAATGTGCATCATCTTCGCCATACATATATGGAAAGTGGAGCATATTGGCTTTTTTGTCATGTATTGCCAGATAAACAATATCCGCATTAAAGGTTTGAAGCATCTGATCTCCAATCAATTTAATAAGAGATTTAAGATCGAGTTGGGAAACCAAGGCATGACTGATTTTGTTGACGGTCTGCAATTCGGTGGCACGTTGTTTTGTTTCCTCTAAAAGGCGGGTGGTTTCATTAAAAAGTCGAGCATTTTCTAATGCTACTGTCATACTGTTGGCCAGCGTGCTTAACAATCTAATATCAGATTCTGAAAAGGCATTTTCACTTTCTACATTCTGTAAACTAACATAGCCTCTAACTTCTTTGCCAGCGATCATTGGTACGTAGAGTGCAGATTTAGTAAATTGGGTACCTGGAACAACGGTAGGAACTTCACCTGTAATGGCTGTCCACATGGCATCTACATTTTCATTTAAATAGAGTAGCTCTCTAGATACAATTATTTTTTTTCTAAGCCTGTCAATTGGCCTTGGCTCTAACGTAAACCTGTGGCCGTCTTCAAAAATATAATTGAATTCTTCAAGGCCTTCTTTGTGATTGAACGTTGAAACAGCAACCACTTGGGCATCAAATAAAGATCGTATTCGTTCGCCCACCAGTTCATAGATGCCTTGCATATCCATTTCGGCAACCAAGCCTTGTTGCACACTATTGATAACTGCAAGTTCGGCATTTCGCTGCTCTGCTTCATTAAATAGCCTTGCGTTTTCTAGGGCGACACTCATGCTATTTGCCAGAGTACTCAACAACCGAACATCGGCAGGGTTAAAAGCCTGTTCTTTATCAAGGTTTTGGAGGCTTACACAACCTTTTACAATCTCTCCGACCATGAGAGGAACAAAAAGCATGGATTGTGGCAAGCGTGTGCCAGGAACAGCTACATTTCTTTTACCGGTAATTTTAAAGATTTCCTGATCCACGTTTTCATTTACCAAAAGCAAGGAACGCTTTGTTATAATCCAGTTTCGTAAATGATTTAATGGTCGGGGTTCAGGGTATATTCGTTCACCATCTTCAAACAAATAATGAAAGTGCTCCATGTTTGTATCATGGTCAAAAGAATAAATACCGGTTACTTGTGCATCAAACAGATTACGAATTCTCTCACCAACCAAATCGTAAATTCCCTGCATATCCATTTCGGCAACCAAACCTTGCTGTACACTATTGATTACAGACAGTTCGGCATTTCGCTGTTCAGCCTCATTGAACAGTCGAGCATTTTCTAACCCTACGCTCATACTATTGGCTATGGTTTCTAGTAATTTTACATCATTAGCTGAAAAAGCAAGTTCCCGATCCAAATTCTGAATGCTTACATAGCCAGACACATCGTTTCTAACAACCATGGGAACTAATAAAATTGATTTTGGCAACCTAGTGCCCGGAACCGCTTGGGCTGGTACCCCAGAAATTTTTGCTACTTTTTTGGGAAGATCTTTATCAATTAAAATAAGTTCTTTTTTACCGATCAAGAGTTTTCTTACGGCATCTAATTTCCTAGGTTTTGGATTGATTAGTTCGCCGTCTTCATATAAGAAATTAAAAATTTCCATCTGTCTGTCATGATCTATGGTATAAATACCTACAACTTGGGCATCAAACAAATCCCTGATTTTATCTCCAACCATATTGTAAATTCCTTGCATACCAACCTCTTTGTTGATGGCTTCTTGTATACTGTTCAACAAAGATAGTTCGGCCTCACGCTGTTTTAATTGATGCGTTAGGGAATTCAAGTTGGTTTCCTTTGCTATGTTCTTATTTGGTCGATTCATATAAAACTTTTAAAGGTTTGTATGTTTTTTTAGGTCAGGTAATAAGATGGAAAATATAGTTCCTTTATACAGTTCAGTTTCAACGGTAATCTCACCGCCATGCGCTTTTACAATATCATAACTCATACTTAAGCCCAACCCTGTTCCTTTCCCAGTGGGTTTAGTTGTAAAAAAGGGCTGGTATATTTTATCTAAAACTTGTTTTGGAATGCCATTGCCGTTGTCTTTTACTGAAATTATTACCTGATTATTTTCTTTTTTAGTTGAAACCGAAACAGTTGGTTTAAATGTTTGAAAGGCTTCGACAGAATCAGTTTGACAACTTATTTTCTTTTTATTAGTAGCACTTCGACTTACTTCGGCTTCGCTCAGTACAAGCCGCTCAGCACAAGCATAAAAAGCATTGGTCAATAAATTCAAAATAACACGACCCAAGTCCTGCGGGATTATTTCAATTTTTCCGATAGAATCGTCATAATCGGTTTCTAGAGTAGCATTAAAACTTTTATCTTTTGCCCGAAGCCCATGATATGCCAATCTTAAATACTCATCAACCAGTTTATTAATATCTGTTGGCTCTTTGATACCGTTACTGCTACGACTGTGCTGCAGCATTCCTTTTACTATGCTTTCGGCGCGCTTGCCGTGATGGTTTATCTTTTCAAGGGTTTTTTTAACTTCCGAAGAAATAATCTTAGCTTCTGCTATATCTCCTTTGTCCAGTTCTTCATTCATTTCGATTAAAAGCTCGTTGCTCACTTCAGAAAAATTATTCACGAAGTTCAAGGGGTTTTGTATTTCGTGTGCAATTCCCGCGGTAAGTTCGCCCAACGATGCCATTTTTTCAGAATGAATAAGCTGTGCCTGCGTGGATTTAAGTTCGGTATAGGCTTTTTTAATTTGTTTCGCATGTTTAAGTTCTCGTTGTATTCCTTTTTGATGTTCTTTGAACAGTACTCGTTTTCGCTGAAACCTATCCAAATAGAACAAACCGATACAAAACAATAATGTATAGAACACATAGGCATACCAAGTGCGATACCAAGGTGGCAGAATTGTAAAATTGTATTTCAGGGGTTCGCTCCACAAACCATTTGCGCTTTTTGCTTTTACTAAAAAGGTGTATTCGCCTTCGTGAATATTACCAAAGCTGGCCGTGCTGTTTTCGGTTATCGGGTTCCAATGGTTATCGTACCCTTGCAGCATATATTGGTAACGTACCGATTGTGGGCGCGTGGTTTCTACTGCCACAAAATCAAAACCAATGTTATTTTTGGAGTAGGGGAGTTCCAAATTTTTCGGAATTGCATAAAACGATTGAATACCATCAAAACGGACATTGCGGTATTTATGTGCCATACTATCCAATGTGCTTGTGGAGAGTTTTCTTTTAAAGGTGAGCAGCTCATCGGTAATATACGAAGGGATACTGCTGTTTTTTTCTATTAAAAGCGTATCATTTTTCCGGGCCCAGTCAAGGCTATGCCAACTTACCAGTTCGTTGTTTATTTTAAGGTTTTCTAGAAAGACTTTTGCAGTTGTAGAGCTTCTTTGGACGCTCCCGTAATCAAAACGCACCAGTTTATCACCGGTTCCGGCCCAGATTATACCTTTTTCTTCTTCGTGCATACTTTCGTTGTTGCTAATGTCTTTTATGGAATATCCAGTATTTTCATTATAATTTTCTATCCCACCTTTAGCTATTTTTCCCTTTTCTGAAGCAATGCCTCCTTTTAATACGGTAAAACCTACGTTGGTGCCTATTACTATGTTGCCGTTGTAATCTTCTATAATTTGGTATACCACATCGTTCGCCAAGCCTTGGGCAGTGCTAAAATTTTCAAAAACAGGTTCGGTTTCATAGGTATCTATATTTTTTAATTTTCCAAGCCGTTCTTTTTTTATGATGGAAATACCGCCACCCCAACTGCCTATGATTATGTTTCCGTTTTTATCTTGAAGTACCGATGATAGTTTATTATCTGGCAAACCTTGATCTTTAGTGAAGTTCATAAAGTTTTTACCATCATATCGGCTCAATCCGCCTCTTGTGGCAATCCATAAATTGTCTTGGTTATCTTGCCAAAACCCCCAAACTGTTTTATGCACGAGACCCTGTTCTGTGTTAAAATTTTTAAACGATTTACCATCAAATAGGATTATTCCGTCATTGTAAGTGCCAATCCATAGTTGATTTTTTTTATCGTTATAAAGCACCGTAATATTAGTGCCATGCAAACCATTTTTTATGGTGTAGTTTACAAATGTTTTCCCAGTAAATTTGCTCAGACCTTCGTAACTACCAAAGTATAGGTTGCCTTCTTGATCTTTTGTTGCAGCAAGTTGGGTATAACCCAAAAGCCCCTGTGTAGATGTATAATTCACGTAGGTGCCGCCATAGGGGTTGTCATTATTTTTAGTATATTTTACGATACCTGCATTAGATGGGGCGAACCACATATTATTGTCATCGTCCTGAGTGGTGGCATAAATGGCTTCACCTGGAAGACCTTGCTTGTTTGTGTATTCCAAAACGGTTTCTCCATCGTACCTATCCAGCCCGCCACCATAGGTGCCAAACCAAAGACTACCTGCCTCATCTTCCGTAATACTGTTTACTCTGTTGAATGCGAGGCCTTGTTCCTTCGTGAATTTTACAAAGCTGTCGTTTTGTTTTTCATATTTTGAAACACCTCCCATTGTGCCTATCCAAACGCTACCTTGACGGTTTATAGTGATACAGGTAATATTGTTGTCCATCAAACCATCGGTTATCGTCAGAGGTTTGAAGGTTTTTTCAGCAGAACCAGATTCTGCGGGTTTATACCTGCAAAGCGCATGTTGGGTGCCTAGCCATATTGTTCCGTAGGTATCTTCGGCGATGGTTGTTGCAGTTTGGTCTTTTAGATTGAATTTATCTGAAAAATTTACCAGCTCACCGTTGGTTTCAAGCTTCCAAACCCCCTCGCTGCCTGCAAACCATAGTTGGTTTTGGCTGTCTTCCATAATATCGTTTATGGAGCCTTGTAACGATTTTCCTTTTTTGAACGGTTTTTCTCCAAGGGTTTGATAGTTTGGGCTGTAGCTACAGAATCCTTTTTCTGTTGCTAACCAAATGGTGCCCTTGCTATCTTCAACTATTTTAAAAACATCATTGTCTGGTAGACCATCCTCAACTGTAAAGTTTTTAAACCTTTTACCATCGTATATGCTCACGCCGCCGTACGTGCCAAACCAAATATTGCCATTACTGTCCTCGGTTATGCTGTTGATGAGATTGTGAATAAGGCCATGTGCTGATGTGAAATTGGTAAACGCTTTCCCGTTGTACTTGCTCACCCCGTTGCCCGAAGTACCAAACCAGAGGTTCCCCACGCTATCTTTATAACCACAAAGAATACTGCTCATTGCCAGTCCTTGTTGAGTATTAAAGTTTTGCATATCCACATAAAATCCTGCGGAAGTTTTTTTAGGTTTAGGCCTTTGGGACAATAGAACAGTTTTGGGAGGTTGTACATCGGAAAGTTTATTCAGAATGGGTTTCCCAGCAGGAATAACTACTGGTGGTAAAATAGTATCGTGTTTTTCAAAGATGTTTTGTCCCTTTTGCGGTTGGTTTGAATTACAAGAAACGATTAACAACACAGTAAGGCTGAGGTAAATAAGCTGAAGTATGTGTTTATTCGTTTTCATCTTTACTTTGGTGTATCGTTCTTTTGGTTATTTTGTTGATGTAAAGGGAACTCGATGATAAAGGAGGTGCCTTTCCCTTCTTCAGTTTCCACTTTCAATTCCCCACCGTGCGCTTTTACAATATCATAACTGAGACTCAAGCCCAATCCTGTTCCTTCTCCCGTGGGTTTGGTGGTAAAAAAAGGCTGAAATATTTTTTCCAATATCTTTCGTGGAATGCCGTTCCCATTGTCCGAAACTTTTATTTTAATACTTCCTTTATTTTTTCTAGTGCTTATGGAAACGGTGGGTTGATAATCTTCAGGATATTGTTGTTTTCTATCATTTACTGCATAGAATGCATTGTTCAATAAATTCAAAATTACCCTTCCCATATCCTGCGGAATTACATTTACTTTCCCGATAGATTTATCAAAATCTGTTTCTAACGTTGCGTTGAATGATTTATCCTTCGCCCGTAAACCGTGATAAGCCAGTCTTAAATATTCATCTGCGAGTACGTTTAAATCTGTAGACTCTTTTTCATCCGTAGCTTTCCGGCTGTGTAGTAACATTCCTTTTACAATGCCATCGGCGCGTTTACCGTGGTATAGTATTTTTTCCAAATTTTCAATAACATCTTTTGCTATGAAACTGACCTCTTTGATATCTCCATTTTTTAATTCTTCATTCATTTCTTCGAGCAGTTCCATGCTTATTTCAGAAAAATTATTGACAAAGTTGAGCGGGTTTTGAATTTCGTGTGCAATGCCGGCAGTAAGTTCTCCTAATGAAGCCATTTTTTCAGATTGGATGAGTTGTGATTGCGTGGCTTTGAGTTCGATAAGCGTTTTTTCCAATGTTCCTTTTTCTATTCTAAGGTTCTCGGTCTGCTCTTCTGCTTTTGCTATATCCATAAACCTACGGTACGCGAGTTCGAACACGTTTCGGAACCTTTTAAGCACCTCTAACTGTTCGGTTGTAATGGAATTGTATGTGGAAATACCTAAATGCCCTTCCCCAATGGAATACAGGTAGAAACATACAGAACGCGCTTCGAGCAACTTTTTGTCGAAAGTTGAGGTTGTATTCTTCCTCCAGTTGAGCCAATTTTCAAATTCTTTTCCTTTTATTTCTCTTTGGTACAGAGCATCGTGCGAGGTGTCCAATTCATTGTATAAATTTTGGATGATTGGCGAGGTTTCATAACGGGACTCCTTAAATATCTCAGCACTACCTTCTGTATAAATACAAACAAGATAATTTTGGTTATCACCAAGGTTAATGACTACTTGTGCGTTACGAATGTTGTTGAAGCCTAAAAGATGAAGCTCATTGTACAAGGATTCGGCTACCGTTATAAGCTCATCAGATTTCCGAATAGTCAAGGCTACGGCACGCATCCGTTCTAAGGAAGCTTCCATTTCCAGTTCTTTGTTCTGTGCTTTTACTGCTTTGCGTTTTTGTTCTAGTTTATCTTCTGAAGTGATTAGAGTTGTATTAATAGCGTTAACCGATTTGGTTAGGGCTGTTTTTTCTTCTTCGGAAATAGTTCCCAATTGCTGAACGAAATCATTAATGTTTTGAAGATGTTGGTTCATATTAGCTTCCAGAATTTAAACTATCTTTCTATTTTCTGCCCAATCCTATTATTCATTAGAGTAACTTGGTTAATCTTCGGGAGAATGTTGTCTTTATTACAATTAGGTTTGTATCAAAGTACACTTTGATATTTGATAGTATGGTAAATATGAGGACAAAACTGTTGTGAGGAGTTTTATAAAGTTAATCAATTAGTACTTAAAAAGTTATATCTATTATGCAAAAGCGTATAAAAACTTTCCGAAGGAGCATAAATGGTTTCCGAAGCAATAGGTTATAGGCTTAGAAGGATTAAACAAAAGGTCAATCTGACGATATCAATTTTCTAAGGGGCTTTACTATAGGGCTTTCTTTTTCAGAAATTTAATAACGAAAAAAACAAACGTTAGTATACCTATAAATAACGCTGTGCCAATCATTTCATTTGCTGAAAGACTTGATAAAAAGTATAGGATAATAGCAATAGCTAAAATAGGTACAGCCCAACCTCCTGGGATTTTAAATCCGCCAGCGTACTTTTTTTGAGATTTACGTAGCTTAATTACCGATAGTGCAACCCCTAAATAAAGAATTAACATAGAACTACTAGCGATGACTGCTAATTGTTCAAAACTGCCAGAAACAGCTAAAGTAAAACCGATAGTTGCATATAAAATAATGGCTATATACGGCGTAGCAAAAGATTTATGAATTCTGGATAGCGCTTTTATTGGGATTACTTTATCCCTTGAAAGTGCGTAAACAATCCTTGGACTATTAAGAATAGTGCCGCTCATATATCCAAACATGGAGATAACGGCGCCAATAATTAAGAGTGTATATCCAAAATAACCAAAAGATACTCTGGCAGTTTCAGCAAGTGGAGCTGCGGTAAAATTTGGTAAAGCATCACCTAAAACACCTTGGGAGACTGTTTGAATTAAGATATAAACAACCGCTACTGTTGTAATACTTATTAAAATAGCTCTAGGAATTGTACGTTTTGGGTTAACAACTTCACCACCAACAATAATACCTGTTTCACAACCTTGAAAAGCAAAAAATAAAATAAGCGAAGTTTCACTTAATGTTTTAAGGCTTGGTGAATGTTCAAAATACAGATTGCTCAAGGAAACATCTTTAAAGCCAATAGCTATGAGTAAAAGCAATGGGATTAGTTTAATAATGGTATTGAATTTTACCAAGCCTATGCCTTGTTTTAAGCCAATGACATTGATGTAAACCAAGCCATAAAAAAGAATAAATAAAAACAAAAACCGAGGCCATCCGTTTTCAAATACTGGGTATGCCGAAGCAATAACATTTACCAAAGCATTAGAAACAGCGGCATCTGCAAACAAGTTGCTTCCAACAGCAAAAAAACCACCGATAAATCCTGCATAATCTCCAAAAGCTGTTTCAATATAGGTATAGGGTCCGCCGGTGTTGGTGACTTTACTTCCGGCTTCGGCAAAGCAAAGCATAACCATTGCCATTAACAACCCACAAAAAAGATAAGCAATGATGCTGGATGCTCCCATATAACTGGCTACAATTGCAGGCAACACAAAAATATGTTGACGATATTAGCCGATAAACCAAATACACCAACTCTTCTTTTTAAACCTTCGTCTTTTTGAATCATAATTCTTGTTTATTTGAAAGAACCATTATCTACATCTTTTATAAATTTAATCAATCCTGCGAAATAAGTTTTTGAAAAGAGTAATGTTAAATATGGTTTTCATACTGATTGATTTTATTTAGTTTCATTCGCTTTTAAAACCCGTAGCAGATTTCCGCCAAGGATTTTATCAATAGCTGTTTCACTATAGCCTTTTTCAACCAAAGCTTTTGTA
>Ga0209309_10000258_pt1 | contig 67256 bp, 105 predicted proteins | sample COGITO_mtgs_1204_2_FD_184807 | JGI IMG/M metagenome (GOLD analysis project Ga0209309, IMG submission 184807) | Pelagic marine microbial communities from North Sea - COGITO_mtgs_120412 (SPAdes) (version 2) | ecosystem: Environmental > Aquatic > Marine > Epipelagic ... | reverse complement strand
CTTGTAAACCAGTTATACCTTGAATACCTTGAGTACCTTGCGTTCCTTGAACACCAGTTCCAGTAATACCCTGTAAACCTTGAGTTCCTTGTAAACCAGTTATACCTTGAATACCTTGAGTACCTTGCGTTCCTTGAACACCAGTTCCAGTAATACCCTGTAAACCTTGAGTTCCTTGTAAACCAGTTATACCTTGAATACCTTGAGTACCTTGAGTACCTTGAGCCGAAACGCTACCAGCTATACCTTGTATACCTTGTAAACCAGTTATACCTTGGGTTCCTTGAGTACCAGTTCCGGTAATTCCTTGTATACCTTGTATTCCTGTTCCAGTAATTCCTTGAATACCTTGAGTTCCTTGCGTTCCTTGTGTTCCTGTCCCAGTAATTCCTTGTGTACCTTGAGTACCTTGAGCCGAAACGCTACCAGCTATACCTTGTATACCTTGTAAACCAGTTATACCTTGGGTTCCTTGAGTACCAGTTCCGGTAATTCCTTGTATACCTTGTATTCCTGTTCCAGTAATTCCTTGAATACCTTGAGTTCCTTGTGTTCCTTGTGTTCCTGTTCCAGTAATTCCTTGTGTACCTTGTGTTCCTTGTGTTCCTGTAATTCCTTGAATACCTTGAGTTCCTTGTGTCCCGGTTCCAGTAATTCCTTGTGTACCTTGAGTACCTTGAGCCGAAATGCTACCAGCTATACCTTGTATACCTTGTAAACCAGTTATACCTTGGGCGCCTTCGCAACCAGCAGTATCAAATCTAACTTCATATACATAATCCAGTGTTCCAATACCACTTGGTCCACCAAGAAAGGTAACAGTTAATTCTCTAAATGTTGTAGAAGAAGAGAGAACATTATCATCTACTTCCCATTGCCATTCATCACCAGTTGTTGGATCTTCAATATGCATAATTGATCCAGGACAAACCTTCTCCAAGTATGCTCCTCTATTTATACCATTAGAACCTGTAGTACCCCAGTCTGTTGTATTTAATTCAAAGAAAGTGACATTACTAAAATTTGTTGTAGAATTTCCAATAAATTCACCAGATGTTGGATCAGCTACCCCTGTTGTTGTATCTCTTAAATACCAATTACCTAAAAAGGCTACACTTCCAGTTATTCCTTGAATACCTTGTGTACCGAATGTACCTTGTGCGCCTTGGGCCCCAACACCAGTTAAACCTTGAATACCTTGAATACCTTGAGTCCCTGCACCAGTAATTCCCTGAGTACCGAATGTACCTTGTGCACCTTGAGAACCTGTAATTCCTTGAGTTCCTTGAGTTCCTTGTGCACCTTTATCTCCTGTTACAACAAATGATATTAATATGTCTTCATCCATAGTAAATGGTGCAGTTTCAGTAAATGCAACAGGTACTACTTCTAATTCCCACCATGTACCTCCAGCAGAAGGTCTGTCATATACTTCAGTTATTTGCCAAAGTATAAATTCATTTGAATCAGCTTTTGATGATATCCTAACATGCCCTTTAGGTATAGAAGTACTTGATTGTATTGTAGTTAAGAACGTAGATATGTCAGTTCCAGTAACACCATTATCATTTATAGACATAATGGTAGCTAGGCTTTGGTTTGCTGTATTTAAAGAAGCATAACTAAAACCAGGATCGTCAACTACTAATGTTGTATTAAATTGATAATCGAAAGTAGCACCCCCAAAAGTACCATCGGCTCCAGTTGTACCTTGGATACCTTGTGTACCTTGAATACCTGTAATACCTTGAGTTCCTGTACCTGTAATACCTTGAATACCTTGGATACCTTGAGTCCCTGCACCTGTAATACCTTGGATACCTTGGATACCTTGAGTCCCTGCACCTGTAATACCTTGAATACCTTGTGTACCTTGAATACCTTGAATACCTTGAGTTCCTGTAATACCTTGAGTACCCTGTAAACCTTGAATACCTTGTAAACCTTGCGTACCTTGAATACCTTGTGTACCTTGCGTACCTTGTGCCCCAGTTAGACCAGCAGAACTAGGTGCAATGTTTATCCAATTATTACCATCCCATTGTAAAAGATCAGCATTCTGTACATTAGTTATTGCAACATCATCCAAATAATCAATAAGAGGCTGCCCACTATTTAAATTCTGTAATTCAAGAGCACCTTCATCAAAATTATAAACTACGTTATTGTTTCCAGCATCTAATTGAATTTCTAAAACTTCACCAGTACCGGTAACATTAGTTACGTTAAGCCCTCTAAATGTTAAATCTTGGCCACTCATTCCAGCAAACAAATCTTGTCCACCTGTTCCTATATTTAAACCTTGATTTACCTCACCTGCATTACCATTATTTATTATCTTAATTGCCTTAACTGTATTGTCATATTGAAAACTAATACCTGGGCCTGCTATTAATCTAAGAGTATCATTATCAGTTGTAGACGCTAATGTAAAATCGATATCCGCTGCGAGGGCTGGTGTTGGGCCAGTATAATTAACTAATACTTTACCATACCCATTTGATCCACTTACTGTTATATCACCAGTACCTATACCTCCAATGATATCCCATTCATTAGTATCAAACGCGCCTTGTGTTGTTCTTTTATTAGCTCTCCACCAAGTTAAGGTTTCTTCCGGAGTCCCAGTAGCACTAACAACCTCAACTGGGTGATATACTACATGCCCGGTATCGTAAGACCTATTATCTACCCATGGGTTTGCTACTGCCTTGAAGTTTTCATCTACCTCTCCGTTAAAAAGTTCTCTTTGAACCTCAGTTCTGTAGATGATGTATTCTTTTAGATTGAATGCCATTTAATCTTATCTTTTTTTATTTATTCAGGTGGTTCATTAATAATAGTAGCATCATCATAAGGAAATTCATCAGTATCTTTTCTTGATGTAAACACCTCTCTTAATTGATTTAAATACCATGTCCCTTGTGACCAACCAGGTACTGCGTAACATGGTGAGTAAATACCTAATGTATATATTCTATAAATTTCATCCCAATATTTTCTATACTCTTTCACCGCTTTGTTAATAAATGAAACTTGTCTATTTACAAAAACTGAACGTTGTGAATTTCTTTGAATATCAAAAGAAGACCCTTCAGTTAATGTAAAATTACCTGTTAAATCAGATGCTCTATATTCAGTTGTAAATTCATATAGTTCACTTGCCCCTAAGAATAATTGTATAGAAACAATATCACCAATAAAACAAGGATCAAATGGAACATAATTATTCTGATAGAATAATTCCATTTCTTCAATGCTGTTAAAATCCGTAAATTCAGTTTTTTGATTTACTTGGTCATAAAATCCTACACGGATTTTAGACACATCTATTTTGTACTTTTTTAAGTAGACAAAAAAATCAAGAGATAGTTTAAATGTTAATGCTTCAACGACCAAAAGTATGTACTATTTTTTGTATATATTCAGTCCTTTATAGAGTGGTAGTCATTTACTAGGTTAGAAATTTTACCATGTGTCACATTACATTCACTAAATATTTTAAGATGAGACATGTCTCTGTAGTCTTGTATCCAATAAACATGCTTAAATCCAGCATTAACTAAAATTTTAGTGCACATTTTACAAGGTGAGAGTGTTAAGAGTATTATGTAATTTTGTGGATCATATTCTTGAAACTTAGCAATCATATTTACCTCAGCATGAATAAACCCACTTTCACCAGGTGTTAAAGAATCTTCTTCTGTTCCAGTATTTTTATTTGTACCAGCGCCACTATAAGATCCATTATACCCAAAGCTTGCTATTTTACTAAAGTCTTTTTTTAATGCCATGCAGCCAACCTTAGTAGTAGAAGAATTTGAAAGATCTCTAATACTTAATAAAATATTAGTAAATGCATTTAGTTTTATTTGAAGTCGCTGAAGCTTGGAATCCATTTTTGTTTTATTAAAGTAGCCTTCATTCTTACCTCAGGTAATTCTTTATTAAGACTGTTTGCAATTTTTATATTTTCTTTATCATCATCAAAGAATTTAAAATTCCTAAATCCCATTTGAACAAATTTCATAAAGGCATCCTTTTTCTTCTGTGCAGTAGATCCAGTAAATCCTAAGCTAGGATCATTGATTGCAAATATAAAATCAGGATTAACATCAACCCCGTTATGCATTAAAAAATCATAGATAAGTTTTGAATCATCTCTCGCAGTAATAATGCCCACAGCAGTTCCTTTTGAAATTGTTCTTTTAAGAATATTAAAAACCCAATCAATTATTTTACCAGCCTTAAGAATTTCTAAATCCCTAAAGTCATTAAAATCAAACTTATCATGAGGTTTAGTTTTAAATGTATTAAATTCTTGTGGTGTAAGATCAATCTCATATCCTGTTTTTGGATTAAAGACTCTAATTTTACTTTTGGTTACAATTAAAGTATCATCAACATCAAAGACAGTTATATCTTTCCCCCATTTTCTATACTTCTCAAATAATTCCATACAATATATATTAATCTGTTTCCGTTCCTTCACCACAGGTGAGATATGGAATGGATACATTAACAATCCCTCCCATTCTTGTATATGTGTTTTACTACAGGGAATCTTAATGAATATCCACCGTTCTGATTTTGGCTTTCTTCAAAATATTGAACAGTTACAGTTTTACCGATTAGTTCATTATGATTATTAAGGTAATGTTCTCTTTGTTCTTTAGAGAATCCAGATCCTACACTTACCTTATTGCCTTTATGTTCAATAATTATATTACTTAGACCTTCTTTTTCAACCTGCTTTCCGTTTTCTGTCCATCTCATGGTACCGTTAATACATTCTAATACCGTGTATTCAGCATCATGGAATTTTTTAACTTTTAAAAGATTATGACTTCTCTTACCTTCATACCCGGTATTCTTTCTAACCATAATACCTTCAAACCCAGCCTCTTCAGCTTCTTTAGCCATTTCAGTAAATTGTTCTTCGGTAGTCAATTGAACCTGTGGTAAGAATTCTAACATATCTGAATTAATATTTTCTGGAAGAATATCATATCCATTACGGAGTCTTTCTGTAAGAGAGGTGGTTCCAACTTTATCATCAAATTCATCTAAGGTTAGGTAATCAAATACAAAGAATTTAGGATTTTCAATTTGATGATTCTTCTTTCGGATCTGTTTCATAATTCCTTGGAAGTCTTCATTACCATCTTTATCAACCATACAGATTTCTCCATCTAGGATAAAGTCTCCACCTATCTTAGAAATTTCATCTGCAAGTTTACCTAGAGTTTCAAATTCTTTACCGTTTCTTGAAAAGAAGGTAACTGTATTCATTTCCTTGCGGCAGATACAGCGGACACCATCTAATTTTCTTGATCCGTACCATTCTCCACTTTGAAAATTTACCCTCTTTGGATTATATGCATTTGCTAAAGCCACTTTAAATGTAGGAATTAAATCTGGGTGGATTGCTTTATTAATGGAAGTAGTTCCACAGCCCATATTTAAATCTCGGTTGAGAATAGAATAAATGATAGTCTCCCATTGTGGCCATTCTTTAACAAATCTATTTACATTTGCAATAGCGGTATGCCCAGTGCATACTCTGTTTCTTAAATCATCCAACAGAGTAAAAATACTTCCGTATGTATTTCGGTGACCTAGTAAATCAGAATTCTTTTTGCAATTCTTAGGAGTTACATTATATTTAAAATAAGGATTGTAAGTATAGAAGAAAACTTTCTGTAAGAATTCTCTATCAGAATTTTCATCAGAGTTATCAGCATACTTTTTAAGAGTGGCAATTTTATGATTTCCTGAAGAGGAAGATTGCATTTCCTCCAAGAAGGATTGTAAATAAGTAATGTTTGTGTATTCAGTCATATTCCGTTTATTTAATTATATTATAAATATAATAAAAAAAATTGGGAATTGAAAATTTTTCTAGGACTTTTTTCTAAAAGTTATTAACAATTTTTTAATTTGTCTTGAATCTCTTTAAGCTTGGCGCATTTTTCAAAATCCTCTCTTTCTTCAAAATGTAGTAAAATCTTGTCTAAACTTTTAACTCTATGCTTTGCTGTTTTTTCATCATATTGTAAAACCTGGTCTGGAAACATTATAATTGTATTATAACATAAATTCATATATTGATCCCAGCTCTGATTTTCTAACTGATCCAATAATGACTTCATAAATTCTTCGTCATTAATATCCATCTTGTATATCTTTCATTTTTTTAACCAATGCTTCTTGTTCCTCAGATAATTGTTTAGGTAAATCTACAAGGATATTCACGAAAAAGTCACCTAAGATATTAGAATTATTGTAAGCAGGAAATCCTTTACCTTTTATCCTAAGCATAGTACCGTTCTTAACACACTTAGGAATATTATAACTTATTGTTTTATCAAATACTTTTACTTCTCCCTTACCTCCAAGTAAAGCATCATATAAACTTATATGCTTAATTGTATGCAAACCTTTTTGGTCCAAATAAAAATTAGGATCATCTTGTATTAATACAGTTAAAATAAGATCGCCGTTTTGATTTTCGGTCATTCCTCTTTGGCCTAATCCTTTTAATCTCATTCTCTGTCCTGGCTTTACACCGCTCTTAATATCAACACTTACAACTCTTGTACCTACTCTTATTTCCCTACTACATCCAAAATAAGCTTCTTCTAAAGTAATGTAAACCTGTGCAGTAATATTACCACCCCTAGTATTAAATCCATATCTTTGGTTAAACATATTAGTAAAACCTGGATCATTTCCTGTTTTTATAAAGTCTTCAAAGAAACCTTCTTCAAATTTACCAAATGGGTTATTCGCAGCTTGATCATATTGTGATCTCTTTGTAGAATTACTTAAAGTTTCATATGCATCTGCAATTTCTTTAAACTTTTCTTCATTGCCTTTAGACTTATCAGGGTGATATTCTTTGGCTAATTTTCTATAAGCTTTTTTAATATCATTAGCAGTGGATGTTTTATCAACACCTAATATTTTGTAAGGGTCTTTCATTTCCAAAATAACTGTATTCCTATTAAGCTACATGCTAAACACAGTGACACTATTGTTTTTGTGGTAATCCCTTCACCAAGAAAGTACCAAGTTAAAAATGTAAATGAAATAATTCCAGACCCAAAGGCTATAAATCTACCTGGCCATAATAAACCATCATAGTATTCTACCATAAACCTGGTACCATAAATTAATATGTAACTAATTGCAGTTCCAAATAAAACTGAAACTGTTAATGGATTCTTTTTAAACCAAGGCCATACAAATTGACCATTTGTTTGAAACCATATTGCTGCTTGACCGGTAAAGAATAGCAAAAATGCTAAAATTAACTTATTCATTTATATAATATTTATATCCCATTCTAACCATGTGATCCATGTGGGATTCCATTTGTTTTGCCGTTATCCATACTGAAGGTTCTGGTTTTACAATACCATCTTCTCTTTTATCAAAAGCTTTATTTAAAAACCACTTCTCTTTTTTGCTTTCCCACCAAAACCATACCTTTTGCCATGATCTAGGTTTTTTCATATAGACTTTATTACCTTTATTCATGTGAGCTATAAACTGCTCATAAGTAATGTCTTTATCCTTTTTCATTGATATCTTTAATTTGAAGTTTTTTGATTTTTTCGTCTAACCTAAACTTCTTTTCCTCGAGCTTGTTCTTAATTTCCATCTGATCTGCAATTCTTTCCAACGCAGATGATAATTTTGGTATATCCTTTTCTAATAATTTACGACCCATGGTGGTTCTTAAAAATTCTGACATAATAAGTTGTTTATTTTTATATGTAAAAACGCGAGTTAGTTTTATGAATATATAATCAAAATAACAATATTATGAAAAAGGTACCTTTATTTGAAGATTTTATTCCTGTAGGTTTTGCACCTAGTGATTCTGCATCTTTTTCCTTAGGAGGAACTAATCGAGCAGAAACAGGATATGATATGAACGCTATAGTAGGCCCAGTACAAACACTAGGTAATCATGTAGCAGAACAGGCAAATAGCTATGAATCTAATGATAATGCTGAACATACAGCAGAATCATATATTAAAGAAGCAAAAAAACATATCAACGATAAGATAGATGAAGCGTGTGAAAGTTATTCTGCTATGGGCGAATCTACTCTTAATGAAGGGACTGATATTAGTTCATGGAACCAAGCTGGAATTAAAGGTTCTGATAATGCGCAAATAACTACATTTGTTGGACCCAAGGATATTGAAGATTTTGGCTTAGGAAGAAAATGTATGCAAATAAACATAGGAAGAAATTATGTTCAATTAAATCCTGCTGATATTGTAGAATTGAAAGATCTCCTTAAAAATTATAAAGTATAATGATACCTAAATTTAACAACTATTTAAATGAAGCATCTGATTATGAATTTAAACCTAATGAGGCTGCTGCTAGATTAAAAGCTAGGGAAAAAGAAAATATCCAAAGATATAGAGCAGCTCAAGATAGAGGCGATAATTATGCAATTGCTTTATACGAATTAAAAATAAAAATGGATAAAATTGATCTTGAAGGATTAAAGGTACAGACCGAAATTCATAAGCTCAAAACAAAATTCGGTAAATAATGGAAAACAATCAAGAACGAAAGGATTTAAGTAAGATCCGCCATTATAAAGGAACAGTACAAGATTTTAAAAATTATTGGGATGAAATGGCCGGGCAAGATACTAATGCAACAGGTACTCCTGCATACCAGGACTTTGGCGGAGTTCACCCTGCTCGTGGTGCTGGTGATAGTGAACATTGGAAAACTTCAAATATAGACGAATCTAAAAAATCAGATGCATTAGCAAAAGCAATGGATAAAGCAATGATTAAGATAGATGATTCAATGTCTTATACAGATTTTGCTTTAGCAATTGGAAAAATCTTAAGAGAAGATTATGGGAAACATACTTTTGATGGTTTTATGAAAGTTCTTCATAAGGACCTAGGAATATAATTTAACTAAAAAAGACCACTCTATGAGTGGCCTTTTAGTCTTATAGCTTTTTATTATCTTAGTTTGATATACTTCTTTCTATTCTGAATATACATCTGACCAATAGGCGCAGTAAGTAATTCTCTTCCATATACATCATAGATTTTATTATCACCAATCATAGTAGGAGTTAATTCTTCTATACCAACAGTACCGCCCATAGACATTCTCATCCAAGCCTGACCATCCCATACTTGATTAAAACAACAATTCAATGTATCAACATAACCTAATGTATCTGTTAAAGTATAAGACAAACAAGTTGTTATTGTATCATAAGGCATTCCAGTAGTTGGATTGTAATTGTACACTATATGATTACATGGTTGGCTAAAACAACTATCTTCACCTAATGTTGTTTGACCACCATAAGTTATAGCATATAAAGGAGCCATAACTGGTAAGCTATTTCCAGTTATTGGAAATGCAATCTCGAGTTGATATTGTGAGCCTATCGTGTAAGTCATATTTGAGTCACACAATGTTTGTGCTTGTAATTGTAGGCCAAGCGAAACCATTACCATCATTAAAATCTTCTTCATCTTTATTTTTATTTAATTATATAGAGAGCTTAATTTTTAGTTTAGGTTCAACTCTCAAGAACCTTACAACTTTAAGATATTATTTAAACAATTCCTCTAGGTTATTTTTCTTAATTACTTGCTTCAGCATATTAACATAGTTTTTTGCTTCAGCATAACTTGCACCTAAGTATTCAAAGTATTCTTCCTCTGAATCTAATTTGCTTAAATACCTACATTGATAAAAAGCGTAGTCGTATACTGATTCTCTCCAATGATTATAGTAAGCATGATTTCTTGAGGTACCTTCTGCTGTGGTAATTCTACGCCTTGCTTGCTTCATACCAAAAAGGTTATGGTTCTCCAAAAAGATATCACTTTTCCAATGACCAGTTTCTAAAATGGATTGTGCCATAACTATATGTGGGTAGTCAACATTAAGATCCGTTAACATAGACACTAATCTATCATGTGAAAAGGTATCAACCTCGGTAATAAAAATTTGAGTTTCCCCTTCTTGTAAATTTTCAATGATAACCTCCTTTGCAGTGGTTCTCCCAAATGAAAAACCAACTATTAGAACTATTGTTAAAATTCCTAAAGAATATAATAACCAAGTTTTAATACATACTTGACTATACATTAATTTATCTTTATCATATTTAAATATCATATATTTTTTTTAAGTTAAACAAAACAGCATCAGAGCAAAATACCCTAATGCTATAATTAGAAAAATATCTATTGATTCTAATTTAGTTAAAAATCTTTTCATATTAACTAGATTCATTATGCCATTCGTAATCTAAATCTTCCGAGCATGTTACTGGTTTAGATAAAAATATCCACGATATAAGATATACCCAAAATGCCGCTGGTAGTACAAATAAAAAACCGATTCTAAATAAAATGGATGGTATACCTGACCAATTACCTAGCCCTTCGCATACGCCTCCAATATAACCGTTTCCTCTATATAGTTTTTTATTCATATTTGTTTTTTTAAAAATTACCTTCAGCAACCTGAAAACAATCAAGCCCATTTTCTCGCCACATCTTAACTACCTTATCTCTATCATCAAATACACAAAGAATATCATTTTTCTTATCACCTTCAAATAATGTATCTAACCAGTGCTTCTTTAACTTATCGTCTGGCATCCACTTAAATGGATGACTGGTAGGTCTCATTTTCAATACATCAAAAGGTACATTATTTTCATTTAACCATTCTCGTGTAGCATCTTTGGTTGCTTTACTTCGACCTGATAATATTACAATAGTATGACCAGCATCTTTAAGAATTTTTGCTATCATAATAACCGAATGGTTAGGTTTATCCATTGCAATGTTTTTAGGATTGAAGAATTCATCCCAATTCATCTTACCTTCTATAGTAGATGAAAACTTTCTTCGTTCTTCAATATCAGCAAGGGTACCATCGAGGTCAAAGATAACAGTATTTTGTGTACCATCCATATCAAATTCACTTATGTCTAATTTCATAATTAATTTATTTAATTTAAATATAACAAAGGTACATGTAAAGTGAAAGATAATTAAGACCTTTTTTGCTCTTGGTCTCTAAGTTTTTGGATGTAGATTGCTTTAAGTTTTTGCTCTCTTTTCTTAACGGACGGTTTCGTATATTCCTTCCTTTCTCTAATACTTCTAATTTGCTTAGTTCTCTTTTGTTTCTGTTTATACTTCTTAAGCATTTTATCAATAGAGTCTTTACCACTGTTTTTAATTATAATCATATAGTATATATTTAGTAGCTTAATAATGTTGTGCCTGAAGGGCTCGAACCTCCACTCTTCTGGACCAAAACCAGACGTGTTGCCAGTTACACCAAGGCACAATTAAAATTATTTGTTGGTATTAACGATGACAGAACTAACAGCCGCTTCTATTTTTGATAAACGAGTATTTAATTTAACTTCAAATTTATCTAGACGAGAATCAATATATTTACTGAATTCTTTAACTTCTCCTCTAATCTCAATATCAAGGCTTTCAGTTTCATCATGTACTTGTGTAGCAAGTGTTTGTAATTCTTCATTAAGATCATCTGCAATTTCATTAATATGATCAGTAAGATCTCTTTCAACTATTTTTAAGTCTGAAACTTTGCCCCAAACATTAACAATACCAATGAATCCTAATATAACTAAGACCGTTAATATACCTAAGGTAAAATAAAGTGTTTCCATATTTGTTTGTTTATTATTATATTGTAAAAAAATGATTTGTTTATTTTAACCAATCTACATTATCTCCAGCTGCTATATGACCATTTGCCCAATACTCCCATTTAAGGTTTAGATATTCTTCCTCTGATTTTGCTATATTAGATTCTTCATCATTTTGTAATTTCCACCAATTAGGATTCTTTTTACTTTTTCTATAATCAGGTAAAAGCAAATGAACGCTAGGATCATAGTCAGGTTCTCCTCGCCACCAATCAGGTGCAAATTCTCTAGGACCTTTATCTGTCATTCTACTATGAAAGAATGGACCTTCTCCATAACAATCAGAATTTAACCACCTAAATCCATTAATCTTAATAAGACAATCAAGAATAGACTGGTCATGTCTATGTTCTATAAAACAAGAATCCTGTTCTTCAAATAATTCATCTGTGATATATTTGTAATTATCTTCTAGGCACAGATTAAGCCATTCTTGTATAAAGGTTATACCTTCTTTAGTTTTCTTAATTGCAATAAACCCACTCTCTACTTGTAAACAATTGCATAAATCTGAATAGCCTAGCATACCCAGTCTTCTTAATAAAGATTTTTTTGTAAATTGATTAACCTTATATGAAGTTGTACCGCTCGCCCAAACTGGCTGAGTATCTAGTAACCCAACGTAATCATTAAACCTTTCTTTTTTATGTGAGAGTATTCTAGAACCTGCATCTATGTAAAAAAGATAATCACCATCATTCATTTGCATTAATTGCCTTAGTATGATATAAGGCTTCCATATCCAATAACCAAAACCTCTTCCTTTAGAAAATTGATTGGTATGTAAATTCATAAAATGCTGAATAGTATCTGGAGATTCTATAATAACCCCATCAAACCACCCAGTGGAAGTGGCTTCATCAAATAGAGTTTTTGACCTATTCTTAAATAAGCCATTTCCAAAAGTAATGAAATACTTTTTAGGATCTTTATTTATGTATTGACCGATATCCATTATATTTATTATATGGAAAAAAGAGATAAGGTTTAGGCACAAAAAAACCCAGGGTCCTAGAATCCTGGGTTTTTATTTATAAAAATTAGTTTTAGAATCTTAATCCAAATCCTAATGTTAAATTTGTTGTTTTATTTCCAGTATGGTAAACCACTTTAGGATCAACAAAAATAGCATCTTTGTGGAATGTGAACATTTTACCTAAACCTAATTCAAGATTATCAGTTTCAAATTCACTCATAGCAGCGTATAGGAAAAAATCCTGTCCACCTGCATTCATAAAATATCTTGCATGAATATCCAATGCAAGATCCTCAGTTGAATCAGCTTGTGCAATTCCTAAACCTAACATAAGTTTATCGGATACTCCGTAACCTAATGTTGGGGCCATTGCCCATTCTGTCCATGCGACATTTGCAACGTCACCAGTACCTACGTACCAATCACCTTTTGCATTTTGTGCGTTTGCTCCAAAACCTACTAGGATTGTTAGAGCGAAAGTTAAAATTAAATTTTTCATTTTTAAAATTTGTTTTTGTTATTAATTGTTTTCACTTATTATAAAACACTTGAATATTTTGAGAAATGAATCTAGTACTTAAATTTCCATAAATTTTCAAATGAGTAGCCGTAAACAGACACGTTTACAGTTTTCTTTAGTTTCTTTAAATTATATTTAATTATATAGCATTTAATAAATTTGTTTCAGAATTAATATTGAGATTCTATTTTTACTACTTCTATTGCTCTAACTAACTTATCATAATCAACTGGGCATTTAAGATCCAAACCAGCCTTAGCTGTAAATTTAATATATGCATCTCCTCTAATATAAAGTAAGATAGTAGGTGCCATTCTAATTTTAAGATCCTTTTTTAATTGGGGTGAATTAGAAATATCACATCTATAGTATTTAACCCCATCCAATTTATCAACCTTTGCCCAATCTTTAAATGCATTATCTTTATTAAACTCTGCGTAAAATTCTACAACTATTACATCATGATCATCGTGATCTTCATAAGCACCATATCCTGTAACTTTTTCATCAAAAGTTTTATCAGATACCCAATTTAAAAAATGTCTTTGGTTCTGTGCAGATGCAAATATGTTTGCTAGTAAAAATATTATTACTAAAATCTTTTTCATATTATCTTCTTTGTTGTAATTCATAAAGGCGTTCATCAATCTTCTTCAGTTGCTCTTTCATTTCCTCAACATCTTCTTGCGTATCCATAATAGTTTGTCTGATTAATTCATCCTTCATATCAAATTCCATTCTTTCAATTACAGGTTTAGGTAATTTCTTTGCATCATCTATATCAGCTTGTAATACAAACCACATACTGATTACTGTTGCCATTGCTGCACCTATTGCTAATAAAGTTTTAATACTAACCTTAAATCCAATATCTTCATTTAACTCTTTTGCCATTTTAATCTATTCTTATTTAAAAGTATAATTTAATCCAAACATAGTTTGGTATAGTTTGCTATCCCACATTTTAGAATATTCACCTTCAATAAATACTCCAAGATTTTTATTTACTTTAAAACCTAATGAAGTTCCAAAGGAATAATCAGACCATTGTTCCGGTTCAGAATCTTCTCTTAATCCACCTAGACCCCAATTGTTTCGGTTAAGATAACTAAATTCTTCTTCTCCAGCAATGTATGTATGAAGTGGTAAAATATAATTAGCGTAAGCATGTACCCAGAATCTATTTTCATAATGATAAAAATCAATGCCTACTATAGGGGCTACCTCCATCCATGGATCTAATAAGTCCCAGGCTTCACCATTGAAACGATTCATTAAACCAGGCATTATCGTTTCTCTAAAATCTAAATCTGAGTGAGCTACTTCATTACCATCAGCATCTACCCAACACCAATCTTGTGTGGTTACCGGTTGACCTGTATTTGGATCTGTACTGGTTTGTGTATAAAAAACATCTTGGTAACCATATTCATATCCTAATTGATACCATTGATTTATAGCTTGACCACTATCGTTAGTTTCGTTTAGCCAAATTTCCACAGGGTTATAACCATAAGCTCTTTCATGACCTCTTAATATAGCCCCAGCAGATATACTAAACTTTTTGCCTATTGGTAATCTTCCTCTAAGTTCAGCTGAATTATAATTAAGATTAATTTTACCAACTTCTCTAGCTTGAACTTTTGCAATATGATATTTACCGGTATGCTTTATAAAGAATCTATAGTTAGTAAAATCTTCACCTCGCCATCTTTCCTTTTCAAAATGAAATTGATATTCCAAACCAGGTATAGCAGATGAAGGTGCACCAAATGTTAATTGATTTTCGGTACCGTCATAATAATTTTTTGGCTTTCTGTCATAATTAAATCTTGCTAACTTTCTAATACCAAAACCGTATCTATAATCAAATGGATAAATTGGAGTATTATCAACAACATCAGGAATTGAGTATATACTACCGTCTGGATTAGTTCGTAAAAAATATGTAGGCTCAGCTGCCTCAATAGAATTGTTTATATCCCCTCCTCCATAGATAGTACCATACTTTAAAAAGTCTTGGTATAAATTTGAAAAGAAAGAATCATTTTGAGCACTCGCATTAGTTGATGTTAATATAACTAATCCAATTAAAATGCTAATTAAGTGTTTCATAAAGTTAGAACTATTTTTAGTATTTATTTTAAAGATCAGGATTTTTTGAGAGAAATTTCTTAAATCTTTACAAAAACAAAAAAGACTGGCATAAACCAGTCCTTAATGTAATATTTACTATTTAAAGTTATTTACTCTTCTATTGATACGACAGATCCTGACGGAATAGTGGTATTGTTAGGAATACTAACTCCTTCATTTACAGTTACATTATCTCCAATAGTTACACCATCTCCAATATTGCAATTTAAATCTATAATTGAACCGGCCCCAACATAAACTTGGTCACCTATTACAGTACCTGGTCTTATTAATGAGCAGCAGCCAACCGTTAACCCTTTGCCTACAGTTACACCATTTAAATTATTACACCCATTAAAAAAGGTTTCAAATTCTGAAAACCTTAATAATGTAGTCTGTATAACTAATCGTTCTTCACCACTCTTTACTGCAATAACCCATTGATTAGTAGCCAGCGCTTTATCGTAAGTATCTTTATCATATACTTTATAATCATCTGATGAAAGTAATGAAGTTATTTTATCTGACCAATTATCAGAAGCATAAACATTTATCATAATATTTTAATTTATTGTATATATTTTAAGAAGAGTAATTTATCTTTACATCACCTAATGTAGTATCAGTAACCCAGTACGGTGGCGGTGCAGTAACACTTTGTAGATAAATTTTTGTTGGGGTATCTTTTATATGCATATCTTGAATTTCCCCGTAAAATTCTTCTAACTCTTCTTCGTTCATAGATTCAATCATATCATTTAAAACCTCGTCTAATGCATGTGATTCATCAAACTCTTCTTGCACAGGTTCTTGGCGATCTATGTAAGGGTCGTATTTAGGTTTTTTGTTTGGTAAAACTGCATAAAGTTTAGAGCCTATTAATTCAGCTTCTAAAATACCATCTATGTAAATTTCCTTTATTGCATTGTATGGAAGACTGCCTGAAGAGACTTCTGAATATAAATCTGATTGATTTGAGATGATTTTTGCTACATACGCTTTAGTATATGTAACATCATACTCAGAAGCTTTACCATTTACTGTAATTGTTTTTACTTTTGCCATTGTTGATTGATTTAATAAAAAAGGAAGACGATGCGAAAGGATTTGAGAATACCTTTATTAACGAAAGCTGCTTTATATTAGACTACCACTCTTTGGACTGCCGTCCTATTACTTAATTAAACCGGCCGAGGTTTAATCATCGTAATTGATTATCATAATCTTCAAGTGTACCTTACGCCACATACTCTTTGCGTTGTTCAGTCATTAACCAGGATTCGGCGGTTTGCTTACCTGGAAGTCTTTGCAAAATCTCTGTTAGATTTTTAATGCGTTAAACCTTTAGCTCTGGTGATTAACCAGTTCTGAATTTCTCATTTGAGATATCAGCGAACCATCGCCCTAGCCAAGTGCCTTATTCCCTTTTGCTCAGGAATTTTTCAGCAACGCATCTACACATAATTGGAATAATCATTTAGGAGCTACCTAAAGTTTTCCGTTCTGTGCCTTCCCATAATTTCATAGAACTTATTAATCCGTTTGGATTTATTATTATATACTTAGTTTAAAAAAAGTTTCATCATTCAGAAGTATTAATTATACCTCCTATGATTTTAGTATCTGCTAGGTGATCAAATTTACCATAAGTATTAATTACATAACCTGTTTTAACTGGTGAAAAATATTGAACACAAAGGCCTTTGAATTCTTTACCAAAAATATCTAGATTAGAATGCTCATTAATATACGGTCCTCCGCTCGGATCTACCATACTGATCCATGGATTTGACTTTACTAGATTTTGGTATTGCTTTCCTATAGTACTAGGTCCTACATATCGATCATTTTCATCATAGATTGATTCATGAATTGCTTCTTTAAAATCTTCAATGTGCATAGGATGAATTCCTATCCCAGAACTATCCTTACAGTAATTTTGATAAGCTAACTTATAATCATTAGAACTTCCAATTCTACAGTGCTCAAATGAACCTTCCCATAGGACCGACCCATCTTCTTGTTTTGTGAACGTGTAAACGTCTCCGTGTCTATTTTTATATTCTACCATATTATTTTATTTCATTTGTGAACCCGATAGGATTCGAACCTATGACCGTCGCCTTAGAAGGGCGATGCTCTATCCAGCTGAGCTACGAGTCCATAAAATTAGGAGGAGGTTTATGGGTGTTTCAAGGTTTCTGGTTTGCCGACTTTACTATAAACCTTTTTTCAATGGTGTCGAGCCTAACAGCGTACTCACCCCTCCTAAATGTTTTATTCTAATTCTCCGTTACTCCATGCTTCATAAACTATTTCCATAATACCTGTATCAGTATCAGCTTCTTCCCAGCCAGTAGATTCATTCCATACAAAGAATTCTGTACTCTTTGGAGTTTCAGCAATTCTCATTGATAAGTTTTCTCCGTTTACTTCAAGATCATATTCGTTAGTAGTTGCCCACCATACTTCATCTTTACTTTTTACATCAATTGTATTTTCCATAATTAAATTGATTTAAGAGATTTGTCATTTGTATAAATAGTAACATCATAGTACCTTTCGCCACATAGTGAATTTTTGTATTCCTCTGCCCAGTCAGGTCTTATTGAATATCCGTGATAGTTATAACTCATAACTCGGCCTTTTTCTAATTTGTCCCTAAACACTGGAAGTACTACACCATTACGGTCAGTCTTTCCCTCTGGGTGAGGTACACATGCCATAGGTTTAATCCATGAGACTTTGTCTCCTACTTTAAATTTTGGTTCTGTCATTTTTTTTAATTATTAAGGTTAGTACCGCTGGACGGATTCGAACCGTCACTCACCGTTCGGCGAAAGGGATTTTAAGTCCCTCGTGTCTACCAATTTCACCACAGCGGCATTCGATTTTACTTCTTTGATTTCTTAGGGTTTACTGTGTTCTTATTAAAGATAATTGAAAATAGTACATTTAATCCAAAGGCTTGCCAGAATCCAATAGGATTAACAGCATCAATAGCCGATACGAGGCATTCATTCCAAAGCCATTGAGTAGGCCATGCAAGTAACAATGCCATAATCACAAAACCTAGTATAAGTAAAAAGGCGAATGCGAAGGGTGCGGTAAATTTATTCATATTTGTTATATTGTTTATAGTATAATTATAACAGGTTGTTATGTGTTCTGAAAGTGTTTATTAAAAATTATTCATCATCTTTAAATATACCATATAAAAAGATAAGTACAAAGAAAGGCCATGCAATAAACCAGAATATTCTTTCAAAGTTAGATGCCTGCTCCATACCTAGTCTTTGGTAAAGAGTATCAAAACAAAACCCACACACCACGCCCATAGTAATATATGCAATAAAATAATTAGATACCATTTATTAATTCCTTGATTTGACCAGTAGAAACGTTACCAATCTTTTTTCCTTTAATTTCCCCTTTTTCAAAATACAATAGAGTAGGAATACTTCTAATACCATATTCTTTAGCAAGGTCTGATTCTTTATCTACATTACAAAAGATAACTTCCACATTAGGGTTATCAGTAGCAAATTTTTCTAATGTAGGTTTCATTACTTTACACGGTCCACACCATTCAGCCCAAAAGTCTACAAGAACTTTAGGTCCATTAAAATCTTCTTTAGTCATAATAAGTTTTTGTTTCTATATTTATATTGGTGGATCAAGAGGAACATCAGCATATCTCTCGCTACCTAGAATTAGGTTGGTGGTAGTATCTGGGATTCCTGAACCAACATAAGGTTCAAGTTTTTGCATAGCTTCAGTAATATCACTTGCTATGATATTAATGCGTTTTTCTACATTATTGTCTAAGTACACACACTCATAGATAAGGTAGTCTTTAATCTTAGACGTTTCTATTACTTCAATACTAAGTACCACAGTTGGTCTGTTGATACTCTTAAGAGATTTAAGCAAATCAGATTTACTTCTGTTGTATTTCTTTTTAAGCATGTTACTATGTTTATTATTATATTGCAAATATGTATTTTGTTTACGGTCGGCCGAGAGAGACTTGAACTCTCATGTAACCAATTACTCTTTCTACAAGGTATAAGCTTGAGGAGATACCGGCCGATTCTTAGTTAACCCATAGCAGTTACTGTAATAGAAGAATCTAATGCAGTAAACTCACCTTCATCAAATATTTGACAATGAGTTAAGCTACCGTTCTGTTTATTCACCAGGAAGGTATCAGTTCCCCTTGGTGTAGAGATAGTAAACACGGAGCCAGGGAGGAGGCGCCACAGTTCGTATTGGTTACCCTTTACAGGTTCTTTGATCATCCAGTCTTTAATGTTTCTTGACATGGTTTTGTAATTAAAAGTTTATATAAAAATGTAGAGTTATTTTCTGAGTTCTTAGAGGTTCGGCACATTTTCTAATGGCGGTCGCACATTCTGCATACGGTCGCACATAGTTCCACTTAGAGTATTGAGTTAGCCCAGGAGGTGTCCAAGCCGAAGAGATGGCAAAAAGCCACGGTTAGCGCGAACCCTAAAGTAAGTAGTAAAAATCCCATAGTACTATATCCTATGCAGTATATGCAAGTTTCAGTAATTGATTTAATTTTTTTAGTCTTCATATTCTCCATTCCATTTATTATTATTATATAGCACCATCCCCAGATTGTTTAAAGGCATTTCCTAATTTCTTTGAATTTTTTTCTCTAACCACTTCTTCCTCTAACCTATCTACTAATTCATCAAAATAGTCTGGATCACTAGTAACAGGAATATACTCTGAATAATCTATATGGTCCATAGAAGGACAAACCTTTGGAATAACAAACGCGGTAAATTCAAAACCAGCGCCGAACTCTGGTTGTCGTTCCCTTGCATGCTTAAAGGTATTATTAGTAAATCCGAGTGGCGTAGCGTTACCATAGTATGTCGCGTTTAGACCATCAGACTCGTAATGGCCACCAGACTCGCCACAGTGGCAGGTCTTGGTAGTATACGATAGAGAGAAAATATCTCGGCAGGTATTACAGTAGAGAAGTTTCATGGTATTACAAGTTAATGAATTTATGAATTTCTTTTAGTCCTTTAGAGATTACTAGACAAGCCAGGAGTACCATGATGAGGTTAGCAGTAGTACTGATTGCGGATAAGGACTCCGCAATGGATGCTAGAGCATCTGCTTGGTTTGTTGAAATGTCATTTAGGAATTTGTCCATTTGTAGTTATTTTGTTATTATAATAAAATTATAACAGGTGGATACCTTATCTGAAAGTTTTTACTAGCTCTTTTTTTACAGGATGAAAAAATTTCTGGACTAGACTTACGAGAATTAGACATCTTTCTTAGACTCACATTCTGGATACTAGCAAATTTTCTGGCTAGAATTTTTGCGTGGGCCCAAACGCATGCGCCGGTTTGACCTAAATTCACCCAAGTGAAAAATACATATCAAGGGTATTATTCTCTGGACCTTACCTTACCCTTCTAATAGCTACTAGCCCTACAGTACTACCAGACAGCTGGATACCTTTACTCTATAGACCATTAGGTGGTTACTACTAGTTACTACCATATAGGGTATTCTCTTATAGACAGATAACTTTAAGCTAGTAGACATTATCCCTTTCTAGCAGGCTCTAGCAGGTTACTGGTAATTATTTATATTGCTATAGTAGTTATTAGGGATTATGCCCTTTTAGTTGTTTTAGGAGCTAGGGGTGGTTGTTGACAATGCTGTGAAATAGCTGCGCTGTGGAGGACTATAGCTACTAGGGCCGATATATCGCAATATGGGCTATATTGGGTGTCTAGATGCCGCTCTAGAGTGCTATTTGTGGGAAATTAGTGACAATATGACGTATATATGGGCTCTAGAGGGCCGTTCTAGAGGCTATTGCTAGCAGGCCAGGACAATATGCACAATAACCAAGACAAAATCACACAAAAATAGGCATATTGTCCTGGCTGCTTCTAGAGCACTCTAGAATGTGTGAGTTTTTAAGCACAAAAAAGGGCAGCCTAGTCTGAATACAGATTTATGGCTGCCCTATAACCTAGGGAGAAAAACGGAAATTTAAAACCCGGTGGTTTATTTCATAATCAATTGATAGGTTTATGCTTCTCCTCGAACCATTGCGGCTTCAGAGGTAGTTAGCAATTGTTTATTAGCGAATGGATTGATATCCAAGTAACCTTCAGTATCATATTGCTTCTTACAAAGAATATTACCGGCAGTTACCATTAGATTCCCCATTTTACCTTCATTAACATTATACTTAGTATCGTTAGAGGCAAAATTGGTCATTCCATTTACTACATCCCAAACAGACATACCAGATTTAGCATTTTTCATTTGAGCCTTTGTAAAGGTATTTGGATCAGCTCCTAAATCAGCATATGCTTTCATTGCACGATCTACAGGGATATACTTTTGGATATAGTTATAATCGATGTTTTTATCCAGTGATAGTATACTTGAGGCAGCGCGTTGGATTTCTGCTAAACTTGCATCGGTATTATTAGCCTTTTTGATATTATCGGCCAATCCTACTGGTTGGAAGTTAGTAGATGCCATTCGGATCATATGTTCATTAAACTCATTGATGTTTTTATCGTTGAGGTTATGAAGACCATAGTTTTCAGCGAATGCAGTTGAGGTCATTCCGTTTGCACAGATTAGACGTTCTAGGTAAGGTGATACTTCCAATCCACGAGTTGGTGTATTTCTGAATGTTACTCCAGTATTAAATACCTCGTTTGTCATTCCTGGTACATTAAACATACCTTGTGGTGATACACAGTTAATTTGAGTTCCACCATATTGGCTTGATCCCATATGCGTTACATCCAAGTTATATTGATTGATATACCTTTCAGCAAAATCAATGAATGATTCATTTGAAATAGAAGCATATCCTGCAGGTAGAATATCAGTAATCTTTCGGTTAGATGGATCGACCAATAGAGTTACCGTTTGATCGTTCTTAGATGATTTCATAGATTTCATCATAGTAATCAATTGGCGTAAACCATCATTACCGAATCCTTCACTAAATCTTGTAGCAAACGCCTTAGGAATACGGAGGCGGCCAAGCAATTTACCGAATGCTTTATCAGTTACCTCAATCTTAACACCGTCCACATCGATATGGTTGTTGTCAATTACATTGAATTCTGATAGAGTAATTTCTTTCCGCATCAATTGGTTATTGATTGCTTCAGCCTTTTTAACGTCGAAGGCATTTTGACTTAGTGTTGTAATACTTCTCATAATTTGTATATTTTAACCGTTTTTATTATATTATAAATATAACACAAATTGTTGGGAATTGAAAATATTTCTAGGACTTTTTTCATAGAAGTTATTAACAATTCCCTTTCTTTATTTATTCTCAGTTACCTCATCCTTTAAACCGAATAGCTTATCAAATTCAAGGCCATCCTTTTTGACCATTTCCTTTTCTTTCTTTTTCAGTTGCTTAAGGCTTTCAGATTTTTTGAACCTTTCAGTATCATATGTAACATCACCTGAGGCAGATAGATCAAAGAACATTTGTTTTCCTACATGACCTCGACGGTTTTTACTAAATACAACATAACGTTCATCTTGAGACCTTTCATCCACAAATCGGATTTCCATCATCCCAGTAGTCATATGCTTTAGTTTATTAGAACCAACGAATGTACCACCTTTATTTACCTGTTGTATATTAAGGAATGATGTATACTTCTTGCCTTTATTCTGACCAAGATTTTGTTTGTACATCATATCCAATAACCACTTCTCTGAACTATTCCTTGTCATCTTAGCATGTTCACGGATAGTTTCTTGTAGTTCCACAAAGGAGTCAATCAGTACAAGATCATATCCTGTATCTAAGATACTGTTTAATACTTTCCTTGGATCTTCATCTTCAGCAATATCTTGTGGAAAGAATATATCCAATTCTCCAAACTTCGGATATCGTTGAACGTAGAGGTATAGATCTACTTGGTTCATTTCAGCCGAGATGAATAGTACCTTACTACCGCTCTTTTTTGCATTAGCGATAATATCCAGTGTTACTGTAGATTTACCAACTCCAGGATCCCCTACTACCATCCAGTTAGTAGCCTTTGGTACACCACCATCGATTGAGAATAAACCGTCGAGTGGAGTATTGGTCTTGTGAGCATCAAATAGACCTTTAGCATATTTGACATTTGAGATTTGAGTCAGCCTGTTATTTAGTTTAGATACTCCCATATTACTTAGACATTTTAGATTCGTGATTCTTTACTTTTTCAACCATTTCGTTGAACTTATCTACAGCGTTGAATCCTTGCACCGCCATGCCTCTTAGGAGATTACCTTTTAGGTCTTTGATCATTAGTAGATCGCCTTGCAATTCTACTTTGTACTTTGTTGTTGTTTTTACCATTTTTCCGTTTTTTAATTATAATATAAATATAACACAATTTCTTGAGAATTGAAAATTTTTGGGTGTCTTTTTTCTCAAAGTTATTAACACCTTATAAACAATTAGAATTCCTTTGAATTACGGATAGCTTCCTTATTATAGAAGTAATCCAATTTAGACTTAGCCATACCAATAGTAGTATGATCCTCTCCGGCTTCGATTGCCTCGGCTAATACTCCGGCCCAATATTGGATCTTCGGAAGGTAACCTTGTGGATACCGGTTTTCTTTGTTTTTGTAAGGATATGCCATAGTTGTTTGTTTTATATGGTTTGAATTATTATATTATAAATATAATCAATATTGTTGGGAATAAAAAATTTTTGGGCAGTTATTTTCTCTAAATATGAAAAAAGTTATTAACAATTGTTTATAAGGTGGATGTACAGATAGTAAAGAAGTCAATAGCCATTTTAGGTTCTAATCTATAGGCTTCCTTCTCCCACGGTTGGTCCTCGTATGCTATATCATTTTTAACAGATTTCTTCCACATATTATTGTTCTTCCGGTTACACCACCTCAACTCCTTTTTAGCATATTGTTTTACATGTACCATCTCGTGGCAGAGCGTACTAATCAGTTCATAGATGCTTAAACCTTTACGGATACTTAGCTTAAATTTACGACCTACCTCATCGTCTAATTTATAGCAACATCCATGATCTTCCATAACGCAAAATCTAATACTAATATCCAAGGATCTGTACCTCGGCAGCAATTGCTTAATACACCACTTTACACATTCTCCTGCTAGTCGATGTTCACTAGATTTACCACCAGTAATTTGTATACAGTTTGCCATTATGATCGCGATTTAGAAGGCCAAAGTAATATAGCAAGTATTACAACTATACCAATTGTATTAAATGGATATAACAGCAATTGTAAGAATAACCAGCAGATCCCCTTAATAATAAATGGGGCTAGCCAGACAAATAACAGAAACGTTGAGATAACAAGGATAGTGTTTAGTAATCGTAGCATGTAGTAGTAATTTGTTATATTTAAATATAATACTATTTGTTGGGAATAAAAAATTCTAGAGCAGTTATTTTCTCTCTAAGTGAAAAAAGTTTACTAACTGGCTTCGTGTACTACAGGGATAATCCTATCTACTGTACATCTACTATACTAGACTGTACATCCACAATATACTAGTAACTCAGAGGCTCTTGTTTCAGGCGGAGGTCCAGGAGGTAGCATGTGCCGAATGATTTGGTTCCTTCCTGGTAACATGGGCACCAGTGAGACTTGTCAGTTGATTACGGTAAGTACTTTGAGTGAAAATAGCGGTATTACATAGAATTAGAGTAAAAAACGGCTAGTATATATCAAACTCTTCTGGATCGTAGTACCAGTAGCCAGATATTAGCAATCAGACCTCCGGTACGGAAATACTGATAGTCCAATGATTACTACCCTGGATACGACTATTCTATGCTAGTACTGGTATACGCGATTATATAGGTATCTACAATAGTTGAGTTGTTTATTATAGTATCCGTTATATCTTTTTGAGTATAGATTGTGGTTATTGTGAAGAACTATATCTTTGCGGATATACTAGGGTTCTTGCTTATTTAGTGGTTGTTTGAGAAGTTGGAGGTTGAGATAGATTCCATTCATCATTCCAATAAATTTGAGCACTTTGTGGTTTAGAGGGTAATTGTGGTTTTCTAGGGAATTGCATGTTCGTTTAGTTTAGTGTGCCCAGTGTGCTGACCTTTGATTGTTTTGATTGTTTAGATTGAATCCTATTTATTGCCGCCTCTTCTATTAGATCTTTGTGGAACTGTGGACTTAGTTCTAACTGGAGGTTTTGTGTTTACTGGTCTAGTTGTAGGTCTAGGATTGTTAGGTCTAGTAGTTGGATTAGAGTTAATAAAACCAGAAGGATATAGAGTTCTAATATCATCTTTCGGTCTAGTTCTAATTGGTGGTTTTGTATTTATTACCGGTTTATTATTAACTACAGGATTAGTGTTTCTGTGTGGTTTAGTGGTTGATGATCTTCCTATTCTTGAAGTACTGATTCTATTGGTATTTGAGAAACCTCTCCTACCATATACATTACCTAAATAACTAGTTCTTGGTCCATAAATATGAGAATAGTATGGATGATTGTTTTGATAGTTCCACCAGTAATTTGTATTCCAATTTCCGTAGAAAGGATACTGATTCCAAGCGTTCCAACTATAGACATTATATCCCCATCTGTCGTATCCAAAAATTGACCATCTGTGTGGATAACTCCATTGCCAATTCATCCAATAATTATGTGGACTTTGCCATCCATATCTATATAGTCTATTATTGTAAAATTGATTATGGAAGAAAGAGTAATTTTGCCTTTGTAAGTATAAGTAATAGTTATTAGCAAAGACCCAATCCGTTTGAAGTTTCCATTGCAATTGGCTTACTGTGTTTATCTCTTCTATTTGGTAATTCTCATCAACATAGTCTGGATTATATGAATTGATTTGCCATCCTACTCCACAACTATTTACTGATAGAGTTAAGACTATTATGCAGATTAGTTTAAATAGAGTTTTCATATTGTTATGATTTAGTTATTATGCTAAGAGATCACCAAAATTATACTTTGGTTGCCATTGGTCTTTATGCTTTTCAATTACATCTTCCCATTGCTTTCTTAGCTTTGCGAGCCTTGGGCTATACTGTGTAGTTGGAGTCCAGCCTTTCTTTAAACCATCTCTCCAATTTGCAACTCTAATCTCTACCTTATCGATAGCTTTAGGTTTCTTAGGATCGTTACCATACCCAGCTGTATTCATTTCATTTAGAGTTTGAATGTATTTCATTACACAGATTATTTGATTTATATATTGTCAATTAAAACATATTGTCAAAATCGTAGTTAGGCTTTATTGCTCCAGCCTTTGGTATATCTGGTGGATCTACATATACCGGTTTTTTATAAGGTTTTGGATGTGGTTGTTTAGAAGCTCTTAACATCTCTGGTCTGTTTTCACGTACCCATTGAATATACCAAGGAGCCATTCTTTTAACTGTTTCTACATCAACTCCTTTATACTTACCTGATCTAAATTTCATACTGTTCTATTATAGTCATCTGATACTCTAACTATGTCATCTTCACCAAAGTAGGTTCCGATTTGCGTTTCTATAAACTTTGTAGGGTTTTCCGTTTTATTCCAAGCACGATGTTTATCACCTTTAGGTATATCAATAAAGTCTCCATAATTTAAGGTATGCTCTACGTCATTAAGTATAACTGTTAATGTACCTTCAACCACAACCCATCTCTCTGCTCTGTGTTTATGATATTGATAGCTTAGCCTTTGATTAGGTTTTACTTCAATTATTTTTACTTTGCATTTAGGAGTATCTAGTAGAATATCAAACCTACCCCAAGGTCTATTTTCAAAATTTGCCATATTAATCTAAATCATTATCTGGGTACCAATTATCCCATTCATCAACTCTATTTGCTTTACGCGGCTTTAGCCAATTCTTTATCCAGGATTTTAATTTCTTTAGCATCTTTCTTCTGCATCTGTTTTAAGACTCTTGCTATTTCATCATCCGCAAGTTTTATAATAGCATCGTTGGCTCGGATTCTAATTTCTAACTTTACTTTATTAACATATTTAGTTAGTTTATCATTTCCTTCTCCGATTGCATCCATTTTAGAAATAGTAATTTCTTCTTTCTTTCTCAATGCTTGTATCTTTGCGGCTTTAGCTTTATCTGCAACATCTATCTTAGATTTTGTTGAAGTATAATCATTACCTTTTGATTTCACCTCATCTTTAAATACATCTATTTGATCTTCTTCTATTTGTATTTTTTGAAGCTCTACTTTTAATTTAAATAATTCTTCACCAAGTTTATCTAATTCTCTTTTCTTTTTTGGATTAGAGAAGATACCTTTAATAAATGAGAAGATGCCTTCGTTTAAAATTTCAGATAACTCATCATGAGATATTTGACCTTCTAATATTTCATAAGTTTCATTAACCAACATTGTGTTATGATTAAAATTTTCAAAAGTAGGTATATTAGCCACTGTAGTACTTTATTTGTTTATATATCTGGAAAGATCTTCTATTAATTGGTTAGATGTATAATACCATCCTTCAAAAACTATACCATTATCAACTTCATGCTTTGTTAAGTACCAGAGGTCTTCATCTTTTAAATATTGAATATGCCAACCATCATTCATTAGTTGCGCTCTCCATGATTAATGATAAAATAATTAAACCACACGCAGATGGTATTTGCCAAGCAAAAGTTTCGCCTTGCATTAATGAAGATGCTAATAAACCTATTCCACTAACCATAAGCACATACCAAAAGTTTCTTTTAATTCTTTCTTTCATAATTTTATTTTTGTTTTGCATCAAAGAAAAACATTTGCCAAAGCCTACCGTTTGCAAAGTTACTTCCAAAGTAACCCATAGATGTATGAGCACAATGACCATCAAATATAACCATTCTATTATAAACATTACCAAATGTATCTACGTCTTCATAAGGAGTAGGATCACAGAATGTTTCTTGGTTAGCAAAGATCTCAGTAATATTATCTACCGCCTCGGTATCGTATTTCTTTGTTATTTTATTTCTAACAATTTTTGTACCTGTTGATGTGGGTGCATCTGGTGTTAAAAATACCATTGCTGCCCACTTTTGTGAATCTGCATGAAATACCTGGGGAGGTATACCATCACTGTTACCAAAACCTGCTTGAAATACTCCACATATAGAATACGTTTCAGCCCAGTTAGTAATTTCCATACCCATAATGGATTCTATTTTTTCTTTAACGCCATCAAAGATAAATTGTTTACGTGTTCTCCAGCCTACACCACCATGCCCATCAGCCCAATAGCTTTGTGATAAAGCATATTCTCTAACCATATCAGGATCTTCATAAAAATCATCGCATACCCATGATCTAGGCTTCATCTCTTTATTGTTTACTTTTAAAGAAGGTGATGTAATAATTCCCCAATCACCTTTATCTGGTGTTATATTTTTTTCAATTATATCCATATTAATTTAATTTGTTTTTAAAATACTTAATCAACATATGTGCCGATTTATAATTCGTTGCTAGTGGAATGTTATGAACATCGCATAATCTCATTAACATACTAATATCTACATCATGAGGATGCTTGTCTAACGGATCTCTAAAAAAGAGTACACAATCAACTTCACCTTTAGTAACCATAGCACCAATTTCGGCATCACCACCCATTGGTCCACTTGCTACTAACTCGACTCTTAATCCTGCATGTTCAATCATAGTACCCGTTGTGCCTGTGCCTACAAGTTCAACATTTTTATTTTTAAAAAAGTCTAATCTTTTCATAACAAAAGAAACCATATCAGCTTTCTTACCGTCATGAGCTATTACTGCTATCTTCATATTTCTTCTTTTGCTTTGGCTAAACTTTCTAATGCTATATCTATATGTTTAGCGTAGTCTTTATTTAATTTGTAAACTGGTTGTTGAATAAGATAATTTACTATAAAGCTATAGAATAATTCTACCCTATCTCTTGCTTCTATAATATCTTCTTTAGTTAGATTTAGGCCCTTTTCTATCATGATTACCTCTTACTACGTTTAATATTAATCCTAACCATGTATTTCCTCTGTACCTTTTTTTACCTTCTATGTTTAGAAGATACTTACTTTTTGTTTTCATAATTTTCTTTTCTTTTATTTATTTCTGCTAATTTATGTTCAGAATCTATGAATTCGCTATTGACATAATCCCACAAATTTAGATTGATTAAAAAGGGGTGCGGTCTCACCTTGGCCCACCTCTTGGCTTTTTGAAACCCTTTTGGTGAATATTCAAATTTTACTAAATTTGTGTAAGAAGGCGTAAACCAGCGTCTTATTAGTCTAAACATAAATGATTTATTATTATATGTAAAAAACTAAAAAAGTTTAAGAAATTAAACTGAAAGTATGAAAACTACCACCATGATAGTGATGTATAAAACTGAACTTATGTCTTGTTTATTTTGTTGCTCCATATATTATTTATGGTAAAAAAGGCTATAGTTTCTCTTTTTAGTGTTAACTAATTGTTAACAAATTATTAATCATCGGAATACTGTAATGTGTCCAGCTTCTTGAACTATGACAGGAGAATCAACCTTTTTACCTTTTACTTCATAATAGTAAACACCATCAGATACTAAATAACTTCCATTATTTACACTCCCGTCCCAAAAGGGGTAATCTTCAAAGTCATTAGCATTCCCAACATAAATATTTTGCCCCCATCTATTAAAGATTTTAAATTCTATGTTTTCCCAACAATTTAAATCATATATAATTTTCCATACATCATTTACTCCATCGTTATTAGGTGTAAATGTATTAGGTACATATATACTTTCTTCTCCTAGACAAGGGTAACCTGGATTCTCAATACAAGGTAAACCTGTTATGCAATCTATTAGAGTTTCTTCTGTAATATATTGAGTAAGTGTGTCTGTAATGTATATAAAGTTGTCCAAGTATAGTGTGTCTGTGCCGTATTCCGTGATATAAAGGGTGTCAGTGATGTAGATAGTTTCTGTAAGGTATATCGTATCCGTAAAATTTTGAGTGATGTAGAGAGTGTCTGTTAAAAACTCAGTTTCTGTAAGGTATATCGTATCCGTAAAATTTTGAGTGATGTAGAGAGTGTCTGTTAAAAACTCAGTTTCTGTAATATAAATAGTATCACAAGGCTCATCTTCATTAAGTTGACAGTCAACTCCAGTAATCATATCAAATACAAAGTTATTATTACCAGTAATTATTTCATTAGGTACACTTGTAATTGTAAAATAATTACCTTGCCCTGCTACCCAAGTACCCACACCATTAATCGTCCCACTCACGGTGATTGTATCTCCAGGTTGAATCCAAACCGCTAAATTAGAAACACCATTAAAACAATTAAATGTAGTACCTAAAAAATCACTAAGGCAAAAATATGTAACTGCTTCGGTTCCTATATTTACTAAAGTCGCTTCGTAAAAGTATGAAGATAAAATTCCTGCATCAAATACTTGACATTCTTCCTCAGATATAATTAAATCAATTATGATAGGATCTGGGCCAACTGAATATACACAAGTACCGTTATCTGTGGTTGCATCTTCATCATAGTTAAGTGCTATAGGATCAATGCACCCTGGGTAAGAGTATGCACAAGTAACTAGAAAAAGACCAACTAAGGTCATGACTAAATGTTTCATTGAACAATAAATTATTTTGATTTACTCCGCGTTCAGAGTTATTTAGAAAGCTTGTCCCACATGGCAGGATATTTTTCTTTGAAGTCTTCTCCGTATGTTTCATCCCAGATTCTTGAAAGTTCTCTGGCATCTACATTTTTTCGTTGCTTTAAGATTTTTGCAACAGCAGGATATTTATTAATAAACTTTTCTCCATACAGTTCATACCAATGATCCATGATATCTTTCTTAACACCTTCCATGTCTTCATTAATAGATTCTTTTAACGCCTTTTTAAAAGATTTAGGATCAGTAACAACGGTACCGTGTAATTTTACTTCGTCAGTATCAATGTTAACTCTAATCTCTCCACCTTGGTGTTTTAGATCTAATATTAAAGTATCATAATATTTACCTATTGCAGTTCCACCATTAATTCTTTTACCGGCTTTTTCTGCCCATCTTCCTATTTTCTTTACTAAAGGTAATATTCCTTTCCTCTTAGCAAATTCTTCAATATTACTAGGAATGTAAACTGCTTCATTTACAGATCCTTTCTTTTTTAAATCTCTCATTGCTTTATCTGCGTTAGGTGCTTTACCCCAACCTTCTCTAATCATTCCACCATGATCAAATTGAGATTTATTAACCATAAAGGTTTTACCATCTTTACCTTTTAGTTTTAAAACATAGCCATTATTGTCAAGTACTTCTACGGGTCCGCCCATATATAAAATCTTAGAACCTTTTTTGATTTTCTTAAAATCTTTAAGGTCTATCTTTTTCATATAGTCCTTTTTAAATCCTTCGTATGTTTTAAAATATTTCATAGTTAAGCCATTCTGTGTTTGTCAATTCTAGCCATGATCTTATCCTTCTTGGCCATTAGTTTAGCATATTCTTTTTCTTGCTTCATCATAGTAGAACCATACTCATCAGCAATTTCACCACCTTCTGGTTCAGCTTCTTGTTCCATGTCTCTAAGTGTTTGAGACATTTCATCACGTAAATCTTTAATCTGTTGATCTATGTCAAGCCTGGCATCTAATAAATCCATATACTTATCAAAACTTAACCTACGTGATTTTGCTTTAGTAGGTTTAAATTTAGGTAAAGTTTTTCTCGTAGCTCTATATGATACTAATACAGGATCATTTAAATCTGTTGCTTCATTAACTCTATCATAAAGACCAGATTTAGAATTCCATTCCCAATCTTCTTTATCAAAGTCTTTAAGCTTTTTTGCCTTTTGATATTCTTCAGAAGATAGATGAGCAGCTTTAAGATTTATTTTACGACTTTCATTGTAGCTTACAATATCAGAATATTTAATTTCATGCTCTTCGCCGTCTTGGTCTAATGCAAAGATAACTTTATCATCCCACATATCAGTATTATCTTGGTTACCGTTATTAGGATTATAGATAACATATTCTTGACCATTACCTAGTTGAATAAAACCATCATCCTTTTTCATAGCTTTCATCAATGATCTCTTAGTAAATTTACCTTCGGTAATTGTTGATTCAAAAGCTGAACCAACATCCTTTCCATTAAGAACATCCTTACATGCTTTATTAAATTGCTTTAATTTTTTAGTAGCATCTCCTGCATAACCATCTTGCATTAATTCAATAGCCATGTCTAACCAACTTGCTATAGTTCCAGCATATTCATCATCTATTCTATCAAACTTATCAGATAAATCTAGCAATGCATCTTCTCCAACTTTTTTAGTAATAGTTGACCCTGTCTTTAATAATGGTTTTAAACCTCTTGCCAATTTTTCATTAACTACAGATTCTACAAATAAGGTTTCTCCGGTTTTAGATTCAATATTGATAGTAGCACCAGGATATTCTTTTTGTAATTCATTAAATACAGCAGGTACTGCCGCAGGAGTATTAACTATTTCTTGTTTAGTAACTGAACCATTACTTACTACCACCACAGTTACAGGATAACTTCCTTTCTTTGCAGCTTTATGAATAGCAGATAATTTAGCTTCATTTAAAAATTCAGAATGAGTTTTAAAATATTTCATAGTTCTTATTTTATTCCTTGATCTTTCATTTCTTCCTTAATGTCATCATGAAAGTTCTTTATGTAATCCTTAGCACCTTTCTTATCACCATCTTCAATCCAATCGATTGCAATACCTAAGTTTCTAAAAGGTGTATGATAGTTTACATCAGTAGCAGAGTCAAATAATTTATTCAACATCTTAATAGGAGTTTTCTCATTTACTTTTAATGCATACTTTAACATACCTTCATAATCAAAATCACTTGACCATTTATCACCAGGCTTAAATTTCTTAGCTTCAGTAACTAATGATTCTTTCATTAATTCTACATAGTTGCTTCCTTTCTTAGAATAAACTGAAGTGATTTTAAAATCACCTTTAATCGCTTCACCAGTATCATATTCTATTTCTTTAGCATAATAAGCTTTAAAGAAAAGGTTTGGTTCGAGTTCTCCAAAGAAGTGTGAATGTTTACCAATAAAGAATTTTGCATTTGGATAAATTTTCTTTATTTCTTTTTTAGTTTCAGCATCATTTACTTCTGTATCATATGAACTTACGAATTTAGCTTCATTCATAGATTCAAATTGATGTCCTATAATCTTAACCCCTGCAACACCAGGAAAGAATTCTCCTTTGTCTGTTTGTATTCTACCGCTTGAGCTTGATTTGTGCGGGTCGGTAAAACCTTTAACTGTAATTGCATCTCCTCTAAAGTCTTTAGTCTTATAAGGTAATTTAACAACTTTTCCAGTTTTTTCATCTATTAACTTAGAACCTTCGTTTAGGTTATCGTTTGATTTACTTTCGATAATTGTATCGAAGTCTTTAATATATTTCATATGTTTAGATTAATTTTTTTATATATTTAGGATACATCCATGTAATCTCCATGATCACAAACGATGCCTTTCTTTTTTAATTCTTTACATATTTTATCTAAAGTACCTGGTCCATAAGATCTAGGCAATTCTTCTCTGATGCCTAATGACTTTAATAGTTTTTTAGAATCTTCATAATCTATCTTAGATCTTTTATTTACATTTGCAGTTTTTGCTACATCATATAATGAAGTTCCATAAAACCTACCACCCTGTTCAGTATAAACAAAATCAATACCCTTTATCTTAAATGGCTTACCACTACGATCTTTGTAGTTTACCGCTTCATTTATAAATTCATTAAAGTTTTTCATATTATGATAATTTAGATTTACCGTCCCATACCTTTACAACATATTCATTGCCATCCTTCTCTAGGTAACGAGGATCTTTTTTAGTAGGTCTCATTAATAAACCGTGTGAGTTTGCGTCTCTTCCTAATTTAGTATCCTTTCCTTTTGATTGCCATGAAGAGCCTCCTGAAAAATAAGATGAAAATTGACCGCGGTTATCTCTATCTTTTGGATCTAATCCTTTAAGAGTTAAGATATGTTTTTGTAAGTCTCCCCATTTAGATTTACCGTTCTTTTCAGCAAAATCCAAAACTTGTTTTTTAATAGTGTCTAATTTCTTAGCTTCATTAAGGGATTCAAATGTGTGTAAGTTTTCCATGTTTATCTTGTTTTATTATTTATTCTACAAAAAATAAAGGATCCAGGTAAAATACCCAGATCCTTTTTAAATTTACTTCTTAGTTACTAAACCTCTTAAGAGGTCCCAGTTCCTAGTTAAGAATACGCCAAATGCAATTCCTGCATAAATCTTATAACCGAATATCCACAAACCTAGACCGATACCTAATGATGCTAGTGCAGAAAATCCTTTTGTGTCAATCCAACTTACGACTTTTCCAAAAATTTCTTTAACTTTTTCCATTATTGATTAAAATTATTTTTAACTAAGCTATGCCAATTCTGCAGCAATTTGTTTAGAATGTTTACATGTTCCTCTAAATTTACCTGCAGGACAGTCACAACTTAATCGGTTACCATTTTTAGTAACAGTATATTTATTCCCAGTTGAGCCTGTAACTTGAAATATTTCCTTTTTTATGTTATCATAAGGATTTGTAACTTCAACATCATCAAAAGAAATGTGATCTTCTACTGGGATCCATCCAGGAAATAAGTATTTTTGCCCACCAATATTTGCAAAGGCAATTCCCATATGAGATACTATTTTATACTTCTTTGGCATATTAAAAAGGTAAGTCTTCAGTTTTAGATTCTTCAAAAGGTTCAGAGTGATCGGATAGTTTTCTATAAGTTAATGTAGCAAATGGTTGTTCACCAATTTCGGTAATTGCCGGTCTACGATTATCTTTGTCAAATGCATCTTTCATCTTATGTGCTTTCTTACGAGCAGTATAGTCATCCTTTGCATAGACATACATATCCATTGTTACTACATATCTTTTATCTTCACTCATCATATCTTAAGATTATTAAGTTGATCCAAAGTACCTTCAAATCCTGGTATGTCTTTTTGTGGCTTACCGTGATTTGCGATTCTGTCCATTAAGTCATTAATCTCATCTCTGCTTAACCATCCTACAACATCATCGTTATGATCAGGAAAGAATTCTTTAGTTACCCATTCTCCATCTGAATCAAAAATACCGATCTCAAATGATAAGAATTGATTTATACTAGAGAGGTCTTCTCTAGGAGTACAGTATACACCCATACCAGCAGATACTGATAACTTTAGTCCGTTTTGAAAATGTGTAGTAGATCTGAATCCACCTAACCCATCTTCTCTTTTAAATATAATGTTATGAAAGTTCATAGTTCTCTTCTTTATTAAATTGATTTCTAATTTCTGTTGTCAGCATTTCAGCTGTGATTGATAAATCTTTACCGATGAAGTCAACATCATGCTCTCGGTATTCATACTTGAAGTGTTCATTGCTTTTTGCAGCAACAAGGTTTGTAAGTACCTCTTTCAGATCATCCGCATACATGATCATATCACCTAAGATATTTTCAATTTCAAATACCTGACCGCCTTTAGGTTTCCAGTGAGGAGTTGCCGTGTCAGAGTAATTTTCGTAGTACTGTGCGTGAATTGTAATTGTAGCCATAATTTCCGTTTTTTAATTGTTTTTATATAATATAAATATAATCAAAATTGTTGGGATTTGAAAATTTCTAAGCAGTTATTTTCAAAAAGTTATTAACAATTTAGATATCAAAATTTTCTTGGATTTCTTTAACTAAAGTTTTGAGCTCTTCCTTGTTAAGAGCAATGTGAGTGAAGAAGTCTCCTTGATCTCTCAATGTTAATTGAAGTTTCATACCTTCCTTTCCTCCGCTGAATCTTGTCAATGACAATTCAGTGTTTTCCAATTTACCAGTTTTAGAACTGTGAAATTTTCCTTTAAGTGTTTTTAATTCGGTTGACATAATTTCCGTTTTTTATGAGTTAAGGACGAATGCTTTACTCGCCCATGTTTTAGAGTTAACTGATTGATATTGATCTTGACTATACAGATTAGTATTGTAATACATACTGTTAATAGTTCCTACTGTTAAGTCAGCTAAGATGCTTTCGTCAATTAACTTTACTTTTTTACCAGTCCTTGAGAATACTGTTAAATAGAAGTCAGATCCTTCTGGTTGAAATTGTACGGTTTGCAATGCTCCTTTTTTGTAACCGCTAATGATTGATTCTGGGTGAGCAGATAACCTTGGATTATCAAAGTCTCTTGCATCTACACAAGTCATACCTAATTTAGTCCTTGTTATGAATCTGAATTTACCACTTGGGTATTGCGACAGTATGTCTACTGTCATGATTTCAGTGTCCTTTAGTACGATTTCCTTGTTTTGTAATGTTTCCATATTTCCGTTTTTTAATTATTAATATAATTAAATATAATCAAAATAATTGGGAAATAAAAATTTTTCGTAGACTTTTTTCTCTAAAAATGAAAAAAGTTATTAACAATTTTCAATAACCCATTATTGCAAAAAATACTACAGTTAGGATACCGCCACCGATTAATACTTTCCAGTACCATTCTTTAACCCAATCATCTTCATAAACAACCATGTGGAATACAAAGCTTAAAAGTAAAATAAATAGTATGCCAAAGAATTCTAAGATCATACTTCCTTATTTTTAAGCTTAGGCCATTTTTTTAATAGCATTGTGCACAGTTCATATTCTTCCCTTTCTGTAAAAAGAACCAAGAATGCTTCAGCTGCTTGATATGGAGGTACATCAGGATTATGATCCTCAGGTACTTTACCATCCAAGAGTTCACAGACGCTTAAATCCGTTAAGAGAGTTTCAGTATCGTAGTTAGACATACCCACAAGGAAGTCTTGTAGGTAGTCTTTTGGTATGTATTTTAGATCTTTCATATTATTTAGAGTTTTCCATTTGTAACATTCTCATAGAACATTTGTAACCTCTTCCTAAAGAATCTTTAAAATTAACCGGAGCTTTTCTTGCTCTTGTATTAAATCCTGTAAGAGTATATGATTTACCTTGGATTGTAATTTGATCACCTACAGATAAATGATCCATGCCATGTAATCCTTTATGACGGTTCCAATCAATTGCTTCTTTAGTAATTGCTTCTCCGCCTTCACTGATAGTATTTCCTTTTAGTTTAAAGGTTACCTCATTTCCAGAGAATGATGCATTACCTGCATGTAATTTGATTCCAAATTTATTTTCTACAGCTTTAAGAGCGTTGTCGATTTCAGTTCTTAGGACTTGTAGATTAGCCTTGTTAAATGTTGTGATTTCCGTTTTTACCATTTTGATTGTTTTAATATAGTTTGAATTAATATATTATAAATATAATCAAAATAATTGGGAATTGAAAATTATTTCACAACTTTTTTCTCTAAAAATGAGAAAGTTATTAACAATTATAAGTTTTTGATATAATTACTAAGTTTATCTGTAGGTAACCACCCTAATCTATCTAAAGAGTCATCATTTTCTCTTAAAGTTTCTCTATAATTACCAGGTTGATCAGGTAAATGAATTTTACCTACTCCGAATTTTCTCTTAAACATTTCATAAACATCATTTATAGAATAATTCATACCTGTTCCGAATTCCCACGCATCATTATGCCTTTCGCCTGATTCTAGGATTTTAATTAAACCATCTACGATGTCACCAACAAAGGTAAAATCTCGTCTTTGATTACCATCACCCACAATTGTGATTTTCTCACCATCTCTTACTTGCCTTCTCCAAATACCGGTTACTGCTGCCCAATCCCCATCTACTATTTCGCCAGGACCATATACATTATAAAATCTGGCTATCTCTATGTGTAAGTCATATGTTTTTCTATACATTTTACATAACTCTTCACCTAAATACTTGGATGTTGCATAAGGAGATTGATATGGGTTATGCCACCTAGATGAAGAGCCTGCATATATTAACTTCATATTATTCTTTTTAGTAAATTCTAATACTTTTTGTGTTCCTATTGTATTTACCCTAAAAGTTTCATCTGGATTAGAAAAAGATGGTTGAATACGACTAAGGCCTGCTAAATGAAAACAGATCTCAAAATCTTCCATATTACTTTCTATCCATGTTACTATATCACCTTTATAATAAGTACAACCCTCAACATGATTAGACTCGGATCCACTGTCATAATTATCAATTGAAGATACTATGTAGCCTTTATCTAAAAGAGATTTAATTAAATTACTACCTATAAAACCAGCACCACCTGTAACCAACACTCTTGACCTAAAATTATCAGCCCATTCTTTTATTTTATTTTGTACACCGTTTTTAGTTATTACAAAATAATCAGATTCTTTACGAGGATTTTTTAGAAAATGATCTAAGTCTGTGAAATTGTCCCAGTGATAAGAATCATCATTCAATGGTAATGTTAGTTTTGATGACTCTGATATTTTGCATAAAAGACCAGGTTTGAGTAAAACACGAGGATTACATATTACCCAATAAGGTTTAGTAGGAAGTGCTTCAGTAATAAGATTCCATGTATTACCCTTTGTATTAATAACCTCTACATTTAAAACATAAGGTGAAGGGTTTTTAGATTTAAATCTTAAATTATTACTAGATTCATCTTCGTTGTTACTATTCATAATAATAACATTATCAACAGGATAATCTATGCTTTCAATGAAGTCTTTAACTTCATCAAAGTTTCCGTTATTTATAGATAAACCTAAAGCAGGTATTGCAATTAATTCTTTTGATTTTATTCCCATGTCCAATCTTGTATTTCTTTTTTATAAACTTGATGATTTACACCGTGATGTAATGTTAGCATATCCTTTCTTTCTACCCCTGCATAATCTACCCAATCATTAGTTAAACTTTCAACAGTAGCCCAATCACCAGATGGCCCGTCTTTTAACTTTCTCATTGATATTTTTTTATTTAATCTAGGATCTGCAAATGTTACCTTATCATTAAATACTTGGTTCATTATGCATTGATCAAACCAAGTAGTTTCAAATTGATCGAATCTTTTATGACATTCTTCAAATAAAGATGCGTGTTTCCTAGAAGCAACAAACCAGCCTGCATTAAAGTATCTATCCTTTCCTAAACCATATTTTTCACCTAATTTTTCAGGATCATCATCTCTACAAAAATAAAGGTTATTTTCATCAGGAACATAATCATAAATATTAAAATCTCTAACTGGTCGCCAATCAGCATCAAAATACATAATCCTATCGGCATTAGGAAAAATCTTAAACAGTAAAAATTTAATACACGAAGACTTTTGTGCCATATCCATTTCCCAACCAGGAGAATTTGCGTATTGAAGAAATTGTTCGCCTAATACGTAAGTTTTAAGACCTAAGTGTTTCTCAACCTTTCTTGCACTCCATTTTGCAAATTTTTCGAACTCATCACCTACTCCTATAGTTACTGCTATCATATTTTGTTATCTATTATAATTAGGATTTTCTATTCTCCCAGCTTTATTATTATTAAGAATGTCTAATAATTCATCAATACCTTCTTGAAATTCTGCTTTATTTTTACCAGTGGGATACATATAAATCTCATCACCAAAGCTTAATTTACCGGTTGAATTTGATGGTGAGCATCTAAGATACCATCCGTGTCTTGGCGGCATCATACGAGTTATTGCATACCACTGTTTATCATTCATTTGTACAAGAAGACCTTCTACTTTTGTAGTACTCTTCATTGCTTTTGTTTTAATAACCTCAATCATAGTTTTTTTTAAATTAATTCTAATTCCTCTTGCCTATCAAAAGGTAAATAATTTTCCAATAATGTATTATGTTCTTCTCTGTATTTGAGTACAGCAACTTCTTTACCTTTTGCTTCTACCTCGATATCTACTGCATGGCCGTAATCATTGATCTTTTCGTATACAAAGTCAGCATGAGCTTGTGCTTTACATTTAGGATCCTCGAATGTACGACGACATGACGAATAGTGAAATAATGGTTTTATGTTATGATGATGCCAGGTACTCATTGCCAATTCAAACGCCTCTTGCTCTGATAGGCCACCTGGTTGAAAACGGTGATGATGAAAATCGAATGTAATAGGAACCTTTACTGCCGAAAATATACCGTCATATAGATCTTGTACAGAATACATACTCCCTTTGTCATCATTCTCTACAACCAACCTGGCTTGAGCAGATTTAGATAGATTGAGATAATTAGATGCCCATCTACCCATAGTAGCCATCTTGTCACCGTATACACCATTACAGTGGATATTGATAGGATAGAAGTGAGATTGTGGAAGACCCATAAGATCCATGATCTCTGCTGTTTGGTTTAGTTCTTTTTGTGTTTTTTGAACCAATACAGGATTAGGGGAACCTAGTACATTGAAAGGGCCTGGGTGAAATGATAATCTCTGGCCATATTTTTGAGCCAGTGTACCTGCACCTTTTAGAAGTGTAGATATCTTTTGAAAATCTGGCAAATCTTTGAGCTCGTATTCTGACATCCAAGGAAACATATCTGATGACATGCGGTATACCTTGAAACCGTTCTTGTCATTCCATTTGATAATCTCAATAAGATCTCTGATATTCTGTAATGCCAAGCCACTAACATGATTCATACCTTTTTGTTGAAAGGTAATCTTTCTACAGGTTCGATTGACTGTAATAGGTTTGTTACGAAGATTTAGATTGATACAACAGTATCCTAGATTGGTTTCCATATTGTTTTATTTTAAAAAAATATAACAAAAATAATTATAAAATGAAAGCATAATTAGAATAATAATTTAAACATTCTATAAATCCATACCCAAAGACATAAGCTTATGCTTAATATTACTACCCATCCTATGATAAAAGTCCAATTATATTTTTTATACCATTTCATATGTTAATTGCTTAAAGGTGCTTTAATAGATTTATGACTTTCGTAATCTAAAAGTTCGTATGCAAATTCACCACTTAAAATATCAGATGCAACTATATTAAGTTCAGGTAGCATAATTGGATCCCTTTCGAGTTGTTCCTTTGCTTGTTCTATATGATTTTTATATAAATGTACATCTCCTAGATTTCCAATTAATTGATCAGGTACCATATTTACCTCATGTGCGATGATTTTTAAAAGTAATGCATAACTTGCAATGTTAAACGGAAGACCTAAGAATGTATCAACAGATCTTTGATTCCACATTAAAGAAATTGACCTAGTTGGTATTTCGTTATCATCCATAAAGTCTAAAGTATTTATCATACCTAAACCGTTACCGTCGTATGGTTTATCAGAATATAAAGCCCATCTTTCATGGAAGCTTAACTCTTTAGTGTATATTTGAAAACCGTAATGGCACGGAGGTAAAGTCATTTGATCTAACTCACCAACATTCCATGCATTAACCATTAATCTTCTACTGTCTGGGTTTGTTTTAAGATCATTAATTAAATTTATAATTTGATCTTCACCAATTTCATCCCAATCTCTCCACTGCTTTCCATAGATAGGGCCCAGTTCTCCCCATACTTTTGCAAACCCATCATCGGTTTTAATTTTATCAACAAACTCTTTTTGTGATAACGAATGGTCATGAGGTGGATTGCATTCAATATCTGCATATCGTTTATAAGCATCACCATTCCAAATATTACAATTATTATCAACGAGGTACTTAATGTTGGTATCTCCTTTTAAGAACCACTTTAGTTCAGTAGCAATTGTTTTCATTGGCATTCTCTTTGTAGTTAACAAAGGAAACCCTTGTGACATATCCCATCTGATAGTATATCCGAAAATTGATTTTGTACCTGTACCTGTTCTATCTTTTTTATCTTTACCAAAATCTAAAATAGTTTGTAAAAGCTCCTGGTATCTTTCGTCTATTGTAAAATCTTTATCTAAATCCATTTATTCTTTTTAAAATATAACCACATTCCTAAAACTGTTACTCCTGTTAATGCAGAGAATACCCAAAACCCGTTATCATCTGATATTAAAGGTACGTCATCAAAGTTCATTCCCCATAACCCAGTGTAAAATGAGAGAGGTAAAAATATAGTTGACCAAATAGTAAGAATGTTCAATCTCCTATTCATTAACTTATCATTTCTTTTATCTAACATTGCTTCTAACAATAAATGAATTTCAAGTAATTCTAATTCCTCTTTCTTTAAAAGCTTTTTCTTTAATAGATAAAAGTCATCTGTGTTTATTTCCTTTCCATCGAAAATTAAATCTTCAAAGGTTTCTAATTCTTTTTTGAGTTGTCTGTCCATAAGTCTAAAGTCCAAAGTAATGATTCAATAAAATATAAAATTCCTACAAGAGCCATTCCATAATGGGTCCAAGTTCCCTGATGACCATAGGTAAAATCTTCATAGATAGAAGGTATAGCAGATCCTATAATTGATATACTAAAAACCAATCTTACATATTTGTTATTTAAAAAGTTTTTCATAATAAATGTGGTTTTGCTTCATTTTGTCCAGCGTTAGTAACTTGTACATATTCAGGAAAAAATGATTTTATTTCTTTAGCTCCTGCATATGATAAAGCAGATCTTACACCATCAGTTAAACCTTTAATTATATATTTGACACCACCTTTAAATGGAATAATTGTGGATTCTCCTTCTACGTTTCTTTGTGCTTGGCCATGAGTAGTTTTAGTTTCTAAAGAAGCAGATCCTCTATATCTTTTATAAAGAGCATTACTTTTTTCAACCATCTGACCCGGTGATTCTAAAGTACCAGCGAGGAGAGAACCTAACATTACATTATCAGCACCGACTGCTAATGCTTTTGCAATATCTCCACTGCTTCTAATTCCACCATCTGCCATAATAGGAACTGTTGCAACTTTAGATATTTCCTCAAGACAAGTAACATTAGGTACACCAAATCCAGTTTTAATTCTTGTAGTACATAATGATCCACCACCAATACCTACTCGCAAACCATCTGCACCTGCATCTTGTAATCGTTCGGCTGCCTCTGCTGTTGCAATATTACCTGCAATAATATCTACATGGCTAGGTAAATTATCTTTACACCATTTTGTCATATCTATAACATTTTGGTGATCACCGTGTGCAACATCAATTAAGAGTACATTAGCACCTGCTTTAATTAAATTCTTAGCTCTTTTCTTATCATCCTCCTGAACTCCTATCGCAGCCATAATAGGAATAGCGGCAGACCATTTACCTGTAGCACTTATCTTTTCACAGAGTTTTTGAATTTCAGTATACTGCTCTATAATTTTATTAAATCTGTGAATACAACCAACACCACCTAACTGATAAAGCTTAAATGCCATTTCACTTTCACAAACAGTATCCATAGGAGATCCTACGATAGGTATACTAATTTTATAATTTTTAGAAAGGTTTGTTGTGAGATCAATTGATTGTCTTGATTTAATACCCGAAAATGCTGGTACTAATTGGATATCATCATATGTTAAATATGCCATTCTTGTTTAAGATTAAAGTATTATTTTATTTTTATATGTAAAAAACATAAAAGGTTTAATCTTTTTTAATTGTTAAAATACCTTTTAAACCTGTAACTTTAATGATATCACCTTCTTCGATTTCTTTCTTAAGAATCATTTCTGCTACAGGATTTTCTATTAATCGCTCTAGTGCTCTTCTTAGTGGCCTAGCACCGTACTTAGGATCAAAGCCTTGATCCAAAATAATATCTTTAGCACCCTTAGATATTTTCAATGTATATTCTCCTACATCTACTAGGTTCTCTGCAAGTTCTTTACATTCTTTATTTAAAATTGACATTACAGTATTTTTTGTAAGAGAATTAAAAACAATTACTTCATCAATCCTATTTAAAAATTCTGGTGCAAATTTTGACTTAAGGGCTTTATTAATAATACTCTTTTCTTCTGCTTGTTCTTCAGCAACAGTTTTTCTGCTAAAACCAATACCGGTTCCAAATTCTTGAACCTTTCTTGATCCTGTGTTTGATGTTAAAATAACAAGACAGTTTCTAAAATCAATAGTTCTACCTAATGAGTCGGTTAAATAACCATCATCTAACATTTGAAGTAATACATTAAAGACTTCTGGATGGGCTTTCTCTACCTCGTCAAATAATATAACGGAATGCGGTTTTCTTTTCACCTGCTCTGTTAAAAAGCCACCACCCTCATGCCCTATATAACCAGGAGGTGCTCCTATTAATTTAGAAACAGAATGAGCTTCCATATATTCGGTCATATCTATACGAATAAGATCTTCTTCAGAATTAAACATATAAGAACTTATCTCTTTGGCTAATTGAGTCTTACCTACACCAGTTGGACCTAAGAAAATAAAATTACCCATAGTCCTGTTTCTCTTTCGTATACCTACTCGGTTTCGTTGGATGGTCATTGATATTTTATTAATAGCTTCATCTTGTCCCATTACTTTAGATGATAGATGTTTATTAATACCTAATAGGTTCTTATGTTCTTTGTCTGTTATCTTTTCTACAGGAATACCTGTTGCTTTAGAAATTACATATAAAATATCATCTTCAGTAATTTCCATTTTCACTTCTGATAATTCAGCCTTCCATGATTTGTATTCTCTAGAAATTTTAGATTGAATATTTAAACAGTCATCTCTATTTTGAGCAGCGAGTTCATAACGCTGTGACTTTACTGCATCTTTCTTTTCGTTTTGTTTAATTATTAATTTAGCTTCTAGATTTTTTATCTTTTTAGGAATCTTAATATGCTTAAGATGCTTATAAGAACCTACCTCATCTAAAATATCTACTGCTTTATCTGGAAAATATCTATCCATCATGTATTGGTCAGCAACCTTAACTATCATTTGGATAATTTCATCAGAGTAATTTACATTATGAAAATCAGAATACTTATGTCTTAGGTGAGATAAAATTTCAACAGTTTCTTCTAATGAAGGAGGTTCAATTACAACCTTTTGAAACCTTCTATCCAATGCGCCATCAGATTCAATACTTTCTCTAAATTCATCAAAAGTAGTTGCTCCTATACATCTGATTTCACCACGGGCTAATGCAGGCTTAATAATATTAGCAGCATCTAAAGATCCTGTAGATCCACCTGCCCCCATAATAGTGTGAAGTTCATCTATAAAAATAATTACATGAGGATTTTCAATTAACTCATCAACTATTGCTTTCATTCTTTCTTCAAACTGCCCTCGATATTTTGTACCTGCAACTATAGTAGACAGTTCTAATGTATAAATAATTTTTCCTTGTAAAGTAACAGGAACATTACCTTCAATAATACGAGAAGCCAAACCTTCTACAATTGCAGTCTTACCTACACCAGGTTCTCCTACTAAAACAGGATTGTTTTTTCTACGTCTACCTAAAATTTGTACAACTCTTAGAATTTCATCTTCTCTACCAATAACTGGATCTAGTTTTTTATTCACTGCTAAGTCAGTTACATTGGTTCCATACGTATCAAGGATTGTGAGACTATTTCCTTTTTTAATTTTACCTGGCTCTTTTTTGATGCTGTCTTCTTCTGGATATATCTCTCCCATAGTTAAGTTTTAGATTTATAATACAATTATAACAACATTTATTACTTTCTGAAAGCAGTAATGTTTCTATATTAATTATACCTAAAAAAGGTAATTGGTTTAAGTTAGGATTTAATAGAAATGCTTAATTCTGAAGTACCTTTAATTAGGCGATGGATTAATCCTTTAGGAATATGAATAATTTTACCGGGTTGAATTTCTTGTGGTAATTCATTATCAAATTGAAATTGCCAATCATTTTCATTAAGAGATTCTACAAAGCGATCTTCTTCATCGGCATGCCACTTATATAAATGATCTGGTGCAGTTGGATCAAAATGTCTTAGGACTGTATCTGTTGAATATTGTTCTTCAATAAAAGGTTTAGTTTGATCTTCCATTTGCTGAACCACCTGTTCATTGGTTAATTCATTACATTTACAAGATTTACATTTGCAATCTTTCATTGCTTATTCGTATATCCCAATATTAATACTACCAGGTTTAAATGATATAAGTGTGGCTCCGATTGTATCACCAATCTTTTCCCATGTAGATTTATCACTCATATAAGAAGATAGCCTTACTTCATAACCATTGCCTTTTTTCTTGACTGATTTAATTGCCTTAGGAGAAATATCCATATTATCTATAGCCATTTCTAAATCATATTTAAAATCAGTAAAGTTACCTTTATAAGATTCTGTAACTTCTTCTGGTTTTTCATTAACGGATTCATTTGACATACTAATAATATACTCAACCTCACCCCATATTCTTTGGATTTCTTCCATTAGTTTTTGCATTTCAGTAAACTCAGGCTTTACATTATCAGAACCTTTAGAAATATTTTTACATAATCTACCATTAGGATCTAATGACTTAGTTAACTTATAAATATTATCATTAGTTACATTAAAACCTAAACTCTTTGTATATTGTTCATTTACTGATTCAGCTACAAAGTCTTTCATATACTTCTTTGTTAAGTCTGTATTGATTGCCTTTGCTAGGTGATTGATATTGTATTTCAAAACATCTTTTTCTTTAGTACCTCCGAGCTTTAGTTGACTGAGCTTTTCGCCTGTTGGTATATATGTATTGAAGTTGTCTTTAGCATACTTAACCATTTTTTCTGCCATAGCTGTGACAACTTTTAAGTCTTTCTTTAAGTTACCAGAAAGCTTAATGGGTTTTACTGCTTCATTAACTGATTCTTTAATTACTTTATCCCATGCAGCCATAAATTCTGGACCATCTAATTTATAATGACCAATAATATCAGCAATAGTATTATCCATTGACATCTGAACTTCATCTTCATATTTCTCACCTGTGATAGCTTCATATTCATTACGGATGCCTTGCGCTAAAGTTTCAGGATCTACATAACGACCAGTAATATTTTGTCTTTTTAATGCAGCCAATGAATTCTTAAGGGAACCTACACCATTAACGCCGTATTTATATTTTTCAAATGTTTTAAAGTATTTCATATTATTCTCCAAATTTTGGTATTCTTCCGAATGATGCTTCTTTTAAAGCTTTTTGAAAATCTTCAGTGTCTGGAATTAAATCCTCAGCACTTAAAGCTTTTGCTCTTTTTGCTATAAACTTTGCAGCTTTTGATTGATCTTTTGCTCTACCGTATGCCTGAATAGCATTCTTTAAATCTTCTAAGTTTTTAATTGGAAAGCTACCATCAGGTAAAGCTAATCCTTTTGATGCCATTTCCTTTCTTTGTTCAGTATCATAATTTTCCATTACTACTAATTCAACTTCGGCATAAGCATTTGATATAGCGTCTTCTAAATTATCCTGTGCATCCTTTCTTAGCTTAGTTAATCTCTTTGCTTCAGATTTAAATTTTTCTTTATCTGAATCTGTTTTAGCACCTTTAAATTTTAAAAGATTAGCTTTAAGATCTGTTATTACCTTATCTAAATTTTTCTGTGCCATACTTACGGCTTTATCACCTTTACCTTCAGTAAGAGATTCACCTTTCATTTCAGCCTTACGCATTTCTTTAGCTTTAGCCTTAAGTTCTTTAAACTCATCCTTTACTTTAGTATTAGCACCTTTAACAAATCTATCTAATCCCCAATTAAACGCAGCGGTAAATAATTTATCAAAAGGTAAAGACCCAAACTTTTTACCGTATGTAGAATATCGTAACCAATCCGCAAAGCCTTGTGCCATATCCTTAGATAATTTAATACCTTCAACTTCAGATGTATTACCGTTTATAACATCTTTAAGTAATCTATCGGCTGAAGCTCTGCCTTCATTAACTTTTTCATTAGCCATATTATATCTTACATCTTCAATAAAATCATCTTCAGTAAAATCTCCATAATCATTAAAGAACTGTTTAGCATTTTTCTTTGCCATTCTTTCTAATGATTTAACATAATCTTGAGCATACCTTAAATTGGTTACCCCTTTCTTTATAGCCTTTTTTAATCCAGAATCCATTACTCTTGCAACATCATTCCATCCTTTACCTTCAGTAACTGTAGATTCATAATAATCATCATATCCATCATCTTCTTCTTCTTGGTACCATGATTGGTTTGGATCATTTTCAGGTTGTTCTGTAAAATTATGTCTTTTCCAATTGTATCTAGGATCTTCTACTAAAGCAGGAAATAACGTCTTTCTCTTTTTATCTTTAGTTTTTAATTTACCAAAAGCTAAATCAATACCTTTTTCTCTATCGGCATCATAACCGTTCATAGTAGCAACAAGATCATAAAAATCCATTCCACCAAATACTCCATAACCGTCATATCTAGTTTCCTTCCATTTATTACCTTCGTTGTCATACATATAAACATCGATAGTATTTTGTTTTTCAGATCCTATTTGTTTATTAGAATCCTGAGTCATCCATGAAAATTGCCCTTCATTTAAATTGTTAGACTTCTTTTCATTAATAAAATCAATTCTACTTTTAATATATTTCATAATTATAAATATCTTTTTGACATTCTTTCCCAGTTAGGTAAACCTGCTACTTTAAAACCTGCAGCCTTAACAAAAGTCCTCATAGAAACATCATTTGCCTTTTTCATAAATTCATAAATTTCTTCTTTGTCTTTCATTGGCATATCCTTAGGTTCTAAATAAGGTAATAGAGTTTTAATTCTTTCCATTAATGTTACATCATCTGGGTTAACATCAATTAAAATAGATCTTGAACGAATAGCACCATCAGGGTCAGCTTTATCTTTTGCAAGGTTAGATATAAATATTACCCTACCTGCAAAATCAAAGTATGCTGGAACCATTCCATTTTCTATCATATTAAATTCTCCTTCAGGATCCATTTCAAAATCCTTAGGATCAAATACTAATCCACTTTTCTTAAGATAAGATATTCTTCTTATCTTTTTTGTATCAAGTGCGGCCTTTAATATATTACGGCCATTTTCATCTCTAAATACAGCATCACAATCATCAAATACTAAAACTTTATTTCTATACTGAAACATTTTCTTAAACATCATAATTGTTGATACAGCACCTGAAACAATAATATAATCATCATCAGCAGTAAGTCCTTCATCCTTTAGCGCTTTCTCTACACTGAAAGTTTTACCTGTACCTGCTCTACCGGATATCATTAGTGAATTAAATGCTCCTGCGGCAACCTTTCTGGCTATATCATAAATATCAGTCAAAGTTTCATCTAGGAATTTAACTTTATCTTCTAAAGTTTCTTCATTTGCTTTAACGGCAGTAGGCTCTTCTAATGTAACAGTTTCATTCTTTTTTAATTTAAGAATAGCTCCGTATGATATACCAAGATCTCTAGCAATCTTTGCGGCACTCTTACCAGATTTTAATTGTTTCATTACCATTTTCTGTTCTTGTGGTTTTAATACACCACGCTTACCTTCATTAACAGATTCTTGTAAAGTTTCAACTTCTTTAACATATGCAGGTTCGCTAATTAATTTTGCAAATTCATAACATAATGAAGTAATAGGAAAATTCTCACTACTCATAACAAAATCAGCAGTTCTTTTTGATGCATCAGAGAAATAAGCAAGATCACCAACAATACCAGGACCTCTATTCATTCCTTTACCACCTACCCTAACAGCGGCAGTACCTTTTGCGCTATATAACATAACACCTTCTACCCCATTTGATTTAACACCAAATGGAAAGATTTTAAAATCTAATTTAGTCTTCTTATTTAAGAAAGAACAAATTATACTAGCGGCTTGTCCTAATTTAGTTTCGCCTACATCATCATTATAATTAAAAGAAGCTTCGTTTAATGAATTCTTAAAATCTCCATAGTTTGGAATAAATTTCATATCTTTATTTATTTTTATTGTTTTATATATTTACCAAGGGTTGGTTGACTTCAGACCAAGTTGCTTTCCAAACAAAGAAGGCCCATAACATGCCCAGAATCCTGTCTTATTAGGATCCATCTTTTTCTTTTGGTCGCATTGATGCCTTGCCCAAAAACTTTTAGCTCTTCCTGGATCATCATTCTTTACAGACAATCCTGGATCTCCCCATTCAATTTTCTTTGCTACTATTTCACCAGTTTCTTTATCAGTTTTACCAGTGTTACGATAAACAATAAACTTTTTATTACCACCTCTTTCTGGAGAATCAAGTTTAACTTTTTTAGTTCTACCAGATTTACGGTCTTTATAGATAGCTTTCTTTCCTACTTCTAGGTTTTTTGCCATCCATCCACTCTTGCCATTTAATACTATATTTCCTTTATCCCAATACTGCTCTGCCTCTTCAAATAATTTGGCATGAGCATCTGAACCTAAACGGAAAACAGTATCGTCTAAACCTAATCCATTATCTATATGGTATTTAAGTTCTTCAGATACTTTATCAAAATCTTTGAAGCCTTTTACGAATTTCATATTATTTAGGTAATCCTGTTGTTTTTAATTTCTTATCTTCACCTTTCTTTATTACTTCTTTAGCAATATCGGCATCAGCTCCATAAGAACCCTTAGGCCCATTCTTTTTAGGATCATCTAATGGTCTACCCCAAGTACCAGGTGCTTTAGTTAAAAACGAGTTAACTCTTGCATAACCCCACTGCTCTTGCCCAGCGCCAGGTCTATGCCCAGATTTCCATGCAGCCATACCTCTCCTCATTACTAGTCTTAGTAAAGGTAATGATACACCTGTTTTTTCTGCTTTATTTTTAAGACCAGTTTCGATTCCCTTTCCCTTTATAGGTCCGCGATCTCCACTTGCCTTTTCATCAATACCTTCAGATAACCCATCCTCATATAAAGACTTTAGCCAATCATCTAAATCTTTATTAGGTTTAACTTTATCGCTAAATTCTTTATAAAATCTTTTCTTAAAATCAGCAAAGTTTTTTGCTTCTTCCATCATTATATGTAATTCGCTCATTACACCTTCATTGGTAACCATTTCATCTAATGCTTCATCATATAAATCATCAAATGCTTTAGTATGCTTAGATTTCTTTAGGGATTTTTTACCTTTAGTATCACCAGGTAATTCTTTATAAGCAGAAGGATCGTCATCAGCTTTAGATGCCTGATCTTTCATTTGTTTTTCTTTAGCCCTCGCAGTAGAAGTTGAGATGCCTTTGTAATAGCCGTGGCCTTTGATCTTATCTTCAAAGTCCTCGTCTTTCTTTTCTGTAATAAATTGTTTGAAGTCTCTAATGAATCTCATAAAACTTGTATTTTTTTATTTATTCATTAACAAAAAGTAAATTATTAAGTACGAAAGTCCTCTATACCTAATTCTTTATTAATTAGTTTAACGATTTCTTCGTTCGCTCTAACTCTACCAAAGATTTCCCAATCAGGATCAGTTAGGATAGAATGGATTTTACTGGCAAGGCCTGTCTCTAAGATGAGAGCGTCAACCTTGCCAGTATACCATTTAGTAACATTTTCTACACCACCAGATTTATATAAATCTAAAACCTGTTGATTGTTTATATGTCGTTTATGAAAACCCATTATTCTGCAACAGGACCTTCAACAGTTACTTTATCTATTTCTTGTTGAACTAATGCAAGCTCAGAGTGATTGTCTCTAAGGGCTTGATTATCTTCCTGTACTTTTTGTACTGCCTCAGATAATGACTCACCTACATTTGCCATTAACTCAACAAATGATTTAGCTTCATAAAATCCAGTTCCTGTCATCTTTGTAACCATTTGCCAAAGAATAGTAACACTTGTAGATCTTACTGGAATTAATCCTTTAAAATCTTTTTCTTTTACTAATTCTTTTGCTTCTCTTAAATTATGATATAGCATAATTAAACCGGTTGCAGTAGTATGACCCCACGGTGCATCTTTCTCTAAGAACTTAAGAAGTCGATCAAAAACTTTTTTTGTTTTAAAATCAATTTCATATTCTCTCACTTGCATTTCTTTAATTAGATCTTCATTAATCTTATCTAATTCAGCTTCTCTTGCTTTTAATTGTTCCAGTGTTCGTGGAGTTTCCTCTGTAGCCATTTCTACTACTTTAGTTTCAGTTTCTTTACTCATCTTTTTTGTTTTTATTTTGTGTTTGTTCTGATATAGGATTAGGGTTAAATTCTTTGTTTACGTGATTGCAGTTTACACAAGCAAGACTATCCATTGGTAATACTCTATCTTGATCTTCACCTGTTAAAAACCTACTAATCTTTCTTAAGAAGAAAATAGGCTTAAATGTTTCATTACCACAATTTTCGCATATAATAGGGGTAGTACTACTTAGGTCTAAGTTTGATGTATTTATTGGTTCTTTTTGCATTAGGACATTAAATATGTTATCACTGCGCTGATTCCTATAAAACCTATAAGAGCGACGATTCCTACAAAACCTATAAATGCACCTATATAACTACCTTTTAGTTGTTCTTTAGATTTTCCTTGGTTTTCCATAATAGTGATTTATTATTATATAGCTTTTTTAATATTAGTTTAAGAATGTACGGACGTAATCCAAATCTTTTTGTGTATCTATACCTTTATATAAACCAGCTGCTCTAGCATAATTAAAACTGATTCCATTGTCACCCCATCTTATCTGCTCTAAATTTTCTACTATTTCATTAGAAGTTTCAATCATAATGTTTTTATCAATTCTTTCTGTCATTACCTTACTGAATCCATAAATTCCTATATGCCTTTTAACATATAATGATTGAGTAGTAAAAACAGGACTTCTTGTAAACATTATTATTTTATTATTATCAAGTAATGCCTTTACTGTATTTCTATCACTTGCTTGTGGTTTTGTTAATGGACCTACTAAGGTTGCAATATCAAGAGGATTTTTCTTAAGTACAGAAATTAAAAGATTAATATCATTCTCATTTATTATAGGCTCATCTCCTTGAACATTAATAACATACCCATAATCTTCTTTATAGTGTTGATAAGCTTCTAATACTCTCTCAGTGCCAGTTTGATGTTTTGTGCTAGTCATAATACCTTCCCCACCAAACTTTTTTACTTCGTTTAGAATATCTTTATGGTCTGTTGCAACTATAACTTTATCAGCATTGGATTTTTGTACAGCTTCATAAACCCACTGTATCATTGGCTTTCCATTTATATCAGCAAGAGGTTTACCTGGCAATCTTGTAGATCCCCATCTTGCCGGTATTACTGCAATTACTTTATTCATTAGTTATTAATCTTAAAAAATTTAGCAGGAGAGCCTATCCATATTTCATTATCAGGAATATCTTTATTTATAAAAGCCATAGCACCCGTTACTACGTTATCTCCTATTTTAACTCCATGTTGGAATACAGTATTAGTACCAATAAAACAATTTTTGCCAATATGGGCCCCACCTATTTGAGTTTTTCCTGTATCAAGATTATTAGTCATTACCCTAGGGCAAATATAAGTTCCATCACCTACTTTACAGCCTCGAGCTAGAATAGCATCATATCTTAAAGTTACATCATTACCGACTTCACAATTTCCTGATGTGGATACTCTTGAATCAATATAACAATTTTTACCAATTTTAGTATTCTTTCTTAATTCTACAAAATTTCGAATGACTGTACCATCTCCGATTTCAACCCCATCTTCAATAACAACAAAGTTTCCTATTTCTACATTTTTTCCTATTTTAGCTTTACTGGATATCATTTTTCTTTATTTTATTTTTATTTATTTTAATCATTAGGCAAACCTTTTAAATTATTTTCTCTTTCTTTTTTCCACTTAGCCGGAATACCTACATAAACTCCTGGCTTTTCGGTGCTATTGGTTAGTATTGCACCAGAACCTAAAACTACATTATCTAATACTTTACATGCTGGTTGAACTGTACATCCTGAACCAAAGAAACAATTTTCGCCAATTGTGACAGCCCCACTTAATGTTACATTATTTGCGATATGCGTATTTTTACCAACACTGCACCCATGACCTATTGCAGTTCCAGGTGCAATCATTACACCGTCCTCAATTTTTGTCATTTCATTACAAGACCCTCTTACAATAGAAACGTTAGAGCATATATAACAGCCCTTGCCTATTTCAGTTCCACCAGTTAGAGTAAGCATTACCTTTTTCTTTCTTTCGGTATCCCAGATCCATAATAAGCCAGTACTACCAATAACTGAACCGGACTCTATTGTTGTCCCATCATTAATAATTGTATTACTTCTAATGATTACACCGGGTTGAATATTAACATCATTACCTATTTTACAATTTGTGCCTATAGTAACACCAGGGTATTTGTTACTTAAGCTTTTATCTATCTCGAACGTTTTATTATTACCAAACAAATGAGAAACATAATAAAATACTAATTTAGGATCTTTAACCTTTATGTATGATATGTTAGAATTAGATTCATCAAAATCAAATGGGCATAATAAAGTTATATTTTTTTTATCTTTTACTAAATGTGGAACATTAGCATCAAGGTAACATAAATCATTATCTCTTACATAATAAATTAATGATATGTCATCAATACAATTATTAAGCTTACCTGATAATTTATAGTCATAACCTAAATTTTTTATATACTGAATTATATGATTTTTCATTCTATATTTATTTTTATTATACTGAAAGTGGAAGATTCATGTTATGGGTATTGGCTAAAAATTCTCTATAAGGTATTACTGATAATTTTTTATCATTAAAAAATAACTTTGGAGTTTCTTTATTATTTGTGTAAGTATCAGTATTAAATATGTATTTATATGATTTATTATTTAAGTCTAAATAAGTTTTACATAAAGACGCTAGAGAATTATCAGTATAACCAATACTCATTTCTTCATTTTTAATATGATTTATAATATCAGCCTCAGATTCATATGATAATGCAGATGGCGTTCCACCGTTCCATATAGTCTTTATTCCTCTTATACCTAAATCTTGAACAGTTCCAGCTAATCCGTCAAATCTAGTTAACCTAACTCCAACAAATATTGTTTTATACAGCTCATTTAATCCATGTTCACCAAAGGCAGGAAATACATTCGGTAAATTTTTAAATGACTTGTGATTTATTGGGTGGCATGCGGTAATTAATACAAGATGAGGAAAATGTTGTTTCATTATCCTTTTTATTATATGATAACCATAATGATTGCTATTTGGTGAATCTCCATAAAAGTATACACAATGTCCTTTTTTGTTTGCATTAACATTAAGCGGTATATCCCTCGACCTCCAAGGAAATTCAATATATTTAATACCTAACTCATCTAAATATATACTCATAAGTTTAGAAGTAGAAATAAAATATAAATTTTTTCTATTCTTAATCCATGCTAAATTATTTTCAATTGGCCTAACGTCATTATTTACAATCATCACAGCCAGACCTTTATGTACATTGGCTATTTTTGTAATAGACCTAGTTGAAAAGAAAAAGGCAGGTTTATTTGCATCATAGTACGGTTTTAAAAAACTAGATTGATTTTCTTTACTGCTAAAGTGAGAAAAGGAATCTGGGAAAAATATTTGATCTATTTTCATTATTCTTTATCTTTTTCTAATATGGTAATAACAATTTCTTCCATTATCTATAACAAATATCTGTTGTAGGGGCTTCATTTATTGGTACTGTAAGACATTGTGACCAAGTGTTACCATAGGAAGGTCTACTAATAATACCAGCCCATGCATCTAATACACTACCCATATCTATTGCACATTTGCCCCAATCATTCTTTAATTCATTACATAAGTCTTTAGCTGCATGTCCTACACCTAATAGAACAATATGATTTTTAATATCTTTAAACTGAGACCTTAACCAATCTCTTTGTGATAGTGCTTTACTGTTTGGGTTGCCATGTTCATGTTTAATATTAATAAAATCTACATTATTATTAAAAGTATCTTGAAACTTTTTATTAGCCCTAAGATTTTTTTCTTGGCTAGTAATAATTGTAACTCTTTTATTTCCTATTAATTTTTTAAAATTTTCAATGACACCAATCTCAGATCCTTTGTTAAACATTATACTACATATTTTTAAATTATTAACATCTATATCATAATATTCAAAAATTTCTTTGTTTGGTACATATCTATTTGTATTAAGGCTTATTCCCTTAACTGCTAATTCACTTATTTCTTCAAGTGTAAATAATCCTAAATAATCACTTGTATTAATTGAATCTATTATTATTTTTCTACATCTTAGTAAGAATTCACAATCTTCAGTAAAATCTATGTTGTATCTTTTACATATATGAACTAATGCTATTCGCCTAATTTCTGTTTCGTTTTGTGTATAACAGTGCTCAGGTTTTTTTAGTATCTGAATTTCACCATCACCTAACCTAACATAAGATAAGGGAGTTTTGTTATTTATAGATTCTTTTATTGCTTGAAAAAGATTCTTATCAGATATAATACGCTTCATCTTTACAAAATATTTTCATTATTCTTCTTTACTTTTTTGTCCTAAATAACCACTGTGGTGTCTTTTAGAATATTCTTTCTTTGTAAATTTAATTTTCTTCATTGTTTCTACTACTAAAATATCACCCATAACCGTCATAAGAGTTGTTGATATTGTAGGCGTTAATCCTAGAGGGCAAATTTCTTTAGCATCACCAATATGTAAACATACATTTGATTCTTTTCCTAATTCACTATCCTTTTTACCTGTTATACTAATTATAGGTATATTTTTAAAAAGGTTTCGTGATAATTGAATTAATTCTAAAATTTCTCTAGTCTTACCTGAATTTGATAATAAAATTAATACATCATTACTTTGTAGAATTCCTAAGTCCCCATGTTGTGCTTCACTAGGATGTAAGTAAACTGAAGGTGTACCTGTTGAACTAAATGTGGTTGAAATGTTTAATCCTATTTGACCAGCTTTACCCATTCCGGATATTACAACTTTACCACCGGCACTGTGAACTTTATTTCTAATTATATTAACAGCCTTTTCATACTGGTTACCTAAAGGAATGTTTCCTATAGCTTCGATTTCTTTTTCTAAAATCTTTTTAATACTTTCTATCATTCTATATTATTACTTTAATAATATTTGATTACATTTATCTTCAAAGCTTTTTGTTACTCTTCTTCCTTCAAAGTGATGGTATACTTTATTTTCATATGTTGTTCCTATACCAAACATGCTACCATCTGCAAATTTCCATTTAGCCTTTTCTACATGACTAGGATACATTAGTTTGATAGGTAAGTTTTTTTCTGAGGCTCGGTAGCTAAATTCACCACCTACATCCCATTGACTACTCCCTTGAAAACTGGGGTTTCCTAATTCTTCGTATGTTTTTCTAGAAAACGCAATAAAGGCAGGGCTTGCATAATCTGGTGCATCTTTTATGTGATTAGGGTTTTGTGCTACTGAATAAAGACCTATATTATTTAAAGCCCATTCTCTTGCATCTTTAATTACATTTTTTTCTAGAGGAATGCAATCAATGTCTAATACAATTGCATGATCCCAATCATTATTTCTTAAGTACTCATCTATTGTATGTGCATGACCAACCCATACTTCAGGTTTAATTTGAATAATCTTTTCTCCAAATTTTTCAAGTACCTTTCTTTGCCCTTCTACTACTACATTAGGTATGACTTCATTATATGCTGTTATTATCATAGTCTTTTATTTTTTTTATGTAACCAACTGGTATTTATTTGTTTAAAATCTTTATTAAAATATTCATTAACTGCTGTTTGTACGCCTCTTGCTGTTGTATAATCATGACCTGCAATAGTTCCACCAACCTTTACTTTAGGATACCATGCAACTATATCTTTTTTAATATCTTCGTATTTATGACCAGCATCTAACCATACAAAATCTAAACTATTATCTTCATACATAGAGGCGGCATCCCATGATAAGGATACAATAGGATTTATTATGTCTTTTACTGGTTCAATGTTTTTTATAAATGTATCATATAAACCCTTCCTATCTGCATATAGCCTATTAGGGTCTGTCCCCCAAAGATCAACGCAATCAAATTTTATGTTTTTGTTAGAATTAATTATCTCTACCGCTAAATACACTGAGCTCATTCCTTTCCATGATCCAACCTCAACAAAATGAGAATTATCATTTGCATCAAGAACTATTTGAGAATAAATGTCAGGATAGTTAAACCAATTTTCTCCACACGTTTTGTAAAAATGTTCCATATTTTTATTTTTTATCTTTTACCAGTTGGTTTTAGTTTGTTATAACCTCCCATGGGGGCAACGTAATAAATTTCATTAGTTACTTTTATTTTATTTGTGTGTGATAATGCTTTTTCTAAAAAATTCCAATCTGGATTTTTAGCAGTAACATCAAACAGCCATTTATGTTTTAAATATAAAGAAGTCTTTATAGCAAAATTACATCCTACGTTTCCACTATATAATCTACTATCTTCTAATCTTGGTATTACTTTAGGTGGGTAAAAAGGGTTAGATGCATCTTGTGACATTCTTAATACAACTATATCATAAGTATCATCTAATTGTTTACTAAATCCTTCATTAAGGTAATCATCATCATCTAAAAAAATTATCCAATCACTGTCAATTCTAATTTTATTTAGTCCATCATTCCTATTTCCAACACCTCTCCCATCTTTAATCTCTCCACATATTAGAATATTGTGGTCAGTACATTCTCTTTTAATTGACGTTACTGCACGATCCAACGTGTCACGATATAATGTAGGTATAATGTACTCTATCTTCATAATTTAATATTTTGCTTTCATGGATTTACTATAATCTCTATATCCACTTTGTATGTCACTATAGCTTCCTCTTTGCCAAGCAAGTGGTGGATTAAAAGCATATGCATTACATTTAGGCTGAACCACTGCGGCTAAATAACCATCAACTGCAGTATAAAACCAAGGCTCTTCGGCAAGAACAGAATTTATTGCTAAATCATAGCAGCTTTCATTAATAGCATAACAAGTAGTAGTAATCATTCTTGCGCACTTTACTACATTTTCACTAACTTTAGTAGGAATAAATTTACCACCTCTCTCTTCATGTACACCACCAAAATATAACATATCCCAATCATTAGGAACTTCTTTTATTAATTCATTAAATTTATTTTGCAGATCTGGTATAAAATCACAATCATCTTCAATTATTAAAACATTTTTCCAACCTTCTAACTTTGCTCTTTTCCATATATTTACATGACTTGCCATACAGCCTGCTGCACCAGTCCATGAAGCCCGTTTAATTTTATTAATGCCTGCATCTTTTTCATCAACATGTTTCCATCCCATAGGGTTACCATTAACAGCAGACATTCTTTCTACTTGAAGATTATTATCAGCCCATTGGCGTTTTGATTCATTTAACCTGTCTGTTCTTTTATCTAGGTTAATACAAATAAGTTTATCAAAAAAGTTATTTAACATATAATTATTTTATTTGCCAGAGGCTTAGTGTTTTATCGGTATTATCATTATCACCCCATTTATATTCTTCTGTTGGTGATATAATACTTTCCAATGGTTTATCCATTTTCCAAGGTGATAATGTAAAATTTTGTGGTCTCCAACCATTAAACTCTCCAATATCACAATTTAGTTCAATAGAATCGAAATGAGTAATAAAAACATATTTTATAGATGATTTATGTAAAGAATCTAATACCTTCATTACATATTTGTTTGGGAAGTGAACAAGAACATCCTTAAGAATAACTGCATCAATATCTTTACCTTTTATACATTTATCAAATTCAGTTATAACATCTGCTACCATAAAATCTACATTTTCAAAATTTTTGTATTTTTCTTTATTAGCTTTAATTAAATCTTTTACTATATCTACTCCTCTATAATATTTAAATTCATTAACTATTTCTTTCATCCAATTAAAATCACCACATGCAATATCTACAATATTATTAATATCATATTTTTTACATACTTTTGGTAATTCTGATCTAAGAATTTCAGTATTTTCTAAAGTTGAACCGGTACCTGAAACAGATTCCATTTGGCGTTTTGACCAGCCTAATTCTTGGTATACTTCGGTAAACACTCCTTCTTGCTTTGCTTCTATATTATTAATTACAACTTTATTTTTTTCTTCTATCATCATTAAATTGTATTTCTTAATTTTCTACTCGCTTGAAAATGTTCAATTACTGGATTTACATTAGGGTACATTGCTCTCATGCTATCGAATATCATTGTATATTCTGGTGGTAAATTTTCATCTCTAATTTTACCTTCGGCTCTCATTTCTTCAATAACCTTTCCTAAATTCCATTGCTCAAATGTTTTAGCACCAGGCCCTTCTGCAATATTACCATTCTCCCATCTTTTACATAATTCCATTGTTTTTGAATTATTTTCTAAATAAATAGTTCCACTTAAACATTCATTTTTTCTCCATCTAAAATCTTGCCATCGTACGGCAACATCGCAATCATAAGTATCAAATAATGATGGATAAGAATGGATAACAGCATCGCTATCTACCCAAACGATAGATTTACCTTTATGCTTAATTAGCATGTCCTGCATAAACTTAGCTTTAAATCTAGTGTTTGCTTGCCAGTCACCTAAATTAGGTACACCTACTATATCATAAGGTACCTTTAATCTTTCTAAAGAATTTCTGAGTTTAGCTGCTTCTTGTTCATACGGAGTATTAACTGTATAATACGAAACTATTACATATTTTTTTTCGCTATTACGTATTATTGGATTTGATTGAACTTTATCTAAACTAGTTGTTTTTATATTAGATATTGTAGTAGGAGTTATTGAGATTATTTTTGCTTTACTTTTAGATTTATTTAATAACTTAATACTATTTTCTATAATAGTTCGGTAGCCAGAAACTTTATCACTGAAGCCAAGTTTATGTGTACCATATAATTGATGAAAGTGTGTTTCGGTTGGAGATGTACTTAAATCATACCCTATTAAATAAATTTCTTCATATCCTAAAAGAATTGCTAGTTGAATAGCACAAAAGCCACTATTATTACCATTAGAAAAATCATTAACAGTTAAACCAAAACCAGTATTCGGTGCTGATGTTGTTATAGAAGGTATAACTCTATTAAATTTATCTAAGTCTTTATATACAAAATTATGCCTAACATCAGTTACCTCACCATCAATAACTTTCATATTGCTATTACCCCCATTAGTGTTAAGTATAAAATATGAGTATTGAGATTTTTTAATTACCTCATCAACAGTATTTATTTTTCTTTTAGGATCAAAGTAACTATAATCCATTGTAATAAAATATGTAGGGTTTGGTACAAAATTCACTGCAGCATTAACGCATATAGTATCTTCATCTTTTAAATCAGCTAACTTAACTTTTCCAACACCTGGACCGCCACCAATAATAAATACTCGATGACTTTTTTTAGGTGGAATTACAATAGAAGGATTTATAAGAATTGAATCTTTTATAGGTTTAACTACTCTATGTTTATTAGGAACTATATTATCAGTAGGCTTAACCTTAAGTTCATTTACCTTTTTTGTTACTTTACGCGGAGATACTCTAAGAGGCCCATCACTAATAATAGGTGCAATTTTTACTTTACGTACTCTTCTTCTGCGCATTTTGGATAGTATATTTTTATTATATATTGTACTAAAAAAGGGAGGGTTTCCCCTCCCCTTTTCTAGGTTTTAAAAGAAGTAAGTTTACTTTACCTTTTCAATAACAGGTTCAGTTGAAGTTTCATTAACTACAGGATCTGCGGTAGTACCTTCAGTAGCATTTTCAGTTTCTTCTGTAGGTGGAACAAAAACTCTGATAGCTTTTGCAACCATTTCAGCGTCCTCTAATGTATATGCGCCTTTTCCTTGTGCAATCCTAGCAGCTTGAATTAAAACGTTAACCGCCTGTGCCTGGTTCATTTCTTGATTTTCTTGTGACATAATTTATAAATTTGTTTATTATTATATACCTTTAATTAATTTAGTTTCATAATATTTCAATATCATTCTCTAAATCTTTTTTGGTTGGTATAGTAACATATAGTATACCTTTTTCTACCTTAGCTTTAATTTTCTTTCTATCAAAGTCATCAGGTAAACCGAACCTTTTATTTAAAGGTGGTGTCCATGGATTATCTTCGCTTTCAATAATAACACTTAAGTCATTCTTAATAAGCTTAACTTTAATATCTTCTTTATCAAAGCCAGGAACTGGCATTTCTAAAATGTATTCATCGTCTTCTTTACTGAAGTGATATTCTTTAAAGGGATCTTTAATTTTTTCTAACTCTCCCCAAAACGGATGGTCCTTTAGGATCTCATCAAAATTTGATTTAAATGTAAACATAGTTTAATTAATTTTTAGTTATAACAAGGATTATTCCTTATTTAATTAATATACTGAAAAAACCGTGCCACAAGTGAAATAGCACGGTTTTTCGGAAATATTGTCATCTTTCTATGTTTGTCTATGTCAATGTGTCAGGAAAATTTCTTTTTCTTTCCACCATCATAAACATAAGCATGACCTTCAGTTATTAGAGTTTCATTAACATCCCATTGATTTCCTTCAGAATCCATGATAAACAATTGACCTAATACTCTACCATACTTACCAACACCATGAGATTTAATTCTGAAAAATCCAGGCTTTGAACTTACTTTAGTTAAGAGATCCTTTACTCTTTCTTTAGCAGCCAGTCCTTTTTTCTTTTCGTCCAAGTTACGAGTTCTACTTTCCCATGCATCCAAGCCTGAGAATCTAATACGCTTTCGAATCCAAATATCAAAACCGACATCAATGAGAGCATCAACCGTATCGCCATCAATAACCCGTTCGAGTTTTCCTCTGTATATGTACTTCTCCATTATAAACTAGTTAACATATCCATTAATTCAGGCTGAGGGAACATATCAGATTTAGTGGCTCGAACATTACTGTGTGTCCATAGTCCTTTATGCTTTCCTTCTAATACTTCTTGATTAAATTCAAATGCATCTGCACCCTTTTCTTTAATAAGAGCAGGTAAACCAGCTCTCACATCGATGTTATCTCTATTACCAATCCAAAGTATCCAATCTCTTAGTACTTCTATTTGCTTATCAGAATACCTGTGCCATGTTTTATATCCTCTAAAAGGTTTTGTTAAAGTAACAAGTTGAGATGCATCAGCTTTGGTACCTGCATATGTTTTACCATCCTTAACCCATCCAAAATTATTTACTTCAATTCCTACAGAATGTTGATGCATATGACTTCTTCCTGTTCCTAAGTGCCATGCCCAACCACCTGCTGGCATACATTGTACTAATTCACCATCATATCGATCATCATTACCTTTTATTGATTGACCACCTAAAACAAATTCAGTTGCAATACAACCTCTTGTATCGCTTGCCCAATGATCAATTGTTTTATATGGATTATTCCAACCTGCGGTATGGTGTAAGAAAATATATTCTGGTTTACTTCCTGTCATATATTCATTAGCCGGTAAAAAGTGTTTATGTATAAGTAAACCCCCTTTAGTATATAGCATTTCTGAATTATCAGTAGAAGCAAGCCCCATAGCATTCATTGTTATAGGACCAACAATACCATCAACATCTAAACTATTATCATGCTGCCATTTACATACAGCATTGTGTGTCTTATTTCCAAATATACCATCGACATACAATCCGAGATATTCCTGCAATTCTTTAACTTCATCTCCACGAGATCCTTTCTTTAAAATCATGTCTTAATATTTATTTGATTTATTTATTCGGTCTCTTTTCATAGAATTCTTCATATGCATTAATTAAATCATCTACAACAGGATCTCTATGATTTTGGAATAAAGTTACAGAGCAAACATTTTTTATTTTCTTTCCTAAATTATATAAGAATTTAAAGCCTGATTCTTTTCTGTTTTTTAAATCTACTTGCCCATCATCACCGCATACAATCATTTTAGATCTTAAGCCTATCCTGGTGGCAATCATTTCCATTTGTGTCATTGTAACGTTTTGTGCTTCATCTACAATAACGCAGCTATCCAAAAATGTACGTCCTCTCATAAATGCTACAGGTACAATTTCTATTTTACCTTCTTTTATAAAAGGTTCTACTCTTTCTTTGCCATATAGTAAATACATATTTTGATAAATTGGTTGAACCCAAGGATCCATCTTTTGGTGAAGGTCGCCAGGCAAGAATCCTATTTCTTCTTTAGATACTGTAGGTCTGGTGATTATAATTTTTTCGTAGTGTCTTCTAAAAAGACCATCTAATGCTACTTGGCAAGCTAATAATGTTTTACCGCTTCCTGCTTTACCTGCTAATACTGTTACTGTATTATTTAAAATTTGTTCTTTTGCTATTTTCTGTTCTTCATTTAAAGATATGTTAAATTTTATTGGATTTTTTATAACTCTTTTTTGACGAAAGACATCGTCATCATATGTTCTTGCTGGCATTGCGAATAATTTTTTTTCTTAAGAAAAGTTTCTTAAGGTTTTGGATTGTAATTCTTCGCTAAAGTCTTTGGATTTTTTGCTGTAAGAGCATCAGTTATTTTGGCAACTTTTTCAACATAGCGGACCTTTGTCTTACTTAACCTTGAAGGATTAAGTATTTCACTATCATCATTGTTATCCTTATCATTGGATACTTCTTCATCAACCATTTCCAAAGATTCTATAGGTTGATTAATAACCTCTTCAGTTACAATATCCGTAGAGGTTTCTTTTTCTTTATTATCAAGTGTTTCTATATCGGTGTTTTCAATCTCAACCATCTGATCCTCTGGTCTAATGTAATCAACTAATGATTTAATGAAACCTAAGGCTACTAATGGAAGTATAGCACCACTTACTACTGATAGTATTCTTTTTTGTACTATAGGTTCTTCTTCAAGCAACCCAAATAATTCTATCCAAGGCATATAATTTTCTAAATTAACAAATGCATGAAATGAATTTGCCATCATCTGAAAACCAGTAAGAAGTAAAAATAAACCCCAAACCATAGTCTTGTTTGTTTTATCTAAAATAATTATTGCTGCAAGAGAAGCTGCTGCACCTAATTCGAATCCTATGGCTAATGCCCAATTCATAATTCCATCATGCGTTAAATCAAAAAACGCCACAGAGTTAATCATTGATATGGTAGCTACTAAAAAGTACAAGCTAACAAAAATGCTTATTATACCGATATGAATTACTTTATTCTTCATAATATAATTTATTTATATATTCCTTAAACGACAGGAGCACTGTTCTTATATGGGTGATTACTAGGTAGTAATGATACTAATCCCCATTTCCAAGCAAGATAACCTTCACCTTTTTCTAAAGTTGAAATATCAGTTCCACTAGTTCCTGGTATGTCGGCAACTGCAAAGAATTCAGCTAACTGACCGTCTAACTCCACGGATGATCTATTTCTCATTAGCCTTAATTCTTGATTATTTTGAATAGAATTTGTGTAATCATTAACTACCTTGAATGCGCTTTGCCCATCAACTCTAGTACCTATTTGATTACCTGTCTTATTAAAGTAAACTGCTGTAATAGCATAAGTATTTTGCTGAATGCTTTTAAGGTTCCATTCTTCTGAATTTCCGATAGTGTTACTGATTCGATTACTTGATAGCCCATCTAAATCTAACTCTCCTGGCCAAGTATTATTAGAAGCAGAAGAGCTTACAGCATAATCTCTTTTAGGAGATGCGTTTGTTTCATAAGACCAGAATGAATCTTTAGTATTGTTAACAGTATTAAATCTAAATACACCTATTGCCCAGTGATTACCGGATGTTGTTTGAGATTCATATGAAGTACTTTGTAAATATTCATTTCCATCAAAATCAAATACATTTAAATTATTAAGACTATTTGCAATAACGGTAGGGGTACTACCAATTGACATTGTATAAGTACCTGCTTTATCAGTAACTCCTGTTAAGGTTGATCCTGATCTTGTATATGAAGAAGTATCAGATGCATCAATCCAAGCAGCTAATCTAGCCTGTGAGCTTGGTAACCAAAGTTCTGTTGGTTGGGGTTGTTCTATTATTCCTACTGTAGATAAATGTATCATATATCAATTATTATGATAGATCCCCAAATAACCACCATTCGTTTACGGATTTTTTAATTAAGGTAGCTCCTGAATATCTAAACTGTAAAGATTTATTATCGTTTGAGGAGTTTATAGTAACACCAGATCCTTCTGATATTGAGAGTGCACCTGAACCACCTCTTACAATCATAACTTGTGTTCCTAATGAAAACGCAACACTAGTATTATTTGGAACTACAATTTCTCTAGTTAATGTACTATCCATTTCTATTATCTTATCTCTATCACTAAGTACTAATGTATAATCTGCAGTTTTAACATCAGTTGTTACTAATGTATTCGCATCAGATCCAATAATACCTTGAGTTCCTTGAGTTCCTTGAGTTCCTTGAGTTCCTTGAGTTCCTTGAGTTCCTTGAGTTCCTGTTCCAGTTATACCTTGAATACCTTGTAAACCAGTTATACCTTGAATACCTTGAGTTCCTGTTCCAGTTATACCTTGAATACCTTGAACTCCTTGTAAACCTCTAATGCCCTGAGCTCCTTGTAAACCTCGTAAACCTTGTAAACCTTGAATACCTTGTAAACCAGTTATACCTTGAATACCTTGAGTTCCTGTTCCAGTTATACCTTGAATACCTTGAATACCCTGAGTTCCTTGTAAACCAGTTATACCTTGAATACCTTGAGTTCCTTGAA
>Ga0209309_10000244_pt1 | contig 70348 bp, 70 predicted proteins | sample COGITO_mtgs_1204_2_FD_184807 | JGI IMG/M metagenome (GOLD analysis project Ga0209309, IMG submission 184807) | Pelagic marine microbial communities from North Sea - COGITO_mtgs_120412 (SPAdes) (version 2) | ecosystem: Environmental > Aquatic > Marine > Epipelagic ... | reverse complement strand
TTTTTATTTTTTTCATAAGATAAGAGTTTATGATTTATCAATTTATTATTGATAAATATAGTCTCTTGTAGTGGGTGTAGATGTATAATTCTTGCTTAATTGAAATTGATACACAACCTGATCACCCCACTTAAATGCAATTTCACAGCCAGCCAAATAAAACTCCCACATTCTAAAAAATTTTTCATCGAACATTTCAACTATTTGAGCCTTATTTTTCAAGCAATTTTCCTTCCAATGTCTCAAAGTATGAGAATAATGAAGTTTTAAAACTTCAATATCTGATACGATCAAGCCTGCTTTTTCTATTGGAGTAGTCACTTCACTTAAGCTTGGTGTGTATCCTCCTGGAAAGATATATTTGGTAATCCACGGATGCGGGTCTCTCGGTGGATTAACTGAACCTATTGTGTGAATCAATGATATCCCGTTATTATTAAGTAGTTTTTCTATTTTTTTGAAAAATTTCTTATAAAATTTTCTACCCACATGTTCAAACATGCCAACACTCACAATTCTATCAAATTTTTCATTTAACTCTCGATAGTCAATTAATCTAAATGTAACTTGATTTTCTAAGTTAAGTTCTTTAGCTTTCTTAACACAATACTCAAATTGCTTTTTTGATAATGTTATTCCTGTAACTTCACAATTAATACTTTTAGCTATGTCTATTGCTAATGATCCCCAACCACAACCTATGTCCAAAACCTTTTGGTTAGGCTTAATATTAAGTTTTTTTATTATGTGCTGTATCTTATTATTTTGAGCCGTTTCTAAAGAATCACTTTCATTTTTAAAATATCCACACGAATATTGTCTTTTTGGATCTAAAAATAAGTCATATAATTCATCAGAAAGGTCATAGTGATGTGCTACATTCATTTTTGATTTTTTTATAAAATTGAAATTTGTTAAATATCTATACGAACCACTAAGTTTATTAATCAGTTGGCTAAAAAAATTCAACTCTCCTCTTCCTATATTCATAAGTGCTAGATCCAAAAATTCAGTAAGAGTTCCATTTTCAATTTCAATTTCTCCCTCTGAATAGGCCTCGCCGAAATATAAGTCTGGTCTAAACAATAATTTATAATGAAGTTTCTTATTTAAAATTTTTAAAACAATTGGGTTTTTTCTTTTGGGATTGCCTATGATATATTTTTTTAAATTTGCATCCAACAATATAAAGCCATCTTCTTTAAATAATTTATTTAAAAATCTTGCGAGCTGCATTAAGCTTCCCCTAAGGATCCTATCTTAAAATTAAGTTTATTCAGATCATTTATTAATTGTTGTTTATCTTTTTTGTTTAAAAGACTGACCGGAGGTAGAACATTTTGATATATTTCATCTTCATCAGACATAAAAGTATGCAATCCTGATATTAAATTAAATTTTTCGAATACATTTCTAACATCACACAGTATTTTATTTTTTGTTTTTTTTTTTTTTTCAAAAAAATCATCATAAACCTTTCTTGACAAATATGCTGTCACATTACAAGTTGCTGTAATAATTCCAACTGCTCCTAATTCTAAACCTTTTAAAAGTTTTGACTCTGATCCTGGCATAATAGAAAAATTTTTTATTTTTAACTTTTCAAAAAGGTTATATGAACTATCTTTTACTCCAACAATTTGTTCAGGAAATTTTTTTACAAGTTTTTCAACACAATCAACGCTAAATTTATAGCCACATAATTTTTCAAAATTATATAAAATAATTTTACTATTCGGATTCGCTCCAATCACTCTTGAATAAAATTCGATTACTTCCTTGTCACCATAATTATAATAAGCTGGGGGCATTATTAAAAAATTATTAAAATTTAAAGATGAAGCTACTTTCATTAAATTAATAGTTTCGCTCAAAGAATTGAGTCCAGTACCTATTAAAAATTTTTTTCCATACCGGCTTTTAGATAACATGTTCAATAAGCTAATTTTTTCACTTACCGAGATTAATTGGGCTTGCCCTGTGCTACCAAAGATTGCCACTCCATGACAACCTCTGTCTATGAGTTTTTCTGCATGTTCTATTGTTTTTGAGATATTTAAACTTAGATCATTATTTAATACTGACATTCCAGCCGCATAAATTCCCTTTATCTTGGTCATAATAATTGCTTGTATAAAAATACATCAAATGTTTTTAAAATGGAACTTAAAATGACTATATTAAGACTATATTTTTTCTAAAATTATGAAAACTGCTATTCTGTTAAGCTACAAAGGACTTGGTTCAAATTTACTTCATTTAAGTTATTGCCATGAATTTGCAAAAAAGTATGGACCAATCACAATAGTCACTCTATGTAAAAATTTGGAACAAGCTTTATCAGACGATCCATTAATAAAAGAAATAATATATCTTAACAAATATCATAAAAAATTTACTGATGTTTTTAAATTAAGCAATTTCTTAAAAGATTTAAAATTAGATAATATTTTTATTTTTTATCCAAGTTTTAGATATGTGATTGCAAGTAAAATTGCTGGTATAAAAAATGTTAAATCTTATTCAATTTTTAAAAAAAAAAACTTACACTTAGTGCAAGCAGCAAAAAAATTTACAGAACAAAGTCTAAATATTTTAAATTGTCCGACTGAAACTCTTTTGTATATTGACCCGGTTAAAAAGATTAATTTAAAAAATAAAATAAGTAACATAAAAAAAAAAATCATTCTTGGTGTTGGTTCCTCTGGTCCAACAACGAGGTGGGGTGCTGAAAATTTTATTTCTTTAATCAAAAAAATAAATATAAATAAAGATCACTTTTTTTATCTTTTGTGTGGTCCTAATGAAAAAGAAATTGCAGACAAGATTTTAAATGAAATTGGAAATGAATGTTGCTCTTCATTAGACAATAAAAATATTTCAGAAATAATACCATTAATTTCTATGAGTCACATGTATATTGGAAATGACTCTTTTGGTCATCATGTTGCCTCTCAAAGTTCAGTACCTAGTTTTATAATAATTCTCGATACGCCCAAAGCTTACACTGATTACAGTAAAAACCAATTCAGAATTTTACCAGATGATATTGATGAAAATTATGTATCTCATGACTCCAATATCTCTCCTAATAAAATTACCATTGACATGGTATTTAATAAAATTAAAAAATTTATTTAAAGTAATTTTATAATTGTTTTAAAATTATTTCTTTTGCCTCATTTACTAAAGTGGACAATCTCGCAGTCTCAGGTGAAATATCTGGATGAATTTTTTTTTGAATTTTTATATAGGCTTTATTAATATCTTCTTTTGTATTTTTTTTATTTATATCCAAATTTAAAATTTTGTAAGATTCCTCAATAGATAAAATTGAAGAATTTTTGAAATTTAAATTTTTATTAAATGTAAATCTACCAGACTTTCTCAATGTTTGAATAAGTCTAAATAGGCTAATTAACTGAAATATAGATAGTCCTTTTAATTTAACTAGAGCTAAACTCAGTAATGTTAATGGCAAACTAAGTAAAAACTTTCCTCCGACTGCAAATAAAATCGCAAGTACTATTGACCCCAAAAACATTAACGTTCTAAGATTTTTTGATATTTTCTTAGACGGTATATTTGCTATTGATTTCAACAAAAAATAAGCAATTAGTAAAAAAATTAGTGTATAAAATATTATATTCATATATTTAAATTTCTAATATGAAAATACCACAACTTAAAAAAAAACCAGAGATAAAAACGTATCATGATATCGTTTTGGAAGACAATTATAGTTGGATACATCAAAATGATATCTTGGAAGTTTTAAAAGATAGCAAAAAATTAAATCCTGAAGTAAAAAAATATCTTGAAGAAGAGAACTCTTATACTGATTTTCATTTGTCAGATACTAAAGATATTCAAAAAGAATTATTTGATGAAATTAAAGGTAGAATAAAATTAGATGACGAGTCTTTACCATTCAAAGATGTTAATTATGAATATTGGGAAAAAACAACCAAAAAAGGTAATTATTCTATAAAATTGAGAAAAAAAATTGGAAGTAATAATATTGAAGAAATTTGGGACGGAGATTTTGAGAAAAAAAAATTAGATGTAGAATATTTTGGGGTTGGAGATTTAGAGGTTAGTAATAATGATAAGTATCTTGGATATTCATTAGATACTAAAGGTTCTGAATATTATACAATTTACGTAAGAGATATAAAAAGCAAAAAATTAGTTACAGAAAAAATTGAAGAAACATCGGGAACTATAACTTTTAGCTTAAGCGATGAACATATATTTTATTCAAAACTAGATAGCAATCATAGACCAAGAAAAATTTATAGACATAAATTAGGAACAAATACCAAAGATGATCAATTAATTTTTGAAGAAAAAAGTGAAGCCTTCACTGTTGGAATTAGCCTAAGTTCAGATGAAAAATATTTTTTTATAACCGCTTCAGACCACAATACTTCTGAACAATATTATTTTAATTCTAATGAAAATGAACCAAAACCTAAATTAATTGAAAAACGGAAAAAAGGAATACTTTATTCAGTTAACTCTTGGAATGGAAAATTTTATAAACACACAAATGAAGATGCTGAAGATTTTAAAATAGATATTAGTAGCAGTTTAGAAAAACCTGAATGGAAAATATTAATACCTGCAAAAGATGAGGTTTTAATTGGTGGACTCACTTTTTTAAATAATTGGATAATAAGATCTGAAACATCTAATGCTTTAGATAAATTATTTGTAAAAAACATTAAAACTGGTGTGGAAGATGAGCTTATTTTTTCTGATGAAAAAGTCTATGTTCCTGGTGTATCTTTAGTTCAGAAGGATAGAAAAACTGACAAAATTTATTTGGGTTATTCATCACCAAAAACACAATCAAGAGTATATTTGTACAACTTAAGCACTAAAGAAAAAAAATTAGTCAAAGAACAAGAAATTCCATCAGGACATAATTCAAAAGATTACATCGTTGAAAGAGTCGATTGCAAATCACACGATGAAAGAATGATTCCTCTTACAATAATAAGACATAAGGATACCAAACTAGATGGATCAGCAAATTTATTACTTTATGGCTATGGTTCATATGGTAGTTCAATGAGTCCAAGTTTTTCACTTACAAGACTCAGTCTAATTAATAGAAATATTATTTGGGTTACAGCTCATATTAGAGGTGGAATGGAAAGAGGCATGAAGTGGTGGAAAGAAGGAAAACTTCTTAATAAAAAAAATACTTTTGAAGATTATATAGCATCAGCAAAATATTTAATTGAAAATAAATATACCTCAAAAAAGAAAATAATAGGAATGGGTGGCTCTGCTGGCGGTCTTCTTATGGGTGTTGTCGTGAATCAATCACCAGAATTATTTTTAGGTATTATAATGGCAGTTCCATTTGTAGACTCTTTAACAACTAATTTAGATCACACCTTACCTTTAACTATTGGTGAATTTGATGAATTTGGCAATGCAAAAGATTTTAAAGAACATTTTGATTATATTTTTTCATATGCGCCATATAACAACATAAAAAAAATGGATTATCCGCATATACTTATAACAACTAGTCTAAGTGATAACCGAGTTTTATTTGATGAGCCTGCAAAATTTACTGCAAAACTAAGAGAATATAAAACGGATAATAACTTATTACTTTTAAAAACCGAGATGAACGCGGGCCATGGGGGGAAATCTGGAAGAGATGGAGCTATTGAAGAAGTTGCTTTAGATTATGCGTTTGCATTAAAAATTACAAAAAAAATTTAGTGTCTGTATCTTGAAATTTTAATTTAAATTCTTAAATAATACTAGTAAGTCGCCTAATGGGACTTACTAAATTAACCTTGCTAACAATGGAGGAAACTATGACAAGTAGAGATCTATCTATATTTAATACTTTAAGACCATTTTCAATTGGGTTTGACGATATGTTTGATCAATTTGAAAATATGTTAGGAAATGGAGGATTGGCTACACAGTCTAATTACCCACCTTACAATATTAGAAAAACTGGAAAAGATAATTATGCAATTGAAGTTGCTCTAGCTGGTTTTAACAAAAAAGATGTTGAAGTTGAGTTTGAAGACAATTTATTAACCGTAAAAACTAAAAAGATCAATATCTCAGAAAATAAGAACCAATCTGAAAAACATATTGAAAATGGTGAAATTATTCATAAGGGAATTTCTCAAAGACAATTTGCAAGATCCTTCACTATTGCGGACGATGTAAAAGTAAATGGTGCAGAGCTTAAAGATGGTCTTTTGACAATCTCTTGTGAAAGAGTCATACCTGAATATAAAAAGAAAAAACTTATTGAAATTAAATAAGTATAAATCTTATTTGTGGGGATTATTCCCCACGAATATTAAAAACATCCATTAGATATAAAGCCAATTACAATAGATCTTGAATCTAATTCAAATCTTCTCTCACATGGTACTAAATATTTTTTAGAATTGTAAATTAATATTGTGTTACCTTTAACATTTTTAAAGTCTTCATCTGGTTTACCTAAATCAAATTTTAAATTGTCTGATGTTTTTCCAATATATTGAGTTAATTTATTATTTTCTTTTTCAATAATATTATCTGTTTTTTGCTTAATTGTCTGACAGCCTGAAAGTAATGCTAGTAAAAACAAATTTATAAAAATAAATTTAAATTTATTCATATTTAACTTTAGCATGTGTAATCTGCCACAAATATAAACTTATTAGTTGAATTATGTGAATAAGCTCAGATTTTTTAGGGTATTTTTTTAAAATATCTAATATTAATCTATCTAATCTGAGGAGGTTCAATGTTAGAAAAATATTTTAACTATAAAAAACATAAGACAGATTTCAAAACAGAAGTAATAGCTGGTGTAACTACTTTTTTAACAATGGCTTATATAATGTTTTTAAATCCATTTATATTATCAGGGGAATTTGCAGGCGCAGAAAAAGGTTTCTTTGATTTTGGTGCTGTATTTACAGCAACAATTGTAGCAACTGCACTTGCTTGTTTCATAATGGCATTTTACGGAAAGACTTGGCCAATAGGATTAGCGCCAGGTATGGGAATTAATGCCTTTGTAGCATTTGGTGTTGTGGCTGGTATGGGTTATACGCCCCAAGCAGCACTTGGAGCGGTTTTAGTAGCAGGTATACTATTCTTAATAATATCATTAACACCCATAAGAGCTTGGTTAATTAATTCAATACCCAAAAGTTTAAAACTTGGGATTGGCGCAGGTATTGGTTTGTTCCTAGCAATTATTGGATTAGAAATTATGGGAGTTGTGGCTGATCACCCAGTCACATTGGTAACTCTTGGTGATATTAAAAATCCTTTAATCTTACTTGGTTGTTTGGCATTTGTATCAATGATTGTAATGGAAAAACTTAATATCAAAGGAAATATTATTATTGGAATTCTTGCTTTTAGTATTATTGCTTGGGTAAGTGGGCTTGCAAAATTCAATGGTGTTGTGGGAAGTGTTCCTCCAATGACTTATCTACTTGATTTTGATCTTACGGCTGCATTTACAGCTGGAATGTCTACTGTGATATTTACATTATTATTTATTGATTTTTTTGATACTGCTGGAACTTTAACTTCAGTGGCTAACGTTGCAGGTAAAGTAGACAGTAAAGGAAAAGTTCAAGACATTGAAAAAGCAATGATGGCTGATAGTGTTGGAACAGTAGCTGGTGCGTTAATGGGTACTACAACAGTAACAAGCTACGTAGAATCAGGCGCTGGAGTAAAAGCTGGTGGTAGAACAGGGATGACATCTTTAACTATTGGAATTTTATTTCTAGCTTGCTTATTTCTTTCGCCTCTTGCAACAAGTCTACCAAAAGAGATAGATGGAGCTGCATTGTTATATGTCTCAGTTCTATTTGTAAGAAACATTACTGATATTGAATGGGATGATATTGGCGAGTCTGCACCGGCAGTACTTGCTATGATCGCCATGCCTTTAACTTACAGTATAAGCAATGGTATTGCTTTAGCTTTTATATCTTATGCTTTAATAAGATTGTTTACTGGTAAGTCTTCAAAGACATCACCTGCAATATGGGTTATTGCAATACTTAGTGTAATTAGTTTCGCAGTTGCTTAACAATTAATTTTAGGGCTGGTCAATATTCCAGCCCTATCTATTTCTCTCTATTATTTCTTTTATAGACAACTCTTCATAATGTTCTGTTGGCTGAACTATCCACGGGTCAGTTTCCAGTTTTACTGGACAAAAGTCTGGTTCAAACGAAGATGATTTTTTTTTCCACAAACAGGCTGTTTTAACCTCTTTAATAAAATTTTTTGTAGGCTCATATCTTTTTAACCATTCAATACTTTTGTTTAATGTAAGACCAGTGTCAGATAGATCATCAATCAAAAGTACTCTATCAAAATCCTTATTTTCAGCTAAAGAACTTATTTCTCTAGCAAACATAAGTTGACCTTGTTTGTCTTCCATTTCTCTACCCGAATAACTTTGGATTACAATATAAGCGATAGGTAGTTTTAAAATTCTAGAAAGTATGTCAAGTATAGGTGCTGCGCCCCTCATAATACCTACTAATACTGTTGGTTTATAATTTTTGTGAATTTCTATTGCTAGTTTCTCAACTATTTTTGTATATTCTTCAAAAGTGATAATTAATTTATCTGCCATAAAATTTTTTATCATATAAATATAAATAAAAAAGAATAAAAATTATGAAAATATATGACTGCTTTATGTATTTTGATGAAGAAGTCGTCCTTGATGTAAGGCTAAATACGTTAGATCCATTTGTTGACTATTTTGTAATAGTAGAAAGCAGATTCACTCATAAAGGGGGCGCTAGGGATTTAAAATTTAATCATAAAAAATTTGAAAAATTTAAAAAAAAAATTATCTATTTAATTTATGAAGAAGAGTCGAAAGAAATAAAAACAATAAATGACAATGATGATGTTTATGAAAAAACAAAAAAATATATTTTTAATGCTATTTGTAGAGAAAATGGTCAAAGAAATTATATTAAGAATGGATTAATAAAAGCAAAGGATAATGATATTATTTTAATATCTGATGTAGATGAAATTCCTAATTTGTCTAATATAAATTTTGAAAAGTTTAACGAAAAAATTATTCTATTTAAACAGAATATGTTCTATTATAAATTTAATCTACATTTACCTAGTTTTATATGGACAGGTACAAAAGCGTGTAAGAAAAAAAATCTAGTCAATTCTCAATGGCTTAGAAATGTAAAAAATCGAAAATATTCTTTCCTAAGAATAGATGCATTATTTTCAAATAAAAAATATATAAGTGTAAAAATTATTGATAATGGAGGCTGGCACTTTACAAACATCAAAACAGCTAAGGAAATTGAACACAAATTAAAGTCTTATTTACATCATAGAGAATTTGATGTGAACCCTTTAACAGTAGATCAAATAAATGAAATTATAGATAATAAAGAAGCAATCTACAATTTGAATGTTGATAAATCTGTAGGTAAAATCGGAAAAGGGGAAAAATTAAAAAAATTTGAAATTAATAATCTTCCACTTTATATTCAAAATAATTTACATGATTTAAAAGACTGGATAGATTGATATGAAGGCATACTGGATTGCAAAAGTAAACATTAATGAAAAAAAAGCTTATGCAGAATATGCAAAGCGTGCTGAAGTAGCTATTGCAAAATACAAAGGGAAATTTTTAGTTAGAGGTGGAAGATTTGAGATTCTTGAAGGTAAAGATAAATATGAAAGGAATATTGTGGCTGAATTTCCTTCATTTAATATTGCTAAAGAGTTTTATAATTCTAAAGAATACCAAGAAGCTAAATCTTTTAGAGATGGAAAGGCAGATTTTAACGGTATTGTCATAGAAGGTTTTAGTACTGAATAGGTTCAGGATCTATACTTCTCCATAGATACCATGTTGCAACTGAACAATATGGAGTAAATCTTTTGTTTAATAACTTTACAAATGTTTCTGGTGGTAAATATTTTTTTTTATAATTCTTTGAAATTCCCCTTAAGAGTCCAATATCTTGAACAGGCCAAATATTTGAGCGATTATAAGTGAATAACAAAATCATTTCAGCAGACCATCTTCCAATTTGTCTTAATTTGGATAAATAAATAATTGCTTCTTCATCTGACATTTTAGAAATTAAATTAGGATTAAATGATTTATCTAAAGTTTGTTTTGCTAAACTTTGTATTCCTTTAACTTTTTGTTTACTTAATCCACATTCTTTAAGTTTTGTAAAAGAAAGTTTAGATACTACTTTTGCATTAATTCTATTTTTGCATCTTTTTTCAAATTTTAAGAAAACAGAATTTGCTGCCGCAACACTTATTTGTTGACCAATAATACTTTTACATAATGAAAAGAAGATGTCTTTCCTTGATGTAAGAACTGTCTCTGAGGGTGATTTATACTTCTCAATTAAAATAGACATAACTTTATCTTTTTTAGATAAATATTTTTTTGCTTTAGTCCAATATTTTGGCATTTTATTCATGTCTGGTATTGGAGGGTATTTTTTTTTTATGGTAAATCTCTCTTCTAAGAATAATTAAGGAAGAAGTAATCACCAATAATGCCCCTAATAATGTTTTTATTGATGGTATTTCGTCCCAAATTAGATATCCAAAAATTATTCCAAAAACTAATGCTAAATATTTTAATGGAGATACAAGTGAAACCTCAGATAATTTGAAAGATTGACTAAGCCATAAATTTGCTATTCCTCCCAAGAGTCCAATCATGCATAATAAAATTAAATCTTTAATTTGAGGCATTATCCATCCCAAAGGAATTGTAAATAAACTTACCAGGGTAATAACCAGTGAAAAATTTAAAGAAATAAGCCAGACAGGTTCTGTGGTCGATAACTGCCTAATTGCGATTGCAACATAAGATAAGCCTAAACAAAAAATAATTGGATAAATATAATATATGTTCAAAGAATTAAAACCGGGTTCAGTTATAACAATTATTCCCACAAAACCAATTAATACAGCAAGCCATCTATAAAAGCCTATTTTTCACATAAAAAAAAAAATTGAAAATATAGTGGTGAAGATTGGGGCAGCAAAAGAAATACTAACAACAGTAGCTAGCGGTAAATTTCTTAGAGCAATAAATATTGCAATTAAAGCAATCAAACCGAAGAAACACCTCAAAAAATGTAACCCTGCTCTTTGGGTATAGTAAAAATTTTTAATTCTTTCTCTTGGCATTATAAAAAAATAAAGAACTACCCCAAAAAAACCTCTGAAAAATAGTACCTGTCCCAAAGGGTAATATTCTGACCATTTAACAATTAAATCCATAATAGAAAATGCCACTACAGACATAAACATGTACAAAAAGCCTAATTGATTTTTAGTGAGCATAAGAATAATTTGTAGTTTAAATTAAAGGATAATCAATGGAAATAGCAATTTTAGCATTAGGATGCTTTTGGGGACCTGAAATTGAATTTAGTAAACTTGATGGGATCATCAAAACCGAGGTTGGCTACTGTGGTGGAAATAACAAGCAAACAAATTACAGAGAGGTTTGCTCTGGAACGACGAATCATGCTGAGGTTGTTAAATTAGATTTTGATCCAAAAATTATTTCATATGAAAAAATTTTAGATTTTTTTTTTGAAATTCACGACTCAACAACTTTGAATTCACAAGGTCCAGATTTTGGAACTCAATATAGAAGTGAAATATTCTATTTAAATGATAAACAAAAGACTATTGCTGAAGAAATTAAAAAAAAATTCAATAAAAAACTATCAAACAAGGTAGTTACAAATATTTCTTTAGTAAAAAACTATTGTCCTGCAGAAGAATATCATCAAAAATATTTAGAAAAAAAATAATATGTCATTAGTAACTACAAAATGGCTGGAAGATAACCTAGATAAAATAAAAATTATTGACTGTTCTTGGCACATGCCTCAAAAAAATAGAAATGGTTTTGAAGAATATAAAAAACAACACATTAAAAATGCTATTTTTTTTGATTTGGATAAAAATTCTAAAAAAAATACTGACTTACCACATATGCTAACTGATAAAAATTCGTGGGAAAATATTGTTTCGGAGATGGGTATAAAAAATGATGATAAAATAGTTATTTATGATAATTCAGATGTAATCAGTTCTTGTAGATGTTGGTATAATTTTATTTACTTTGGTCATAACCCAAAACTAATTCATGTATTGGATGGAGGCTTAAAAAAATGGATTATGGAAAATAAACCCACAACAAGCAATTTAACTTTGATTGTAAGAAGTAATTACAAAGCAAATGAAAAAAAAAACCTAGTAAAAAACATGCTAGAAATAAATAAAAATATTTCTACAAAAGAATTCACAGTTATTGATGCTAGAAGCAAAAAAAGATTTGAAGGTGAAATTGCTGAACCAAGAAAAGGATTGCGAAGTGGCTCAATACAACACTCATTTTGTTTGCCATTTTCAGATCTGATAAATAATGATAGAACTTTTATTGACAAAGAAAAAATTTTAGAAAAATTTAAGTCTGTCAAATGTGACCTTAATAAAAATCTTGTATTTTCTTGTGGTTCAGGTGTAACTGCATCTGTTTTAGCCCTTGCTTATTCCCTAATAGATAATAAATATACTCCTACAATTTATGATGGTTCATGGAGTGAATACGGAAAATTTTAATTATGAAAAGATCAACTAAAATTATATCTATAATAATAACATTTTTTTTAATCATTTCTATTGTTGTAATTGGTAGAATAATAATTGGGAATCATTTTGCAAAAAAATTCAGCAAAAGACCTCCTCCAGGAATTATCGTAACCGAAGTTTTGAAAATTAATTTTTCTGAAAAAATTGAAAGTTTTGGTACAGCTATCTCAAAAAAAAATGACTCCTTTAGAATTAAAAGAAGTAACTTGATTAAAGAATTAGACCTTAAAGAATATGTTAAAAAAGGAGATTTAATAGTAGAACTGAAAGATAGAAATATTATTGCTCCATTCAATGGTGTTTTAGGTTACAGAGGTCTTACGGGTGATATTCTCGACTCTAATAATTCAATTATCATTACTTTGGATGACAATTCAATTATTTATTCTGATCTAAAAATTCCAGAAATCTTTGCAAATGAAATTAAAAAAGGATTGGTTGTAACTGCTAAATTCTCTGGTAATAAAAACAAAATTTATAATGGAATTGTTTCAGCTGTTTCAAGCAGAATAAATGCTGAAACAAGAAGTCTTTTAATAAGAGTAAAGATTGATAATGAAGATGCTGAATTAATTCCAGGATCACTTTTGGAAGTAACAGTTAATTATAACGAGAGAAATTCTCTTGGGATCCCTGACACAAGTATAATGCTGGAGGGGGATAAAATTTATGTCTACAAAGTTTCAGAAAAAAATATCACATACAAAACTGAAATTAAGACTGGCATAAGAGGTGGTGGTTATGTTGAAGTTCTATCTGGATTAAATGAAGGAGAAAACATTGTTGCAGAAGGTCTCAAAAAAGTTCGTTCTAAAGGCAAAATTAAACCCATTAAAAAATAATGTATATTACTGACGTAAGCATAAGAAGACCAGTTGTTGCTTGGGTAATGTCACTTATATTAATCGTTTTTGGTATATTTGTTTTTTCAGAATTACCAGTAAGAGAATTACCTGATGGTTTGCAGCCACCAGTAGTTCAGGTTAAAGTAAATTATAAATCAGCATCAGCTCCAATTATTGACCAAGAAATAACTCAAGTTATTGAAGATGTGGTGGGTGGAGCTGAAGGAATTAAAAATATAAACTCAACATCTGAAAATGGTAGTAGTACAATAGATATTGAGTTTAACACAGATATTGTTCTAGATAATGCCGCCAATGATATAAGAGAAAGAATTGCAAGAATTGTGGACAGATTACCAAGTGAAGCTGATGCACCTCAAATATTAAAACAAGCAGCCGGATTTACAACTACTATGTGGTTGTCAGTAACTTCATCGACTTGGAATGACTTAGATCTAGGAGATTATACTGAAAGATATTTGGTCGACCAATTTTCAAGTGTTAAGAATGTTGGAAGAATTATGACAGGTGGTTTAAGGCACTTAAGCGTAAGAGTATGGATTGATCCAATTAAATTGGCAGCTAATAACTTAACCATTCAAGAAGTTGAAGCAGCTTTAAGAAAAGAAAATATTAGCCTACCCGCAGGTACTCTTGAGGCCAATAATATAGATTTAACACTAAATTTAGATAAATCTTATGATGATATTGGTAAATTAAAACAACTACCTATCAAAAAAATTAAAAATAGCATTATAAGACTCTCAGATATTGCAAATGTTGAATTTGGACCAGTGTCTGAAAAAACTCTTTTTAAAGCTCAAACAAAAAATGCTTTAAATCAAAAAACTGTCGGTATTGGTATTTATGCAAAAAGTGGTGCATCAACTGTTGAATTGTCTAAAGAAATTAGAAAAAAAATAATTGATATAAAAAAAACATTGCCAAATGGTATTGATATTGAGGTTGCTTTTGACCGAGCGACATATGTGGGTACTGCAATACAAGAGGTATACAAAACTCTAATAATTGCATTTATATTGGTTGTTGCAATTATTTATTTGTTTTTAGGCAATCTTAAAGCTGTAATTGTTCCAGCAATCGCTTTACCAGTAAGTTTAATAGCATCTTTCTTGGGCCTTTATCTATTTGGACTATCAATAAATATATTTGTTCTTCTAAGTTTTATTTTAGCGATAGGAATTATCACTGACGACTCTGTAATCATGACTGATGCAATATATAGAAGAATTGAAAATGGAGAAACCCCTTTAGTTGCAGCATATAAGGGATCAAAACAAATTAGTTTTGCAATCATAGCTACAACTTTAATTTTAGTTGCAGTCTTTATGCCTTTAATTTTTATCGATGGTATTGCAGGTACTTTATTTAGAGAAACTGCAATAGCATTATCTTTTTCTATTGTAGTGTCCTCTTTTGTGGCATTAACTTTATCACCAATGTTGGGAAGTAAATTTTTAGTCAAAAAACCAAAGCAAAATTTTATTGTTGTAAAATTCGATAAATTTTTTAAATCCTTTTCAAAGTTCTATCAAGAAACTCTTTTGTTTTGGCTAAACAAAAAAAAGATTGTTATTTTATTTTTAATCTTAACAATTGTTGGATCTAGTATTTTATATAACTTTACTAAAAAAGAACTATTACCAATAGAAGATAGAGGTGTTTATCTTGTGCTTGGTTTCACTGATGAGGGTAGTTCATTTGAGTATACAGAAAAGAGAGCCGAGGACGTGGAGAAGAGATTAATTCCTTTGCTTAAAGCCGAAAACAGTCCTTATAAAAGATTTATCATGAGAGTTCCTGGATTTGGAAGCAATAAAAACTCTTTTAATAGTTTTATAATTATTGCCTTACTGGATGATTGGGAGAATAGAAAACAAAACTCACAAACTGTAATGAGGCAGGCAATTGGCAAAATTGTTACAGTACCAGAAACTGTTGCATTTCCCATATCCCCTCAATCAATAAGAGTATCAAGTTATAATAAACCTGTTCAAATGGTGATATTAGGAAATAGTTATGAAGAGTTAGAAGAAAAACAAAATGAGATTATATCAAAATTAAGAAAAAATAAAAAATTATCTAGAGTAGAGTCGGATTATTCAAGAAACAAACCAGAAATAAAATTATCTATTAACAAAAATAGAGCCAAAGATTTAGGAGTTTCAACTGAGTCAATTGGAAAAACTTTAGAAACTCTTTATGGGGGTAAAACTGTAACTAAATTTAACAAATTAGGAAAAGAATATCCTATTATTCTTCAACAATATTTGGCAGATAGAAGAAATAATGAAGGTTTAACTAAAATTTTTGTAAGGTCAAATACTACAGGTAAGCTAATTTCATTAGCAAATTTAGTTGAATTTAAAGAGGAAGGATCGGCAAAAAAGTTAGCAAGGTATAATAGACAAAGAGCTGTAACTATATCTGCAAATATATCTGAAGATTATACCCTTTCTGAAGCCATTAGTTACTTAGAGCAAACTTTATTTGACTCACAAATAAATAATCAAATTGCATGGAAAGGAAAGTCTGAGGAATTAAAAGAAACTAGTAATGAGTTATTCATTATTTTTGGGTTGGCACTATTGACTGCCTATTTGGTAATGGCAGCAACCTTTAACTCATTTATACACCCATTTATAATAGTGTTGACTGTTCCGCTTGCTTTGTTTGGTGGTTTGATATTCATTTTATTTTTAAACAGTTCAATAAATATTTTTTCACAAATTGCACTTGTAATACTAATTGGAATTTCCACTAAAAACAGTATCCTAATTGTTGATTATGCAAATCAATTAAGAGCAACAGGAAAAAATATAGAGTCATCAATTAAAGAAGCCTGCGATCTTAGATTCAGACCAATTATGATGACTTCTATAAGTACAATGATTGCAATGTTACCTCTGGTAATAGGTAATATTGGACCTGGTGCAGGGGAAACATCTAGGTTGGCTGTAGGTGCAACTATTCTAGGTGGAATGATTATTTCCACATTCTTTACATTATATGTGACTCCGACAATGTATTTAACCCTTGCTAAAAATACCCAAAGAATTGATGCAGTAGATATCGAACTAAAAAAACAACTTCGTTAAAAAATAATATACTTATTTTTATTTAGCCTTTTCTGACATTTTTTCAATTGAGCCTTGTACTTATCAGCCTGTTTTTCAACTTTTTTTGCTAAAATAATCACTTTTTGATTATCTTTATAATTTTTGTAAGCACCCCACCCTTCATGGTAGGCTAAGTATTGTCGATAAGTATCTTTCTTGGATATCTTTAAAATTGACTCTGTCTTATTTGTATACCACCCAATAAAATCAACACTATCTTTAAATCTTGTTCTTGTTGCGAACTTATTTCCAGTTTCTTTTTTATACTGCTCCCATGTTCCTTTAACGGCTTGTGAATAACCAAATGAACTTGATGGTCTTTTAAAGGGTATAACTTTAAATATTTTTTGTCTTGCTGGTTTTGCTAACCAATCAAAGTCTGATTCCATTTTGATTATTGCTAACTGAACATAGATTGGAGTTCCCCACTTCTCTTCTGTTTTTTTGGCATGCTTATACCATAAATATCTTTCGTTAAAAATTGAGCAGCTGCTAGATGTATTTTTAGGTACTGAAGAACAGGCTGAGATAAATAAGATTGAAAAAACTAGAAAAGGATTGATTATTTTACTCATATTTTTTGTTTAATTTTATAAACAACAACCACTACAATAACTCCAACAATATTTCCAAATAAATCACTCAATTCAAAACTTCTATTTGGAATAAACATATGTAAAAATTCTAATAAAATAGATATTACAAATAGATATTTTATTAAAAAATTAATTTTTTTTGTATTTATAAAGGCTAAAATTCCAACTATAGACAAAATTATAAATACATAAAAATGATTAGAAGAAATTAAAAAATCTCTTGTAATTTGAGGTTGGATAGAAAAATTTTTATATAAAACATAACCAAATATACTTCCAGGATACAGATAAAGTACTATCAGTATTAGATTAATACAATGAAAGCTTTTAATTAAAATATTGTTAATTTTTTTCATAATAATTTTATTTATTTTATTAGTTTTATCAGTTATCAAAATATATCAAATGCCAAATTTAATTTTAGTTAGACATGGTCAAAGTGAATGGAATCTTGAAAAAAGATTTACAGGCTGGGTTGATATTGATCTTACTGGTCAAGGAAAATTGGAGGCATGTAAATCTGGTGAAGATATTAAAAAATTAAATATAAATATTGATTATTTTTTTTCATCTTTTCAACTAAGAGCCATTAATACTCTAAAACTTATTCAAGATACATTGAGAGACAACAAACAACCTATAAAGGCATGGCAACTAAATGAAAGACACTACGGTGCATTAACAGGCTTAAATAAAGATGAAATGAAGAAAAAATTAGGTGAAGATAAAATTTATGAATTTAGAAGATCCTGGAATATAAAACCTGAACCATTAAATAGAAATAATCCATACCATCCATTAAACATTGAGACCTATAAAAAAATTCCTAAAGAAAGAATTCCAGATACTGAGTCACTTAAAGATACTTATGAAAGAGTAATAGAGTACTATAACTCAAATATTCAAAATAAATTATTAAAAAATAAAAATATTGTCATTTCTGCCCATGGAAATTCAATAAGAGCATTATGTAAATTCTTATTCAAATTAGATAATAAAAAAATCACTTTGCTAGAAATACCAACAGGAAATCCACTTCTAGTTAATCTTAATTTAAAACAAGAAGTCACTGCATGTAAATATTTAAACCAAGAAAGAGCTAGAGATTTACCTATTTTTTAATAGTTCTTTATACACATCTAGATTAGTGAGATGATAAAAACTTTCTAAACTCTCATAACCATACAATTCTTTTTTAAAAATTAATTGATTCCAAATTTCTGATATTGAAAAATTGCTAATTAAATGATTTCTAAATAAATCTCTACTAATTATTTGGCAACCAGTATAAATTAAATCATTCTGATCATCTTTTTTAATTTTATTTTTATTTAAATTGAAATCACCTTTTAGCCCCTTATCAAAGCTCAAATTTTGACTAACAAGTAAAAGTATATTCTTAATTTTTCTTGTGAAATAAAATTTTTCCATATCTTTAATATACTTTATATAATTTTTATTCCAAATTGTGTCTGGATTGAAGATTAAAAAATGTGATTCATCTGAAAAATTTATCATATTCAAAACCCCTCCTCCAGTATTTAAAATAACTTTTCCATCATTAATTATTTTAATGTCTACATTAAATTTTTTTATCCTGAGGAAATCTTCAATTTTATCTTTTAAATAAAATGTATTTATTATTATTTTTTTTATTCCTAACGATTCTATTAAATTAATACAATTTTCAAGTAATGTAACTTCATTAATTTTTAAAAGCGGCTTTGGTTGATTTAAAGTTAATGGATTTAATCTCTTACCATAACCAGCACATAAAATTAATGCAGTATTAATTTTCATTTAATATTCCTTATTTCTTTAGAAAAATTCGAATCTAATATTTTTTTAAGACTTTTAAAGATTTTATTATTTTCAATTCTCAATTCAATTAATTTCCAAGTATACGGTATAAGCTTTAAGTATATTTTTTTTTTATCCCTATTTGCTAATCTTGTAAAAATTCCTATTATCTTCATATTTCTAAGGACTGACAGTATTTCAAAATCATTTCGAAAAATATTTTCATTAATTTTTTTTTTATTTAGTTTTAAATAATAGTCATAAATTTGGTCTTTAAATTCTTTACTTGATTTAAACCTAACATCATCAATTAAAGAAGCTAAATCGTAAGCTCTATTTCCTATTAAAGCGTCTTGTGTGTCAATTATTGCTAATTGTTTTTTATATTTCATTAAATTTGAAACATGAAAATCACGATGAACAAAAATATTATTTTTTAATTTAAGTTTAGACAATAAAAACTTTATTTGTTTTTTTATTGCAATGTTAATGTTTAATCTTTTATTTCTAGATATGTATTTCTTAGCATACCAATCTAAAAATAATTTTGTCTCACTAAATAATTTAGCATTATTATAAATAGGAATTTTATAATTTTTTCCTTTAAAATTTTTGACTTTATTTTGCTTTATTTTTTGAATTTTAATAAGTAAATCAATTGATTTTTTATATAAACTTATTTTGTGAATACTATTTTTTCTTAATAAATTAAAAACTGTATCATTTCCAAAATCTTGAATCTCTATAAAATTATTTTTATAATTTTCACTGTATAATTTCGGTGCTAAGATTTTGTTTTTAATTAACAAACTATTTATTGCATCATATATAAGCAAATTCATTTTTTTTTCTTTAGTTGCAAAAACTATAATTGAATTTTTATTTCCTATTTTTTTTCTATAAAATGTTCTAAATGAAGCATCTCCCTTAATTTTTTTCAATTTAAATTTATTTGGTAGCATTTAATTCTTTATTATTTAATCCTTTAATTGATAAAAATCTTTTGTTTAAATGCTCTCCATATTCAAAAAATAAATCAATTTTATTGTCAATTATTTTTTCTATTTTTTCTGGCCATTCAACTAATGTAAGTATTTCTTTTTGATTTTCTAATAGTCCAATATTATCTATTTCAGCACTATTTGTTAACCTATAAAGATCATAATGTTGAATTATAAAACTTGCTACATCGTATTCATTTACTAAATTAAATGTTGGACTTGTAACTTCTGTTAGATTTAAATGATTATTCTTTTGAAAATGATTTATTAAATGTCTTATGAATGTTGTTTTTCCAACCCCTATTTCGCCATATAAAAAAACCACATCACCTTTTTTTAATATTTGAGAAAATTTTTTAGCTAATTCAGCTGTCTTAACTTCTAAAGAAATATCTATCCTGTCGCTATTAGTAGCGATAGGCATTAGGTTTAAATGGACCCTCTGTTCCAACACTTATATAGTCTGCTTGATCCTTTGATAGTTTTGTAAGTTTTGCACCCACTTTTTTTAAATGAAGCGTTGCTACTTTTTCATCTAAATTTTTTGGCAGTACATAAACTTTATTTTCATAATTTTTATGATTTTCCCAAAGTTCTATTTGAGCAATAACTTGATTGGTAAATGATGCGCTCATCACAAAGCTTGGATGTCCTGTTGCACAGCCTAAGTTAACTAATCTACCTTCTGCTAAAAGAATAATTCTTTTACCACTATTTAATTCAATTTCATGGACTTGTGGTTTGACTTCTGTCCACTTATAATTTTTTAAAGCATCTACTTGAATCTCATTATCAAAGTGACCAATATTGCACAATATAGCTCTATCCTTCATATTTCTCATATGGTCTGCTGTAACAATATCTTTATTACCTGTAGCTGTTACAACTATGTCTGCTTTACTAATTACCTCATCCATTAGGACGACCTCATAACCCTCCATGGCTGCTTGCAGTGCGCATATTGGATCAGCCTCTGTTACCATAACTCTTGCTCCACTTTGTCGTAAAGAAGCAGCACTACCTTTACCTACATCACCAAAGCCTGCAACAATTGCTACTTTACCTGACATCATAACATCTGTAGCTCTTCTTATTCCATCAACTAAACTTTCTCTACAGCCATATAAGTTATCAAATTTTGATTTTGTAACTGAATCATTCACATTAATAGCTGGTATCATTAAAGAGCCATCTTTTTCCATTTTGTTTAATGCTTTAATTCCAGTTGTTGTTTCCTCTGAAACACCTTTTATCTCTTTTAATAAATCTTTGTATTCATTATGCATGATTGCTGTTAGGTCTCCTCCATCGTCTAATAGCATATTAGCTTTCCAGTCTTTTTTACCTTCGATTGTTTGTTTTATGCACCATAAATACTCTTCCTCAGTCTCACCTTTCCAGGCAAAAACAGGTATTCCTGCTTTAGCGATTGCTGAGGCAGCATGGTCTTGTGTTGAAAAAATGTTACAAGAAGACCATCTAACTTCAGCTCCTAGATCTACTAAAGTTTCTATCAACACTGCTGTTTGAATCGTCATATGAAGACAGCCTAGAATCTTTGCACCCTTAAGTGGTTTTTTTCCAGAATATTCTTCTCTTAATGCCATTAATCCTGGCATCTCACTTTCGGCTATAGAAATTTCTTTTCTACCAAATTCTGCGAGTGATATATCTTTTACTTTAAAATCGTCCATTGAACGGTTTTATACAATATAAAATTGATTAATCAACTTATGATTAAGATTTTGGGAATGTAATTTCTACATTCGCACCTTTATGAGTAGTATTATTATAAGCATTAATGGTGCCACCATGCAAATCTACCAGGTTTTTTACGATATTTAGACCTAAGCCAGAATGTTTACCAAAGTTATCTGGTCTGTTGCTATAAAATCTATTAAATATTTTTTTTGTATTTTTTTCTTTAAAGCCTTTACCTTCATCAATGACTTTTAATATGGTATCCTTATTTTCATTTTTTGAAATTTGAACTAATATTTTTTTATTATCATCGCTAAATGAAATCGAATTATCAAGTAAATTTGCAATAATTTGTTCAATCCTATTTTCTATTCCATTAATATTATACTCATCTAAATTATTAAGATCTGATAAGGTAATTTTAATTCCTCTTTTAGTTTCATAGATACTATTAAAATCATCTACTACTGATTTTATAATTAGTTTTAAATTTATTTTTTTCATTTTTTCCTTACTAAGAGCAACTTCATCTTTTAACATCTGAGAATAGTCTGTGATTAATCTTTCAATTCTTTGAACATCATTTTCAAGAATATCAATTAATTTACGTCTTTGAGTCTGATCTTCAGTTTCTTGTAATATTTCTGAAGCGCTCTTAAGGGATGTTAAGGGATTTCTTATTTCATGAACCAAATCTGTTGAAAAATTTTCTGCGTGAGAAATCCTTTTTTGAAGCTCATTTGTCATATCATCGAGTGAAATTGAAAGTATTCCAAGTTCATCATTTCTATTTTTTAATTCATTTATATTTGTTTTTTTTCTACTTTTTTCTCTGATTGTTTTTGTGTAAGCAACTAAATTTTTTATTGGTTTCAAAAAGTATCTATTTAATACAAATGAAAAAATAAAAATTACAATTGCAACAAAAATTGCTGTTCTAATAATAAAAGTTTTTCTCTCATTTATTGCTGATTTAATATCATTTGCATTTTCTGAAATAGCTAAATATCCAATATTTTTCCCATCTAGTGTTACATTTTTAATTGTTGTCAATAAAAATTGATTATATCCTTCTTGAGTAAAAGTATATGGTCTGCCAAAATCTTTTGACCATGAATAATGAGATAAAATATCTTTCAATGAAATAGTTTTTTTCTCATTTAAATTTTTTTTTTCAATAATGTTTTTACTTATTTCTTCATCTAAAATTTCTTGCTGAACAATATCCATTCTTGTGGAAAACGATCTGGGATCTAAGTCCAGTGTGTCTGTATCCCCAACCAAATTAAATTGGTTATCAAATAAAATGACTCTATCTAAATTTTGAAATAGAAATCTTGTCGAAAATAAAAATCTTCTTATATCTTCTTCCTCAAATTTTATTTCTAATCTAAGAATATGATCTATTGTATTATTTATTACCTGAATATGATTAGCTGTTTTTTTTTGTATTAAATTCGGTCGAACATTTTTTAAATAAAGTATAGTTAAACTACCAATAAATAAAAAAATTATTGAATTAATAAATAAAAATTTTTTTAAAATAGATAGATCTTTAAGAAAATTATTGAACATTAACTAACGTTCCATCTGTATCCACTGCCATATCTAGTTTCAATTGCTGAAAATTCTGGATCAACTTTTTTAAATTTTTTTCTTATTCTTTTTACATGACTATCAATAGTTCTGTCTTCTATGTCTGTATCTTCTCGATAAGCAATGTCCATTAGTTGTGCTCTTTCTTTAATTATTCCAGGTCTTTTAGCCAATTCTTTAACTATCAAGAATTCCGTAGTTGTAAGTTTATCAGGTAATTGTTTACCGTTCCACTCACACTCAAGTTGAGAAGGATCAAGTTTTAGTTTTCCATGTAAAATTATATTTTTTGATTCTTCTGGATTGTTATTGATATCTTTTTTTCTAAGTTGCACACGAATTCTTTCAATCAATACTTTAATTGAAAATCCTCCAGATTTTTTAACAAAATCATCTGCACCCAATTTCAATCCTAGTAACTCATCTATTTCATCGTCTTTTGATGTTAAAAAAATTACTGGTAAAGATGTTTTTTTTCTCAATTTTTTCAAAAGTTCTTCTCCATCCATTTTGGGCATCTTAATATCAATTATTGCCAAATCAGGAGGGTTTCTAGTAAGACCAATTAATGCACTTTCTCCATCAATATATGTTTGAACTTTAAAACCTTCTTTTTCAAGAGCTATGCTTATACTTGTTAGTATATTTCTATCATCATCAATGAGCGCAATTGTTTGTGTATGCATAAGTTGATATAAAAGTACTAAATTGTTCTAATTTAGGCAATGCTGTTAAATTAATGAAGTATTCCCCAATTATTACCTACATTTATATCGATAGTTAGGGGGGTAGAAAATGAGTGTAATTCGCTTTCTTTGACGCTGGTCATTTCCTCAGTAATAATTTTGATTATAGCTTTAGTTTCTTTTTCTGGAACTTCAAAAATTAATTCATCATGTATTTGTAATAATATTTTTGATTTAATATTTTTTAAACTTTCAAACTTTTTATCAAGTCTAATCATTGCAAGTCTCATTATTTCTGAAGCGGAGCCTTGTATTGGTGCATTTATTGCGGCTCTTTCTTGAAAATTTCTCACATTAAAATTCTTATCATTAATTCCATTAAAGTGGGATCTACGACCAAAAATATTATTTACATAGCCACTTTTTCTGCAAAATTTAATAGTGTCATTCATATACGTTTTTATTTCTGGAAACTTTAAAAAGTAGGAATTTAAAAACTCATCTGCCTCATGATTTGAAACATTAATCTGTTTTGCGAGCCCATATTGAGAGATTCCATAGATAATGCCAAAATTAATCGCTTTTGCTTTTCGTCTCATATCTTGGTCGACCTTTTTTATGTCAATATTAAATACCTGGCTTGCTGTTAGTGAGTGTATGTCCTCATTGTTCTTAAAAGCTTTTTTTAATTCTTTAACATTTGCAAGATCTGCTAAAATTCTCATTTCAATTTGGTTATAATCAGCAGAAATTAAAGTAAATCCTTTTTCAGCTATAAATGCCTTTCTTATGTCTTTGCCATCCTCTGATTTTATTGGAATATTTTGCAAATTTGGATCGCTGGAGGCAAGTCTACCTGTTGTAGTTGCTGCTAATAAGAATGAAGTATGCACTCTGCTTGTATTTGGATTAATATGACCAGGTAAAGCATCTGAGTATGTATTTTTCAGTTTAGAAACCTGACGCCAATCTAAAATTAATTGAGGAAATTGATTTCCTTTAAATGCTAAGTCTTCAAGAACACTTGCATTTGTCGCAAAACTTCCTTTTTTAGTTTTTTTAAGAACTGCAATTTTTAAGTCATTATAAATGATTTCTCCTAGCTGTTTTGGTGAAGCAATATTAAATTCTTTTTTTGAAATTTTAAAAATATCTTTTTCTAATTTACCAATTTTTTTTTGAAATTTTTCTGACAATTTTTTTAAAAAAACGTTATCAACTTTAATTCCTGCAATTTCCATAGATGCTAATATCTTAATTAAAGGTTTTTCAAAAATTTCATAAATATTTGTTAATTTTTCTAATTTTAAATTTTTGTAAAATATTTTGTATAATCTATAAGTGATATCAGCATCCTCTGCGGCATATTCCATTGCCTTATCTAACTCTACATCACTAAAATTTATTTCTTTTTTTCCAGTACCAACAATTTCCTTAAATAAAATTGTTTTATGCTGTAGATGAATTTCAGATAAGGTATCCATGTTGTGCCTATTTTTTCCAGCATCCAACACATAAGACATCAACATAGTATCTTCCATTGAATTCATTTTTATGCCATGCCTATATAAGACAATGAAATCAAATTTAATATTTTGACCTATTTTTTTTACACTTTCATCCTCCAAAAGTGGCTTTAATTTTTTTATTACAGTTTCTTTTTTTATGCATCCTTTAAACTTATGACCTATTGGGATATAGCAAGCTTTACCGATTTTTGTACTTAATGAGATGCCAACTAAATCTGTTTGATGTGCATCTAATGAGCTAGTTTCAGTATCAATTGCCAATTCTCCAGCCTCTTCTGCTTCATTAATCCATCCATCTATTTCTTTTTCACTAGTAATCAGGTGGTAATTTTTTTTATTTATATTTTGTTTTTTATTTTTTTTTTCTATAAAATTATCTCTTAATTCAAGTTCTCCATACGTAGAAATGGCAGAGCTAAGAAGCCTATTAAATTCCATCTCTCTTAAAAATTTATATAATTTATCTTTATCAATTTCTTTTAATTGAAATTCCTCTATCTTTCTTTCAACAGGGGCATCCTTCATTAATGTCACTAATTTTTTACTAATAATTGCCTTATCTTTATTTTCTATAAGTGTTTCTCTTCTTTTATTTTGTTTTATTTCTTGTGCATTATTTAGTAAGTTTTCTAAAGTGCCATATTTATTAATCAGCTCAGCAGCAGTCTTGACACCAATACCAGGCACACCAGGAACATTATCGCTACTATCTCCAGCTAAAGATTGAACATCAATTACTTTTTCAGGGCCTACTCCGAATTTAGTTACTATATCTTCTGGTGTTATAAATTTATTTTTCATCGGATCAAATAAACGGACATCTTTTTTATATAATTGCATCAAATCTTTATCTGAGGAAACTATTGTTACCTTCGCTCCCTTAGCTAATATTTGTTCTACGTAAGTAGCTAGTAAATCGTCTGCCTCATAATTTGGAAGATCAACCGATGGTAAATTGAATGCACTAACTGATTTTCTTATATATTCAAATTGGGGCGCTAAATCATCTGGTGCTTCTGATCTATTCGCTTTATATTCTGAATAAATTTCATTTCTAAAAGTTTTTCTTGCTGAGTCAAATATTACAGCAAAATGTGTTGGTTTTTGCAAATTTTCATTGGACTTAGAGTCTTCTAGCAATTTAAATAACATAGCACAAAAACCACTTACCGCTCCCACAGGTAACCCATCACTTTTTCTAGTCAAGGGTGGTAAGGCATAGTAAGCTCTAAAAATATAACCCGAACCATCTATCAAATAAAAATGATCTGTTTTTTTTATTTTATCCATTAAATAATGTTATCTTAATTAATTTAAATATTATAAATGTATTAACACGCATGGACAAAAAAAATATACTTTCAGTAAAAAATCTAAAAAAAATTTACACTAATAAGTTGACTGGTGAGTTGTGTGCTTTGAATAATTTAAACTTGAACGTGAAAGAAGGGGAAATATTTGGTCTTCTTGGGCCCAATGGTGCTGGTAAAACAACATTTATTAATATTCTTGCTGGCACAGTAATTAAAACAGCTGGAGAAGTGAATGTTTGGGGTTTTGATTTAGATAAAGATCCAAGACAAATTAGAGCTTCGGTTGGAATAGTTCCTCAAGAGGTTAATCTTGATCCTTTTTTTAGTCCAAGAAAGTTACTAGAGTTGCAAGCAGGACTCTACGGTATTAAAAAAAATAATAGAATCACAGATACTATTCTAAATTTAGTCTCTCTAGAAAAACAGGCCAATAGCTATGCTAGAAGTTTATCAGGTGGGATGAAAAGAAGATTATTAGTGGCCAAAGCTCTAGTTCATCAACCTCCAATAGTTTTTTTGGATGAACCTACTGCTGGTGTTGATGTTGAATTAAGAAAAAACTTATGGAAAAATGTAAGACTACTTAATGAACTTGGTGTAACTATTATTTTAACAACACATTATCTTGAGGAAGCTGAAGAAATGTGTGAACGAATAGCTGTTCTTAATAAAGGAAATATCGTTGCCCTGGATAGTACTAAGAACCTATTAGATAGAATTCAAACAAAAAGAGTAACGTTTAAAACAGATAAAAAAATAGAAATCAATGATGAAGACTTAGAGTCTTTAAAAATACTGTCAAAAACAAATACAGAAATTTGTGTTTCTTATGAAAAAAGTAAAATTAAGATGGAAAAATTAATAGATTTAGTTAAGAAAAATAATGCTGAAATTTTAGACATATCCACTGATGATGGTGATTTAGAGGATGTTTTTTTAAGATTAATAAAAAACTAGATTATTATATTAATAAATAGTAAATTAATATTATGGATTTACTAAAAACTAATTCAATTCAAAAAGCATTAAAAACATTTTTACTAATTTTTTTAGGATCAATTGCTTTAACAGTTTCAGCTAAACTAAAAATTCCATTTTATCCTGTGCCCATGACAATGCAAACTTTTGTGGTTCTTTTTTTAGGTATTGCTTTTGGTTATAAAATTGGTCTTGCATCAGTCGCTGTTTATCTTTTTGAGGGCATCCTTGGAATTCCTGTATTTTCTAATTCACCAGAAAAAGGTATTGGTTTAGTTTACTTTACTGGTCCCACTATGGGTTATTTAATAGGTTTTTTGTTTGCTGTATTTTTTGCAGGATATTTAAATTTGAAAAAAAATATTTTTATAATTTTCTTTAAACTAATTTTTGCTGTTTCTATAATTTATTTATTTGGAGTTATCTGGCTTGGAACTTTAATTGGATGGGATAAACCAATACTCGAATTAGGTGTTACTCCATTCTTATTAGCTGAACTATTTAAAATATCTCTTTTAACTTTGTTGGCAAAAAAAATTATTAAGTTAAATAAATTTATCTAGGGGATCTTTTAGATAAAATTCTTTGTAAAGTTCTTCTATGCATCTTAAGTCTTCTAGCTGTTTCAGAGACATTTCTGTTGCATAATTCAAAAACTCTATGAATGTGTTCCCACTTAACTCTATCTGCTGACATTGGGTTTTCAGGGGGTTCAGCTTTTTTTTCAGGATCTGCTAATAGTGCTTTTTCAACATCATTTGCATCAGCTGGTTTTGCAAGATAGTCGATGGCTCCTTCTTTAATTGCTGCCACAGCAGTTGGTATATTGCCATAACCAGTTAGCATGATGATTCTACTCGTTGGATTTGTGATCTGTATCTGCTTAACTACCTCAAGCCCATTGCCGTCTGCTAGTCTTAGATCTACTACTGCAAAACCAGGCTTTTTTTCTTTAACCGCTTGAATTCCTATTTTTACACTCTCAGCTTGAAAAACCTCAAATCCTTTTTTTTCCATTGCTCTTGAAAGTCTATCTCTAAAAGGATTATCATCATCGACAATTAATAAGGTTTTATTATCAAAATCGGTTATTTTTTTTAAATTAATTTGTTCTGTCATAGAATTTATATGGTGCTTAATTTAATAAATTCAATGCCCATTATTTACTTTACATTAATAAACTATTGCCTTAATTGCATGAATTATATGAAAGTTTTTATCTTTAAAAACTTTTTTTTATTAAATTTTTTTTGGAGACATATAAAATGCAAAAATTTAAAACGGTTGATGATCTAATTAATCAACTTAAACCAGAGAGACCTGTTTATTGTATCAGAAAAAAATCGATACATATTGCGTCAAAAACTTTTCAAAATAAATTTACTGGAAAAATTTTGTATGCTGTTAAAACTAACCCACACCCTGAGGTGTTGAAAACAATTGTTGAAAGTGGAATTGAAAATTTTGATGTAGCATCAATTAAAGAAATAGAAGATATAAAAAAAGTACATCCTCTGGCTAAATGCTCATTTATGCATACAGTTAAAAGTAGAGAAAGTATAAAAAAAGCATATTTTAATTATGATGTTAAAACATTTTCACTAGATACAAAAGATGAATTAGTAAAAATCTTAGAATCTACAAACCATGCAAAAGATCTAAAACTATTTGTTAGAGTAGCAGTATCAAATGAACATGCAGAAATAGATTTATCAAAAAAATTTGGAGCACTAGGATCTGAGGCATCTGCGCTTTTAAGATTAACAAAACAATATGCAAAAAAAATTGGTTTAAGTTTTCATGTTGGATCTCAATGCATGCATCCTATTTCATACGCAAAAGGAATAACAGAAGTTGGAAATATAATAAAAAAAACAAAAATTATACCTGATTACATTAATATTGGTGGTGGTTTTCCTGCAATATATCCAGATCTAATTCCTCAATCTTTAGATAATTATTTTACAGAAATAAAAAAAGGATTAGAAAATTTAAAATTAGAAAAACTTCCAGAGATAATATGTGAACCTGGAAGAGCACTAGTTGCTGAAAGTGGCTCCACAATCGTAAGAGTAAATCTAAGAAAAAAACAAAAACTTTATATTAATGATGGTACATATGGAACTCTTTTTGACGCTGGAACACCCAATATAGTTTATCCATCACGATTAATTAAACGTGGAAAAATGATTTCAAAAAAATTAACTGCGTTTGACTTTTATGGTCCAACTTGTGATAGTATGGATTATATGAAAGGTCCTTTCTTACTACCAAATAATATAAAAGAAAATGATTACATAGAACTTGGTCAGCTTGGTGCATACGGACTAACATTTAGAACTCAGTTTAATGGTTATTATTCAAATGAAATCTATGAAGTCCAAGATAATCCTATTATGACAATGTATGGTAATGATGCTAATAAAGCTGTATTAGTTGCCTGATGTCAGAAAATAAAAATATACGTCATAATAGTAAAAAAAATTTTCTTAAAAAACCTGTTGAACACATTGATATAACATCATTTGATTCAAGAAAAATTATTTCATCAATGGAAAAAATGTCTTTTGTTTCAAGAGAAACTGCTAATGCAGCCAATATTTTTAATGAAATGATTAAAGACAAAGATTGTACTATTTTTTTAACTCTTGCAGGTTCAACATCTGCAGCTGGTTGCATGAATATTTATAAAGATTTAGTTAAATACAATATGGTTGATGCAATTATTGCTACAGGGGCATCAATAGTTGACATGGATTTTTTTGAGGCTTTGGGATTTAAACATTATCAAGGTTCACAATTTCAAGACGATACAGAACTAAGAAAAAACTATATTGATAGGATTTATGACACATATATTGATGAAAATGAATTGCAAGAATGTGATAAAAAAATATGTGAAATTGCCGATACTCTTGAACCAAGAAGTTATACATCTAGAGAATTTATTTATGAAATGGGTAAATATTTAAACAAAAATTCAAAAAAAAAAGAGTCTTTAATTGAAACAGCTTATGACAACAATGTTCCTATATTTTGTCCTGCTTTCACTGATTCTAGTGCAGGTTTTGGCTTGGTAATCCATCAAGAAAAGAATCCAAAAAAACACATAAGTATGGACTCAATTAGAGAGTTTCGTGAATTAACTGAAATCAAAATACAATCTAAAGGTTCTGGTCTATTCATGATTGGTGGAGGTGTTCCTAAAAATTTTATACAAGATACAGTCATATGTGCTGAGCTCTTAGGTAAAGAAGTTGAGATGCATAAATATGCCGTACAAATTACTGTTGCCGACTCTAGGGATGGTGCATGTAGTAGCTCTACTCTTAAGGAAGCAAGTTCTTGGGGAAAAGTAAACATTTCTAAAGAACAGATGGTTTTTGCAGAGGCTACTAGTGTTTTGCCTTTGATTGCAAGTGACGCCTACCACAAAGGTGATTGGAAAAATAGAACTAGAAAAAATTTCTCAAAAATATTTAAATAAAATTGAAATATCTTTCTAACAAAAATGGATTTCTTGGAATTGATAATGAAGTCGATTTTAAAGAACAAGTAGTAGTAGTCCCTTTTGGCTTAGAAAAAACTGTTAGCTATGGTGGCGGTACTCGCAACGGTCCAAAAGAAATCATAAAAGCTTCTCACCAAGTAGAACTATACGATGAAGAGCTAAATTGTGAACCGTATAAAAAAATTGGAATTAAAACTTTAAAACCATTCAAAATTAATAAAGATATTAAAAAAGCTCTTAAAAAGATGTCAGATATAAACAAAGAAATTTTAGATAAAAACCTTTTCCCAATTACTTTTGGTGGAGAGCATTCAATTACGCCTGGGTGTATTGCTCCATTTGTAAAAAAACATAAAAATATTTGTTTATTACACTTTGATGCTCATGCAGATCTTAGAGAAAGTTATAATGGTGAAAAATTTTCACATGCATCTGCAATTAAAAGATGTTTGGATTATAAAAATGTATCAATTATTTCTTTTGGTATAAGAAATATTTCTAAAAGTGAAATAACCTTTTTGAAAAAAAATGCATCTAGAATTAATATTTTTTGGGCTAAAGATAAAAAAAATTGGAATCTTCAAAAATTTAAAAAAATGATAAAAGGCAAAACAGTTTATTTAACGTTTGATGTTGATGGATTAGACTCGAGTATAATGCCTGCAACAGGAACACCTGAACCAGGTGGATTATTATGGGACGAAACCTTAAATATAATTAAAATAGCCGCAAAAAATTCAAATATTGTTGGTGCAGATATAAATGAATTGTCTCCTATAAAAGGGTTTAACTCTTACAATTTTTTAGTAGCCAAACTTGCTTATAAAATTTTATCTTATAAGTTTTTATTTTAAACTTTAGAAACTTTTAAAGTTCCTACTAACAATCTGAATGGTATTAACATTAACAATGCAACTAACAATTTTACTGCTAAATCTCCAATAGACAATGTTATCCAAGGTATACCAGTTGCATAGAAAGATATTGAAAAGAACAAAAATGTATCAATCGAAGAGCCAATTAGTGAAGATGTTAATGGTGCTACAAACCATTTTTTTTTCCTAAGTTGATCAAAAATATGAACATCTAATAGTTGCGAAACTAAAAATGCTACACCAGATCCAACCGCTATTCTAACTGATATTAAGTCTGTAAAATTTATTGAAAAAAAAAGTGTAAACACAATTCCTATAAAGAAACCAATATAAACTATTTCTCTAGCTATAATTTTTCCATAAGATCTATTTGCTAAATCTGTTATCAAAAATGCGACGGGATAACTTAATGCTCCATATGTTAATATTTCTTCTAATCCATTATATTTGATTGGAAATTTCACTAAATAATTTGAAGCTAAGACTACCAATCCCATTAAAAATGAGAGCGTCATAAAAGCTTTTTTCATTAAACTGATTTAGTAGGAGTAGAGACTTTTGGATTTTTTTTTATAAACGGTGATTTAATTAATAAACTTTTTTTTAATTTTTTTAATCTTGGTGAAATATTTTTATTTTTTGCTGTTTTTAAGAACTGATCAAAAGTACCTTTTTTATCAATGCTTCTCATGCCTGCATTGCTAACAGTCAACGTTAAGCTTCTTTTTAAAAGTTCGCTTTTAAATTTAGCTTTTTTTAGATTTGGCAAAAATCTTCTGTTGGTCTTATTGTTAGCATGACTAACATTGTGACCTTTCATAGGAATTTTACCGGTTAATTCACATTTTTTTGACATAATATTTAGTGACTATATAAGATGAGATATTGAACTCGTCAAGTTTATTAGGGTCAATTAGAGAGTTTCTGGCCAATTATTTCTTTATAATTCTTAACTCCGTCGACAATTAATAACTCTTTAAGCTCCCTTTTGATTTTTCTGACAACGCTTGGTCCTTGAAAAACCATTCCTGTATATAGCTGCACAAAGCTAGCTCCAGACAAAAATTTTCTATAGGCACTTTCACCTGAGTCCACACCCCCTACTCCAATAATTTCAACTTTATTTTTTAATAATCTATAGAATCTACTTATTAATTTATTACTAATATCCTCTAATGGTTTTCCTGACAATCCTCCTTTTTGATGTTTATTTATATCTCTTAATTTTTGTCTGTTATTTGCTGTTGTATTTGAAATGATTATTGCACTTACTTTGTGTTTTAATAATGAGTTGCTGATTTTTTCAATTTGATTTTCTAATAAATCTGGTGAAACTTTTACTACAATCGGTATGTTAGATTTTAATTTATTCTTTTCTGCTTCAATACATTTTAGTAGCTCATTAAACTTTGCATCATCATGAAAATTTCTAAGATTTTCTGTATTTGGTGAAGAAATATTAATAGTAATATAATCAGCGGTATCTTTAAATTTTCTTAATCCAATTAAATAATCATTTAAACGATTTTCACTATCTTTATTTGGTCCTATATTAATACCCAATAAACCCTTGCTTAAATTAGATCTAATTCTAGCACCTACATTATCTGCACCAAGATTATTAAAACCCAATCTATTTATGAGTGCTTGATCCTCAATTAAACGAAATACTCTAGGTTTCGGGTTGCCGTACTGCTGTAGCGGTGTAACAGTTCCTACTTCAACAAATCCAAATCCAAGTTTAAATAACGAATTATAGACCTCCGCATTTTTATCAAACCCTGCTGCCATCCCAATTGGATTATCAATTTTTTTGCTAAACAAAACAGTCTGAAACATGGAACTATTTTTATTTTCATCAAAAAAATTAGGTGTTAAATTTAATTTTAAAGATCTAATTGCTAAATCATGAGCAACTTCAGGGTCAATTTTAAAAATTAAAGATCTAAATTTTGAAAACATTATTTTATTTTTTCTTTTATTAATTCTTTAGTTTCATTTACTCCAAAAAAGCTTATGAAAAAACCCATTCTTGGACCATTTTCATCTCCAAACACTACTTCGTAAATCAATTTAAACCAATCCCTTAAATTTTCTGAATATCCATTTTCTTTACCTGTTGTATAAATTAAAGTTTGAATATCTTCTGGAGACATTTGATCATTACAGTTATCAAGAGTTTTTATTAGAGACTTTAAAGCAATTTTTTCTTCATTATTGGGTTCTTTATAATTTTTTTTCAATTTAATTACATCATTGAAATATTTTATTGCGTATCCAATTAAACAATCAAAAATGGGGAAATTTTTTTCTAAAATATCTTCTTTGTATCTTTTTACAAATTTCCAAAGTAATTCTTTACTGTCGGCATTACTAGTTTCTACCAAATTTAAAAGCATTGAAAAACTCATTATAATTTCTTCTTTTGGAATTTTTCCATTATGGACATGCCATACAGGATTCATTAATAATTGTAATTCATTTTGGGTTTTTGCTTTTTCTATAAAATCAAGATATTCGTCAACAGTTTTTGGGACTATTTCTTTATATAGCTTTTTTGCTCTTTTGGGATTTTGATACATATATAACGATAAACTTTCAGGTGAAGCGTACTCTAACCACTGATCAATAGTAATTCCATTACCCTTTGATTTTGAAATTTTTTCACCTTTATCATCTAAAAAGAGTTCATAAGCAAAACCAGAAGGATTTGTTTTTCCTAGAAGCTTAATTATTCTCGAAGAAAGAATTGCGCTTTCAATCAAGTCTTTTCCATACATTTCAAAATCTATATCAAGAGCATACCATCTCATGGCCCAATCAACCTTCCATTGAAGTTTACATTGACCATCAAGAATACTGGCCTCAAGTTTTTTTCCATTATTATCAAAAATGATTTTAGATTTGTCTTTAAAAATTTCTAAGACTGGAATTTCTAGGACTTTTCCAGTTTCTGGACATATTGGTAAAAATGGACTATAGGTTTTTTGACGTTCCTTGCCAAGCGTTGGAAGGATTATGTTCATAATTTCTTGATAGTTTTCTAAAATAATTTTTAAAGTAGAATTAAATACTCCACTTTTATAAAGGTCTGTTGAGCTTTTAAAATTATATTTAAAATTAAATTTTTTTAAAAAATCTTTTAACATTTCATTATTATGTTCTCCAAAACTATTAAATTTTTCAAACGGGTCAGGTACCTGTGTTAATGGCTTGTGTAAATTGCTAATTAAAAGTTCTTGGTTTGGAACATTTTCCGGCACTTTTCTCAATCCATCCATATCATCTGAAAAAGTAATAATTTCAGTTGGCAAATCTGAGAGTTCTTTTAGAGCATTAACCATCATTGATGTCCTAGCCACCTCACCAAAAGTTCCTATATGTGGTAATCCACTTGGTCCATATCCAGTCTGTAAAATGATTTTCCCTTTTTTTTCAATAAAAGATTTTCTTTCACGTAATAGTTTTTTTGCCTCAACAAAGGGCCACGCGCTAGTTTTGTTTAAATTATCTTTTTCAATCACTTTTTTAATAACAATATCTCATAATATGGTGTTTTTATTAATTCTTATAGAGTTGAAATTTATTTACCATAAAATAATGTCCTTTCAAAATGTCTAATTATAAAACTGTTTTTTTTACCTTGGGTATTTTACAAATTATTCTTGGGATATCGATGATCATTCCAATTTTAACACAGTTTATATACTCAGAAATTGACTCTTCTTTTATAGGAGCTTCAATAATCTCTATTGTATTTGGTATACTTTTCTTTTTATCAAATTTAAATCACGATAAAAAATTAAATCTACAACAAGCATTTTTATTAACGGCACTTTCTTGGATAAGTATTGCAATATTTGGTTCTTTACCATTTGTTTTTTCTAGTCTTGACTTATCAATTACTGACTCTTTTTTTGAAAGTATGTCAGGAATTACTACCACAGGATCAACTATAATATCGAATTTAGAAATTGCACCTAAGTCGATTCTTTTGTGGAGAGCAATACTTCAATGGCTTGGGGGGATAGGTATAATTGTGATGGCCATAACTTTAATGCCAATAATGAATGTTGGAGGAATGCAGCTTTTTAAGATTTCCAGTAATGACTCATCTGAAAAATTATTGCCAAAATCTAAGGAGATCGCTCTAAGATTAATTTATGTTTATTTAATATTAACAACACTATGTGCAATGGCTTATAAATTTTTTGGGATGAGCATTTTTGATAGTATAACTCACTCAATGACAACAATAGCTACCGGAGGTTTCTCAAATTATAATTCTTCTATTGGATATTTTGATAGTTTATCAATTGAAATATCTTCTATGATTTTTGTAATATTAGGTAGTTTGCCTTTTATAGCTTATATAAAATTTCTAAGTGGAAATAGAAAAATATTTACTTCTGATGTTCAAATAAAATCTTTTATTAAGATAATAATATTTTCAATTTTTTTGCTTTTTGTTTATTCTTTTTTTCAAGATAAAAATATTTATAATATTAATTTAAGATCAATTTTTTTTAATGTTATATCTGTTTTGACTGGAACAGGATATGTCACAGGAGAGTTTGATGGATGGGGAAATTTTCCATTGATCTTCTTTTTAACACTTATGTTTATTGGTGGATGTGCAGGATCTACAACTTGTGGAATTAAAATTTTTAGACTTCAAATTTTATACTTATTTATAAGCAATCAATTAAAAAAAATAATTTATCCGAAAGGAATTTTTTTGATTAAATACGATAAGAATACTGTTGATGATAAATTTATGGCTTCAATTATTTCATTTATATTTCTTTATTTTGTTATATTTTTTTTAATTGCTACTTTTTTATCTTTAAGTGGTTTAGATTTTGTTACCTCGGTTTCGGGCGCAGCAACATCAATCTCTAATGTTGGTCCTGGATTAGGCTCTATAATTGGACCTAGTGGTAATTTTGCAAGTTTACCCGATGCCTCAAAGTGGATTTTAAGTCTTGGAATGATTTTAGGTAGACTAGAGCTATTTGCAATATTAGTATTATTCTTACCTTCTTTTTGGAGAAATTAAAATGTTAGAAATTAGAAAACAATCTCTATCTGAAACCTTCTCAATTTATCTTGATATTAGAATGTTTAAGATTTTATTACTGGGAGCAATTTCTGGTTTTCCATGGGTTTTAATAGGAAGCAGTTTAAGTCTTTGGCTTAAAGAAGAGGGTTTAAGCAGATCTACAATTGGCTGGGCTGGATTAATATTTGCTGTTTATGCATTTAACTATTTGTGGGCACCTCTCATAGATAGACTTCGAATACCCTTATTAACAAAAAAACTTGGTCATAGAAAAGGTTGGATAGTTTTAATGCAAATTGTAATTTTAACTTGTCTTGTTACTTGGAGTTTTATTAATCCTACCGAAAACCTGACTTTGTTAATTACAATTGGTTTAATTATTGCTATCGCTTCTGCTACACAAGATATTACTGTTGATGCCTTAAGGATTGAACAAATTGGTGAAACTGAAAGCAAATCAATGGCTGCTGGTGCTGCTGTGGCCGTTGTTGGATGGTGGAGTGGATATAAACTAGGTGGTGTAATATCTTTATTTACAGCCGAATATTTGGAAAGTATTGGTATTATCAACTACTGGCCAATGACTTTTTTAATTTTGGGTATTGTAATAATTTTAATGAATATAGGTTTGATGTTTGTTAATGAACCTCTTTTTACCAATAGACAACAAAACCAGAAAGATAATGATAAATCAATTGAAAAAAGACTCGGCTCACAAAGTGTTATGACTAAACTAATTGCCTGGATAAGTGGTACCTTAGGTGGTCCCATTATAAGCTTTTTCAAAAAAAATGGATTTTCAATTGCACTTGGAATTTTAAGTTTTGTTTTTTTATTTAAAATTGGTGAAGCTTTTCTTGGACGAATGTCTATTGTTTTTTATAAAGAAATAGGTTTTTCTAAAGGTGATATTGCAATTTATTCAAAAACTCTAGGATGGATAACTACTGTTATATTTACATTATTAGGTGGCCTTTTTGTAATCAGATCAGGAGTTTTAAAAGCTATGTTTCTTGCAGGAATTCTAATGGCAGCAACAAACTTATTATTCACTCTATTGGCATGGAGTGATAAATCTGATCTATTATTTGCAGTAGCAGTCATATTTGATGACATCGCAGCTGCCTTTGCAACAGTCGCTTTTGTAGCTTTCATTTCCTTGCTAGTCGATAGAACTTATACAGCAACTCAATATGCGCTGCTTGCTTCAATAGGTACCGCTGGAAGAACTACACTTGCTTCTTCATCTGGAGCTTTAGTTGATTGGTTAAATGGAGATTGGGGCATATTTTTTATCCTAACAGCTATTATGGTAATACCATCTTTAATTTGTTTATGGTTTATTAAAGATAAATTAAAACTACATGAGAAATAGTTATTTTTATAAAAAATCATTTTCAAATATTTATAAAAATCCTTCTAGAAATTCAGAAGTTACATCACAAATTTTATATGGAGAAAAATTTAATATTTTATCAAAGAATAAAAATTGGTTAAAAGTAAGAACATCATTTGATAACTATATTGGCTATATAAAAGCTACGGATTATACAAATAATTATAAACCAACTCATAAAATATTTATATTAAAATCTAGTATTTTTAATAAGCAAAGTGAAAAAACAAAATATTTTTTACCATTTGCATCAAAAATTTCAATAATTCGAGAAAATAAAAGATTTGTAGAGTTTGAAAAAAATAAATGGATTAAAAAATCTGATATCAAAAAAATTGATCATATTGAAAATAATTATTTAAAAATATTAAAACTATTTTTAAAAACTAGATATCTTTGGGGTGGTAAAACTTATGCAGGAATAGATTGTTCTGCTATTTTACAACTAATTTATTATTATAATAATAAATTTTATCCAAGAGATACAAAAGATCAGATAAAATATTCAATAAAAAATTCTAAAAATAATAATTTTAAAAAAGGAGATGTTATATTTTGGAAAGGTCATGTTGCTGTTTGTATTAATTCCAAAAAGTTAATTCACGCATATGGTCCTGAAAAAAAGGTTCTGATAATGCTTATAAAAAAAACGATAGATAGAATTGAAAAAACAACAAAACTAATTGTAAAAAAAGTATCTTTAATAAAATATTAACGCCTGCCAAAGTCCGGCTTGTTAATATCTTGTTTTAATTTAATTATTTTTTTTCTTACTTGCTTGGTTTCAATTAACTTCTTAATAATAGATTTATTGTTTTTAAATTGAATATCTCTTTTGAAAGAATGTAAATTTTTAATAAATAAATCAATAGCTTTTAAAATATTTTTCTTATTATTAAAAAAAACGTCTCTCCACATTATTTCATTAGATGCAGCAATTCTTGAGAAGTCTCTCAGTCCTCCTGCACTGAACTTAATTAAATCATATCTTTTTTGTTTTTCGAAGTCTGTCGCTGTTTTAACTAAGTTATATGCAATCAAGTGTGGTAAATGACTTGTCATAGAAAAGATTGTGTCATGCTTTTTTGAGTCCATAATTGCGACTCTAGAACCAATTTTTTTCCAAAATTTGCTAAGTGTTTTTAAATGTTTTTTTTTTGTATTTTTTTCTTTTATTAATATGCACCATTTATTATAAAATAAGTTTTTTTCACCATGTTCAGGGCCGCTAACTTCCGATCCTGCAATAGGATGGCTGGATGTCCAAAAAATTCCTTTTTTTAATTTTTTTTTAATAAGCTCCAAAGATTTTTCTTTGGATGAGCCAACATCAGTAATGATAGTTTTGGGCAAAAGATATTTATTTATTTTTAAAATTATTTTTTCATATTCTCCTAACGGAGTGCAAAATATTAATAGGTCTAAGTTTGGGATAATCTTTTTAAAATCATTTGTAATTTCACATGGTAATTTTAATTTTCTAATTTTAGAAATATTTAATTTAGATTTTTCATAAATAAATATTTTTTTAGCAATTTTTTTATTATCAATTGCTCTTAATAATGATGAACCAATTAACCCGCAGCCTATTATTAAAACATTTTTCATAATTATTTAAATATATTCTTGATTGTTTCTATAAGTTTTTTATTCTCTTTTTTAGATCCGATGGTCAGCCTCAAATTATTTTTTATATTATACCCATTTTCTGTGGATCTTAATATGATTCCTTTTGATTTTAGTTTATTGAACACATAGTTAGCTGAATATTTACATTTATCAAAATTTAATAATAAAAAATTTGTAGTAACTTCATTTGAATAAATGTTTATTTTTTCTAGTATGTTTTTAATCTTATTTGCTTCTATAAAATTATGTTTCACCGATCTATTAATAAAATTTTTATCTTTTAAAGCTTCTCTTGCAGCAGTCTGAGCCAATTGATTGACATTAAATGGTGGTTTAATCAAATTCATTGCCTTAATAATCTTCCTTGATGCATGTCCCCAACCGATTCTTAAAGAGGCTAATCCATAAATTTTAGAAAAAGTTCTTATTATTACTACATTATCATTATTCTTAAATAAATCTAAACCTGGTTTATAATCTTTATTTTTCATATATTCAAAATATGCATCATCCAAAACTAATAAAATATTTTTTTTTAATTTTTTTCTTAATTCTATTAGTTCTAATTTATTTAAATAAGTGCCTGTTGGATTATTAGGATTAGCAATAAAAACTATCTTTGTTTTTTTCGTAACTTTTTTAATTATCTCTGATACCGAAACTTTAAAATTTTTTTCTTTTGAAAAGATTACTCTTGCACCAACTATTTTTGCATAAATTCTGTACATTAAAAAACTATATTGAGGGACAATCACTTCATCTGATGGCTTTAGGTATAGTTGACAAATCATTTGAATAATTTCGTCAGATCCTGCTCCACAAATTATCTTATTAAAATCACAATTAAATTTTTTTGAGATTTCTTTTCTTAATATTCTTGATTTACTATCTGGGTATTTCGATAAAATTAAATTTTTATTAGTTAAAATTTTCATCACTTTTGGGCTGACTCCTAATGCTGACTCATTTGCAGATAATTTGATAATATTTTTAATTTTACCTATATTTGATTTACCTGGTTTATAGGCCTCTATTTTAAAATTTTTGAACTTTGGAACAGTCATTGTAGGTATCTTATAAATAAAATATTAAACTTTTACATAAAATAACTCATTTTTATAAAAATTTGACATAAGAAATACTATCTAGTACATAAAATATGCGCTGATTTAACTGAATTGCGAGCGCTTAAAAAAAACTGCTAAAAACGTTTTTTCTCTCACAATTCACTTTCAGCCAACATTTATGAATAAAGATTTGAATATTAAAAGTTTAATAATTGATAGGCCATTAAAGCTAGATTGTGGACAGACTATTAATAACTTCCCTTTAGCTTATGAAACATACGGTTCTCTTAATAAAAAAAAAGACAATGCTATTTTAGTGTTTCATGCTTTAACTGGTGATCAGTTTGTATCTGGTATAAATCCAGTTACTAAAAAAGAAGGTTGGTGGTCTTATGCTGTTGGTGCTGGCAAAGCTATAGATACTGACAAATATTTTGTAATTTGTTCCAACGTAATTAGTGGATGTTTAGGCTCTTTTGGCCCTAGCAATATCAACGCTAAAACTAACAAAATTTATGGAACCACCTTTCCCATTATTACAATAAATGACATGGTGAATGCTCAGTATAATCTTTTAGATTTTTTTAAAATAGAAAAATTATTTGCGGTAATGGGTGGATCTATGGGTGGTATGCAAGTTCTTCAATTTGTAAGTAATTTTCCGAACAAAGCAAAAATAGCGGTCCCAATTGCCTGTACCTCAAGTCATTCTGCACAAAATATTGCCTTTAATGAACTAGGTAGACAGTCAATAATGGCAGACACAAATTGGGTGAATGGAGACTATGCAAATCAAAATAAAAATCCCGATAAAGGGTTATCAGTTGCAAGAATGGCAGCTCATATAACATATTTATCTAAAAATGGTTTACAAGAAAAATTTGGAAGGAAATTGCAAGAAAGAGATGATTTAAGATTTAGTTTTGATGCTGATTTCCAAATAGAAAGTTATTTAAGACATCAAGGAAGTGTATTTGTAGACAGGTTCGATGCAAATAGTTACTTATATATTACAAGAGCCATGGATTATTTTGATTTAACAAAGAAATATGACGGAAATTTATCAAAAGCTTTTGAAAGTACTAAAACTAAATTTCTTGTTATATCATTCACTTCAGACTGGCTTTACCCAACGTCTGAAAATAAGGAAATTGTTATAGCTTTAAATGCAATAGGTGCTGATGTTGCTTTTGTTGAGATTGAGTCTGATAAAGGACACGATTCATTTCTTCTCGATGTTCCTCAATTTTTAAATACATTAAAAAATTATGTTAATAACTCCTATCTAAAAACTAACGATGAAACAAGAGTTTAAAATAATTTCAGATTTTATTATTCCAAATACAAGAGTTTTGGATGTTGGTTGTGGGGATGGAACATTGATGCAAATTTTACAAAACACTAGAAAGATAGATATAAGAGGAATTGAAATTTCTAAAGAAAATTCACAAAAATGTGTTGGCAAAGGTCTCACTGTGATTGAAGGAGATGCTGAAAAAGATCTATCTCAATTTCCAGATAGCTCTTTTGATTTTGTAATATTAAGCCAAACACTTCAAGCTTTTCTAAACCCTGAAAAAGTTATTCAAGAACTATTACGAATAGGTAAAAAAGCTATTGTTACATTGCCAAATTTTGGGTTCTGGAAAGTAAGACTTCACCTATTAGCAAAAGGAACGATGCCAATTACAAAAAATCTACCTGATGAATGGTATAACACTCCTAATTTACACATGTGTACAATCAAAGATTTTTATAAATTCTGTAATGATAGAGATATTAAGTTAGATAAAGCGTTGGCTCTTCACAATGAAAAAACTGCCTCTATAAACCAAAATAATCTAAGTATAAAAAACTTATCAGCCGAGTTAGGTATTTTTTTAATTGAAAAATAAATGAAAATTAAAATAATATCGTGCCTGAAAGATAATTATTCTTATTTAATAATTGATGAAGAAAGTAATATTGCTTGTGTTATTGATCCAAGTGAAGCTGACCCTATAATCAAGTATATAGAAAAAACACAAATAAAATTAAAATTTATATTAAATACCCATCATCATTATGATCATGTAGGAGGAAATCTAAAATTAAAAGAAAAATACGGTGCAAGTATTGTTGGATACAAAGGAGACAAGGAAAGAATTCCAGGAATAGATATACTGGTAGATGATCAAGAAATCTGGATACATAAAAACTTTGAAGCAAAAATAATTCATATTCCAGGACATACTCTTGGTCATATATGTTTCTATTTTCATAAAAATAATTCCGTTTTTACTGGAGATACACTTTTTTCTTTAGGTTGTGGAAGAATATTTGAGGGCACCTACAAACAAATGTTTGACTCATTAATGAAACTAAAAAAATTACCAATAAATACAAAAGTTTTTTGTGGACATGAATATACACTTCAAAACTCAAAGTTTTGCACAGTGCATGATAAAAATAATACCAATCTTAAAAATAAGATAAGTGATATTAAAATAAAATTAAATGCTGAGCTGCCAACTATTCCATCTACCATTAAAGATGAATTAGAATGCAATATTTTTATTAGAACAAATAATTTAGAAACTTTCTCAAAATTGAGGGATTTAAAGGATAATTTCTAACTTATTCGGACTTGACTATGATAAGCTCGCGACTATATTGCAGTTTATAAAATTTAAATTAAACAATGTCATACGCAATCATACTAACAGGTGGAAAACAGTACAAAGTAAAAGCTGGAGAAATCCTAAAAATTGAAAGATTAGGGGACACTAAGCTTGAAACTAAAATTGAATTTAAGGAAATCTTAGCCTACGGAGATGATAAAGCTATTGAAGTTGGCTCGCCAACTATTGGAGGAGCAAAAGTTGAGGCAGAACTTGTTGAAAATGGAAAAAACAGAACAATACTGATTTTCAAAAAAAGAAGAAGACAAAACTCAAGAAGAAAAAATGGTCATAGACAACAATATTCATTAATTAGAATAAATAAGATCTTTTCTAAAGATGGTAAAGTTCTGTCAGAAGCAGAAAAAATCATTAAACCAGCTAAAAAAACGGATAAAGTAAAAGTTGTAGCTGAAACAAAAATTGCAACTAAAAAAAAAGAAGTTAAAGTAGCTTCAAAAAAAAAGAAACTAAGGTAGTAAATAAATAAACTAGATAAATTATGGCGACAAAAAAAGCAGGTGGCTCATCAAGAAACGGACGAGATAGTGCAGGTCGTAGACTTGGTGTTAAAAAATACGGCGGTGAAGTAGTAATTCCTGGAAATATAATTGTTAGGCAAAGAGGAACAAAAATTTTTCCTGGTGAAAATGTGGGTATGGGAAAAGACCATTCAATTTTTTCAGTAATTGAAGGAAAAGTAGTATTTAAAAAGGGCAAATCAGACAGAACATTCGTTTCAGTAAAGCCCAATTAGTAGTACAACTAAAAAATAAGAGTTGTATTATGAAGTTTCTTGATCAAGTAAAAATTTACGTAAAAGCTGGCAATGGTGGACACGGTTCTCCAAGCTTCCGCCGAGAAAAATTTATTGAGTATGGCGGTCCTGATGGTGGAGATGGAGGTAGAGGAGGTTCTATAATTTTAAGATCTGAAAGAAATTTAAATACTCTTATTGATTACAGGTTTCAACAACATCATAAAGGTAAGCGAGGAGAAAATGGTTCTGGTCAAAATCGTACAGGTCGTGGAGGAGATGATTTATTTTTAAAAGTTCCAATAGGTACACAAGTTTTTGAAGAAGATAATAAAACTTTAATTTTTGATTTTAAAAAAAAAGGTGAAGAATTTGTTGTTGCCAAAGGTGGAAAGGGTGGGCTTGGAAATACAAGATTTAAAAGTTCTACTAACAGGTCTCCAAAAAAATTTACAAAAGGTGCGATTGGAGAAGAATATGTGATTTGGCTTCAGTTAAAGACAATAGCCGATGTTGGAATTGTTGGATTACCCAACGCAGGTAAATCAAGTTTATTAGCAGCTATTACAAATGCTACACCTAAAATAGCAAATTATAAATTTACAACTTTAAATCCAAACCTAGGCGTTGCAATTTATGATGACAAAGAAATAACTTTAGCAGATATTCCAGGATTAGTTGAGGGCGCGCATGAAGGTGTCGGTCTTGGAATCCAATTTCTAAAACATGTAGAAAGATGCAAAACATTAGTGCATTTAATAGATATTACTGCAGAAAATATTGAAAATACCTATCAACAAGTTAAAAATGAGCTTGCTAGCTACAGTAAAGAGATTCTTAAAAAAAAAGAAATAATTGTATTAAATAAAACAGATTTATTAGATAAAAAAAAAATAGAAGAAATTGTGAATAATTTTTCTAAAGATAAAAACTCTGAAGTAGCAACTCTTTCAACGCTTGATAAAGAATCTATATCAAAAATAAAATCTAAATTACTTTCATATGTATCTTAAGGACTCTAAAATAATTGTAATTAAAATTGGTTCTTCTTTATTAATAGATAAAAAAAAAAAAATTAGAAAAACTTGGCTTTCTGAATTTGCTAAAGATATTAGCGAATTAATAAAAAAAAATAAAAAGATTATTATTGTAAGTTCTGGTGCTATTGCAATGGGATGTAAAAAACTTAATTTAAATAAAAAAAATATCAAAATTGATAAAAGTCAAGCTATAGCATCGATCGGACAAATTGAACTTATGAATTTATTTTCTGATACGTTTGTAAAACAAAAAGTTAATATATCTCAAATTTTACTTACATTAGAGGATACTGAACAAAGAAGAAGAGCTTTAAACGCAAAAAGAACATTTGATAATTTATTCCAATTAGGCTTTGTACCTGTTGTTAATGAAAATGATACAATAGCAACTACGGAAATTAAATATGGTGATAATGATAGACTAGCTTCTAGAGTGGCACAAATATCTGGAGCAGACTCACTAATACTTCTTTCTGATGTAAATGGTCTTTATACACAAAATCCAAAAATCTATAAAAATACAAAACTTTTAAAAGAAATAAAAAATATTAATAAAGATATAGAAAAAATTGCAACTAAAAGTATTAGCGAGCATGGAACGGGTGGAATGAAAACTAAAATTGATGCAGCAAAAATTTGCCAACTATCAGGATGTCAAATGGCAATAGCTAACGGCTTATTAATGAGACCTATAAAAAAAATAATTAAAAATAATAACTGTACTTGGTTTTTACCTAAAATATCAAAATTAGATGCCAGAAAAAAATGGATTATCAGTTCTATCTCACCTAAAGGAGAAATTGTTGTTGATGATGGTGCCACACAAGCACTCTCTAATGGAAAAAGTCTATTAGCAGCTGGAATTACAAAAGTGTCTGGTAAGTTTAAAAAAGGTGATCACATAAAAGTTTTGAATAAAAAAAATTCTGAATGTGCTAGGGGTTTAAGCTCATTTTCTTCTGATGAAATATTAAGAATTATGGGCCACCATTCTAAAGAAATTGAAAAGATATTAGGGTATGTTTCAAAATCTGTAGTTATACATAAAGATGATATGGTAGAAATATAATATGAGTCGATACATGAATTTAATTGGTCAAAATGCTAAGAAAGCATTACTTGAAAAAATTAATACTAAAGTTAAAAATAAAATTCTAAAAAGATATGCTTCATTATTAGATAAAGAAAAAAACTCTATATTTGTAGAAAATACAAAGGATATTAAATTTGCTTTAAAAAAAGGACTCAAAAAAAATTTAATTAATAGACTCGCCATTAATCATAATAAATTATGTGATATAAAAGACTCTATAAGTAAAATCATAAAACTAAAAGATCCTATAGATAATATTCTTGAAAAATGGAATAGATCCAATGGATTAACGATTAAAAGAGTATCTATCCCTATTGGAGTTATTGGTGTTATATATGAAAGTAGACCAAATGTAACTTCAGATGTTGCTAGTTTATGTTTTAAATCAGGAAATGCCGTAATTTTAAAAGGAGGTTCTGAAGCAATAAACACTAATAAAATTTTAGTAAAATTATTTCAAAAAGCTCTCATAGAAAATAAGATAAATAAAAACTTTATTCAGTTTATAGATTCTAAAAATAGAAAAATGGTAGATTATATGCTTTCAAAAATGGAAGATTATATTGATGTGATTGTACCTCGCGGTGGAAAAAATTTAGTAAAAAGAGTTCAGAAGTTTTCAGCTGTACCTATCATTGGGCATTTAGAAGGTCTATGCCACACCTTTGTTGATAAAGATGCAGAATTAAAAATGGCTATAGATATCATCTATAATGCTAAATTAAGAAATACAAGTATTTGTGGTGCAACTGAAACTATTTTGCTTCATAAAAACATTGTCAAAAAATTTTGTAATCCTATTTTAAAAAAACTAGAAGAAAATGACTGTAAGATATATGGAGATTATTTTTTAAGTAAACACTATAAGGGAAAAATTTCTGCTGCAAAAGAAAAAGACTGGTCTACAGAATACTTGGCACCTAAGGTATCTGTAAAGACTGTAAAAAATTGTGAAGAAGCAATTAAACATATTAACAAATATGGCACTATGCACACTGACTCTATTATTACTAAAAATAAAAGAACTGCTAATAAATTTTTAAAAAATGTAAAAAGTTCAATAGCTATGCACAATACGTCAACACAGTTTGCTGATGGCGGAGAATTTGGATTTGGTGGTGAAGTTGGCATTTCAACAAACACCCTACCTCCTAGAGGGCCAGTAGGTTTGAATCAGCTTATTTCTTACAAATACGAAATTATTAGTAATGGTAAAACTAGAAAATAAATTGAAACCTAATAAAAAAAAAATTGGTATTCTAGGGGGAACGTTTGATCCTGCACATAAAGGACATTTAGAAATTTCAAAACAAGCTAAAAAAAGATTTGGACTAAAAAATATTGTTTGGGCAATTACAAAACAAAATCCATTTAAAAATCAAAGCAAATCAAATTTAAGAAGCCGAATGCAATTTGCAAAAAAAGTGATAGGAAAACATAATTATATTAAAGTAAAGTTTTATGAGGAAAAGATAAAGTCCAATAAAACAATTGATTTAATTAAACATTTAACCCAACAAAAACAAAATGAAATTTATTTTATCATGGGTGCTGATAATCTGATTAATTTTCACAAATGGTATAAATGGAAATCTATTATAAAAAGATGCAATATCTTGGTATTTGATCGGCAAGGATATAAGACTAAGTCATTAAAATCAGTCACCTTTAATAGCACCAGTAACAAAAACTTAACTTTTATAAACTTTAATAAAGTCAATATTTCATCTTCTCAATTAAGAAAATTTTGATAAGGTTTATTTAATTAATGGATAAAAATACAAATCTAAAAAGCATAATCTTAGATACCCTGGACTCCAATAAAGCTTTAGATATAGTTTCCATAGACCTAAAAAACAAAAGTTCAATGGCAGATTTTATGATTATAGCAAGCGGAACCTCCTCTAGACATATTCAAGCATTATCAGAACAAGTATTAGAAAAACTAAAAGCTAATGGTATTAAAAATTCAAAAATTGAAGGTATAGAAAGTAATGATTGGAAATTGGTTGATGGTATTGATTTGATTGTTCATATATTTAATCCCGAAAAAAGAAAATTCTATGAACTTGAAAAAATATGGTCAGAAATGATTCCTAAAGAAAAAGTGATGATATGAATATGATTAAAAAACTTATAATTTTTTTAATAATTACTATATTTTTTTTTCAAAAAGGGTTTTCTGATAATAGCGATATTTACAAAAAAATAGATTTATTTGGTGAAGTTCTTGAAAAAATTAATCGAGAATATGTTGATGATGTAGACCAATCCAAAAGCATGGATGCAGCAATAAATGGGGTTTTACAATCTTTAGACCCTTATTCTGCTTACATGACTCCTGAAAGTTTTGAAGGTATGCAAACTGAAACAAGCGGAGAATTTGGTGGTCTTGGTATTGAGGTCGGTATGGAAGCAGGTGTTGTAAAAGTAATTTCTCCAATTGATAATACTCCAGCCTCAAAAGCTGGTTTGAAAGCTGGTGATTATATAGTAAAAATTGATAATGTGCAGGTACAAGGAAAAACATTAATGGAAGCTGTTGATTTAATGAGAGGACCTGTTGGATCTAGTATTGAAATAACTGTTAGAAGACGTGGTGTAAAAAAAGCGATAATCTTTAATATAACAAGAGAAGTTATTCAGGTTCAATCAGTTAAATCTGAACTTATAAACAATAATATTGGTTATATTAGACTCACTTCTTTTAATGAAAATAGTAGTGAACAAATAAAAAAAAAAATTGATAAATTAAAAAAAAATATAGATTTAAAAGGATATATTTTAGATTTAAGAAATAATCCAGGTGGCTTACTTTCTCAAGCAATTAAAATTTCTGACTTTTTTTTAGAAAATGGTGAAATTGTATCAACTAAAAGTCGAAAAATGTCTGAAAACAGGAAGTGGTTTGCTAAGAAAGGTGACATAACAGGTGGCAAAACATTAATCGTACTTATTAACTATGGATCAGCATCAGCATCTGAAATAGTGGCCGGTGCGTTAAAGGATCATAAAAGAGCAATTATTCTTGGTGAAAACAGCTATGGTAAAGGCTCCGTACAATCAATAATTCCTTTACAAAACAAAGGGGCTATAAGATTAACAATAGCAAAATATTATCTTCCTTCAGGAAAATCTATTTCTGAAGTCGGGGTAACTCCTGATATAGAAGTAATAGAAGGTTCAGATGATTTTAAATTTAATTCTGAAACAGATAATCAATTAAACTTTGCTTTAAAATTGCTCAACGGATAAATGATAAATAAAAATATAAATCTACCTCTAAGAAGAGGTGTCGGAATTGTTGTGTTAAATCAGGATAATAAAGTATTTGTTGCAAAAAGAATAGACAATCAAAAAAATTTCTGGCAAATGCCCCAAGGTGGTGTTGATAAAGACGAAGACTATTTAGCTGCTGCCTATCGAGAATTAGAGGAAGAAACTAGCATCAAGAATGTTAGTCTAATTGAAGAATTAGACGGTTTAATCTCTTATGAATTACCTAAAAACTTATTAGGTATAATTTGGAAAGGAAAATATAGAGGTCAAGAACAAAAATGGTTTGTAGTAAGATTTTTAGGCAAAGATAGTGAAATTAATATTAAAACAGAATACCCTGAGTTTTGTGATTGGAAATGGATTGATCTTGAAAATTTAACTGACCTAGTTGTAGATTTCAAATTACATGTATATGAAGATGTCAAAAAAAAAGTAAAAGAAATTATTAATTAAGAGTTTTTAGAACATCAATTTTTTGATCTAATAAATATTTTTTTTGATCTGTATTTTCGATATCTTTTGAATTTTCCTCTGCTTTTGATAACATCTCACTAATTTTATCTTTTTCCATATCTTTAATATTAAAAATTGAGCTTGTAAGTACTGATAAATTATTATCTTTGAATTCAACAACTCCATCTTCAACATAATAACTTTCATCTCCAGATTTTGATAAAATTTTGATAATCCCAGGTTTTAAAAATGAGATAATAGAAATGTGATCTTTAAGTATACCCATTTCACCTTCAAAAGCAGGTACAACAACCTCTGAAACATCCTCTTTAACTAAAAAAGATTTTTCTGGGTTTACTATTTCAATCTTAAATTCTTCACTCATTAAGCAGCAGCTTCCTTGGCCATTTTATCAGCTTTTTCAATCGCCTCTTCTATTGTTCCTACCATATAAAAGGCAGCTTCTGGTAAATGATCATAATCACCTTTACAGATAGCAGCGAAGCCTTTTATCGTTGAATCTAAATCAACTAACTTACCAGGAGAACCAGTAAATACTTCAGCAACAAAGAATGGTTGAGATAAGAATCTTTGTATTTTTCTAGCTCTAGCTACAACTAATTTATCTTCTTCAGATAATTCATCCATACCTAAAATAGCGATAATATCTTGAAGCGATTTATAAGTTTGTAATATTTTTTGAACTTCTCTAGCAACTCTGTAATGCTCATCACCAACAATTCTTGGATCCAAAATTCTTGAAGTAGAATCGAGTGGATCAACTGCAGGATAAATACCTATCTCTGCAATTTGTCTTGAAAGAACGGTAGTTGCATCCAAGTGAGCAAATGAAGTTGCTGGCGCAGGGTCAGTTAAGTCATCAGCTGGTACATAAATAGCTTGTACTGAAGTAATTGATCCTTTGTTAGTAGTCGTAATTCTTTCCTGAAGGTTACCCATATCAGTTGCAAGTGTAGGCTGATAACCAACAGCTGATGGTATTCTTCCCAATAGGGCCGATACCTCAGAACCTGCTTGTGTAAATCTGAAAATGTTATCTACGAAAAAAAGTACGTCTTGACCCTCTTGATCTCTAAAATACTCTGCTACAGTCAATCCTGTTAGTGCAACTCTAGCTCTAGCTCCTGGAGGTTCATTCATTTGTCCATAAACTAATGCAGCTTTAGATCCAGCTCCATCTTTTTTGATTACACCTGAGTCTATCATCTCGTGATATAAATCGTTTCCTTCTCTAGTTCTTTCTCCAACACCAGCAAAAACTGAAAAACCACCATGTGCCTTTGCAACGTTGTTAATTAATTCCATAATCAAAACTGTTTTTCCTACTCCAGCTCCACCGAATAAACCAATTTTTCCACCTTTTGCATATGGAGCAAGCAGATCAATTACTTTAATACCTGTAACTAATATTTCTGTTTCTGTTGATTGTTCATTAAATTCTGGAGCTGCTCTGTGTATTGGCCAAGTTTCTTTTGTCTTAACTTCACCTCTTTCATCAATAGGCTCTCCAATAACATTAATAATTCTTCCCAATGTTTCAGGTCCAACAGGTACTTGGATAGGTGCATTAGTATCAATTACTTCATCTCCTCTTTTTAATCCTTCGGTAGCATCCATTGCAATAGTTCTAACTGTAGACTCTCCTAAATGCTGAGCAACCTCTAATACTAGTCTGTTATCTCCATTTTTACATTCTAAGGCTGTTAAAATATTTGGAAGATCTCCATCAAATTTTACGTCTACTACCGCTCCAATAACTTGTGTAATTATTCCTTTGCTCATGATTATAAACTCTCTGCTCCTGATATGATTTCTATTAGTTCTTTAGTAATTGCTGCCTGACGACTTCTATTATACTCAATAGTAAGCTTGTCAACCATTTCACCTGCGTTCCGGGTTGCATTATCCATTGCACTCATTCTTGAGCCCTGTTCACTAGCTGAATTCTCTAACATTGCCTTAAATATTTGTGTTGAAATATTTTTTGGTAATAAATTGCTTAAAATTTCATCTTCATCTGGTTCAAACTCATAACTATCCTCAGATTTCTCTTCTTCTGAATTTTCAACATTCAAAGGGATTATTTGTTGTGCTTGAGGAATTTGCGTGATTACATTTTTGAATTGATTATAAAAAATAGTACAAACATCAAACTCTTCAGCTTCAAATTTTTCTATAACCATTTTACCAACTTTTTCTGCATCAAAATAATTAGCATGTTTAGATTCTTTGAATGAAATATTTGCGATTATTTTGTCACCATATGCTCTTTTAAGTTGGTCATTACCTTTAGAACCTACAGTAATAATCTTTAAATCTTTTCCTTCATCTACAAGTTTTGCAAAATAGCTTTTAGCTTTTTTAATTATGTTTGAATTAAATCCACCACATAGACCTCTGTCTGAAGTCATCACAACACAAAGATGTACTTTATCATTACCTGATCCAGATAATAATTTTGGAGCATTTTCTTTATCTGAAATCCCACTAGAAAGATTAAGAATAATATTATTCATTTTTTCAGAATAAGGTCTTCCCTTCTCAGCACTTTCCTGGGCTCTTCTAAGTTTTGCCGCCGCTACCATCTTCATAGCTTTTGTAATTTTCTGTGTAGATTTTACACTAGCTATTCTTTTTTTAAGGTCGTCTAAACTTGCCATAATAAATTAAGATTTAAAGTTTTCCTTTAACTGAGTAATTACTTCAATTAATAATTTTTCTTTATCGTCTTCAAGTTTACCTGAACTTTGAATTGATTCGATTATTTCAGGTTTGTCAGACTTACATTTCTCAATGATTTTGTTTTCAAACTCAGCAATATCTTTTAATTCAATATCATCCAAATACCCCTTTACTCCACAGAAGACCGAAATAACTTGTTCAGCTACTGTCATTGGCGAATATTGTTTTTGTTTAAGAAGTTCAGTTAATTTTGATCCTCTATTTAAAAGTTGTTGTGTTGATGCATCTAAATCAGAACCAAACTGAGCAAAAGCAGCCATCTCTCTGTACTGTGCTAATTCTAGTTTCATTGATCCAGAAACTTTTTTCATCGCTTTTGTTTGTGCCGAAGAACCAACCCTAGAAACAGATAAACCTACGTTGATAGCAGGTCTAATCCCTTGGTTAAAAAGTTCAGTTTCTAAGAAAATTTGACCATCTGTAATTGAAATTACGTTAGTTGGAATAAACGCTGACACGTCACCACCTTGTGTTTCAATAATTGGAAGTGCTGTTAAAGAACCTCCACCATGTTCATCGCTTAATTTCGCAGCTCTTTCTAACAATCTACTGTGTAGATAGAATACATCACCAGGGTAAGCTTCACGTCCTGGAGGTCTTCTTAAAAGTAGAGACATCTGTCTATAAGCAACAGCCTGCTTAGATAAATCGTCATAAATAATTAATCCATGCATTCCATTATCTCTAAAATATTCACCCATAGTACACCCTGTGTAAGGTGCTAAAAACTGAAGTGGCGCAGAGTCAGATGCTGTTGCTGCAACGATTGTTGTGTATTCCATTGCTCCAGCTTCTTCTAATGTTTTTTGAATTTGTCTTACAGTTGATCTTTTTTGACCAATCGCAACATAAATACAATAAAGTTTTTGTTTTTCATCACCAGACTCGTTTATTTTCTTTTGATTAATAATAGCATCAATTGCAACAGCAGTTTTGCCTGTTTGTCTATCACCAATAATTAATTCCCGCTGGCCTCTTCCAACTGGAACTAGACTATCAATAGATTTTAGACCTGTTTGCATTGGCTCACTAACCGATTGTCTAGGAATAATTCCTGGAGCTTTAACTTCAACTCTACTTTTTTTAACATTTTTATCTAAAGGTCCTTTACCGTCAATTGGATTTCCCAATCCATCAACAACTCTACCTAACAATTGTTTTCCAACTGGAGTATCAACAATGTTCCCAGTTCTTTTAACTGTGTCACCTTCTTTAATATTTCTGTCATCTCCAAAAATTACTACACCAACATTTTCACTTTCAAGGTTTAAAGCCATACCTTTAGAACCATCAGCAAACTCTACCATCTCTCCAGCCTGAACATTATCAAGACCATAAATTCTAGCGATACCATCTCCTACTGATAATACCTGTCCGACTTCGGTTACTTCTGCTTTATTACCAAAATTTTTAATTTGTTCTTTTAGTATCTTTGTTACTTCTGAAGGATTTATTTCCATTTATGCCTCTATCATTCTATTTTCGATTTGTTGTAATTTATTTTTAATTGAGGTGTCCACCATAGTGCTACCAACTTGCACTACTAAACCTCCTATTAAACTTTGATCATGTTTGTAGTTTAATTTTATTTTTGAGCTAAAATTTTTTGTAAGCTCATCTGTAATTTTTAATATTTCATTACTAGATAATTCTTTTGCAGATTTTAATTCTGCTTTTAATTCGCCTCTTTTTTTTGAACAAGTTTCAATAAAACTCTTTAATATTTGTTCTACATAAAAAAAACGTCTTTTATTGATTAAAAAACCTAAAAAATTTTTTAATAAATTTTCAAATTTGTTGTTATTAGAAATATTATCTAAAATATTTAAAAGATTTTCTTGGCTATTTGTAGGGTCCTTAATTAAATTTGAAAACTCTTTACTTGATGAAATCAAACTTAAGATAGATAAAGATTGATCCTCTACTTGTCGAAGAACATTATTTTCACTTGCAAGTTCATACAAGGCTAAAGAATATCTTTCAGCTGAAGTTATTGAAAATCCCTTATTTTTACTCAACTTAATACCTCTGTTATGTTGAAAATTATTATAAAATCACGTTCTAATTAGCATATGACCATAATGTCTTCAAGTAGCACATTCATTGAAATGTCCTTTTTTTAAAGGTTAATTGAAGTTTATTGGGTCAACATCAACTGAAAGTTTTATTCCTGATGAAAATTTGTAATTTGGGATAATTTCAGCAATTGACTTCTGTAATTTGAGAGATTTTGAACCTCTGATTAACATTCTTATTCTAAATTTATTTTTTAGTCTAAATATAGGCGCACTGACCGGTCCTAATACTCTTCCCTCAATTTTTTTTTCAATAAAGTTTTTAAAATAAAAAGCTTCTTTTTCTAATTTTGACTCATTATCCCCTGATAAGATTAAAGAAATAAATCTTTGAAATGGTGGTAGCTTGTTTTGTCTTCTAATATCTAATTCTCTATTAAGAAAAATATCTGGATTGCTATTTGTTAAATCAGAAATCATTTTAGTGTTTGTATTATAAGTTTGAAAATACACAGTAGCTGGTTTCCCTGTTCTTCCAGCTCGACCAGAAAGTTGATGGTATAACTGTAAATTTTTTTCAGCTCCTCTTAAATCATGTCCTTGTAAAGAAAGATCAATATCAACTACCACAATACAATTAAGGCTTGGGAAATGAAAACCTTTAGAGATTAATTGGGTTCCAACTAAAATTTGAACTTCATTATTGATTATTTTTTCTAATTTGTCACTAGAACTCTTTTTATTCATTGTATCACTTGAAAAAATTTCAATATTTTTAGATGGAAAGTTTTTTTTGACCTCTTCAGATATTCTCTCAACACCAGGGCCACTAAAAATAAATTCACAATCCCCATCTTTTATGCAAGTTCTTTTTAAAAAAGATTTAAAACCACAATAATGACACAATAAATTATTCTTTTTTTTATGATAAACAAGGTTAATTGAACAATTAGGGCATGAGTAACTATTGAAACATTTATTGCAAAGTACATGTGGGGAAAACCCTCGTCTATTTAAAAAAAATAATACCTGGTCATTTCTATCGAGATGAAAATTTACTTTTTCAATTATTTTTTTTGAAAGCCAAGATTGTTTTTCTAATTTTGATTCATTGAGATTAATTATTTCATAATTTGGTAATGAAGCATCTTTGTATCGTTTTTCTAATTTAGAAATACTATATTTACCTTTTTTTATATTTTCATAAGTTTCAATTGATGGAACAGCTGTAATTAAATTGATAGGAATATTTTCGAATGACGCTCTTGAAATAGCCATGTCTCTTGCATTATATGTAACGCCCTCATCTTGTTTGTAAGATTGATCATGCTCTTCATCAACAATAATTAAACCTAGTTTTTTAAATGGTAAAAATAATGATGATCTAGCACCTATGACAACTTTAATTTCTCCATTTACAATTCCACTCCAAATAATTCTTTTCTTTTTTTTTGTAATACCAGAGTGCCAGACTGCTGGCGCAAAACCAAAAAATTCTATAAATTTTTTTTCAAATTGGCCTGTTAAACCAATCTCTGGCAATAAAATTAAGCCCTGAAAACCCTTGCTAATTATATCTTTAAGGGCCTCAAAATACACCATGGTTTTTCCTGAACCCGTTGTTCCTTGAAGAACATGAACTCTAAATTTTTGATTAGAAATATTCATTTTTTTAAGGGATTTTTTTTGTTCTTCAGAGAGTTTTATTGAACTTTTTTTAAAATTTGTGTCAAAAATTTTGTAGGTATCTTTTTGAAACTTTTCCTCAGCATTACTGTTTAATAAAACCAGTTTTAAAGCCATTCCTTTTGGAATTATATTGTACTCTGAAAACCAATTAAGAAATTTAATAGTTGTTTTTTTTAGTGGTGTAATGTCTAATTTTTTTAAGACATTCTTTATTTTAAAACTTCTATTATTTTTTTTTTCAAATTCATCCCAAACTACACCTGTAATTTTAGATTTACCAAAAGGTACTACTACATAATCTCCTACCTTTAAATTAATATCACTCTCATAAGTAAAAGGGTGATTGAATATGTTTGGTAAAAGAATCGGTATTTTCATATCTTAATAATATGAAAAAAAATTAAGAGTGTATTGCTCTTTTATCTACTGATAATGCTGCTTCTTTAACAGCTTCTGAAAACGTTGGATGAGCGTGACAAGTTCTTGCAATATCCTCAGAGCTTGCACCAAACTCCATTGCAATGCCTATCTCTGCAATTAGTTCTCCCGCATGAGGTCCTATTATGTGTGCACCTAAAACTTTATCTGTAGTTTCATCTGCTAAAATTTTAACAAATCCTTCTGCATCATCTATGGCTTTTGCTCTAGAATTTGCCATGAATGAAAACTTACCAATTTTATATTTTGTATTTAATTCTTTTAATTGTTCTTCTGTCTTACCAATTGATGCAACTTCAGGTGTAGTATAAACAACACCAGGAATTGCATCATAATTAACGTGACCTGATTGACCTGCAATATTTTCTGCAACTGCAATTCCTTCATCCTCTGCTTTATGTGCAAGCATTGGTCCACTTATAACATCACCTATCGCATATATATTATTAATATTAGTTTTAAATGTATTATCTGTTTTAACTCTTTTTCTTTTATCTAATTCAACTCCAACAGCTTCTAGGTTTAAGCCATTAGTGTTTGCTTTTCTACCAACTGAAATAAGCACAACATCACAATTAAAATTATTTTTATTTCCATCTTTATCAACTGTTGAAACAACTGCCCCTGATTTATTATTTTGAATAGCTTCAACTTTATTTTGCATATTAAATTTGATGCCTTGTTTTTTTAATATCTTCATGAATTCTGAAGAAATTTCTTTATCCATGCCAGGAGTAATATGATCTAAAAATTCAACCACTTGTACTTCTGTTCCTAGCCTTGACCAAACAGAACCCATTTCTAATCCTATATAACCACCACCAACAACAACCATTTTTTTTGGAACTTTATTTAATTTTAATGCTCCAGTTGATGATAAAATAACTTTTTCATCAATATCTATTCCTGGTAGAGAAACTGGGACAGAACCAGTCGCTATCACTGCTTTTTCAGCTTCAATAGTAATCTCTTTATTTTGATCATCTTTAATTATGATTTCATTTTGAGATTTGAAGCTTCCAGTTCCTTTGAAATAAGTTACTTTATTTTTTTTCAATAAAAACTCGACACCTTTTGTAAGTATAGTCACCGCTTTATCTTTATTTTTCATCATTTTTTTTAAATTTAACTTAACCTCACCAACTTCAATTCCTTTATTGGATAAATTTTGAGCTTTATGAAATTCTTCAGAAAGATTTAATAGGCTTTTTGAGGGTATACATCCAACATTTAAACATGTTCCTCCAAGAGATCCTCTTGACTCAATACACGCTGTTTTTAATCCAAGCTGTGCAAGTCTAATAGCACAAACATATCCACCTGGACCTCCTCCAATTACTACTGCTTGAAATTTTTCTGACATTTAAATATCCAAAAATAACCTTCTAGGGTCCTCTAAATTTTCTTTGACCATTTTTAAAAAAGAAACTGACTCTTTTCCATCGATAATTCTATGGTCATAAGACAAAGCCAAATACATGATAGGTCTAATTTTTACTTCTCCATCAACAACAACAGGTCTTTCAACAATATTGTGCATTCCAAGAACACCTGATTGAGGAAGGTTTAGAATTGGCGTTGATAACATTGAGCCATAAACTCCACCATTACTAATTGTAAATGTTCCTCCTTGAAGGTCTTCAATAGTTAATTTCCCATCTCTAGCTTTTTCAGAAATACTTTTTATATTTTTTTCAATATCAGCGAATGACAATTCATCAGCATCTCTTAATACAGGAACCACTAAACCTTTTTCTGTTCCTACTGCAAAACTAAGATTGTAATAATTTTTATAAATTATTTCATCACCTTCAATTTCAGCATTAACTGATGGAAATGTTTTTAAAGACGCAACACATGCCTTTACAAAAAAGGACATGAAACCTAATTTAATTCCATATCTATTTTGAAAGTCTTCTTGATTTTCTTTTCTCATTTCTATTATACCTGTCATATCAACTTCATTAAAGGTTGTTAAGAGTGCTGCATTTTCTTGAGCTTGTTTTAATCTTTTTGCAATAGTTTGTCTCAATCGAGACATTTTAATTCGCTCTTCTTGTCCATGTTTAATTTTTCTCTCTGCTGGTTTTGGGTTTAAACCCATCATATTAATTAGATCACCTTTAAGTATTCTACCCTCTTTTCCTGAACCCTTAACTTTTTGTAAATCAATTTTATTTTCGACAACAATTTTTCTAACAGCTGGGGAAAGTATTTCGTTATTTTCATTTTCTTTAACTTCGTTTGTTAATACTAGAGGTTCTTCTTTTTTTTTCTCTTTTTCAATAATTTCATCTTCAAATATCTTAGGTTCTTTTTTTATAGTTTCCAAATTGACAACATTATTTTCTAATTTTTCAGGTTTTGCTTTTGGGATAGCAGTTTCTTTTTTAGGTTGAGCACTATTTTGACTTATTGAACCGAGTATAGCTCCCACCTCTACTGTGTCCCCATCTTTAGAATTAATCTCAGACAATATTCCATTTATAGGAGATGGAACTTCTAAGTTAACTTTATCGGTTTCTAATTCAACTAGCGCTTCATCAGCTTCAACAGTATCACCTTTTTTTTTTAGCCACTTAGCTACTGTAGCTTCTGTAATGCTTTCACCTAAAACAGGTACTAAAATATTTTCACTCATTTTATTCAAAAACCTTTTTTATAATTTCTTGTTGTTGTGAATTATGTCTTTTTGCATATCCGGTAGCTGGAGAGGCGTCTGGACTTCTTCCTATATAAGAAACTTTACTATTATTAGCGTTAATAGTTTCTAATGTCCATTGTATATAATCTCTTACAGAAAACCATGCACCCATGTTTTTTGGTTCTTCCTGACACCAATAAAATTTAGCGTTTTTAGCAAAAGGCTTAAGTTCTTTAACAAGAGTTTTTGCTGGAAATGGATATAATTGCTCAATTCTAAATAATATCACATCATCTTTCTTTAATTTTTCCCTAGCATCTAATAAATCAAAATAAATCTTACCTGAACACATTACAACTTTTTTAATTTCTGAATTTTTTTTTAACTTTATGAAGCCTTTAGTTTTTGGATCTACTGCATGATCCCACAATATTCTATGAAATGAATTCTTCTTATTAAAATCTTCTAAATTTGAAACACAGTATTTATTTCGCAGCAATGACTTAGGTGTCATCATTACCAATGGTTTTCTAAAATCTCTATGCATCTGCCTTCTTAAAGCATGAAAATAATTTGCAGGTGTTGTACAATTCATAACTTGCATATTGTCATTTGAGCATAATTGTAAAAATCTTTCTAATCTAGCAGATGAATGTTCTGGTCCTTGACCTTCATAACCATGAGGCAACAACATAACAAGTCCAGAGGCTCTTCTCCATTTTCTTTCTCCTGAAGCAATAAATTGATCTATTACAACTTGTGCCCCATTGGCAAAGTCTCCAAATTGTGCCTCCCAAATTGTAAGCGTATTAGGTTCCACTAAACTATAACCATACTCAAAACCAAGCACTGCCAATTCTGATAAAAAACTATCAACCACTTCAAAATATTTCTGATTATTTGAAATATTATTCAAAGGTACATATCGACTGTTATCTTTTTGATTTCTTAAAACCGAATGTCTTTGACTAAATGTTCCTCTTCCAGAATCTTGACCTACTAATCTTACTGGGTATCCCTCTTCTAACAAAGACCCAAATGCTAATGCCTCCGCTGTTGACCAATCTATATTGGAGCCACTTTTAACTGCTTCTTTTCGTATTGTTAATATTTTAACAATTGTTTTATGTAAATTTAACTTTTCTGGTGAAGAATTAATTTTTTCTGAGATTTCCAAGAGCTTTTTCGTATTTGCTCCTGTTTCACCTCTTTTATCCTTTCCCTTTTCAGGTTTATAAGCAGACCACGTACCTTCAAACCAAGCTATTTTAGGTTTATAATCTTTTGCATTTTTAAATTGATCATTAAGCAAATCTTTAAATTTAATAATTAAATTTTCTAAATCATTATCTGTAATAATATTTTCCATAATCAGTCTATTTCCATAAACTTTAACCGGTGAAGGATGTGATCTAATTTTTTCATACATTAATGGTTGAGTAAAAGAAGGTTCATCTCCTTCGTTATGACCAAATCGTCTATAACAAATTAAGTCTATTACTACGTCTCGATTAAATTTTAATCTAAACTCAGCTGCTATTCTTGCTGCGTAAACTACAGCTTCTGGATCGTCTCCATTAGCATGAATAATTGGTGCATCAACCATTTTTGCTACATCAGATGGATATGGAGAAGACCTTGCAAATCTTGGACTTGTTGTAAATCCTATTTGATTATTGATAATAATATGGATTGTTCCACCAGTGTTATGACCTGGTAATCCTGACATTGCAAAACATTCTGAAACCACACCTTGTCCTGCAAAAGCTGCATCTCCATGTATCAATATAGGTATTACTTTTTTTCTTTCTTTGTCTTTATGAAAAAACTGTTTAGCTCTAGTTTGTCCAAGGACGACAGGGTTTACTGCCTCAAGATGAGAGGGATTATCTGTCAAACTTACGTGCACAGAATTTCCATCAAATTCTCTATTTGAAGATGCTCCAAGATGATATTTTACATCCCCCGCTCCATCTTCAGGTGTTGAACTATATTCTCCTGCAAATTCATTAAAAATTCTTTTGTATGATTTTTGCAATACGTTTGCCAATACATTCAATCTACCTCTATGAGACATGCCAATTTTAACCTCTTTAACTTTTGATTGACCACTAATTTTAATAATTTGCTCTAAGGCAGGGATTAAACTTTCTCCACCATCTAATCCAAATCTTTTAGTTCCTACATATTTTTTATGAAGAAATTTTTCGAAACCTTCAGCTTGTATTAATTTGTTCAAAATTGCTTCTTTACCATTTTTTGTAAAATTTATGTTATCTTTTGATTTTTCAATCCTGTCTCTAAACCACTTTCTTTCCGTTGGATTCTGAATATGCATATATTCATATCCTACTGACCCACAGTATGTTTTTTTTAAAAATCCTAATATTTCTTTAATACTTGAATATCGTCTGTTGATAACTCCACCAAGATAAATTTTATTTTGATAATCTTCTTTTTTAAAACCAAATGACTCTGGATGAAGTTCGTCTAAATATTCTGATTTTAGTAATCCTAAAGGATCAAGTTTTGCAATTAAGTGCCCTCTTTGTCTATATGATCTTATCATTGCAACAGCTTTAATTGAGTCTTCGTTTGATCCAGATAATTCTTTTTGATTTTTAGTTTTAGAAAAATTTACTTTTTCTTGATCAATTTCTTTTTGCAGTTCTTCTATATTGATTTTTGACTTTTCAGGTCCCCATGATGGACCATTGATTTCTTTAGCAATAATATTTATTTCATCACCTATATCTTCAAAATAATTAAACCAACTTTCAGGTAGATCAACATCCTTGTTGATAAACTTTAAATACATTTGCTCTATAAATGCACTATTAGACTTGCTAAGAAATGAAGTTTTTTTGAATTCTTGATTTTTTGATGATGACATCTTCTTTAACAATATAATATCAGAATAGTATTTTTCAATTAGACAATTTATTAAATAGGGTTTTACCTAGCTCAGAAGGCGATTTAGCAATAGTAATTCCACATTCTTCCATCTTTTCTATCTTATCCTGTGCTCCACCTTTACCACCTGAAATTATAGCTCCTGCATGCCCCATTCTTCTTCCTGGGGGCGCAGTTATTCCTGCTACAAAGCCAACCATAGGCTTCTTTATTTTGTGATTTTTTATAAATTCTGCTGCTTCTTCCTCTGCTGAACCACCAATTTCTCCAATCATTAATATAGATTTTGTTTCCTCATCATTTAAAAACAAATCTAGACAATCTATAAAATTTGTTCCATTTATCGGGTCTCCGCCAATTCCAATACAAGTTGATTGCCCTAATCCATTTTCAGTTGTTTGAGCTACAGCTTCATAAGTTAAGGTTCCAGATCTTGAGACGATTCCAACTGAACCTTTTTTATGAATACCTCCTGGCATGATTCCAATTTTGCATTCATCTGGAGTTATTATTCCAGGACAATTTGGACCTATTAATCTACTTTCAGAATTATTCAATTTTTGTTTGACCTTGAGCATATCTTGGATTGGTATGCCCTCAGTAATACATACAATAAGTTCAATAGAAGCCTCGATAGCCTCAATGATTGCAGCTCCAGCAAATTTAGCTGGAACATAAATCATGGTTGCATCAGCACCAACTTCTTGTTTTGCTTCTGCTACAGAATTAAAAACTGGTCGCTCAAGATGCTTTTGACCTCCTTTTTTTGGAGTAACTCCGCCAACTAGATTTGTACCATACTCTATTGCTTGTTCTGAATGAAATGTACCATGTGAGCCTGTAAATCCTTGGCATATAACTTTTGTATTTTTATTTATTAAAACTGACATATTATTTTATGGCTCCAACAATTTTTTTAGCAGCATCATCTAAATCTTCTGCTGATATTAATTTAAGACCTGAATTATCTAAAATTTTTTTTCCTTCTTTGAAATTTGTTCCTGCAAGCCTAACTACTAAAGGAACACTAATATTTATTTCTTTAGCTGCATCTACCACACCTTGAGCAAGAACATCACATCTCATTATTCCTCCAAAAATATTTATTAAAATCCCTTTAACATTTTTGTCTGAAAGAATTATTTTAAGTGCAGCTGAAACTTTTTCTTTTGAAGCGCCACCACCAACATCAAGGAAGTTTGCTGGTTCTTTCCCATATAATTTAATTATATCCATTGTAGCCATAGCTAAGCCCGCACCATTGACCATGCAACCAATACTTCCATCTAATTTTATGTAAGCCAAGTCATGTTTACTTGCTTCTATCTCAGTTGGTTCTTCTTCATTTAAATCTCTTAACTCTAAAATTTCTGGATGCCTAAATAAAGCATTAGAGTCAAAATTTACTTTTGCATCCAAGCATATAATTTTTTTTTCTTTTGTTAAAATCAATGGATTAACTTCAACCATATTGGCATCAGTGCCAATAAACATTTTATATATTGATTTAATTAGTGATATTGCTTGTTTTTTTTCATCATCTGTTAAATTAAATATTTTTATTATATCTTCACAAACTGTATTTGAAATCTCATCACTAATTTCAACTTTTGTTGTAATAATTTTTTCTGGTGTTTTACTTGCGACTTCTTCAATATCCATTCCACCTTGATCACTTGATATAAATGCAATTTTTGAACTGGCTCTATCCACTAAACAAGATAAATAAAATTCTTTTTCTATATTTGACGACTCTTCAACATATAATCTTTTAACTTCTCTTCCTTCTGGACCAGTTTGATGAGTCACAAGAGTTTTGCCTAATAGTTCTTTGGCTGCAATACTTAATTCCTCTAATGTATTTAAGATTTTAACTCCTCCTGCTTTTCCTCTCCCACCAGCATGGATTTGAGCCTTTAATACAAATTTTTCTGTCTTAAATGATTTTGCTTTTGCAACTAATTCTTCGACATTTAGAGCAAAAAATCCCTCAGGAACTACTGCTCCATATTTTTTTAGAATTTGCTTAGCCTGATGTTCGTGAATATTCATTATTTAGAAAGATCTGGATCTATTTTAGATGCGGCTTCCCAAAGTGCTTTAACAGCATCAATGGAGTGCATAAATTCTTTTTTTTCTTTCTCATCAAGATCTATCTGTTCTATTTTTTCTACACCACTTTTTCCAATTATTACAGGTACACCAGCATAAACATTGCTTACCCCATACTCTCCATTTAATTGAATGGCACACGGCAATAACTTCTTTTCATCTTTTAAGTATGCTTCTGCCATCTGAACTCCTGATGCTGCTGGCGCATAAAATGCCGATCCCTTTTCTAAATATTTTACAATTTCAGCACCTCCATCTCTTGTTCTTTGATTTATTTCTTCTAATCTTTCCTGGGATATTTTTCCTTCTTTAACCAAATCTAATAAAGGTTTTCCTGAAACTTTTGTAAATCTTGGCATTGGAACCATTGTGTCTCCATGACCTCCCATTACCATTGCGTCTATTTCTTTTACAGGAACATTAAGCTCTTCTGATAGAAATAATTTGAATCTTGAACTATCTAAAATTCCTGCCATTCCAACTACTTTATTAGCTGGCATGCCAGAGAATTTTTGAAATGCCATAACCATTACATCAAGTGGATTAGTTATACATATAACAAAGGCATTGGGTGCATTTTTTTTTATACCTTCTGCTACTTGTTTAATAATTTTTAAATTAATCCCCAATAAATCATCTCTACTCATTCCTGGTTTTCTTGGAACTCCTGCTGTAATAATTATTACATCAGATCCTTTAATATCATCGTAATTATCTGTCCCTGAAAATTTTACATTAAAACCATCAACTGAAGATGATTGAGCTATATCTAAAGCTTTTCCTTTTGCTATTCCACTTGCAACATCAAACATAACCACTTCACTAACTAGCTCTTTTAAACCTATTAAATGTGCCAAAGTTCCACCTATTTGACCCGCTCCTATTAGAGATATTTTTTTCATTATTTTTCCTTATTTCATTGTTGGCATGACAAATTCTGCATTAGATCTTATTCCAGAAGGCCATCTTGATGTTACTGTTTTGAGTTTTGTGTAAAATTTTATACCTTCTGCTCCATGCATTGCACTATCTCCAAATAATGATCTTTTCCAACCACCAAAACTATGAAAGGCCATTGGAACTGGTATTGGAACATTAATTCCAACCATACCAACTTGAATTTTGCTTGCAAAAGTTCTTCCTGCATCACCATCTCTAGTATAAATACTTACTCCGTTTCCATACTCATGATCATTAATCAGCTTTGTTGCTTCTTCAAAAGTTTTTACTCTTATTACTGATAAGACAGGCCCAAATATTTCTTCTTTATAAATTCTCATTTCTTTTTGTACATGATCGAATAAACACCCCCCTATAAAAAAACCTTTTTCATAACCTTGAAGTTTTATATTTCTTCCATCAACAACTAATTTGGCTCCCTCTTTAACGCCCAAATCAACATAACTTTTTACTTTTTCTAAATGCTCTTTAGTTACTAGCGGACCCATTTCAGATGTTTTATCCATACCAGGTCCTACTTTTAATGCTTCAGCTTTTTTTGATAAACGTGCAACTAATTCGTCTCCTATATCTCCCACTGCAACAGCAACAGATTGGGCCATGCATCTTTCTCCAGCAGATCCATAAGCTGCACCCATTAATCCATTGACTGCACCATCAAGATCACAATCAGGCATCACAACTAGATGATTTTTTGCACCTCCTAAGGCTTGAACTCTTTTTTCATTTTTTGCAGAATTTTCATAAATATACTTTGCTATTGGAGTTGAACCTACAAAGCTTACAGCTTTAACATCTTTGTTTGTTAAAATAGCATCAACTGACTCTTTGTCTCCATTAACAACATTAAAAACTCCATCTGGTAATCCAGCTTCTTTTAATAATTCAGCTAATTTCAAGGGACAAGATGGATCCTTTTCTGAAGGTTTTAAAATAAATGTGTTTCCACAGGCTATAGCGATAGGAAACATCCACATAGGTACCATTGCTGGAAAGTTAAATGGTGTAATGCCCGCGACTACTCCAAGCGGTTGTCGCATTGACCAACTATCAACATTTGTTCCTACATTTTCAGAAAATTCACCTTTAAGCAAATGTGGTATTCCACATGCAAACTCAACTACTTCCAATCCTCTTGTTAAAGATCCCTTGGCATCTTCGTACACTTTTCCGTGCTCAGAAACGATTAATTTTGTTAATTCGTCAGAATTTTTTTCTATTAATTCCTTAAACTTAAACATTATTCTAGCTCTTTGGAGTGAAGGTTTTAATGACCATGTTTCAAAAGCTTTTTTTGCAACTTCGACAGCTTTATCTAAGTCGGTTTTGCTTGCAAGTCTTACTTCGGACTTTTGTTCTCCAGTTGCTGGATTAAAAACTTTACTTTTTCTGTCAGACGTTCCTGCTATCAGCTTACCGCCAACAAAATGTTCTAATAAATTCATGGATAACTTTATTTAAAGTGGTAATTAGCTTGTTGCAAGCATTTTCTTTAATTCAGCGATGGCTTTTGCTGGATTTAATCCCTTTGGACATGCATTAGTGCAATTCATAATAGTATGACATCTATATAACTTTAGTTCATCAGCTACTTTCTTCAATCTTTCTTTTCTTTCATCATCTCTACTATCAACTATCCATCTATAGGCTTGAAGTAAAACAGCAGGACCTAAATACTTATCACCATTCCACCAGTAACTTGGGCAAGAAGTTGAACAACATGCGCACATAATACATTCATATGCTCCATCTAATTTTTCTCTTTCTTTTTTTGATTGAATAATTTCTGTAGTTTCAACTTTTGTACTAGTTTTCAACCAAGGCTCAATTGACTGATATTGTTTATACAGCCCACTTAAATCTCCAATTAAATCTTTTTTAACTTTCAAATGAGGCAATGGATAAATATTTATATCCCCCTTGATTTCTGAATGAGGCTTTGTACATGCTAAACCATTTTTGCCATCCATGTTCATCGCACAAGAACCACAAACACCATGTGCACAAGATCTTCTGTAAGCTAGCGACGGATCTATTTCATTCTTAATTTTATTTAAAATATCTAATACTTTTGAAGGACAATTATCCATATCTACTTCATATGTATCTACTCTGGGATTTTCTCCACTGGAAGGATCCCATCTATAAACATTTATTTTTCTAATATTTTTTGATCCAGTTTTATCTTGGTGATATTTACCTTTTTGAACTTCTGAGTTTTTTGGTAAATTTATTTGAACCACTAGTAAACTCTTTCTTGTGGAGGAAAATACTGAACTTCGTTTGTTAAAGTTGTTTTAACTACTGGTCTGTAGCCAATTTTAGTATCTTTTCCATTACACCAAGCAATAGTATGTTGCATAAATTTTTCATCATCTCTTTTTGGAAAATCTTCCCTAGCATGTGCTCCTCTACTCTCTTGCCTATTATAAGCAGAGTCCACTGTAGTAATTGCCTGTCTTATTAGGTTGTCAAATTCTAATGTTTCTACTAGATCAGTATTGAAAATAAGAGATTTATCTTTTACAGAAATTGAGTCCATTCCATCATACGTTTTTCTAATCTCATCCACTCCTTCTTTAAGTGTCTTGTCTGTTCTAAAAACAGCACACTTTGATTGCATGGTTTTTTGCATCGCAAGTCTAAGTTCTGAAGTGCTTTTTTCACCATTAGAATTTCTTAGTTTATCAAATCTTTCTAAACATTTTTCTGTTTCAGACTCTCCTATATCCTCATGTGGAGTACCTGGTTTCACTAGCTCTGCGGCTCTTTTTGCTGCTGCTCTTCCAAACACAACTAGGTCAATTAAAGAATTAGATCCTAGTCTATTTGCACCATGAACAGAAACACAGGCAGCTTCCCCAATCGCCATCAGTCCTGGCACTGTTTCTGAATCTTTTCCCGTCAATACTTCAGCCTTATAATTTGTTGGAATACCTCCCATGTTGTAATGGACCGTTGGAACTACAGGTATCGGTTCTTTGGTTACATCAACATTGGCAAATAATCTTGCAGCTTCTGTGATTCCTGGAAGTCTACTTTCAATAATACTTTTATCTAAATGGCTTAGATGCAAGTGAACATGGTCTTGTTCTTTTCCAACACCTCTGCCTTCATTAATCTCAATAGACATTGATCTACTTACTACATCTCTAGAAGCTAAATCTTTTGCTTTTGGAGCATATCGCTCCATAAATCTCTCACCTTTTGAATTAACCAAATAGCCACCTTCTCCTCTAACACCTTCTGAAATTAATGTTCCATGTCCATAAATTCCTGTTGGATGAAATTGCACAAACTCCATATCTTGTAAAGGCAAACCCGCTCTCAAAACCATAGCATTTCCATCACCAGTGCATGTATGTGCTGATGTCGCTGAATAATAAGCTTTTCCATAACCACCCGTTGCAATTATTGTGCTGTGGGCTCTAAATCTATGAATTGTTCCATCATTTAAATTCCAAGCAATAAGACCTTTGCATTCACCATCCTTCATCAATAAATCTAAAGCGAAATATTCAATAAAAAATTCAGTGTTGTGTTTTAAAGCCTGTCCATAAAGAGTATGAAGTATTGCGTGCCCAGTTCTGTCTGCTGCTGCACAAGTTCTTTGTACAATCCCATTACCATAATTTTTTGTCATACCTCCAAAGGGTCTTTGATAAATTTTACCATCGTCAGTTCTGCTGAATGGTACTCCATATTTTTCTAATTCTATTACTGCTGCAGGAGCCTCTTTACAAAGATATTCTATACTGTCTTGATCTCCTAACCAATCAGCACCTTTAACCGTATCATACATGTGCCAACGCCAATCATCTTCACCCATATTTCCCAAGGATGCAGATATACCTCCCTGAGCAGCAGAAGTGTGACTTCTCGTTGGAAAAACTTTTGAGATACATGCTGTTTTCAAACCTGCTTCACTTAAACCTACAGCAGCTCTTAGCCCTGAGCCTCCTGCACCAAGCACAATAACATCGTATTCATGATCTATAATTTTATATGAACTCATATTTATAGTTTAAAAATAATAATAATTGTAATTACTGGTATTAATATAGCAAATATTCTTAACATTTGATTTGCGGCATTTTTGGTTTTT